>Ga0180220_1000281_pt1 | contig 66824 bp, 65 predicted proteins | sample eDN5th37CBELigBY_FD_151335 | JGI IMG/M metagenome (GOLD analysis project Ga0180220, IMG submission 151335) | Enriched backyard soil microbial communities from Emeryville, California, USA - eDNA 5th pass 37_C BE-Lig BY (version 2) (version 2) | ecosystem: Environmental > Terrestrial > Soil >...
GCCACCGCACGGATCAATGCGTTGATCGAGCAATGGGTCCGTGTGGATCCGCCGCAGTACTACTGGGTGCACCGGCGCTTCAAGACACGTCCGGAAGGCGAAGCGCGGATTTATTGATGCTGCATGCGGGTATTCAGGACCGCCCGCCACCGGAAAAGCCGGCCAGACCAGCTACCGAAATAATGCCTGGCTCGTATTGCCACCCTGGAAAATTATATATAATATATAAATTGACTCCTATAAAAACTGACAAAAGGTCTCGATATGAAAATCCAGGCAGAAGAAATCCGGAGGCTGTGCAAGGAAATTTTGCTCCAGCTGGGTACGTCCGAAGACGGCTCGGAAATGGTGGCAGACCATCTAACCGACAATGACCTTATGGGGGTCCGCTCTATGGGCGTGCTCCGTATGGTCCGCTATATCGATCAGATTCGTTCGGGCTATATAGATAACCGCGCAAAGATTCAGATCGAAAGCGTTACCGATTCCCTCTTGCGCGTCGACGCGAACCACAATTTCGGCATCATTGCCTTCCAGGAACTCCTGCCGCAGCTTATCGCCAAGGCGCGGAGCAGTGGCATAGCCGGCGGAGCCGTCGTCAACTGCGCCCATACAGGCCGGATTGGCGCATATTCAGAAGCTGTTTCTGGCCAGTTCATGTGGTCTATGGTGTTTGGCGGCGGAGGTAACGAAAAACTCAAAGAGGTCGCGCCGTTTGGCGGGGCGAAAGGGGTATTCGATACCAACCCTTATGCGCTCAGCCTGCCCATCGGCGACGACGATGTCTGCACGACCGACTTTGCCACCTCTGCCACGGCCCAGGGCAAGATGCTGGTTCATAGGACCAATAAAACGCCAGTGCCAACCGGCTGGATCATAGACCGTAACGGTAATCCGACTACCGACGTAGAGGATTTTTATGGCGGCGGGGCAATGCTTCCGTCCGCCGGCGCCAAAGGCTATGGCCTTGCCATGATCGCCGAACTGTTTGGCGACGCCGCCCTGGGCAAGCCGCACGAGCTGAACTGGTTCATGATTGCGGTCGACCTTAGCCGCTTCGTACAACGCCGGCAATACCTGGAAGCCGCCAATGCACTAAAGCACGAGGTTGAAACGTGCCCCCCTCTTGATGGCTTTTCAGAAGTGTTATGGCCGGGGCAGCCGGAACTGCGCAAGAAGCACGAACAAACCGCTGCGGGAATCGACTATTCCGCTGATGAGATCAAAGTCATCCAGTCACTCGCCCAACGCTTCAATGTCGAAAGCCCGGTACAGGCATAAAGCCAGTAAAGCATTTTCATAACAAAGAATGGAAACCCAAATGACAGACATCAGATTCAAGGGAATAACAACAGCGCTTGTAACTCCGTTCAACGAGGCTGGAGAGGTCGATGAGCCTGGCCTGCGCACATTGATTGACCACCAGATTGAAGCCGGCGTGGATGGCATAGCGGTAGTGGCTGGTTCGGGAGAAGCCGTCAACCTTTCTCCCTCCGAGCAAGAGCAAGTGGTCCGCGTCTGTGTCGAACACGCGGCAAAACGTATTGAAGTCATCGCGGGTGTTCTCGCCCCCGACACACGGTCTGCGGTCGCGTGGTCCAAGCAGGCAAGCCGTCTGGGCGTTGATGGCTTGCTCGTGCTGACGCCATTCTATAACCGGCCTTCGAAGGCCGGCGTCGTCCATCACTTCAAGGCAGTAGCAGATGCAACCGACACGCCAGTCCTCCTCTATAACAATCCAGGCCGCACAGGCATATCCCTAGATATAAACGACTATGTGACACTCTCGGAATCCGAGCGTATTGTGGGTGTCAAAGAGTGCAACCGGGATCTTGCTGATTTTTCGCGGCTGATCGCCGAACTGGGCGACCGGTGGGCGGTGCTTTCGGGCGAGGACGATCTGCTGTATCCCAGTCTTGCATTAGGCGCTGCCGGGGGGATCATCACAACGGGCAATATCCTGCCTCGTCTGTGGGTGGATATGTATGCTGCCGTCGCCCAAGGCGACCATGCCAAAGCGAAAGCGGAACACTACAAGGTGTTGCCAGTGATCCGCGCCGTATATACTTTGAATCATCCGGCGCTGGTAAAGGAGGCGATCCGAATACTGGATATGCCTGGTGGACGAACTCGGGCACCTTTGATGAACCCGACCACCGAGCAATGTAAGATCATAAAAGAAGTACTTGAGGACATGAGCCTGAACGACGCCTGATTGCCGTCGCGCTCCCGGCAAACCTTGATGCAAGGGCGCAATCGTTTTCTGACATCAACTATAAGTCCAAGGTGAGGAGATAATCATGTACAAGAAGATCGGTTTGGTTATGGCTGCATTCGCTATGGGGCTGTCGCCCATGGCGCCGGCGCAGGCGGACGACTTAAGCGCAATAAAGGAAAAAGGGGTCCTCGTTGTCGGCGCCAAGGCTGATTACCGTCCTTTCGGCTTCCTTGACAGCTCGGGCAAGATTGTAGGGTTCGAGCCCGATCTGGCGGCCGATTTAGCCAAGCAGCTGGGCGTCAAGCTAGAGCTTGTCCCCGTGGTGGCCTCCAATCGCATCCAGTATTTGCAACAGGGTCGCATCGACCTGATCATTGCCACCTTAAGCGATACGCCCGAGCGCCACAAGCTGATGAATATGGTCGAACCCAATTACTATGGCGCAGGGCTGAACGTCCTGGCACCCAAGTCGGCCGGCTTCAAGGATTGGGAACAATTGCGTGGAAAGAAGGTATGCCTGAATCAAGGCGCTTACTACAACAAGGAACTCCAAACCAAGTACGGTGTTCAGGGGATGGCGTTCCCGGGTACCGCGGAAGCCTATGCAGCACTTAGAAATGGCTCATGTGTGGCATTTGCCTACGACGATACGGCGCTGATAGGAGAACTACTGAAACCCGAATGGGGCGATTATGAAATGCCCCTGGAAACCATCTTTTTCGTACCATGGAGCATAGGCGCCAGAAAGGGCGAGGACGAGTTTTCAAAGCGCCTGTCAGAAATGGTCATCGGATGGCATAAGTCTGGAAAGATTCAAGAGCTCGAGAAAAAGTGGCGCATAAAGCCGACGACTTTCGCAAAAGAAGCTCACGCCAAGTATCAATAAGCGCCAGCGTTTGATACAGACGCAAGGGGTCCGCCCGCGGGCCCCGGCGCGACCCCTTTTCTAGAGTGGTGCCATGCAATTTCTATGGGAATGGTTTCGCTGGCTGTACGATACGACGGGTGTAAATCTGTCGATATTCTATGACGCATTCGATCGCGGGCGTTTCGCTGCGGGCTTCATCCTGACCATCGAGCTATCGCTGGCCTGTATTGCACTGAGTATTTTGATTGGCGTCCTGGGGTCGTGGCTGCAAGGCTCCCGGCTGCACATTACTCGTAAAGTGGTCTATTGGTATATCCAGTTCTTCCGCAATACGCCGCCTCTGGTGCAGTTATATTTTTTCTATTTCGGCGTCGGCACCCTGCTGACCACCACGAATGCGTCCGGCGCCGAGGTCCCGCTATTCAACAATATTACATGGGCGATTGTTTCCCTGTCTTTTTTTGCAGGCGCCTTCAATATCGAGATCTTTCGGTCGGGCGTGGAAGCTGTGCCGGGCACGACGATAGAGGCTGCGGAGTCTCTTGGCTTCAGCCGTCTGCGCATTTTCTTTCTTATTGTATTTCCGCTCGCCGTACGCATCAGTCTGCCCGCGCTTACCAATAACCTCGTCAATCTGGTGAAAGCAACGACACTGGCCTATGCCATCGCCGTGCCGGAACTGCTGTACACCACCAGCCAGATCTGGTCGGATGAACTTAATGTGCCTGAAATGATGAACGTACTGCTGGTTTGTTATGTGGCATTGGTGGGCGTACTGACGTTCGTGATGCATCGCTGGGAGCGTGCGGTCAAGCTGCCGGGGTTCGGCGTATGATCCGGCTGAAACAAAAATCAAAAGAACACTGGTGGATAACTTCCCGTCGCCGTACCGGTGACGGCGGTACAGACCTGCCGGTTCTATTGCCGCCCGCGCAAGCCTTGACCCGTTCCGCCCGTGCCGAACGCGCGTGGGGCTTTTATACCGTTCGACTGCCATGGCAGCTGGGGCTGATGTTATTGGCCCTGTTTGCCGCCGGCTGCGGTATTGCCCAAGCGCAGACAACCGCGAACCATCCTTCCATCTTCGCGACGATATGGAAATGGACGCCGCTACTGCTGACCGGCTTTCTGTTCAATCTTTTTATCAGTGTGCTGGCCATGTCCATCGGCACAGTATCCGGGGCGCTTCTTGGCTTTGCACAGATATCGCGGTCCAGTCCCGTCAGGAAAGCGGCGTGGTTTGTGACCCAGTTCTTTCGTAACGCGCCATGGCTGGTGCTTCTGTTTTACTGCATGTTTTTATTGCCGTTTCAGGTCACTGTATTCGGTGTGACAGTTCCTATCCCCGGATGGGTCAAGGCGACTATTGGCTTGGCCCTGCCGGTTATGGCGAATGTCTCAGAAATTTTGCGCGGGGCGGTGCAATCCATACCCGCCGGCCAATGGGAATCCGCTGAATCGCTGGCGTTTTCCCGAGCGCGAACGATGTGGATGATCATTCTTCCGCAGTGCATCAAGCGCATGTTGCCGCCATGGATGAACATGTACTCCATCTTGACCATGGCAACTGTATTGACGTCTATTGTGGGCGTGGCTGAGATCATGACGCTAACCAGCAGGGCGCTCAGCGCAGAAAACCGCCCCGGCCTGCTGCTTGCGTTTTATAGCTATGTGCTGTTCTGGTTTTTCATCTATTGCTACCCCATCGCGCGCTGGACTTTGTATCTAGAGGCGAAATACAAGGTCGACACTTAAGCGAATTTGGAGAACGAAGCATGCAACCGATCGTCAGCATCAGAGACGTACGAAAGTCGTTTGGCAGTCTGGAGATCCTGAAGGGCGTTTCATTGGACATTCCCAAAGGCGGCGTAGTGTGTATCATCGGTCCTTCCGGCTCCGGCAAGTCGACATTGCTTCGCTGCATCAATGGTCTGGTGACCATCAACAGCGGCAGCATCCGGGTGGGAAATTTCGATGTGCAGTCGTTGAAGACCGATGAACAAAAGATTGCATTGCGTAAAGTCGTATCGATGGTGTTTCAGCAGTACAACCTCTTCCCCCACAAAACCGCCTTGCAGAACGTGATGATGGCCCCCGTCCATGTGTTACGGGAAAACAAGGACGAGGTCCATGCGCGTGCGGTTGCGCTTCTGGAAAAGGTTGGTCTGGCAGCGAAGGCGGACAGCTACCCGGGGGAATTGTCCGGTGGACAACAACAGCGTGTAGCGATCGCGCGGTCACTGGCGATGCGTCCGGAAGTCATGTTGTTTGATGAAATAACTGCCGCGCTGGACCCTGAAACCGTCAAGGAAGTCCTGAATACGATCCGCGGGCTGGTCAAAGATGGCATGACTTGCATCTTGGTGACACATGAAATGCGGTTCGCTCGTGAAATAGCCGATGACGTCTATTTTACGGACGGCGGCGTTATTGTGGAATCCGGACCGCCCGCTGATCTGTTCGACCGGCCGCAACACGAACGCACACGCGCCTTCCTTTCCCAAATACTATAGGCCGGCATCCCGCGATCCAGGCTGTGATCCAGATTGCCGCTACAGATTGCCGCTTGGGCTGCGGTTTCAGGCTGTCGTACGGGCCACTGTCGTCGCCGCTGTCAGGCCGCTTTCCAGATGATTGCGATGCGCTTCAACGCAGCCGGCCAAATCCCCCTTTTCAAGGCTGTCGATGAATCGCGCGTGCTCATCGACAGACACTGCCAGACGGCCGGGGCTCTTCCATAGAGCGTAGACTGAAAACGACGACTTGATATGGTCGATGGCCGCAATCAGCGCCGCATTGTGGGAGCCCGCAAACACCGTGTCGTGGAATTGGTGGTCCAACAGGTGAATTTTCTCCAGCTGATCGCTTTTAAGCAGCGCCTTCATTTGCCGGTTAATGGTTTTGAGCGGCGCCACTAAAGCTTTCCCATTGTTCTTTACGCTGAGCGTGATGGCTTCTTCCTCCAACAAGCGCCTGACATGATAAATATCGCGCAGCCTTTTTATATCGATATCCTTGACCTTCACACTATGATGCGAACTACGCTCGATCAGGCCGCTGGCGCATAGCTGGATAATGGCTTCGCGAACCGGGGTCACCCCAAGATCCAGATCTTCACAGATCTGCCACTGCCTTAGAATTTGCCCGGGCCCATAGAAACCCGTTTCGATAGCCAACCGCAGCTTCTGAACTGCGAACTCTCTTTTCGTCGTGTGCGAGATGAATTCGTCGGAAAGGCCAGACCGTGTCATCATGGAGAAATAGCGGAGTTAGTGTTTATTGCCGCGTAAGCCGGCAATGGCGGCGCCGCGCGTTCCATCGAATCCGCGTGCGTCAAGATGCAATTGCGTTATTGTACAGATAGCGGGCCAGCTGTAATGCTGGGAACAAGGGGACGCCGGCCGTATTGAAATGATCAGCGCCAGCGTGCTGCTTGGCGCTAAGGGTGTTGCTTGGCGATCTGGTCCCAGATCGCGCGAACATGCTTGCGTCGGTTGCTCCGCGCTATGAAGGCCACTACATCGACATCACAAGACCAGATCTGACCAGGCGTTTTATCCAGCGGCTCCAGGTCGTGCAAGCCATCTTGATGTACAGACGCATCAGTAAGCCATGCCACCCCCAAGCCCTCCCGCACCGCCGCCAGCAACGCTGCGGACATCTCTGATTCGAAGGTTTTCCGGTAATGCAGCGTTTCGCCGCTGGTATCGGTGATCCGCGTGAAGATTTTTGAATAATAGGATTGTTGCGAGTAAGCGGCCAAAGGAACGGGTTGGCTTTCGGTGCCGGGGAAGACGAATGTGCCGCTCGACAACAGTTTTCGGGAGCAATACGGAGCAAGCGTCTCGGTGCTTATCAATGTACGTTCGTACTGGCTTGCCTCGAGATTGAACGCAGGGTACAAAGGGTAATGATACGAGACCAGAATATCGGCGAGCCCGGAAGTAAACGCCGACGTCGTTTCAAGAATATTCCCCACTGTGGTTATACAGGCACTGCTGGTGCCTTGAGACCACTGGCTCCACCAATGGGGTAATTTGGTGGAGGATAGCGCGTAAGTCGATGCAATCCTGACGGTCTGGATGGACTTCGATGTTGTGAGGTCAGCCCGGGTGTCCTCAAGCTGGTTAATGATATCCAGGCTGGAGCGATATAGCCTGCGGCCTTCTGCGGTCAGCTCAACCGGATAGACGCTTCTGTCGATCAGCTTGGCGCCTGCCCAATGTTCCAGGCCCTGGATCCTTCGACTGAACGCCGCCTGAGAACTATTTCGATATTCGGCAGCCTGGGTAAAGCTGCCGTTCTCGACTAGCGCAATAAAGTCATAAAGCCATTTTGTATCCATGCACTTCCAAAACGCAGCGGCCGGACCTGCCGATGCGCTACAGATAACAGACCCTAATCTATTTACTGAACGAATACTGTGTCATTTCGTCCAGGCTTTCCTGCAAGGACTGATCCAGAATCTCGATGCCCCGGTCTATTTCCTCGCGCGATATAGTAAGCGGCGGAGCAATGCGCCAGACCGAACCCCGTTCGGCGCGGCGCTTGATGTTCATGCTCAGCCCCTTCTCGAAACATTTCCGGGTGGTCACCGCACCCAGCTCCAGGGCTGGCTCTTTGGTTTCACGGCTTTTTACAAGCTCGACCCCCAGCAGCATCCCTTCCCCGCGCACGTCCCCGATCTCTTCGTACTTTTCCTGCATTGCCAATAATGCATTCCGCAGGTAAGCCCCCGTTTTCCTGGAGCGCTCGATCAGTGACTCCTGTTCCAGCACCCTAAGCACAGCAAGGCCAACGGAAGCCGGTAAAGGGTCCGACACATGGCTGGTGTAAAAGCTGAAGCCTTTCTCGAACACATCGCGCTCGATATGGGTGTGGGTGATGGTAGCCGCCAGCGGCGTCCCCCCGCCCAGCGTTTTGGATACCGCCATGATGTCTGGTGTGACACCAAACATCTCAGACGCGGTTTTATGGCCGATTCTACCGAACGCAGTCTGTGCCTCGTCGAAGATAAGCAGCATGTTTCGTTCATCCGCAGCCCGCCTAAGCGCCTGCATGAATGATTTCGGAGGCACCAGCACCCCGCCGGCACTGATGATGGGCTCCATGATGATCGCTGCCCGCTTGCCCGTGGAAGCCATGTCGAACATCTTCAGACTGATTTCCAGGCACTGCAGCGCGGAGTCTTCAGCGCTCATGCCCTTTATATAAGGCCGGTAAGAGTGCGGCTCCGGAAACAGAAAAATCCCCGGCGGCGGTACGCCATACCCTTTGCGATCACTGGCAAAAGATACCGGCCCCGCACCGCCTGTGACGCCATGCCAGGAACCCCCAGCAGCCAACACCTCGAAACCGCCTGTATACATCTTGGCAATCCGCAGAGCCGCTTCGTTACTTTCAGCGCCCGTATTGATGAACAGTGACTTGCTAAGCCCGGCCGGCATCCATTTCGTAGCAAGCTCGCGGGCGAGCCGGGCAACCACTTCCGGAATCATCCCGCTAAAGAAATGGTAAGCATCCCGACCCGCCTGGTTGACCGCCTTGACCACTTCTGGATGGTTATGCCCAAGCGTCGCACACATCTGGCCCGAAGTGAAATCCAGTATTTCCCGACCCGTATCATCAATAACAATAGAGCCGCGCGCCCTGCAAAACAGATTCGGAAATTTATCACCACCGTAGCGCAGCAGATATTCATCAGCGGCATCGCGCAGTGCTTGGTCCATGGATGCTCCAGTCATTGACAGATAGTCGAGCCACTATTATCGGCCCTAACAGGCAATAAATCCAATGCAAATAATGCATCTTACTTGTGAAAAATTGAGGAGCCTGGCGCATATGAGGCGTATACGCAAAGAGCCGAGGTCTTAAAAAAGCCTGGAGGGATCGCTAGCTATCTGAGTCGCACCGTGACGCACACTGAATAGTAGATTACCGGCACCGTCGCGCGCGAGGCCTGGACGGCGCAAGAGCTCTTCCAGCCGCACCAACAAACTCAGAAAAAGGCCAAGCACCCAAACCGTCCCGGCGGCGCCCAAACACAAACCGATGCAGCGGGACGGGTGGCGGTGGCCGGACGCCGCGACGTGCGGGGCGGAAGCGAGCCGATTGTGAAGGGAGGCCGAACGGCCGGACGAACAAGGCGACGCGGGCTCGGCGCGCGGGGCGCCGGGCCAGCCACGAGGAGCAAGCCCGGCCCCCGCCACCCGGCACGCGCCAGAAGAATAAAGCAACGCCACAAACCACCCGGCACGCATCGGAAAAACAACGCAGTGCCACAACCTAGCACACGCCAGAAGAACAAAGCAGCGTCACAACCACCCAATACGCGTCAGAAGAACACATCTCGCGACATGCGCCAGAAAGACCAACAGCCCAAGCGGACAAAACCACGCCAATCCACGATAATTGCACCATGATCTGGAACTTCACAAAAATGCATGGCGCGGGCAACGACTTCGTCGTCCTCGACGGCGTCCGCCAAGCCATAGACCTCACCCCCCAGCGCGCGCGCGCCCTCGCCGACCGCCACCTCGGCATCGGCGCCGACCAAATCCTGCTCGTCGAAACCCCACACCACCCCGAAGCCGACTTCCGCTACCGCATCTTCAACGCCGACGGCAGCGAAGTCGAACACTGCGGCAACGGCGCCCGCTGCTTCGTCCGCTTCGTGCACGAACAAGCCCTGTCCCGCCGCAACCCCCTGCGCGCCGAAATCCGCACCGGCCTGCTCACCCTGCACGATACCGACGGCGAAGTCGCCGTCGACATGGGCCAGACCCGTTTCGACCCCCAAGCCGTCGCCTTCGACACCAGCGGCCTGCAATCCACCCCCTGCGGCCAGGACACGCTATGGGCACTTCCACTGGAAGGCCATGGCGAAGTGCAGCTTTCCCTCGTGGCCATTTCCAACCCCCATGCCGTCCAGGTCGTCGACGACATCCATAGCGCGCCCGTGGCCCAAATCGGCCCCCTGATCGAATCACACTCGCGCTTCGCCCAGCGCGTCAACGCGGGCTTCATGCAAATCGTCGACCGCCACACCATCAAGCTGCGCGTCTACGAACGCGGCGCGGGCGAAACCCTGGCCTGCGGCACCGGCGCCTGCGCCGCCGTGGTCGCCGGCATCCGCCGCGGCCTGCTGGACAACCCCGTGCGCGTCCACACACGCGGCGGCCCGCTTACCGTATCTTGGGACGGCAACGAACTGCGCATGAGCGGCCCCGCCTTCACCGTCTTCTCGGGCCAGGTCGACATCGACGCCCTGACTGAACAATTCACCTCTCAGGATTCCTTATCGCCATGACCACAGAAAGCCTTTCCGCCGAAACCATCGCCCGTTTCCTCCAGGAAAACCCATCCTTCTTCCAGGACCATGCCGACGTTTTCGCCAACCTGCACGTGCCTCATCCCAACCAGGCGCGGGCCATTTCATTGGGCGAACGCCAGATACTGACCCTGCGCGCGCGCGCCAAAGACCTGGAATGGAAGCTGTCAGGCCTGGCGCACAACGCCAGCGGCAACGAAAAAATCAGCAACACGCTCAATGACTGGTGCTGCCGCATGCTGGCCGAAGACGACGCCACCCGCATTCCCGGCCACATCGTACGCAGCCTGGGCGACCTGTTCGACCTGCCCACCATCGCCCTGCGCGCCTGGGATCTGCCCGGCCTGGAAGGCAGCGAATTCACCGAAGACGTCACGCCGTCCATCAAGACCTATGCGCGCGAACTCACCGAACCCTATTGCGGCCCCATGAAAGGCCAGGAAGCCGCCGGCTGGCTGGGCACGCCACCCGCGTCGCTGGCCATCATCGCCCTGCGGCCCGCCCAGAGCGATGCGCCGCTGGGCCTGCTGGTGCTAGGCTCCGACGATCCGGAACGCTTCACGCCGGACATGGGAACCGCCTTCCTCGACACCATCAATCGCCTGGCCAGCGCCAGCCTGCTGCGCTTGAAAGCCGCGCCTCCGCCCGACCAGTCGGCTTGAGCCATGCACGCTCTACCCCAGGCCATGGAGCAATGGCTGGCGCACCTGAGAACCAGCCGGCGCTACTCCGCGCACACCTTGGCGGGCTACCGCCAGGACCTGCATCACCTGCTCGAATGCCATCCCGCCACCGCCCTGAGTGACTACACCGAAAGCCATATACGCCAGGCCGTGGCGCGCCTGCGGTCGCAAGGCCTGAAGCCGCGCAGCCTGGCCCGCGCGCTGGCGGCGTGGCGGGGTTTTTATCAATGGTGGGCGCCGGCCGCCGGCCTGGACGCCAACCCGGCGGCCGGCGTGCGCGCGCCCAAAGCGCCCCGCAGCCTGCCCAAGGCTTTGTCCGTCGAACAAACCCAGGTCCTGCTCGACCGCCCCGGCCTGCCAGAGCCCAGCTCCGTCATCGAATACCGCGACCAGGCCATGTTCGAAGTGCTGTATTCCAGCGGCCTGCGCCTGTCCGAGCTGGTGAGCCTGGATTGCCGCTACACCCGGCAGGACGGCTACGAGTCGCAAAGCTGGCTGCAACTGCAGGCGCAAGAAGCCGTCGTGAAAGGCAAAGGCAATAAAACACGCAGTGTGCCATTGGGCGGGAAGGCGATCGATGCGCTCGAACGCTGGCTGGAAAGGCGTCCTCGACTGCTGACTGCGCAGCCCGCGCCCGACGCCGCCGCCGCGCTGTTCCTCGGCGCGCGCGGCCAGCGCATTTCCCCGCGCGTGGTGCAGCTGCAGCTGGCCAAGCTCGCCCGCCTGGCCGGCCTGCCCGTGCATGTGCACCCCCATAGCTTGCGGCACAGCTTCGCCAGCCATATGCTGCAATCCGCGCAAGACTTGCGCGCCGTGCAGGAACTGCTGGGCCACGCCAACATCGCCACGACACAAATCTATACCCGGCTGGACTTCCAGCACTTGGCGCAGGCCTACGACCAGGCTCACCCCAGGGCGGGACGCAAGACCTGACGCTACGGGCCCGTTAAAGCCGCTGGCCCGATACAGCCGGCCTTTTCAGCGCCGGCCGATCGCCCCGCCGCATTCGCCCGAGGCCACGGGCCTCAATCCTTCAGCACGTAGATAAGCTGGCCGGCGTTCCAGCTGAACATGCCCAGATAGGTGGACGCGGGCTGATCGCTTTTGGCCAGCGTGTCCGAATACAAGGCGCCCCCCACTTTGGCGCCCGTTTCTCGTGCAATCTGCGAGACCATTTTGGGGTTCAGACCTTGTTCGACGAACACCCCCGCCACTTTTTCTTTCTTGGCGCGGTCGATGATGGCCGCCACATCCCTGGCGGAGGGCTCGGCATCGTTGGACAGGCCCGACACCGATATGAAATGGATGCCGTAAGCCTGCTCAAAATAACCGAAGGCGTCGTGCGAAGTGATCACCCGCCGTTTTTCTTGCGGTATGTCCGCAAAAGCCTGCTTGATCTCGGCGTCGAGCTTTTTCATTTGCTCGATATAAAGCTTGGCCCGATTCTTGAAGTAAGACCCATGCGCGGGGGCCGCCTGCGTCAGGCCGTCGGCAATGTTCTGGGCGTATATCATGCCGTTGGACAGGCTTTGCCAGGCATGCGGATCGACGTCGCTTTCGTGGTGCCCGTGCCCGGCTTCCCCGTCATGCGCTTCATCGTCTTCCAGATGGCGCACCGTCACCCCTTTGGACGCCATCACCTGGGCGCCCTTGAAGCCCGAAGACTGCACCAGGCGGGGCAGCCAGGTTTCGAAGTCCAGGCCGTTCAGCACCAGCACCTGGGCTTTGGCCAGAGCCTGTATGTCGCGCGGCGTGGGCTCGAAAGAATGGGCGTCAGCGCCAGGGCTGACAATGGTTTTCACGACGACATGTTCGCCGCCGATTTCGCGCACCATGTCGCCCAAAATGGAGAACGTGGCCACGACCTGCAAAGGCTTGGCCGCCTGCCTGCCCGCGGACTTGGCCGCCAGCGCCGCGGGGGGCCCCGCCAGGCACAGAGCGGCGCCTGCAAGCAGCGCCGCCGCGGCGCGGCGGGAAGGCAGGAATGCCCGGATTCGGAATGCACGAACTGTAATGGCGATGAACATTAAAAATGCTCCGAAATACGGGACAGCCGCCGGCGACGAGCCCGCGCCTGGCGCGCGGCTTGCAGCAACCCCCCGTGAGATCCAAAAACAATGGATAGAAAATAGATACATCCTGCCGAAAGAATGATGGCAGGTGAAGCGGGGACATTGGCGTAATACGAAAACAGCAGGCCTGTGTAAGACGACACCGTACCGATGGCGGCCGCCTGCACCATCTGCCGGCCCACCGAACCGGCCCAGAACCGCGCGGCCGCCGCCGGCAGCATCATGATGCCGACCACCATCAGCGTGCCCAATACCTGAAAACCGGCCACCAGCGTCAGCACCAACAGCAGCAGGAAAGCCATGTGGATCAACGAGCCCGCCGCGCCCTGGCTGCGCAAGAACAAAGGATCCATGCATTCCAGCACCAGCGGGCGCAATATCAGCGCCAGCGCCAGCAAGGTAACGCTGGAGGCCGATGCGACCAGCAGCAGCGCTGCGTCGTCCAGCCCCAGCACCGTGCCGAACAGGACATGTATCAAGTCCATGTTCGACCCTTTCAGCGACACCAGCAGAACGCCCAGCCCCAGCGACACCAGATAGAAGGCGGCGAAACTGGCGTCTTCGCGCTGTGGCGTCAGGCGCGCCACGAGGCCGGCCAGCACAGCCACCACCAGGCCTGTGATCATGCCACCCACCGTCATCGCCGCCAGCGACAAGCCGGCCGTCAGGAATCCCACCGCGACACCCGGCAAAATCGCATGCGCCATGGCATCGCCCATCAGGCTCATGCGCCGCAGAATCAGGAACACGCCCAGCGGCCCAGCCGCGAAAGCGAGGCAAAGCGAGCCCGCCAGCGCCCGGCGCATGAAGGCATAATCCGTGAAAGGGCCCAGCAGCCAGTCCATCATCCACATCACAAATAGTCCCCCGCACACAGGTGGCGCGCCAGATGCAGATTCTCCGCCGTCAGCACCTCCTCCGTCGGCCCCCAGGCCACGGCCTGGCCCGCCATCAGCAGGGTCTGCGGGAAGTAGCGGCGCACCATGTCCAGGTCATGCAATACCGCGATCACCGTGCGCCCTTCTTCGTGCCAGCGCTGCAGCAAAGCCATCAAGTCCTCAGTGGTCGCCCTGTCGACGGCGGCAAAGGGCTCATCCAGCAACAGCGTCTGCGCATCGTGCAGCAGCAGCCTTGCGAATAGCGCGCGCTGCAATTGCCCGCCCGACAAGGTGCCGATGATGCGCGGACCGAAATCGGCCAGGCCGACCAGGTCCAGCGCCCCCTGGATGCGTTCATGTTCCGCGGCGTTCAAGCCCTTCCAGGCCCCGGTGCGCTTCCATGTGCCCATGGCCACCAAGTCATAGGTACTGACGGGAAAACTGCGGTCCAGCTCGCCCATTTGCGGCAGGCAGACCATCTGCGTGCGCGAGTCGCCCGCCAGGCGTATATACCCGCGCAATGGGCTGACCATGCCCATGATGCCCTTGACCAGTGTGGACTTGCCCGCGCCATTGGGGCCCACGACCGCCGTCAGCGAGCCCCGCGCGAAAGAGCCCGACACATCGCGCACAGCCACCCGGTCGCGCCAGCCCAGCGACACTTGATCCAGCTCTATGACAGCGCCGCTCATGGCTTGTTTACCACCACCCCATGGCCCAGCCGGTCAGGGCCCATAGAAACAGCACGGCCGGCAGTACGCGGACCATGCGCTGGAAACTGGAAGCAAGCAAGCCCGAGCCGCGGTAGCGGCGGGCGCCTTGCGGCGAAGAACGGGGCGATAAATGCATGAAGCGCGAAAGAAAACGGCGTAAGATGAAGTAGTAATGCCGTTATGTTATAACATAACTACGCTGTATTGATAAAATTCATCGCCATGTCCGTCCATTCGCACTCTCACGCCACAGCGGCAGAGCAATTGCGCACTGCGGAATCCTTGTGCCTGCAGCGCGGCAAGCGTCTTACCCCGATACGCCGCAAAGTCCTGGAGATCCTGCTGGCCCAGCACCGCAGCGTCAAGGCTTACGAGCTGCTGGACCTGATACGCGCCGTGCAGCCGGGGGCCGCGCCGCCCACCGTATACCGGGCGCTGGACTTCCTGGTGGAGGAAGGTCTGGTCCACAGGCTGGACGCCATCAACGCCTGGACGGCCTGCCTGGACGCGGGCGGCGAACCGCACGACCTGCTGGTGGTGTGTACGGAATGCGGCAAAGTGGCCGAGCTGAGCGACCCCCGGCTCAGCCGCCAGTTGGCGGACAAGGTGGCGCGCGCCGGGTTTGCGCTGTCCGGCCACGAAACGGAGCTGCGGGCGCTCTGCAGCCACTGCAAGACGCAAGCCGGCTGAACGGTCCGACGCGCGGGACGTTTCCCCGGCGTCACCGCGCGCAAGGACGGCCGCGATGGCTTTTCGGCGGCGCGGGCACGCTATTTGCACGAGGGAAATTACCGGGGTTTGCTCTTAAATCAATGCTGTGATGTAATCGCACGTTGAGTTTTTTTGCGCGGTGCGAAGAGATTACATGACCGCTTGCTGCTGGAGGCGGGGTGTTTCATTCGAGCCGCGCTATGCGAGGCGCAGATGAAAGCCGCTATCAAACCCGATAACATGGTTCCTGTAACCGTACTTACCGGATTCCTGGGCGCAGGAAAAACCACACTGCTCAAACGTATTCTGTCGGAATACCACGGGCGCCGCATCGCCGTCATCGAAAACGAGTTCGGGCCGGAAAGCATAGACAACGACCTGCTCGTGCAAGACAGCGAGGAAGAAATCGTCGAACTCAGCAATGGCTGCGTCTGCTGCACCATACGCGGCGACCTCATGCGCACGCTGAACGAGCTGCGCACCAAGCGCCAGGGCGGCGAATTGAACTTCGAGCGCGTCATCATCGAAACGACCGGCATGGCCAACCCCGGCCCCGTGTGCCAGACTTTTTTCATGGACGACGAAATCGCCGACTATTACCGCCTGGACGCGGTGATCACCGTGGTCGACGCCAAGCACGGCATGGAAACGCTGGACAAGCAGGAAGAATCCCAGAAGCAGATCGGTTTTGCGGACCGCATCCTGGTTTCCAAGAAAGATCTGGTCAACGAAGCCGATTACCAGGCGCTGCGCTCTCGCATCGTGCACATCAATCCGCGCGCATCCATCACGCCAGTGCATTTCGGCGAAACAGACATCAAGTCCCTGCTGGACGTGAGCGGCTTCAACCTCAACACCATCCTGGATATCGACCCGGACTTCCTGGCCGACGAGCATCCGGACGCCGCGCATGATCACGGCGATCATGGCCATCACGATCACGGCCACGATCATGACCACGATCACGACGGCGAATGCGGCGCGCATTGCGGGCACCACGACCACCATCACGCGCACCACGACGACCAGATCGGCGCATTCGTATTCCGGTCTCAGAAGGCCTTCGACCCGGAACGGCTGGAAGAATTCCTGGGCGGCATCGTCCAGGTCTACGGCCCCGATCTGCTGCGTTACAAAGGTATTTTGTACCTGAAGGGCATCAACCGCCGCATGCTTTTTCAGGGCGTACACATGATGATGGGCGCCGAACCCGGCAAACCTTGGCTATCCGGTGAAAAACCTAATACCAAAATGGTATTCATCGGTCGTAAACTTCCCCAGGAGATCTTCACCCGGGGACTGGAACAATGCTTGGTCTGATACCAAGCCAGGCCGCATGACTATCCAAGCGGCCCGGCTTCAAGCACCAACACAAAAAGAGGACACATCATGGCAAGCAAATCAGCAGCCTCAAAAAACCAGACTCGTTTGCTGACAGAAGAGGAACTGTTGGCAATGCCCGAATCCGACTACATGAACGCGGATCAACTGGCTTTTTTCAGGAACCGCCTGAAAGAGCTCGAACAGGAAATCCTCAACAACGCCGATGCCACCACCGAGAATCTGCGTGAAACCCAGTTCGTGCCCGATCCCGCGGACCGCGCGACCATCGAAGAAGAGCATGCGCTGGAATTGCGCACCCGCGACCGCGAGCGCAAGCTGCTCAAGAAGGTGCAGCAAGCCATCAACAGCATCGATTCGGGCGAATACGGCTGGTGCGAAGAAACCGGCGAACCCATAGGCATCGCGCGCCTGTTGGCCCGCCCGACGGCCACCCTGTCGCTGGAAGCCCAGGAACGCCGCGAAATGCGCCAGAAGCTCTACGGGGACTGACACCCCCGCCGAACCGAAGCATCCCTGTTCCGGCCCGCCGCGGCCGGAATGGGGCGCTTCTTCCCTTTCGGCGCGCAAGCATCCGCGCCCAGCCGCAAGCTCCGCATTCGCCTTCCAGCCTGCATCTCCCTTCCAGCTTGCATCTCCTTTACGTATCCACGCATTTCCCGGGCCGCCGCGCCTGTAATCGACCGCGTCCCGTGTGTCTTCCGCTGCGGAATGGCCACCGCCGCAGCCCGCATCCGGCATGCCGCCGCCATCGCTGGATGCCGCCCTTGAATTTCCGGCTCCCGCCCCCACTTGAAAAACTCAAAGGAATGAATTCATGGACCAATTTCACGCTACCACCATCCTGTGCGTCCGCCGGGGCAATGAAGTGGCCTTGGGCGGCGACGGCCAGGTCACTCTGGGCAATATCGTCATCAAGGGCACGGCGCGCAAGATACGCCGGCTCTATCAGGACAAGATACTTGCCGGCTTCGCAGGCGCCACCGCCGACGCCTTCACGCTGCAGGAACGCTTCGAGGCCAAGCTGGAAAAGCATCAGGGCAACTTGATGCGCTCCGCCGTCGAGCTGACCAAAGACTGGCGCACCGACCGCATACTGCGGCGCCTGGAGGCCATGCTGATCGTGGCCGACAAGGACCACACCCTGGTCCTGACCGGCAATGGCGACGTTCTCGAGCCCGAGCATGGCCTGGCCGCCATCGGTTCCGGCGGCGCCTATGCGCAATCGGCCGCGCTGGCTCTCTTGCAGAATACCGACCTGGCGCCCGCGGACATCGTGAAGAAATCGCTGGAGATTGCCGGCGACTTGTGCATCTACACCAACCAGAATCACATCGTCGAAACGCTCTGAGTCCGACGCGCCCAACACTGAAAGCCATTATGTCCGCTACTACCATGACCCCCGGGGAAATCGTCTCCGAACTCGACAAGAACATTGTCGGCCAGCACCGCGCCAAACGCTCGGTGGCTGTGGCGCTGCGCAACCGCTGGCGCCGCCAGCAGGTGCCCGAGCCCCTGCGCAATGAAATCGTGCCCAAGAATATCCTGATGATAGGCCCCACCGGCGTGGGCAAGACCGAAATCGCCAGGCGCCTGGCCAAGCTCGCCAATGCGCCCTTCATCAAGATAGAAGCCACCAAGTTCACCGAAGTGGGCTATGTGGGCCGCGACGTGGACACCATCATCCGCGACCTGGTCGAAATCTCCGTCAAGCAGACCCGCGACGTCGAAATGCGCCGCGTGCGCACGCAAGCCGAAGACGCCGCCGAAGACCGCATCCTCGATGTGCTGGTGCCGCCCAGCCGCAACGCGCACGGCGAGCCGCAGCGCGACGACAACACCGCGCGCCAGACTTTCCGCAAGCGCCTGCGCGAACACACGCTGGACAACATGGAAATCGAAATCGAGGTCGCCCAGCCCATCCCCCAGATGGAAATCATGGCGCCGCCCGGCATGGAAGAAATGACCGAGCAGTTGCGGGGCATGTTCGCCGGCCTGGGCCGCGACAAGAAAAAGACCCGCAAGATGACCGTCAAGGAAGCGTTCAAGCTGCTGGTCGAAGAAGAAGCCGCGCGCCGCGTGAACGAGGAAGAATTGCGCACCACGGCCGTAGCCAACGCGGAACAGAACGGCATCGTGTTCCTGGACGAGATCGACAAGATCGCCGCCCGGCAGGAAAAATCGAGCGGCGACGTGTCCCGCCAGGGCGTGCAGCGCGACCTGCTGCCGCTGGTGGAAGGCACGACCGTCAACACCAAGTACGGCGTCGTGCGCACCGACCACATTCTGTTCATCGCATCGGGCGCCTTCCACCTATCGCGCCCGTCCGACCTGATACCCGAGCTGCAAGGCCGCTTTCCCATCCGCGTAGAACTGGATTCTTTGACGGCGGACGACTTCGTGCGCATATTGTCCGAAACGGATGCCTCGCTGACCAAGCAATACAGCGCCCTGCTGGGCACCGAAGACGTCACGCTGGACTTTACGCAGGAAGGCATACGCCGGCTGGCCGAAATAGCCTACGATGTCAATGAACGCACCGAAAACATCGGCGCCCGCCGGCTGTACACCGTGATGGAAAAACTGCTGGAAGACCTTTCCTTCGACGCCACGGCCGCCGGAAGCCAGACCGTCACCATCGATGCCGACTATGTGAATGCCAAGCTGGAAGAAGCCGCCAGCAGCCAGGACCTGGCCCGCTACGTGCTGTAAAACCGGGCGCGCCGGCCAGACGCTTCCCCTACTAGGCGTGCCCGGCCAGGCGCCCCGCCTCTACTTGGATATTGCGGTGATGACGTACTGGCCGCCTTCGCGCTTGGCGGTGAATTTCACCTTGTCGCCGGGCTGTATGCCGGCCAGCAGCGCCGGGGCGGCATGATAGACCAGCGTCATGGCGGGTAGCTGCAGTTCCGAAATCTCCCCGTGCTTGATGGTCACCTTGCCGGCCGCGGCATCCACCCGGCGCACCTCGCCCGATGCCGAGGCCTCTTGCGCCATGGCGGCCGTCGAATAGAACGAAGTCAATGCCAGCGCGGCCGCCAAGGCCTGCAGCAGTTGTCTGTCGTTGGAAGGCATGCGCTAAACTCCTCTAATGTCCATAGCAGCTCTGAATTCGAGCACCCTGCCAGCATAACGCCAAAATCCAGGAAGCGCGCGCCGCGGCGCAGGTTCGCCGCGCACGGCCGGCAAGGCCGGACCCACCACCGCAAGGAGATCATTCATGGCAACACGTTTATCCGTCATCACCACTCGCGGAGGCGACAAGGGCACCACGGGCCTGGGCGACGGCAGCCGCGTCCCCAAGGACGCGCCGCGCATCGACGCGCTGGGCAACGTCGACGAATTGAACAGCGCCATCGGCTTGCTGCGCACCGAAGACCTGCCGGCGCCCATCGATGCCCTGCTGTCGCACATACAGCACGACTTGTTCGACATGGGCGCGGAGCTCTGCATACCCGGCCATACGGCCGTCAAGGTCGAACACGTGCTGGCGCTCGATGCGGCATTGGCCAAATACAACGCGGACCTGGGCAAGCTGCAGGAATTCATTCTTCCCGGCGGCACGCGCGCCGCGGCGCTGGCCCACATGGCGCGCACCATCTGCCGCAGAGCGGAACGCTCGGTGGTGGCGCTGGCCAACAGCGGCGCCGAAAATGCCGTCAGCGACCCGGTCAGGCAATACCTGAACCGGCTGTCGGACCTATGCTTTGTCCTGGCGCGCGCCCTGAACCGCGCGGCCGGCAAGCCGGACGTGCTGTGGCAGCGCGATCCGGCTTAGGCCATAAAAGACGGGCGCAAGCGGCCCCGCCAGCATTAAACGATACGAATCCGGCCCGCCCCGATGGCACAGCATGGACGGCGGCGCGCCGGGCTACAGCTTGCGCTCGTCGTCCGCATGGATTTGCAGGGCCTCGAGGAAGCGCGACACCATATTGTAGGTGGCGATGGTGGCGGTCAGCTCCACCAATTGGCGCGCGTCAAAGAAGGGGCGCAGCGCATCGAATACCGCGTCGGGCACCTGCACGTGCCGCGTCATGGCGTCCGTATAAGCCAGCACCGCGCGGTCCCTGTCGCCGAAAAGCGCGGAGCTTTCCCAGTCGCCCAGCTCGTCCAGCTGGGCCTGCGACATGCCTTCCTTCAAGGCGATCGGCGCATGTTGATGGGCTTCGTAGGGGGCGCCATTGATCAGCGCAATGCGCATGATGACCATTTCACGTACGTCGCCGGGCAGCGAGCTGCGCTGGCGGATGCCGGTCAGGTGGTTCAGCCAGCCCTGCGCAACCGGCGGGCTTTGCAGCAGCATCTGGTAAAGGTGAAGAACACTGCCGCGCTCGGCGACGATTTGTTCCACCAAAGGGCTGACCTCGGGGTGCGTCAGGTCGGCATACGGTAAACGGGCCATCGAAATTCCTTCAGTCGAATGCGGGGAGGCAGCGCCCGCCCTTGCGGAGCGCCGCGGCCTGTGGGGCTCACGCCGGCAGTACTTGCGCCACTGTCTGGGCGAAGCGCGCGACAATGTCGCTGATGTCGGCGGGCGAGCAAATAAAAGGCGGCGCCAGCAATACGTGATCACCGCGCACGCCATCCACCGTGCCGCCCATAGGGTACATCATCAGCCCGTTCTGCATGGCTTGCTTCTTCAGCCTGGCGTGCGTCTTGGCCGCCGGATCCAGCGTCGCCTTGCTGGCCTTGTCCTGCACGAATTCCACGCCCACGAACAGGCCGCGGCCGCGGATGTCGCCCACATTCGGATGCGCGCCCAGCGTGTCGCGCAGCTCGGCGCGCAGCTGCTCGCCGCGTTCCAGCACATTGTTCAGCAGCCCGTCGCGCTCGATGACCTGCTGCACCGCCAGCGCCGCGGCGCACGCCGTGGCATGACCCATATAGGTGTGGCCGTGCTGGAAAAAGCCGCTGCCGCCCACGATGGCGTCGTATATCCTGTCGCTGGCGATCATGGCGCCGATGGGCTGGTAGCCCGCCCCCAGGCCCTTGGCGATGGACATGATGTCGGGCGTCACGCCGTATTCCGCGCAGGCGAACAAATGGCCGGTGCGCCCCATGCCCGACATGACTTCGTCCAGGATCAGCAGCACGCCATGGCGGTCGCAGACTTCGCGGATGCGCTGCAGATAGCCGCCCACCGGCGCCAGGGCGCCCGCCGTGGCCCCGACCACGGTTTCAGCGACGAAGGCCGCCACGGTTTCCGGACCGAGTTCGCGGATTTTCTGGTCCAGTTCCTGCGCCAGGCGTTCGGCGTATTGTTCTTCCGTCTCGCCCGCAAGCTGGTCGCGGTACGCATAGCACGGCGCTACATGATGCGCCGGAACCAGCAGCGGCAGGAAGGGCTCGCGGCGCCAGGCGTTGCCGCCGATGGCCAGCGCCCCCAGCGTATTGCCGTGATAGCTTTGGCGCCGCGCAATGAAATGGCGGCGGGCGGGCTGGCCGACCTCGACGAAATACTGGCGCGCCAGCTTCAGCGCGGCCTCGACGGCTTCCGAACCGCCCGATACGAAGTAGACGTGGTTCAGGTCCCCCGGCGAACGCTGTTGCAGGAAGTCGGCCAGATCTTCCGCGGCTTTCGTGGTAAAAAACGACGAATGCGCATAGGCGATTTGATCCAGCTGGTCTTTGATGGCCTGGATGACCACCGGGTGCCCGTGGCCCAGGCAGGACACCGCCGCTCCGCCGGATGCATCGATATAAGCCTTGCCGCTTTGGTCGTACAGGCGTATGCCTTCGCCGCGCACGGCAAAGGCCAGTTGCTGATGGGGGTTGCGATGAAATACATGGGTCATGGCGTAAGCCTGCAAAGAATGATTCGATCGAAGAATGATTCAACAAATGTTTCTTATATGATATAGTATTCAACAAATAAATCAATACCGCCATGATGCCGCACACACGAATCGCCGCGCGCACGCTGCGCGCCTCCAGCTCCGGACGCTTGTCATGCTGTTGCTCGCGGCCCACATGCCGGGCTCTGCGCGGCGAAGACGCCCTCGTATGACACCCGCCCGGATGCCTCCCCCTTCGCCGCCGCGCAGCATGGAAGCGCTGACCGAGCGCCTGCAGGGCGAATTCCCAACCATGACGCGGCAATTCCAGATCGGCGCCAAGTACCTGCTGGACTTCCCGGCCGAAGTGCCCATCACTTCGATGCGCAAGATCGCCTCGCAGGCCGGCGTGCAACCGGCGACGCTGGTGCGCCTGGCGCAGTCGCTGGGCTATGCGGGCTGGGACGACCTGAAAAGCGTATTCGTGCAGTCCCTGCGGCAGATACCCAAGCGCTACGCCGATCAGGCGCGCAAGCTGATCCAGGGCAACAACCCGCGCGATGCCCTGGGCCGCGCCATAACGGCTCAGGCCGACAACATCCGCCTGCTGGAGCACATGAACGCCGAGCGCATGCCGCTTGCGGTCAAACTGCTTTCCAGGGCCAGGCATGTGCATATCGCGGGATTCCGCGCTTCTTTTTCCCCCGCTTATACGTTCCAGTACCTGTACCGCTTGTTCCGCGCCAGCGTCACGGCCTTGCGCGGCGACGCCGGCACGCTGGAAATGGAACTGCGGGCGATTCAAAAGGGCGACGCCGTAGTGATCATCGGCTTCGCGCCCTATTCCCGGGAAGCGCTGCTGGTCGCGCAGGCCGCTCGCCACGCCGGAGCGCGCGTAGTGGCGCTGTGCGACAGCGTGGTGGCGCCCATCGCACTGGAAGCCGACTGCGCCCTGGTGTTTTCGACGGAAACGCCTTCTTTTTTCCCTTCCAGCACGGCCGCGTCCGCACTGGTCGAAATCCTTATCGAGCAACTGCTGGCCAAAGCCGGCAAGGAAGCCGTCGACGGCATCGCGCGCGCGGAAGACGAATTGCACCAGACGGGCGCTTATCTAAGCGCGAAATAGCCGGCGCCGCCTGTTTTTCAGCGTTACGGCGCCCAGGATGCCGGGCCACGCAGACGCAAAGCGTGGTACTTGTAAAGCACGAGCGCGGCATCCAGTTGCTCCTACACTATTGAAGATCGCGTATGTTGTCACTCATTGAACTTTCAGGCGCTCCTTTTGAAATCGGCCACGAACTGGGCAAGTTCGGCGCCGCGGCGGCGCACGCCTATCTGGTCAAATCGCCGTCCTGGGACAGCGTGATGGCCTGGCGCGGCAGCGCCGCGGCGCGCGCCATGGAGGCGCGGGTGCGGCAAGACTATCCGGACATCCATCAGGAACTATTGGGCCTGGCCGCCGGGCTGGAATTGGCGCCCGCCGATGTCTTCCTGTGGAATTGCCGCGGCGACCTCTGGTCCATGCCGCCCGACGGCTGCACCACCGTGCAACTGCCTTCGAGCAGCGGCGCGCGCATCACCCACAACGAAGACGGCGACCCCGGCTTCGCCGGCTATTGCGGCCTGGGCCTGTTTACGCCTCGCAACGGCCCGCGTTTCGCCTCTTTCGTGTATCCCGCATCCATTCCCGGCCATACTTTCGCCGTCAACGAAGCGGGGCTGGCAATGGCCGTAAACAACCTGCGCTCGCGCGAGGTCACGGAAGGAGTCCCCCGCATGGTGCTGACGCGCGCCCTGTTGAACCAGGCCAGCCTGGACGCGGCCGTACAAGTCCTGCGGGACGCGCCGCGCTCCGGCGGCTTCCATCTAAGCCTAGCGCAACGCGGCCGGCCCGACCTGCTGAGCGTGGAGTTCAACGCCATGGGCGTCTCCGTGCACGGCATCCGCCAGGCGTCCGTGCACGCCAACCATATCGTGCATGCGGAGCTGGCGGACTATCCGCAGGTCATCACGGATTCTTCGCGCCATCGCCAGGCGCGCGGCGCAGCCTTGCTGAACGGCGACGCCACCGACCCGCTGGCCATACTGGCGGACCGCGGCGATGCGCGCTTCCCCATTTACCGCGACGCGCCCGACGACAGCGACAATGAAAACACCCTGGCGACGGCCGACATCCGCGTGGGCGCCAACAAAGTGGATTGGGCGGTCTACGAGCGCCCCGGGCAAAGCGCCCGTTTCCGTCTGGCGGATGCCGATCTGGCGTGACAGGGTGGCGACCGGCTCAATGGGCGCGCCGCCTTGGCCCCGCCTCGCCTGGCTCCGTACTGAACGGCAAGGCTGCGCTCATCCCAAGCAGTCGACGCTAAAAACGGCCAACGCTACAACATGGTCCTGATGAAATCGGCCACCTTCACGGACAGCTCCGACAAGTCGCGCTGCAGATTGCCGAAATTGGCCGTCTTTTCGTAGCTTTCCTCATCCATGTAAAGGCTGCGATCGACTTCTATCTGCAGGCTGTGGCGGTTCTCTTCGGGCCGCCCTATGCGCGCGATCAACGCCACCCCCTTGAAGGGGTCGTTGCGCGCCACGGTATAGCCGCAATCCAGCAGGAAATCCTCGACGATGCCCGTCAGCGTGGGGTCGCAGGTCGTGCCGTCGCGATCCCCCAGCACAAAATTCGCCAGCGGCTTGTCGGTATCGATGCCCAGCACTTCGTAGGAGTCGGAAGGCATGGAATGCAGGTTCAAGTGCCAGACCACGCCGAAGCGTTCGTGGGCGGCTTCGATCTGCCGGATCAGCGCCTCGTGATAGGGTTGATGATAATTGCCTATGCGGTTCTCGACTTCGCCCACCCATAGCTTGCGGTCATAGATGGGCTGGTCGCGCACCCTGCTCCAGATCAGCCCATGTCCGAGCCGCGACTTTTCCGTCGGACGCAATTCCGTCGTCCACGGTTCGGCCAGGATGTTGGGATCGATGTCGTCGACCTCGCGGTTGGGGTCGATGTAAGTGCGCGGAAAATTGGCGGCCAGCAAAGTGCCGCCCACCATGGGAATGGCCTGCCATAGTTCCTCCACATAGGTGTCTTCGCCCGAACGCAAGATCGAAGTCGGCAGGCAGGCCTGGAAGTCGGCGGGGTAGATCACGCCGCTATGCGGCGAATCGCACACCAGCGGAATCGCGCTGGCGGCGGGCGGGGTCAGCACATAGGGCTCGAATTCCGAATCGGCGAATTTCATGTCCTCTCCTGGTTGGGTTTGTTCTTGTCGGCATGCCGATCGATGGGCGGCGCACAGCGGATATCGCACATGTTCAGCTTCCGTCGTTCAAATGGCAAGCGCTGGCGTGCGCCGACCCGCCGCTCACTTTCCTCAGCAAAGGGCGTTCCACCCTGCAGCGGTCCATGGCGTATGGGCAGCGGGGATGGAAGGCGCAACCCGACGGCGGCGCGATGGGCGACGGCAATTCGCCGCGTATGGGTTCGAAGGCGCGCCTGTCGCGCCGCAGCGCGGGCAGCTCTTTGATCAGCGCTTGCGTATAAGGGTGCCGGGCATGGCCGAAAATGGTTTCCGTGTCGGCGATTTCCACAATGCGACCCAAATACATGATGGCCACGCGATCCGAGATATGGCTGACCACGCCCAGGTTGTGACTGATGAAGAAATAGGTCAAGTCGAATTCGCGGCGCAGGGCCATGAACAGGTTCAGGACTTGCGCCTGTATGGATACGTCCAGCGCCGCCACCGCTTCATCGCACACGATCACGCTGGGCTTCAGCGCCAGTGCGCGGGCAATGCCGATGCGCTGGCGCTGGCCGCCCGAAAACTGATGCGGATAGCGCCAGCGGGAGGCAGGGTCCAGGCCGACCTTGCGCATCAGTTCGACCGCGCAGGCTTCCTTGTCGGCCCGGCGCAGCATGCCGTGCGCCGCCGGCCCCTCACTGATGATGTCCAGCACCCGCATGCGCGGGTTCAGGGATGAAAACGGATCCTGGAAGATCATCTGCACGCCCAGTTCGTAGTCGCGCCGCGCCTTGCCCTTGAGCGTATGCACCGGCTGGCCCTTGTAACGGATATGGCCGGCGGTGGGCTCCAGTATGCCCGACACCATGCGGCCCAGCGTGGACTTGCCGCAGCCCGACTCCCCCACGATGCCTATGACTTCGCCCGCGGCCACATCCAGGTCCACGCCGGCCACGGCCCGCACGACGGGCGGCTTGCCGGCGCCGCGCAGCAGCCGGCCCGCGCGGTCCACGAAATCGGAGGATTGCCGATAATCGCGCCGCACATCCCGCAGGCTGAGGATGATCTCGCTGGTCATGGCTGCAGCCCCTTGTGCCAGCAACGCACCCAATGCCCGGGCGCGACCTCCTCCAGCGGCGGGTCCGCAAGGCATTGCTCCGAGGCCCGATGACAACGCGCCTGGAACGGACAGCCCGCCGGCAGATCCATCAAAGAAGGCGTGGAGCCGGGGATCTGGAACAAGTCCCCGCCGCGCGTCCGGATGGATGGAATCGATGCGATCAAGCCGTGGGTATAGGGATGCTGGGCGGCCCCGACAATATCGGCCGTGGCGCCGGTCTCAACGATGCGCCCCGCATACATGACAGCCAGGCGGTCGGCCAGGCCGGAGACGATGGCCAGGTCGTGGGTGATCCAGATCAGCGCCGTGCCCAGCTCCTGGCAAAGCTTCTGCATCTCGTACAGGATTTGCCCCTGTATGGTCACGTCCAGCGCGGTGGTGGGCTCGTCGGCGATGATGAGCTTGGGCGCATTGAGCAAGGCGATGGCGATCGCGATACGCTGGCGCATGCCGCCCGACAGTTGATGCGGATAGGCCTGCAGCCGCTCGGCGGGCGCCGGGATGCCGACCATGTCCAGCACCCGCAGGGCGCGTTCCCGGGCCGCCTTGCGGCTGTAGCGGCCATGGGCCCGCAACGCTTCCACCATCTGCGTGTCCACCCTCAGCGTGGGGTTCAAGGTCATCATCGGATCCTGGAAGATCATGGCCATGTCCCGGCCGCGCAATTGCCGGTAGCTTTCGGCGGACAGGGACAACAGGTCGCGGCCATCGAACATCAGGCGCCCGGCCCGCATGCGGCCCGGCTCATCGACGAGGCGCATCAGCGAAAAGCCGGTGATGCTCTTGCCCGAACCCGATTCGCCCACCAGGCCGAGGATCTCGCCCTGTTCCAGTTGCAGAGACACGCCGTCCACGGCTTTGACGACGCCCTCGCGCGTATGGAACCAGGTGCGCAGGTCCTGCACATCCAGCAGCGGCTGCCGGCCGGCGTTGGCCGGCATGGCTGCGGGGCGAGGCGGGAAGTCCGGTACGCTCATCCTCACCCCTGGATTTCATTGCGCGGATTGAGGATATCGCGCAGATGGTCGCCCACGAGATTGATGGCCACCACGACCAGCGCCAGCGCGATGCCGGGAAAGAAGGATATCCAGTAATTGCCCGACAACAGGAATTCGAAACCGTTGGAGATCAGCATGCCCAGCGAAGGCTCGGTAACCGGCACCCCCACGCCGAGAAAGGACAGCGTGGCTTCCAGCGCAATGGCATGCGCCAGATCAATGGTGGCGATCACCATCAGCGGCGGCATGCAGTTGGGGAAGACATGGCGCCGCAAGATGCGATGCCAAGGCAGCGCCATGCAGCGCGCGGCCTCGACGTATTCTTTGTTGCGCTCGACGATCGCCGCCCCGCGCGCCGCCCGCGCGAAATAAGCCCATTGCACGGCGATCAGGGCATAAATCACCTTGTCCACGCCTTTGCCCAGTACGGCCAACAGCACCAGCGCCACCAATATGGACGGGAATGATAGCTGGATATCCACCAGCCGCATCAGCAAGGCGTCGATGCGCCCGCCGAAATAGGCGGATACCAGGCCCACCGCCGCGCCGATCAGAAAGGCCGCGGAAACGGACACGAAGCCCACGAACAGGCTGGTGCGCATGCCGTACAGGATGGCGGAAAAGATGTCGCGCGCCTGCCCGTCCGTGCCCAGCCAGTAGGTCAGCGAGCCGTCCATATTGGCGCTGCCAGGCGGCATCTTCGAATCCATGATGTCCAGCGATGCGATGTCGTAGGGATTCTGCGGCGATATCCAGGGCGCGCCCAGGGCCATGGCCAGGCAGATGATCAACAGAATCAAACCGAAGACCGCCAGCCTGCTGGAGAAGAACTGCGCCGCGAACACGCGCCACAGGCTTTCGCGCGCGGGAAGGACGGGCGGCGCGCCGGTCGCCATGCTTGCATCGTGGCGGGCGCTCATGCCGCCTCCAGGCGCACGCGCGGGTCCAGGACCGTGTAGGCGATATCCACCAGCAGGTTGAGCATGGCCAGGAACGCGACCGTCAGCATCAAATAGGCCACCACCACCGGGCGGTCCAGGGTGATGATGGAATCGATCAGCAGCTTGCCCATGCCCGGCCAGGAAAACACCGTTTCCGTCACCACCGCGAAAGCGAACACCTGCCCGTATTCCAGCCCGCCTATGGTTACGATGGGGATCATGATGTTCTTCAGCAGATGAACGCCCAGCACGCGTTTTTCACGCAGGCCCTTGGCGCGCGCGAACTTGATGTAGTCCTGCGGCAGGCATTCGCGGGTGGCCGCGCGCGTGACGCGGATGATCAGGGCGCACTTGGCCACGGCTATGGTGCTGGCGGGCAGGATCAGGCTTTTCAGGCCTTCCCAATTGAAAGCGCTGAGCTTCAGCGGTCCGAAGGATTCCACTGGCCCGCGGCCGCCCGCGGGCAGCCATCCCAGCATCACCGCGAACAGCATGATCAGCATCAGCCCGACCCAGAAATTGGGCAGGGAAAAACCCAGCACCGAGCCGGCCATGATGGAACGCGCGCCCGCGCCGCGGGGCCGCAAGCCCGCATAAATGCCCAGCGGCACGCCGATCAATACGGACAGCAGCATGGCCAGCGTGGCCAGTTCCAGCGTCGCGGGCATGCGCTCCAGGATCAGCCTCATGGCGGACTCGCCCGTCAGGAAGCTGTTGCCGAAGTCCAGTTGCGCCGCCTTGCCCAAGAAAATCAGATACTGCCTGCCCAGAGGCAGGTCCAGCCCGAGCGCGCGGCGTATCTCCTCGCGCTGGGCATCCGTGGCCTCGGGACTGGCCAGCATCAGCACCGGATCGCCGATCAGGTACAGGCCGGCGAATACCAGTCCCGACATCACCAGCACCACCAGCAGCGTCTGCAGCAGGCGGCGGACTATCGTGGACAGCACTCCCGGCCGCTCCTACTTGGCCAGTGTCATGTACTGCGCCAGCGTCATCTGGTCGGCGCGCCCGCCATAGCGGATATCCTTTTTCATGGCCCAGACCGAAAGCTCGAATTGCAGCGGCAAAATGCTGTAGTCGTCCATGGCCATGTCGGCGGCTTTCTGCAGCAGCGCGGCCCGCTGGCCGTCATCCAGCGTTTTGGAAGCCTGCATCACCAGCTTGTCCATTTCAGGATTGGAATATTTGCTCCAGTTGGTCGTGCCCAGGCCCTGCGCCGGATCTTTGGTGACGACCAGAGAATTCAGCGGATTGAGCATTTCGCCCGAGCTGACCGCCCAGCCCGCCAGGTAGGAGCTGAAGGCGTAAGCATTGCGCTGCTTGAAAAAGACCGGCGGCGCCATGGTTTCGACGGCTGTTTTCACGCCTATGCGCGCCCACATGGAGGCCACCACCTGGGCGATGCGCTTGTCGTTGGTGTAGCGGCCATCGGGCGAACCCAGCGACATGGCGAAGCCGTCGGGATAGCCGGCCTCGGCCAGCAGCTTCTTGGCCTTGTCGGCGTCGGCCTTGGGCACTTTGGCATACTTTTCCGATGCGCCGAAGGCCGGGTAGGCCAGCAGGTTGGCCGCCGGCATGCCCGCGCCGTCCATGATGCGGTCGACGATGGCCTGGCGGTCTATGGCCAGCGACAGAGCCTCGCGCACGCGGCGGTCGGTCAGCGGGTTCTTGCCGTCGGGCGCGGTCATGCCCGCCGGCGGCTCCTTGCCCTGATTGAGCGCAATGTAAATGACGCGAAACGAAGGCGTTTCCTGCACATGCAGGTTCTTGTCCTTCTTCAGCTTGGGCAGGTCGTCCGTCGAGGGGTCTTCGATGACATCCACGTCGCCCGCCAGCAGGGCCGCCACGCGCGCGGCGGAATTCGAAATGGGCCGGTAAATGACCTTGTCCCAGTCGGGCTTGTCGCCCCAGTAATGCTCGTTGCGGTCGAAGACGATTTCGGCGCCGCGCTTCCAGGACACGAATTTGTAGGGGCCGGTGCCCACCAGGCCGTCCCCGCGGTTCAGCTCCACCGTCGTCTTGCCTTCGGGCGCCGGACCCGAGGCCGCCTTCTTCGACATGATGGGCACCATGGAAAGATTGGCCAGCAGTACGGGCGAAGGCCCTTTGGTGGTGATCTTCACGGTATGCGCATCGGGCGCCTCGACCTTGTCGACCGTGGACAGATACAAGGAATAAGACGACGGGCTGTTGGGCACCTTGGGCACCCGGTCGTAGGTGAAGAGCACATCTTCGGAGGTGAAGGGCGTGCCGTCGGAGAACTTCACATTGGGGCGCAGCTTGAACGTCCAGACATCGCCGTCCACCGTCCAGGATTCCGCCAGCGAAGGCACCGGCTTGGCCGTGCCGTCCGTGCGCACCAAGGGGTCGAACAAGGTTTCCGACAACTGGGTGTTCGGCGTCAGGGAATGGAACTGCGGGTCCATGGAACTGGGTTCGGAGCGCAGGGCGATGATCAGATCCCGGGCCTGCGCAGGGCCGGCCGCGGCAATCAGCCCCGCGGCCAGTACGGAAAACAGCATGGTCTTGCGTATCAATTTCATGGTTATGCCGCCCTTTTTATATGATTCGTTTAAATGGGTAAGCCAATAACACACAACACACATCACACTCGCCGCCATGCGGCGCGCACCTTCAAAGAGGCGCCTGCGCCCCAGTCGGCCGGCGATCCGGCGGCAAAACTCCGCGCCAAGGACATGAGGCCAGTGTAGCCAGCGCGGCGGGCTTGAATGATCGGTGTTTTCCCGATGAGATGTATGAATCTATGGCAACGCGGCAGGGCGGCGCGCAGGTTCGGGACAAATGAAAATCCCCCAGAGCATCATGCTGCTGAGGGATGAGCGGCCGGCGGTCCGGCGATGGCCTGCCGATCCGCCGGCCGGACCAGGCCGGGCCGCGAGGCCCGCCCGGCCCGAGGCGCCTTATTGCACAACGCTGACCATGTACTCCACAGCCTTGCGCAGCGTCGCGTCGTCGGCGGAGGATGCGCCGCGCGGAGGCATGGCGCCCTTGCCTTTCAGCGCGACTTCCATCAGGGAGTCCATGCCCTTGGCGATCAGCGGGCTCCAGGCGGCCTTGTCGCCCAGTTTGGGGGCGTTGGCCACGCCGGTGCTATGGCAAGCCACGCAGGCCGACTTGTACAGCTTCTCGCCTTCGGGGTGGACCGACGCCACTTTCTTCGCTGCGGGCGCCGCCGCTTGCTTGGCTGCTGCGGCCGGCGCCGCTGCGGCGGTCTTCTTCGCCTTGGCGTCGATCATGGCCTGGTTTTCCTTGGTGATGGGACCCGGAGCCTTGATCTGCTTCATGTAGTCGTCGTTCCATTTCCCTTCCACCACGAAGTGTCCCGCCGCGCCTTTTTCGAAGGCCTCGATCAGGTTGTGGTTCACGTAGGCATAGACGCCGGGCTGCTTGAAGGTATACAGCGCAGCACCGGCCGAGCCGCCGCGTATGAACCAGGTTTCCAGGTCTTTTTCAGGCGGGTTGGCGAACTTGCCCGTTTCCCAGACCCAGTCGCCGTGGCCGCCGATCAAGTGCGGACGCGTATCGCGGTTGGCCTGCGAATGGATCATCAGCACGGTTTCGCCCACTTTCGCCTTCAGCGCGCCCTCTCCGGTCAAAGCGCCGACCTTGCCGTTGAACACGATATGGGTGGGCGTCAGCGTGCGCATCACTTCCATCGTTTCTTCATAGCTGTCGGCCAGCGTCTTGTAATCCTTGTACTTGCCGTTTTCATCCTTGGGGATGTACAAGTCGAACTCGCCTATGGTGTAGGCACGGTCGTACTTCAGCTCATTGCCCTTGGGGTCTTTCAGGCCGTCGCGCGGCAAGACCATCAAGGTGCCGCTCATGCCCGATACCACGTGCCAGGGCACCATGCCTTCAGGCGCGCAGTGATACACGAAGGTGCCGCTGCGATCGGCCTTGAAGCGCAAGACGGCCTGCTCGCCCGGGTTCACGTTGGTCAGCTTGGCGCCACCCAGCGCGCCGGTCGCGGCGTGGAAGTCCACGTTGTGCGGCATGGCGTTGGTAGCCGGGTTGATCAGGGTAAGCTCTACATAGTCGCCTTCATGGACGACCATGGTGGGGCCAGGCATGGAGCCATTGAAAGTCATGGCCTGCAGCGTGGTGCCCTTGTCATCGATGACGACCTTTTTTTCCTCTATCGTCATCGTGAATTCGACAACCTTCGGACCCGAAGTGGCTTTCTGCTCGTGCGGGTGCACCATGGGGGGCGCCACCAGGTCTACTTTAACGCGGTCCAGCTTGTCGGCCGTATCGGCGAAAGCCGGAACACCTGCCATAACGGCGCTCATAACGGCGGCTAACAGGGTTGGACGGAACGCTTTCATTTTGCAACTCCTTTGAGTTTTATGTCCTAAATCTAGACAGCTCCATTTCACTCTCAAAGGGGGAGCGCTTCTTTGTTGCAGCGCAAACTTGGACGCAAATTTTCAGGGTTATTACCTATATGTTGCTATAAGCCCGCAGTCCGTCTCCATCGCCGCGACCGGCCTTCCGCGACCCGGACGCCGGCAAAGGCGAGGCCATAACGGCGCAGGCGGCGGGCTGCGCTTGGAACAGGCGATGCGTGGAACATCGCTTGCTGGTTTTCGCGATGCTAGAATCAAAACATTACTCTCCGCATGGACTTACGATGGCGCCCGCACAACTGAGCCGTTCGCTCATCAAGAATCTCGATCTGTTCCGCTCCCTGCCCGACGCCGAACTCGACGCAGCGCTGGAAAAGGCCCAGGTGTGCCGGCTGGCCGAAGGCGACGCCGCCTTCCGCCAGGGCGAAGTGGCGAACCGCTTCTTCGTCCTGCTGCACGGCCACCTGAAAGTCGTGCAGACCACGCCCGACGGCGAGCAGGTGGTAGTGCGCTACGTCAGCCCCGGCGATGTTTTCGGCATCGCGCGCGCCATGCGGCGCACCCACTACCCGGCCAGCACCCTAGCCGTGGAAGAAAGTCTGGCGCTTAGCTGGCAGTCATCGGAATGGGACCATTTCATCGCCAGCAACCCCTACTTTGCCGCCAACGCCCTGCAGACCGTGGGTCAACGGCTGCAGGACGCCCACACCCGCATACAAGAGCTGTCCACCGAAGAAGTCGAGCAGCGCGTGGCGCGCGCCCTGTTGCGTCTGGTGGACCAATCCGGCGAACGCACGGAAGAAGGCATATTGATCAAATTCCCCATCACCCGGCAGGACATCGCCGAAATGACCGGCACCACCCTGCATACGGTCAGCCGGCTGCTCAGCGCCTGGAAAGACCGCGGCCTGGTCGTCAGCGGCCGCAAACGCATCGTGGTTTGCTCGCTGAACGACCTCATCCGCCTGGCGGAAGGCCCGCACAACCCGGTGGCCGGCGTGCCCAGCGTGGAGCGCCCGGCGTAGGGATGTTCCAGCGTAGAGGCATTTGGCTGCAGAAGCATTTGGCGTTGGAACCCCTAATATAGGACGCCTTGCGGAAATACCCGCCGCGGCGGCTCCCCGGCGTAGCGACCTTCGAGCGTGATAGGGACGCTCGGCGCAGGACGCTCTGGACAAGAAGGACACCCGACGTGCGGACGCCCCGCTCAAGGCAGCGCAGCGTTCGCTGATCACGATGCCGGCTTGCGGCTGGAGGCGGCGATATCTTCACGCACCAATCGGAATCCCAGGTTGCTGGGCGGCACGCCCACCGAACACGCCCCGCTCTTGGGGTCGCGGATGAAATCGGCGATATAGCTGCGATGCGGCCCCGCCACGACGCGTATGCCGCAATTCTGCGCGCCCGCCGCAAAACTGGCGGCGGGATCGGGGCTCATGCTCGCCGAGGCGTCCGCCTTGTCCGTAAAATCCAGATTGTGGCGGGTGTGGCAGCTGCTGGTCCAATCCCAGACATTGCCCACCATGTCCTGCATGCCGGCCGAGTTGACGCCGAATCCGCCGAAAGGCCTGGGCGTAGCGTCCACCGACGCCTTACGCTGGGTCTCCAGCTTGTATTCCGCGAGCCAGCGCTGGGCCGGGTCGGTCGGGTCGAAGGCTTCCATGACGATGTCTTCCGTGAATTCCGGCCCGGCTGCGTATATCCATTCCTCATAGGCGGGCAGGCGATGGACGCGCCCGGTCTGGCTCGACAGCCATTCGGCATACGCCGCGGCGTCGCGCCAGCTTACGCCGACGACGGGCAGGTCAGGGGAAACGGTATCGCGATGCGCCTTGTCCAGCGGCTTGCAGGCGCGCGCCTTCACGCAGGCGGCATACTCGGCCTGGCTGACCTGGCGCTTCATGATGGAAATACCGGGCTCGAACCGCGCCACGGCACGCTCGGGCACCACCGGGAAGCCGCCCTTCAGGAACTCGCCCGGCGGATAATATTCCACCTGGCCGGCCGGCAAAGACAGCCACAGCCCTGAATCCGCCGTATCGGCCGGCTGGCCAGACTTCACCGCCGGCTGGCTCACCGCGGGCTGGCCCGAACCCGCCGCCGGCTGACCCGAGCTCGCCGCCACCTCGGCGCCGCGTTGCGCCGACGGCGCTCGATCCGCCTCCAGTTTGCAGCCGGCCAACGCCGCCAGCAGCAACAAGGCCAGGGCGGATTTTGAAAAGACTCTGTGCGGGGCGCGCATGGTTCGACACCTTCAATACTTGCCGGCAATCCGGGTTTACACCTACATTGGACTCCAGCCAATGCGCCCCGTCTTTGTTGCAGCGCAAAGAACCCCCCGCATTGAACGCATCCTCCCAGGCAAAACCCGCCCGACATCCGCGCTTATTGTTCATGTCCGGCAAGGGGCCGCCGCAGGACGGCGTGCGTCCCAAGGGCAAGCTGGGCGCCGACATGTCCCTGGAAGACGGCTATAAACATGCCCGGCAGGTCGGCCTGCTGCTGATTTCAGCGATGAAGGAGGTGTTGGGCGACTTGGACCGCGTCCAGAGTATCATCAAGGTGTTCGGCCTGGTCAACGCCACGCCGGATTACGTGGACCATTTCAAAGTCATCAACGGGAAGCCATTGTCGCCGTACGGCCATGACGCCGCGCGTGTCGCCATCACTCAAAGAGATTGTTATGTACGAAAACCTTGCACTCTATATCAATGGGGAGTTCCTCGCCGGAGAAGGGCGGGCCACGCGGCCGGTGGTCAATCCGGCCAACCAGGAGGTCCTGGGCCAGTTGCCGATGGCTACTAAGGCGGACCTGGACCGCGCCCTGGCCGCGGCGGAAAGCGCCTTCCGCAGCTGGCGCCACAGCTCGCCCATGGAGCGCTCGCAGATCCTGCGCAAGGTTGGACAGCTTTCGCGCGAGCACGCACAGGAAATCGGCCGCAACCTCACGCGGGACCAAGGCAAGCCGCTGGCCGAGGCCGTCGCCGAGATCACCCAATGCGCGGACCACACCGACTGGCATGCCGAGGAATGCCGCCGCATCTACGGCAGAGTCATCCCGGCGCGCAACCCGGAGGTCAGGCAGATGGTCGTACGCGAGCCCGTGGGCGTATGCGTCGCCTTCACGCCCTGGAATTTTCCGTACAACCAGGCCATCCGGAAAATCGCGGCGGCCATCGGGGCGGGCTGCACCATCATCCTGAAAGGCCCCGAAGACGCGCCCAGCGCCGTGATGGCCATCGCCCGCCTGTTCCACGAGGCCGGCCTGCCGCCCGGGGTGCTGAATATCGTCTGGGGCGAGCCGGCCGAGGTATCCGACTACCTGATCCGCTCGCCCATCGTACGCAAAGTGTCGTTCACCGGCTCGGTGCCGGTGGGCAAGCAGCTGGCCGCCCTGGCGGGCGCGCACATGAAGCGCATCACCATGGAACTGGGCGGCCACTCGCCCGTACTGGTATTCGCCGATGCCGACATCGACCGGGCGGCCGACATGCTCGCCCGTTTCAAGATACGCAACGCCGGGCAAGTATGCATTTCGCCCACGCGCTTCTATGTACAGGAAGCCGCCTACGATCGTTTCCTGGAGCGCTTCGTCGATACGCTGGCCGGCATCCGAGTGGGCGACGGCCTGGCGGAGGGCACGCAAATGGGCCCGCTGGCGCACGCGCGCCGCGTGCCGGTGATGCGCGCCTTCGTCGAAGACGCTGTCGCCCAGGGAGGCCGCATAGCGCTCGGCGGCGAAGCGCCGGAAGGGCCGGGCCACTTCTTCCCGCCCACCGTCATCACGGACCTGCCCGATCATGCCCGCCTGATGACGGAAGAGCCCTTCGGCCCCGTGGCGCCCATAACGCGCTTCAGCACCCTGGAAGAAGGCTTGCAGCGCGCCAACAGCCTGCCTTTCGGCCTATCGTCCTATGTGTTCACCGAATCGCTGAAAACCGCCCACCGGGCGGCCGCCGGGCTGGAAGCGGGCATGGTCAATATCAACCATTTCGGCGTGGCCCTGCCCGAAACGCCCTTCGGCGGCGTCAAGGACAGCGGCATCGGCAGCGAGGGCGGCACGGAGACCTTCGACGGATACCTGGTCACGAAATTCGTGACTCAGGTATAAGGAAGGAAAGTGTGATGAAACGGGCGTGAGGACGCAAAGAAAGGAGCGCGAGGCCGGGGCGCCCCCGGCCAACGGCTCCTCAAGGCTTCAAGCGACGCCCGCCTTGTGCGCCTGCTCGTCCGCGTGGTAGGAAGAGCGTACCATCGCGCCCACGGCCGCATGGGTGAAGCCCATGGCGTAGGCTTCGCGCTCCAGCATGGCGAAGGTGTCCGGAGGCGCGTAGCGCAGCACCGGCAAGTGGTGCTCGGAAGGCTGCAGGTACTGGCCTATGGTCAGCATGTCCACCTTGTGCGCGCGCAGGTCGCGCATGACATCGAGGATTTCCTCGTCCGTTTCGCCCAGGCCCAGCATCAGGCCGGATTTGGTGGGCACGTCGGGATGCAGCGCCTTGAATTCCGACAGCAGCTTCAGCGAATGCTGGTAGTCGGCGCCGGGACGCGCCTGCTTGTACAAGCGCGGCACGGTTTCCAGGTTGTGGTTCATGACATCGGGCGGGCCTTCGTTGAGTATGCCCAGTGCACGGTCCAGGCGGCCGCGGAAATCGGGCACCAGGACCTCGATGCGCGTGGACGGCGACAGTTCGCGCACCTTGCGTATGCATTCCACGAAATGCGCCGCCCCGCCGTCGCGCAGGTCGTCACGGTCGACCGAGGTGATCACCACATAGGACAGCCTCATGGCGGCGATGCTGCGCGCCAGGTTGACGGGCTCATCCGCATCCAGCGGGTCCGGCCTGCCGTGGCCGACATCGCAGAACGGGCAGCGCCGCGTGCATTTGTCGCCCATGATCATGAAAGTGGCCGTCCCCTTGCCGAAGCATTCGCCGATATTGGGACAGGAGGCCTCTTCGCACACCGTATGCAGATTGTGTTCGCGCAGGATGCGCTTGATGTCGTAAAAGCGCGAACCGGGCGCGGCGGCCTTGACGCGTATCCATTCGGGCTTCTTCAGGCGCTCGGCCTGCACCACCTTGATGGGGATGCGGGAGGTCTTGTCGCCCGACTTCTGCTTTTGCGTGGGATCGTAGGCTGCGGGGCGCACGGTGGGTTTCCGTACTGCTTGCTCATCGACGGGAGTAGTCATGCGGTTTCCTGCAACGCAGCCCCGGGGGCTGCTTGCTAAAGGCCGGGGTGCTTCACCCCTGGGGCCATTCAAAAGAACGGGCAATAGCCGGGCGCCGCCTGCAAGGCGCGCCGGCGTCTAGCCCAAGCTGCGGGTATTTTAGCGCGCCCCACCCCCGCCGGCCTAATCACCCTGAATCCAATCCGGTTTTACTCGCGGATGCCCAAGCCGGACGCCGGAACGAGCGCCCGCGAACGCAGCAACGCCAGGCCTTCAGCGCCCCTTCCAGACGGGGTGGCGCTTCTGCATGAAAGCGTCTATGCCTTCGCACACATCTTCCGCCATCATATTGCAGGCCATGACCGTGCCGGCGTAGTCATAGGCTTCGGCCAAACCCATGGCGCGCTGGCGCTGGTACATGCTTTTGCCGGTGCGTACCGCCACGGGGCTCTTGGCGCAGATGGCCTGGACCAGATCATCGACCTGCGCATCGAGCTGATCGGGCGGCACGGCATGATTGATCAGGCCCCGGGCGGCGGCGTCCTGCGCGCTGATGAACCGGCCCGTGACCAGCATCTCGAAAGCCTGTTTGATGGGAATGCTGCGCGTCAGCGCCACGGCGGGGGTGGAGCAGAACAAGCCCACATTGATGCCGGAGACAGCGAACTTGGCGGTATCGGCGGCCACCGCCAGGTCGCAGGTGGCGACCAGCTGGCAGCCCGCCGCGGTGGCCATGCCCTGCACTTTGGCGATGACGGGCACAGGCAGCGCGACGATGCTCTGCATGACCCGGCCGCATTGCGCGAACAGGGCCTCGTAGTAGCCCTGGTCGGGCTTGGAGCGCATTTGCTTCAAGTCATGCCCGGCGCAAAACGCCCGCCCATTGGCGGCCAGCACCACGCAGCGCGCGCTCTCGTCCTGCGCCACCGCGGCCAGCGCCGCCTCCAGCGCATCCAGCATTTCTTCCGACAAGGCATTGAATTGATCCGGCCTGTTCAAGGTCAGCGTCACCACGCCATCGGCCTTGGCCGTCTCCAGCACACTGTTGTCCGTCGACATGTTTTCGTCTCCTTGGGCCCTATTGAATATTCTAGATGCGTATGCCTTGCCAGTTTTGAGATATTAACAGGGCCTGCGCCGGCTGCCTCTATGCTAAACACGCCTGTACCAGCCACATCTGTGTCAAGCCTCGCCTATGCCGACTACAGGTACGCCAGTCGCAGCCACACCGGCCGCACTACACTGGCCGCGCCTACGCCGGCCGCCCTATGCCGGCCGCGCCACACCAGCGAATGCTTCTCCCAGGCGTGCGGCCAGCCGCTCGCCGGCATCCTCTATCGTGGCCTCGATGCCGCAAGTGCGCAAATCCACCGTCTTCAAACCTTCGTAGCCGCAGGGATTGATGCCCAGGAAAGGGGCCAGATCCATATCCACATTCAGCGCCAGGCCGTGATAGGTGCAGCCGTTGCGCACTTTGATGCCCAAGGCGGCGATTTTCGTCAGTTCGCCTTGGGCGCCGCCGTCCGCGGAGGCCGCCGGCACATAGACGCCGGGCGCCCCCGGCTTGCGGCAGGCGTCCGGCAGGCCGAGCTCCTCCAGCGTGCCGATGATCGCGTCCTCGAGCAAGGCCACGTATTCTTTGACGAAGATTTTCAAGCGCCGCAGGTCCATCAGGCAATAGACCATGACCTGGCCCGGCCCATGGTAGGTGACCTGCCCGCCGCGGTCGCAGCGCACGACGGGAATGCCGGCGCTGTTCAAGACATGCTCGGGCTTGCCGGCCTGGCCCAGCGTGTAGACCGGCTCGTGTTCCGTCAGCCAGATCGCATCCGGGGTATCGGGCCCGCGGGCTTCAGTGAAGTCGCGCATCGCCTCCCATACGGGCAGGTAGGGGCTGGGGCGCTTCAGCCATCGGGCTTGCATCATGATTCAGAGGACGATGGACACCAGGTGGTGCGCATGCAGCGCACGGTACAGATCATCCAGCTGCTCGCGCGAGGTCGCCCTGACGGTGAAGGTAAGCCCTATATATTTGCCGCTCTTGCTGGGGCGCATCTCGACGGTGGCCGGATCGAAGCCGGGATCGAAGCCCAGCACCAGTTCGGTAAGCACCTGGGCGAAGTCGGGATGCGACTTGCCCATGACCTTGATGGGAAAGTCGCAAGGGTATTGGATCAGCGACTCTTCTGGCGGTATGTCTCGCATGATGTGTAAGCCCGCCCGGCGCCGCGGCGGGCAGCCTCGTCAGAGTGCGGCGATCGCCTGATCGTAGCCGGCGCGCAAAGCCGCATAGACTGCGCCCGGCTTGCCGGCGCCCACAGGCTTGCCGTTGTAAGTGGTGATGGGCAGCACTTCTTTGGTGGCCGACGTCAGCATGATTTCGTCGGCTTCGTCCACCTCTTGCCGGGAAATGGGCCGGGCATTGAACGGTATGCCTTTTGCCTCGGCCAGCTCTTCCAGCAAGCCGTAGCGTATGCCCTCCAGAATCATGTTGCTGCGCGGCGGCGCCAGCAAGGTTCCATCCTTGGCGACCCAGATATTGCAGGACGAACCCTCCGTCAGGTAGCCGTCGCGGAACTGCAGGACTTCGTCCACCCCGGCGTCTATCGCATGCTGCTTGGCCAGCACATTGCCCAGCAGCGACACCGATTTGATCTCGCAGCGCAGCCAGCGGGTATCGGGCATGCTGACCGCCGACAAGCCGGTTTCGCGCGCCTGCGCGCCGGGCCGGGTGAAGGGTGAAACCATGCAGAACACCGTGGCTTTGACGTTGCGCGGGAAGCCATGGTCGCGCTTGGCAACGCCGCGCGTGACTTGTATGTAGACCATGCAGTCGCCCAGGCCGGAGCGCCGCAATACCTCGGCCACCAGGGCTTCCCAGTCGGCCCGCTTGAAATCCACCTTGATGTCTATGGCCGCCAGACTGCGCTCCAGCCGCGCCAGATGGCCGTCCATGCGGAAGGGTTTGCCGCCGTAAACCGGCACCACGTCGTATATGCCGTCGCCAAAAATAAAGCCGCGATCGAGCACGGAGATTTTGGCGTCGCCCAGCCGCAGGAACTCGCCGTTCAAGTACACAATACTGTCGTTATCGACATCAGGAATCATTATTTTTGCCTTGCATGAACAGATAAGGGGCGGCCCGCGCCGCCCTCTTTGTAACTATACACCCGGCGCCCAGCCTACTCGAACAACAGCCTGACTTTGTCGACCATGCGGCCGAAGAAACCGGCCTCCGGCACATCGTTCATGACGAACAAAGGCTCTTCGCGCAGCACCTTGCCATCCAGCGACAAAGACACGGTGCCCACCTTGGCGCCCTTCTTCAGCGGCGCGATCAGCGGCTGGGTGTACTGGGCCAAGGGCTTGACCTCGGGCCCCTTGCCGCGCGGCACCGTGATCCAGGTGGGCTGATCCGACCCCAAACCGACGGTTTCGGCCTGGCCTTCCCACACACGGGCCATGACGGCCGGCGTGGTGTTGTCGAAAAGCTTGATCGTGTCGAAATTCTGGAAGCTCCAGTTCAACAGCTTCAGGCTGTTCTCGGTGCGCGCCGAATCGCTGGCGGCGCCGACGATGACCGACACCACCCGGCGGCCGTCGCGCAGCGCCGTGGCCACCAGGCAATAGCCCGCCGACTGGGTATGGCCGGTTTTCAGGCCGTCCACCGACTCGTCCGTCCAGAGCAGGCGGTTGCGGTTGTTCTGCTTGATCTTGTTATAGGTGAATTCTTTCTGGCTGTAGTAATGCAGGTATTGCGGAAAGCGCGTCACCAGATTCCGCGCCAGGATGGCCAGATCGCGCGCGGTGGTCAGGTGGGCGGGATCCGGCAGGCCGGTGGAGTTGACGAAGTGCGTGTCGCGCAGCCCCTGCCTGGCGGCCTCTTCGTTCATCAGCGCGACGAAAGCGCCTTCGCTGCCGGCCACGGCCTCGGCCAGGGCGACGCTGGCGTCATTGCCCGACTGCACGATAACCCCCTGCAGCAACTCATCCACCGACACCTGCGAATGAGGCTTGATGAACATGCGCGAGCCTTCGGTGCGCCAGGCCTTCTCGGATACATTCACCTGCTGGTCCAGGCTGAGCCGCTTGCTTTCCAGCGCCTCGAACACGATATAGGCCGCCATCAGCTTGGTCAGCGACGCCGGCTCCACTTTTTCGTCCGGGTTCTGCGCGGCGATGATCTGGCCGCTGTTGGCGTCCATCGTCAGCCAGGCCTTGGCGGTAAGCGTCGGCGGCGGCACAGTGGCCAATTCCCCCACCGTGGCAACCGCACCCGCTCCGGCGGGCACGACCGTCGTGGTATCGGAAGGGGATGAAGTCTGGGCGAAGGCCAGCGCGGGCAGAAGGGCCGATATGGCGGCCATGCGGCGCAAGCCGGCGAACGAAAGATGGATTTTTTTGAAAGTCATTGGCATGTCTGAAGGAGCCCGTTGCAAAAAGTCGGCGGGTTGACGAGCGAAAAAAACATTATAGGCAGAGGCATCGCACGGTTACAGCCGTGCATCTTCTGTTTCATCAGCAAAAAGCGCAAACCTTTGCAACCAGACTTTATAAAAAGTTTCGCAACAGAAATGGAGCGCGTCACAAGCCCAGCGCGGCCAGTCTCTGCTGCACCAACAGCTTCAGCGTCGGCAGCTTGCCGTGAAAAAAGTGGCTGGCGTCGGGGATCACCACCATGGGCAGGCCGCGTTCGCGCGCAAACCCCATGGCCTCGGACAAAGGCACCACTTCGTCGGCCTCGCCGTGTATCAATAAGGTGTCATCGGGCACGGACACCTCGCGGAATTTGAAACGCCCGACGGCCGAGCCCACCAGCATCAGCGCATCGGGCACGGCACGCTGTTCATCGGCCAACTGGGAATGGAGCTGCGCCGCCACCGACGTACCGAAGGAAAAGCCCGCCAGCACCCATTTGCCCGCGGCGGCTTCGGGATAGGCCTCTGTAAACTGCCGGACCAGCGCGGCCATATCGGCGGTTTCGCCGACTGCCGCGTCGAACTGCCCGGCGGACGTCCCCACCCCGCGGAAATTGGGCCGCAGCGCAAGCAGGCCGGCCTGCACACAGGCGCGGGCTATGGTCGTAACGATTTTATTGTCGCGGGCGCCGCCATGCAGCGGATGCGGATGCAGCACCAGCGCCCAGCCGCGCGGCGACCCGGAGGGGCTGTCCAGTGCGCAATCGATGTCGCCGGCGGCCCCCTGAAACACGACTTTTTCCGTGCGAGCAAGCATAATCAACAGTTCAGGTTATAAACACAGGCTGGCATATTCTACGCTACGCATCTTCCGTATTGTCCCACGCACCGCCATGACCGCCCGCGCCACCTTCATTACCGCACTTCCCGAGCCGGTTCTTCTTGCAGAAGAACTGGCGGCAGCCCTGCCACGTTTCAAGCAAATCCAATGGGTGGACAGGACCGATTCCACCAATGCGGACCTGCTGCACATGGCGCGCACCGATAGCGGCCCGGTGGCCCGCCCCTGGCTGCTGGGCGCGCACTTGCAGGAACGGGGCCGTGGGCGCGCGGGGCGCCGCTGGCAGAACCGGCCCGGCGCCAATCTGATGTTCTCCTGTGCATTCGATGTATTCCTGCCGCCCCGGCAATTGGCCGCGCTGTCGCCCCTGGCCGGCCTGGCCGCCTGCGAAGCTTTGCGCAGCCTGCTCGCACCCGGCAACCGCGGCGACATCGTCATGAAGTGGCCCAACGATGTGCAGTGGCGCAACGCCAAGCTGGCAGGCATATTGGTGGAAGCCACAAGGGCCGGCATTGCGCGTTCCGCCGCCGACCATTACGTGATCATCATCGGCATGGGCCTGAACCTGGACGACGCCCGCAGCCTCAGCCAATCGCTGAACCGGCAGGTGTCCGACTGGGCCGAAGTCGCAAGCCACGATGCGCAAGCCGCAACGGCCGGCGCCGCGACGCTGGTCTCTCGGGTGGCGCAAGCCTGGTACGACAGCCTGAACGAAGTCACCGCCTTTGGCTTCGACTCCGTGCCCGCGCGCTATGCCCAGGCCGACGCCCTGCTCGGCCAGCACGTCCATGTGCTGGACGACGGCCGCATCCTGCATGCCGGCATCGCCTGCGGCATCAATCATGATGGGCAGTTGCTGTTGCGTACGCCGGACGGGGAAATAGCCGTGTCCATCGGCGAGGTTTCAGTTCGGCCCGTGCGGGAGCATCCATGACGATTTTGCTGGTAGACGCCGGCAACACCCGCGTCAAGCTGGGCTGGCTGGACCGGCGCAGCGGCCGGCGCGAAGAGCGCGCCCTGGTCCTTGCCCACGAGCATATCGGCGAACTCGCCGCCCAGCTGGAGCGCCTGGACCTGGCGCCGCAAGCCGCCATAGGCGTCAATGTCGCCGGAACCGCCGCCGGGCAGGCTTTGAACCGCATCCTGGAGCAGCGTTACGCAATCTCGGTGCAGTGGATCGCGTCGCACCCCCATGCCGCCGGCGTGCTCAATGGCTACGACATACCCGCGCAGCTGGGCCCCGACCGCTGGATGTCCATGCTGGGCGTGGCGCACCGCGCGCAGCGCGCTCCTTTGCTGCTGGCCAGTTTCGGCACCGCCACCACGATAGACACCCTGGCGCCGGAACCCGCGGATACGGCCGTTGCGATGGACAGCCTGCCGCGGGAGCACGCTGAGCGCGGCATGGCCGGCCATGGAGCGCCGGGCCCCCGGGGGCGGCCGCCGTGCCGCTTCCATGGCGGGCTCATTTTCCCTGGGCCGGCGCTGATGCGCTCGTCGCTGGCCAACGGCACCGCCAACCTGCCGGAAGCCCAAGCGCCCATCGCCGCCTTCCCCACCTATACCCACCAGGCCATCAGCAGCGGCATCGCGGCGGCCCAGGCGGGCGCCCTGCTGCGCCAATGGCGCGAAGGCCTGCAGCGTTTCGGCCAGCCGCCCCAGGTATTCAGTACCGGCGGCGCGTGGCCCTTGGTGGAAGAAGAAGCAAGGCGCGTCCTGGCCCGAGCGCAACAGGATCTAGGCCTGCCCATTCAAGACATAGAATGGCTGCCCGCACCGGTACTGGACGGGCTGGCCGCGCTGGCCTCGGGCGGCGACTTCTGCTCATAGCGCCCATGCCAGGCCCGATGGGCGCCGGCGTTCAAGCAGCGGTCCATCCTCCGTCGATCATGATGGCGGAACCGGTAACCATGGCGGATGCATCGCTGGCCAGAAAGACCACTGCCCCCATGATGTCCTCGAGGCGGGCTATCCTGCCCAGCACGATATTGGATTTCACGTATTCTCGAAAAGCGGGATCCTCCAGCATTGCTTTGGTCATTTCGGTTTCGATAAATGTCGGGCATACCGTGTTGACACGGATAGAGGACGATCCCAGCTCGAGAGCCAGCGCCTTCGTAAAACCCTCGATGGCGTGCTTGCTGGCGCAATAGACCGTTCTTTTCGGCCCGCCTACATGGCCCATCTGGGAAGACACATTGATGATGCTTCCGTGAATGCCATGTTCGAGCATCATGCGCGTGGCTTCGCGGGCCACGTAGAACGCCGCCTTCACATTCAATTCAAAGACCGCGTCCAAATCTCCATCGGCCAGTTCGGAAAGCAGCGCAGGGCGGTTCGTCCCCGCATTATTGACGACGATATGGAAGGGGCCATGCTCCGGCATCGTGCTTCTGACAGCCGCGGAGTCGGTGACATCTATATTCCACAGCGACACCTCGGCGCCGGGCTGGCTTGCGAGCACCTTCCGTCTTGCAACGGCCAAGTCGCTTTCCGTCCTGGCAGCCAGGACGACATGCGCGCCGGCCTGGGCGAGCGCGCAGGCCGCCGCCAGACCTATTCCGCGGCTCCCCCCGGTTACCAGCGCCTTTCTGCCGTCGACACGAAAGCTGGGCGTTTGCATGGTTTTGTTCCTTTCTCGTTTGCTTATCCCTATTGGGTGTTCTCTGGATGTATTGGTTGATACCATGGAACGTCCTTGCGGTTTCCGTAACGGCGCACCCTCAAGTTGGCCTGCTCCCCATGTCCGGCGAAATGCTCCATGTGGCACAACCGTGAGCCGTATTCGCCTATAAGAGCAGCCGCTTCGTCCGTCATGACCCGTTGGTAGGTGCAAGTTTTGATGAACTTTCCTACCCACAAGCCGCCGGTATAGCGCGCGGCGCGCTTCGTCGGCAAGGTATGGTTCGTTCCGATGACTTTATCGCCAAAAGAGACATTCGTGCGCGGGCCGAGGAACAACGCCCCGTAATTCGTCATGCGCTCGAGGAAAACATCCGGGTCCTCCGTCAATACTTGCACGTGTTCGTAGGCGAGCGCATCAGCCACCTCGATCATTTCGTCCTCGGTATCGCAAACAATGACCTGACCATAGTCCGCCCAGGAAACGCGAGCGATGTCGGCCGTCGGCAGGATTTCCAATTGGCGTTGAATTTCCGTGAGCGTATCGCGCGCGAGCCCTTCGTCGGTAGTCAGGAGCACCGCGGGGGACGTCGGCCCGTGTTCCGCCTGGCCCAATAGATCCACCGCGCACATTTCGGCGTCCGCCGTATGGTCTGCGATGATCAGTGTTTCGGTCGGGCCCGCGAACAAATCGATGCCCACTTTTCCATACAGCTGGCGCTTGGCTTCCGCCACATACATATTGCCCGGGCCCACCAGCATGTCCACCGGAGAAATGCTGCTGGTTCCAAGCGCCATCGCGCCTATGGCCTGAACGCCTCCCAGAACGAGTATTTCGTCCGCTCCCGCGAAGTGCATGGCCGCCACAATCGCGGGATGCGGCGCGCCCTTGAAGGGCGGAGCCGTAGATACGATCCGCTTTACTCCCGCGACCTTGGCCGTCAATACGCTCATGTGGGCGGAGGCGATCATCGGGTACTTTCCCCCAGGCACATAGCAGCCAACGGCATTGACCGGAATATGCTTGTGTCCCAGAACCACCCCCGGCAGCGTTTCCACTTCCACATCCTTCATGGACTCGCGCTGTATGGCGGCAAATCCGCGGATCTGTTTTTGGGCGAACTTTATATCCTGTACTTCCACCTCGGTCAGCTTGTCGATCGCCGCATCGATATCGGCCTGGGACAGCCGGAAATCGTCCGGCGCCCATCCATCGAATTTGCGCGACATTTCGCGAACGGCATCGTCTCCCCGTTTTGCTATGTCTTCTAGAATTGTCTCCACAATAGCGCGGACCTGTGCGTCCGCATTAGCGATGCTTTGCTCGTCCTTTCCTTTTTTCAAAAACCTGACAGCCATGTTCACTCCTGGAAATAATAGGGAAACCAACGCGGCAACGAATCAAATACAGGCATAGTCGACCCTGCGCCCGCGGTGCAAGCCCCTCTGATTCTGCAACCGCTTGCAATATACATAAACGTATTTCGCCTTTTGTTCGACATGCCGCTATATATCCGCTTGCACGAAATGCTGATTCCGGCCAATCAGGCCGATTGCGCCGGGATGCGATAAAACCGAAGGGCGTTATCGCAAAATAGCTTGTTCAATACTTCCGGCGGCTCGTGGGCGACCGATTTCTTGAACTGGCAATATATGTAGTCCCAGCTCCCCTTCAGCGTATCGGGGAAAACATTGGATGCGAACATGCATCTGTCCGGGCCAAAAATATCGAGCGTCTCTTTGATGATCGGGCCGTTCAGCTTCAAGGTCCAGGGCTGCCCGGTAACCAACAGGCCGGAAATTTTACACACTACGTTTTCACACGCCGCAAGCGCCTTCATTCCCCTGCGCCAAACCGCCAGCGCTTCCGGGCTACGGTCGAACGGGCACCCGGCATGATTGAGCGCAATAGGCAGGTTGGGAAAACGCCGCGCAACCACCGCGGCTTCTTCCAGATGCCACCATGGAACGCGAAGATCCCAGGACAGCTTGTACTTCTCCAGCAAGCCCAGCCCTCTAATCCAGTTTTCGTCCTGCAAGCTTCGGGGCATGCCCCGCACACTCGCATCGGGGCCCGACGATGTCAACGGTTTGGTCCTTATGCCTTTCACCAAGGGGCGCCGAGCTTGCTGGGCGATAAGCTCTTCCGCATCGGGGGTGTCCACCCATGCGTGCGCCACGATGGCCGACGGCAGCCCGTGCAGCCGATGCATGGAGACCAGCCAGTCCGTTTCTTCCAGTTGCTGGGTCCGGTCGCATTCCGCCTCCACATGGACGGAAGCGACCAGATTGTGGAGCGCGGTGTCCCGCTTGTATTCGGCCGGTAGATAGCTACGGCATATTCTCGAATAGTCACCGTGACGCGAGCTGTGGGCTTCAGGATGGCTCAGCCATGGATATGAAACCGGCCCTTCCAGATCGCAAAAATGATGATGGGCGTCAACGATTTTCAAGTCACGAAGCTCGTCCGATTCTGGATCCAGCACTGGGCTACTCCTTTTGCACGTCCGCAAGTTTCAACAGCTCGGCGAAGCGTTCCAGATCGTTCTTCACCTCGGCCCTGAACTCGGCGGGTTGCGACGCTTCCAGTTTGAACCCGATCTGGATCGCTCTTTCTTGCAAAGCGGGATCGGACACTGCTTCCGATACAGCCTTGGCCAGCCGGTTGACGATTCCAGCGGGCGTCCCCGCGGGCGCGAACAACCCGAACCATGTGCTTATTTCGAGCTTGGGATAATTGAGCTCCCGGAACGTAGGCACGTCCGGCAGTTGTTTCATGCGGGATTTCCCCGTGGAAGCCAGCGCCCTCAATGTGCCGCCCTGCACCAGGCCCGCAGCGGCGGATGCGGTACCGAACGCGAACTGGAGCTGCCCCGCCATCAAATCCTGCAGGTTGGGCGTTTCCCCGCGATAAGCGATGTGTTGCGCTTGAGTGCCGGTCTCGGATAAAAGCAGCACGCCCAAAAGCCTGGCAGGCGACCCCGCCCCCGCCGAGCCATAAGCATTTTTCCCGGCATTTTTCTTCAACGTCGATACCAGGTCGGACAAGGTCTCGATGCCGGATGCCGGGCGCACCAAGAGCATGAATGGGCTATCCGCAATCTTCGAGATGGGCACGAAGGAGTCCATCGGGTGAAATGAAATTTCTTTCTGGACCAGGGGCGATAGAACATTGCTGCCCATCGAGCCCGCTAAAAGCGTATAGCCGTCCGGCTTGGCTTGTGCCGCGGCCCCTGCCCCCACCAGCCCGCTGGCCCCCGAACGATTGTCCACCACTATCGGCTGGCCCAGCGAGGCCGCCAGGCGCTCGCTGACCATGCGCACCACCACGTCCAACCCGCCCCCGGGAGCGTAAGGCACTATGACGCGAATGGCGCGATCGGGATAATTGCCGATATCCGCGGATTGCGCCGCCATCGTCGAGCCCGCGCCTGTAAATGCGAGAATCATGGTCACGAATTTGACCAGGTTTTTTATTTTGCTCATTTGTCGCCTCCTGGATGTCAAAGCTTTGCAGCTTGATCTATGTCTGAAATATTAAAGATTGCTGTCCGAATACAACTCCGCCAGGTATTCCCGGCCCCTGATCATGTCGTCCATCGTGCCGAAGGCATTGATGTACCGGCCCTTGTAGCCCAGCGCCTCGACGCGTTTAAATAGATCGATGAAATCCAGGTTTCCTTCTCCCGGCCGCAAGTGTTCTTCCTTGCCGCAGGCAAAGCAGTCCGCCAGGCGTATTTCATCGCACCGATCCATCCCCATGGCCTCTATAAAGCCGCCTATGCCTTCAGGCACCAGGTGCGCGTGATTAGCCGTAAATGCCCATCGCAGCCGTTCAGAGTCCAACCGGTCGAAATAGAAAAGCGTTTCCTCGATGTCATAGGCCAGGTAATGGACTTCGGCATCATCGGGCTCCCGGTTCATATTCTCCAGGAGCACCGGCAGATCGATTTTTTCGGCGTATTCGCAAATGCGGCCCAGGCGCGAAAGGCTCGCTTCCATTCTGGCCTTGCGGTCCGAGCCGAAATGGTAGCCCGCGTGCACGACTATCCACTCGCCGCCAAGGCGTTTGCATGCATCCATGTAGCCGATCAGATACCGGTCCACGCCATCAGACACATGAGCGGCGAATTCGGCCGTGTTCACCGCCGACATGGTGTGCACTCCCGTCCGGATTCCATGTTCGGCGCAGGCGCTTCTGATCATGTCCATGCGTTCCGGCGACATGGCATGGGCCGCGTTGGGCGGCACATCTATCTTTAGATCAAGAAAACGGATGTCGTGCTCTATAGCGAGCTGGATGCCATCTTCAATCTTTACGTGCTCTCTCAGGTCGATTCCGATTCGCTGACGCAGATCTTGCATGTTGTTTTCCCTTTCAGATATCAGTAGCCGACTGTTCGCTTGTACGGACGACGGTGGATGGATCGATACGGTAGATTCGCATCGCGTTTTCATAAAAGATCTTGCGTTGCCCATCCACCGGCAATTCCGCACATATTTCCCTGAACCCATTCATGATCGCGTCATAGGAGCTCGCCACCAGGCTGTCGGCCGGCCAATTGCTCGCCACCATGCAGCGGTCGACGCCAAATATGGAAATTGTGTTAAGTACGATGTCCCGATTCAGCGCGGCGGTCCATTCGGCGCCCAGCACGCCTATGCCGGAGACCTTGACATTGACGTTCGGTTCTTGCGCAAGATATTCCAGCTCTTTCCTCCATGCTTCCAGTGCCGTTGCCGAACGATCGGCCGGCAGGCCGCAATGATTCAGGATTAGCGGCGTATTCGGAAAGTCTCTTGCAAGGTCCCTGGCTTGGCGGAAATGCCAATAAGGCGCTTGCAGATCAAACGAAAAACCGTAAGCGGCAAGCCGCGCATATCCGTCGCGCCAGATCTTGTCATCCATGGACCCCGGCTGATTCCTGCGCATGCCATCGGCGCTGGAGGCGGTTTTGGGCTTGTGCCGAACCCCTCGCGTCAGGGGGAAGGCGGCGTGCCCCTCGAGTACATCTTGTACGTCTTCCCTATCGAGAAAAGCGCGCCCCACCAACCCATTCGGAAAGCCATGGTCGGCTGCCAAACCGGAAATAAAACGAGTCTCGCCCACCGGATCGGCGGGATCCCACTCGCACTCCATATGAACGGATGCAATGACATTCTGGCGCCGTGAATCACGCTTGAAGTCATCGGGAAGATAACTCCTGGGGTAATCATCGTAACTGCCATTGCGGAACGTCCCCAGCGGGTAATCGCAAAGCCGCGGGTAGTAAAAACGATCCGCATCAAGAAAATGGTGGTGGGCATCACAGAGCGGCATCGGCGCTTCTCGATGTTCGTTCATCGTCGGATGACTCGATGCGCGCACAAAAGACCCATTCAGTACTATTGCCCCTTTTCTGGTTTGCAATGAGGATCGCGTACTGGCGGCATACGGCCCTCGATCTTCAGGCAGGTCGACACTCGAGGCGTAAATCTCGTCATCGAACGGAACCTGGACTGGAGCCTATTATGGATATTTCCCCGTTTTTTTGCAACCGCTTGCAAAAAATTTTAGGGTTTTTCCCAAGGCCGCATTGAATCAAGGAGAAACCCGCTCACAGCGGTTCAAGGGAATACCGGCCTCGCGAACCCGTTTCAGTTCCGGCGCGCTACACTCCGCAATGTGACAACAGCAAAGCTCTCGGCTTTAATGTAGACCATGACCGATTCCGTTGATCCGGCGCCGCTGAGCGTGGGAAGGGTGACGCTTGCGGACGTGGCGGCGCTGGCAGGCGTGAGCACCTCCGCCGTAAGCCGCACATTCACGCCTGGCGCCAGCGTTGCAAAAAAGACGCGGGCGCTGGTGCTGAAAGCCGCCAACCAGCTTGGATACCGCCCCAACGCCATCGCGCGAACATTATCGACACGCAAGTCGCGAATAATCGGCGTCGTGGTCTCTTACCTGCATAACCAGTTCTATCCGACCGTACTGGAGCGCCTGTCACAACTGCTGCAGGCACGCGGCTATCATGTGCTGCTTTTCATTAACAGCGACCCACAGGACGGCGACGAAGGCGTGGATGCGCTGGTTCTGGACATCCTGCAGTATCAAGTCGACGGCATCGTCCTGGCCAGCACGACCATGTCTTCACGTTTGGCGGCGCAATGCAAGGCAGTGGGCATACCCATAGTCTTGTTCAATCGCGCAGCGGCCGTGGAAGAGGCCAGTACGGTGACGTCCGACAACTACGAAGGGGGACGCGTAGCGGCGCGCCTGCTTCTGGAGCGCGGCGCGGAACGGATCGGGTTTATCAGCGGATTGGAGGATTCGTCGACGAGCCGGGATCGGGAGCGGGGGTTCCGGGACGAGTTATCAAGGCATCGAAAGCGCCTGTACGCGCGCGCTTCCGGCGAATACAATTATGACATCGCCAGGTCCGCCACGCTGCAGCTGTTCAATCGTCCACGCAAGCCGGACGCCGTTTTCGTCGCCAACGACCATATGGCCTTCTCGGCCATGGACGCGCTGCGGAACGATCTGAATCTTAGAATCCCCCAAGATGTTCAAGTAATTGGGTTCGATAACGTACCGCAGGCCTCGTGGGGCGGATACCAGCTTACGACCATCGAGCAAAATTCAGAAGTCATGATCGAGGCGACCGTGTCGATCATCCTCAAGCACATTGAAACAGGGCTTGTGATGCCGCAGCGCGTCGTAGTACCCGTCAAAGCGGTTTTGCGCGCAACGACGCTTCCTGTATGAATCAGCGCGCGGCCTGCCGCAGTTCCGCCCGCGGCGCGCCCAGGACGATGGCTTGCTGGTTTCTTTCAGACAGGGTGCGCGGTTCGCGGCCCACTTCGCTGGGCGGGATGCCGAAGAACCCCTGGCCGAATGCCAGGAGCGCGATATTGGCCAGCAGGACGATCAAAAACAAAGTGCGCATAATCAGCGAATCAGCGGAAACTGGATGGCGAGGAGCTGCCCACACGTAGCCGCAAGCAGCCCGCCCCCTAGTTTAATACGTAATACGCGGTACGCCCGCACGCTCGCCGCGCGGGCGGCGCCCTGCGGCGCAGCAGTCCGGCAGTTCAACCGCCCGGCGGCACAGCGGCGGTGCAACAGCTTGCCAGCCATGCGCCGGGCTACAGCGCCGACCCTTCGCAAAACAATGGCGTGCGCAGGCTCTGGGTGTTCCAGGCCGCGCGGGGGAAACGCCGCTGTGCATCGGGGTTGAAATACATATGGTCGGGCGATATTTCAGCGGTTTCCGCGAAGCCGCGCGTAGCCCGGCGGATATGCCCGGCGGCGGCCTCCATGGCGGCCTTGGAGTCGCGAGCGTGCAGGGCGTCCAGCAGGGCCTGATGCTCTTCCCAGCATACATCGCGGGTTTGTTCCAGCGCGCCGGGCTCCTTCCCCCAGTAAGGGTTGACGCGCTTGCGCATGCGCAAGACCTGCTCGCGCAGATAGCCATTGCCGCTGGCCACATAGATGCCGTCATGGAACAGCAGGTTGTATCGCACGTAGGCTTCCATATCGTCGCCCTTGACCGCCTGCCTGCCGGCCTCCTGCAGCTGGCTGAGTTTCTTCAATTGGCCCGCGGTGATGCGGCGGCAGGCCAGCTTGGCGCACAAGCCTTCCGCATAGGCCAGGGCCTCGAGCATTTCGACCAGCTCGGCCGCCGTCATTTCTATGACGTAAATGCCCGCGCGCGGCAGGATATGGACGAAGCCATCGGCCCCTAGCTGAAGCAAGGCTTCCCGCACCGGCGTTCGCGATACATCGAATTCTTTGCAAAGCTGTGCTTCGTCCAAGGTGGCCCCTGGCGGCAGCGCACCGGAAACAAGGCGTTTTTCCAGCTCCGCGCGCACGCGATCAGTATTGGTGATGATCATCGGGCGGACTAAAAAACAAAAGAGGCTGAAGACATTAGATGTAGTTTTATGTAGTTTAACTTACGTAGTTTAGCCAGTCCGGTTCTACAGTGAAAGCCTGATTACGCGCCATAAAGCTGTATATATGCTTATATTGCTGAATCTGGCATCGAGCAGCCAGGCACGCTGTTTGCTATGGCGTGGCAGCCGCCCCGCGCCAGTGGGGTATTATTTTGCCCATAACCACTCATCCAATAATATGAAACCCATACGCAAAGCTGTTTTCCCCGTCGCCGGCATGGGAACGCGCTTCCTCCCCGCCACCAAGGCCATGCCGAAGGAAATGCTTCCCATCGTCGACAAGCCGCTGATTCAATACGCAGTCGAAGAAGTCGTCGCCGCCGGGATCACCGACCTGATCTTCATCACCGGGCGCAACAAGCGCGCCATCGAAGACCATTTCGACACCGTGCCGGAACTGGAAGCCGACCTGAAAGCCAAGAACAAGCTGGATTTGCTGGAAACTGTACGCAACGTCATCCCATCCAACGTCAACTTCATTTATACTCGCCAGCCCGCGCCGCTGGGTCTGGGCCACGCCGTGCTGTGCGCGGCCCCTATCGTCGGCAACGAACCCTTTGTGGTCGTGCTGGCCGACGACCTGATCGACGCCGACATTTCGGTCACCCAGCAACTGGTGGAAGCCGCCCATCAGCACGACGGCAGCGTCATCGCCATCCAGGACGTCGAACGCGAACACACCGACCGCTACGGGATTATTTCCGGCGAGCCGGTGAACGGCCACACCACCCGCATGTCGGGCATCATCGAGAAACCCGCTCCCAGCGACGCTCCCACCACCCTGGCGGTGGTCGGCCGCTACGTGCTGGAACCCGAAATCTTCGAACACCTGCGCCAGACCCAGGCCGGCGTGGGCGGCGAAATCCAGCTGACCGACGGCATCGCCAGCCTGCTCAAGGCGCGGCCCGTATTCGGCCTGCAATACGAAGGCCTGCGCTACGACTGCGGCAGCAAGGCGGGGTTCTTCCAGGCCACGCTGGAACTAGGCCGCAAGTATCACAATCTGTAGGTTTTCCTGACTTCGTCCAGGCCCGCCACCACGCGTTCCACCGCGCCCCGATGCATCTGCACCCAATGCCAGCCGGCCTCGCCCATGCGGGCCAGGCCTTGGGCATCGTCCAGCAACTGCAGGGCGGTTTGCAGGGCGGCATCGGGATCGGGCACGCGCACGGCGGCGCCCTCGTCCATGGCGTCCACCACGGCTTGTTCAAAATTGCGCGTATGGGGCCCGACTATCACGGGAACCCCCACTGCGCAGGCCTCGATCAGGTTCTGCCCGCCGAAAGGAAGAAAGCTGCCGGCCACGATGGCGACCTGGCTCAACGCGTAATACCAGGGCATTTCGCCCAGGCTGTCGCCCAATAGCACCGCCGCTTCGCCGCAGGCGCGCAGGGCCGTGGAACTGCAGTCGCCGGCCTCGATCAACTGCGAACGGCGCACGAAAGGCAGGCCCGCTTCCGCCAGTTGCGCCGCTGCTTCGTCGAAGCGCTGCGGGTGGCGCGGCACCAGGCAGAACAGCACCCTTTCCGACAGATTCCGGCCCTGGGCCCGCGCGCGCTTGATCTGCCTGCCGATGGCATGTATGAAAAGCTTGTCCTCACCCTCGCGCGTGCTGGCAATGACGATGACCTTGCGCGCCAGGCAGGCGGAAAATTCCCTGCCCCGGCGTATCTTGTCTTCCGGCAGGCTGAGGTCGAACTTGAAGTTGCCGGATATCCGCGCCGCCAGCGCGCCGGCCTGCTCCAGGCGCTGGGCGTCGTGCAGGGTCTGCGCGTAGACGGCATCGAAGCTGCCGTAGGCCTCCCGCATCACGCCGCCGGCGCGCAGGCTTTGGTGCAGGGCATGGTCCGAAAAGCGCGCGCTGACCAGCATCATGGGCACTTTGCAGCGCCTGGCCGCCGACAACAGGTTGGGCCAGACTTCGCGCTCGATCAGCACGCCGGCGCTGGGCCGGTAAAACTCCATGAAGCGGCGCGTGCTGCCCGGAAAGTCGTAAGGCAGCCATTGCTGCTTCAAGCGCCCTTCGGCGATCGCCGCAGCGAAGGCGCGCTGCCCTTCCGCCCTGCCGGTCGCCGTCATGTGAGTCAGCAACACGGATTCGCCGCGGTCCAGCAAAGCCTGTATGAAGGGTTGGGCGGCGCGCGTTTCGCCCAAACTTACCGCATGCACCCACACGGCGCCGCGCAAGGCGTCGGCCTTCGCATAGCGGCCGAAACGCGCTCCCGAGCATACACCCCATTCGCCGCCCGAGCGCCGCGCGCGCCAGGCCATCCAGCCCAGCAGGCCGGGAGACAAAATACGTATGAGGGCGGTATAGAAATAGCGGTTCAAAGCTGTGCCCACGAGCCGGCGGAAAGAGCCGTTGTCAGTAATGAAAATGATCCCGAACAGGCACGCGCCCCGTCGGCCCAGGTATGCCTTGCCTTTACAAGGGCACGCTGCCGCCTGGCAGATCGGCATGCGCGGACTCGTCGAAGACCAGCGCCTGGTCCACCGCGCTGATCACCGTTTCCGCCGAAGGCGCATTGCCGCGCTCGCCCAGGCTGGCGGTATAGGCCGGGCCTTCGAGCGGCGTGCGCACAGGTGTGGACGCTTTGTATATCCCTATAGTAGGCCGGCCCAGCCCGGCGGACAAATGCGTCAATCCACTGTCCAGCCCCACCATGATACGCGCAGATGCCAGCACTTTGGCCACTTCGGTCAAACTCATGCGCGGCAGCACCTGCGCATAATCGCAGCCAGCCACCAGTTTCTGCGCCCTTTGCGTTTCGGCGGCGCTGCCCGACAGCAAGCGCAGTTGCAGGCCGTGGTCGCGCAAGCGGCCGAACACCTTGAGCCAGTCTTCCGCGGGCCAGAGCTTGTCGTCGCGGCTGGCCGACGGCATGATGACAGCATAAGGCTGGATTTGCGCGCCATCGGTAATACGGCCCAGATTGAAATCCGGCTTGCCGCTATAGGTATAGCCGAAAGCGGCCGCGGCCAATTCGCGCTGGCGCGTGACAGCCGGCTGCCAGAAATTCACCGTATGCTTGACGTCGTAAAAGAAGGACGCCAAGGGTTCGCGGGCTGAACGCCTGTCCAGGCCATGGCGCACGCCGTGCGTCTGGCGCACCAGCCACACCGATTTCATCAGCCCCTGCATGTCCAGCACCACGTCGTATTGCCGGCTGCCCAGGTTCTTGCGCAAGGCGGCGCGCGCGGCGCGTGTTTCCGCCGACCACCAATGCTTGCGCCAGCGGCGGTGGGCCACAGGTATGGCCTCGTGCACCGCCGGATGCCAGGTGGGTATTTCCGCGAAGCTTTCTTCCACTATCCAGTCGATTTGCGCGTCCTGCACATGCCGGGCAATGTCGGATATCGCCGGCAGCATGTGCACCAGGTCGCCCAGCGAGGACGTGCGGACAATCAGGATTTTCTTCGTCATGGCGCGATTATAATTTACGGCCTTTCCATTCCACCAACCCTATCGTGATGCCGCTCAGGCATACAATCGCGATGCCCAGCCAGGACAGCGCATCCGGAAATTGCCCCCAGATCAGCCAGCCCAGCACGGCGGCGCTGATGATCTGCAGGTAAATGAAGGGCGCCAGCGTGGACGCGGGCGCGTAGCGGTAAGCCTGGATCTGCAGCAAATGCCCCACGGCGCCCCAGAAGCCGGTGGACAGCAGGATGATCCATTGCCATGGGCTTAGCGCCGCCAGCATCGGCAACGCGTCCGGCAGGATGAAGGGCAAGGCCAGGGTCAGGCACACGCTGCCGACCGCGCCACTCCAAACCAGCGTAGTGAAGGGGCTGTCCACCGCGACGCGGCGCGTGGCCAGGTATTGCACCGCGAACAAACAGGCGGTCAGCAGGCCGAAGACCGTGCCGATGGGGTGCAGGCCCGCATCCGGCCGGATGATGATCAGCACGCCCAGGAAACCCACGCCGGCCGCCACCCAGCGGGACTTCCGCGCGGGCTCTTTCAGCACCCAGGGCGCCACGGAAAGCATGATCAGAGGCGCGAGGAAATTGATGGCGGTCGCCTCGGCCTGCGGCAGATAATGCAGGGCGGTGAAGAAAGACAAGGTCGCCAGCAGCATGGCCGAGCCGCGCGCTATCTGCGCGCTGAGCCTTGCGCTGCGAAAAACCCCCAGCCCGCGGCTGGGCAGCACCAGGCCCAGCACCAGCAGGAAGTGCACCACATAGCGCACCCAGCACATGACGAACAGGGGCACGCCCAGACCCATCACCCATTTCCCGCTGGCGTCCAGGCCGGAAAGCGCCCAGGTCGACAAAAACAACACGCCGATACCCGCCATCGGGTGAGTCGCGCCATAAGCCGGCGCCGAAACTGATACGGGATTTGCCCGGCCCATCAAACACTCCAGCAGTAAACGCCGGCCCGTGGCCCCGTGTGCCCGGAGCAGCCGGCAATGGCTGCAATGATACGCGACTTTAAAACCCGCGCTTCTGCTTTATGATTGCGGTATGGACAATTGGTATATCTTGCCGAATGGCAACATCAAACACATGAACGGCCTGGAACTGCAGCCCGAAAAAGACTGGTTCCCCACCGCGGCAAGCATGGGGCGCTATGCGGAAGATTGCCGCCTGCAAGGCATGCCGGAAGCGCTCATCGTCAAGACCATGATGGATCTCGCCCTGGACTGCGAAACCTGGACGCGGGAAAACCTGGGCTGACGCTTGCAACACGCGCGTGGTGATCCGCCCCTGGCTGGAAACCGGCGCCCGCGCTGCGGCGAGCCCGAAAGGACGGTTCCGGCCGCCGATGCTGACGCCGGATGGTGATTTTGCGCAGCCGTCCGGCGGGTTCGCCGGTCGGATCCGGACGCCCGCCCTCGGCTGGCGCCGGGCCGCCACCGCCGACCGCGGCGCAATCCATCAAACCGGATGCAACTGCGACTTGTAGTAGGCGGCGCGCTCGATATAGGTTTGCGTGTTGGCGCGCAGATTATCGACCTCTTCCTGGCTGAGCGTGCGCACCACCTTGGCGGGCGCGCCCAGGATTAGCGAATGGTCGGGGAAAACCTTGCCTTCCGTCACCACGGCGCCCGCGCCCACCAGGCAGCCCTTGCCGATCACCGCCCGGTTCAGCACCACGGCCTGGATGCCGATCAGCGCCCCGTCCCCCACCGTGCAGCCATGCAGCATGGCCTGGTGCCCGACGGTTACGCCTTCGCCCAGCGTCAGCGGACAGCCGGGGTCGGTGTGCAGCACAGAGCCTTCCTGAATATTGGTGCCCCGACCCACCACGATGGGCTCGTTGTCGGCGCGCAGCACGGCATTCGGCCAGACGCTGGTTTCGGCGGCCAGGGTGGCCTGCCCGATAATCGTGGCCTCTGCCGCAATGAAGGCCGATTCGTGAATATCCGGGCGCAAATCGCCCAATCTATAACAAGTCATCGTCGCGCTTGATCGGTAGTGAAGAGAAGCTGATCGTAGCATGGCAACATATTGCAAGCTTATTAAGCATTTATATCAAAAATAATCAAAATGCATCATAATCGGCGCGTCATACAGGTGACATTTCCATCCAAGAGGAGAACTACCATGAAGTTCGACGCCCCTAGGTTGCACCTTCCAGAAGTAGCTTGTATGCGCAGCACCCCTCTTCACTCATGCCAGATCCGCCTCTATGCCGGCGCGCGGGCCGCAGCCGCCGCCCTGCTCGCCGGCATGGCCTTGTTCGCCACAGCCGAAGCCTCCCACGCCCAGGCCAGGGTGGATGCCTGGGCCAAGCGCGGCGACCAGCCTTTATCCCTCGCGCTATGGGCTCCGCCCCCAGGCGGCCCGCCATGGGTATACAACGAGGCGCAGTTGGGCTTGCCCGATGCGCCTTTTATTTTTGCCGGACAAACCCTATACACCGCCGCCACATTCGAAACGGCCCGGCCCATACACATCGCCGAGCAGGCCCACATCCATACCCAGGACGGCACAGCGCTGCATCTGTCGGGCGATATCGCCAACACCGGCAACGCGCGCGCCGGGCTGCTCAAGAGCGGCCCGGGCACGCTGATGCTGACGGGCCGCAACAGCTACCGCGGCAACACCATCGTGCTGGCTGGCGCTTTGCATGTGGCCGGCGACAGCGCCATGGGGGAAACCAACCGCACGCTGGATATCTTCCAGGGCGCCACCCTGAGCTATGCGCCCGGCGCCATCAGTTACAACGCCACGCAACTGCGCGCTGCCAGCGAGATGTCTCCGGACCTGCGGGCGCTCGCCTCGCCGGCTCCCGCCGATCTTGCCGATAGTGTGCATCTGCGGGTGGAGACGGGAACGGCGGTGCAGGCCGGCGTCATCAACGGAACTCTGCCCTTGGTGAAATGGGGCGCGGGCCGGCTGCACATGCCGGGCTTCATCATGAACTCGCAACTGGTCACTGTCGCCCAGGGCGCCCTGGCCATAGACGGATTCATAAGCGCCCCCTTGCGGGTGCAAGCGGGTGCGCGCCTGGAAGGCTCGGGCGCGGCGGGCGCCGCGCGCATCGAAGACGGCGCCACCTTGGCTCCGGGCATGGACGGGAGCATCGCCACGCTTTCCTTCATGGGCGACCTGGATTTCGCGCCCGGCGCCGTGCTGGAAGCCGACGTGGATGCGGACGGCCGCGCCGACCTGGTGCAGGTCATGGGCGCCGCCCGGCTGGACGGCCATGTGCTGGCGCTGGCCCGCGATGGCGGCGGCTGGCAGCCCCATACGCGCTACACGCTGCTGCGCGCGGAACAAGGGCTGGAAGGCAGCACTTTTTCCTCCGTCGCCAGCCGGCTCGACTTTCTGACTCCGACGCTCGGCTACGATGACCAGCATGTCTACTTGACCCTGAAACGCAACGAGACGCCGCTGGAAACAGCCGCCGGCACGCCCGATGAAGCGGAGGTGGCCACAATCATCGACCATGCCGGCCCGCCGGAACTGCGCGATCAGATCATCGTCATGGACAAGCAGGAGGCCGGCATCGCGCTGGGCCAGCTATCCGGCCATTGGCATGCATCTCTTTTATCCGGGCTCGCCGAAGACAGCCGCTATGTCAGGGAAGCGGCGCTGGACCACGCCTGGCGGAGGCCCATGCCGACGGGCTCGGCGCAAACCCATGGCTGGCATCACGCTTTTTACTCCGACGCGCGCCGCGCCGCGCAATCCGGAGTACAGGGGGATGAACGGCAAACCCACGGCATCGTCATGGGCGTGAACAAGGCCTTGAATCCGGCCTGGAACGCCGGAGTCTTCCTCGCCGCCCAGGACAGCCGCTACCGGCGCCACCCCGCCATGGCGCGGGCGCGCATAGAAAGCCTGCATGCCGGCCTGACCCTGGCGGGCAGCTTCAAGGGAGCCGATCTGGCCGTAGGCGTGGCGCGCGCCTGGCATGCCCTGCGCAGCCAGCGCAGCATCGCCGTGGCGGGCTTGCAAGACATGCTGGCCGGCAATTACAGCGGCCGCGGCATGCAGGTGTTCACGGAAATCATGGCGCCCTTGCACAAACTGGGCCCCGCCCTGCAAAAACTGGCCATCGACGAAACGGCGACCGCGGTGGCGCCCTTCGTCCGTCTCGCCTGGGTAAAGACCAGCCTGAACGGCTATATCGAAAAGGGCGAAAGCGCGGCGCTGGCGCTGGAGCCGGCGGACAGTTCGGTGGTGTTCACCACCTTGGGCCTGAAGGCGGAACACCATCTGGAAACCGCCGGAGGCCAGGCGCGCCTGCATGCGGAGCTGGCGTGGCGCCATGCAGCCGGCGATACCCGCGCATACAGCCGGCAGTCCTTCCGGGACGACGGCGACGGCCGCCTATTCGGCGCTCAGGGCCTGCCCATCGCGCGCCAGGCCTGGTCTCTGCGCCTGGGCGTCGAAGGACGATTGAGCCGCAAGACCAGCGTGAACGTGGGGTACGCGGGACAGTATTCGCGCGGACGGCAAGACCATGGCGCCAGAATGCAGCTCGCCTGGACTTTCTAGCCGCCCAGATGGCCGGCCGGGCCACAGTTGGCCGGACCGCGATCGGTCGGGCCGCGATCGGTCCGGCCGCGATCGGCCGGGCCGGCGGGAACCCGACCCGGCCCAGGCCCCCAGCGCCTCAATCCTGGCGCCCCAGCTTCAGCTTGGCCGCGAACACCAGGTTGTGAGCAACGCGGCGCAGCCCGTCCTTCAGGTTGGCGTACTCGCGTCGCAATCTTTCGCCCAGGCCGCGCCGCCGGCCCGTATCCGCCACATTGATGGAAGATTCCAGGTCATCGTCCTGCATGACGCAGACCGGGTCTATGCCTATGGCTTCCACCTTGTGGTCGTAGAAGCGGTCCATGGTGATATCCACCGGGTACAGCCATTCCTGTGCATAGTCCAGCAGGCTGCGCGCGGCCGCCGGCGTGATCAGATAACCGGTGCAGCCCGAAAACCCCTTGGCGAATTTCTTCACGGTGAACGGCCCTATCTTGCGCAAAGGCCGGCCCGTCTGGTTGGGCGCCTTGCGGCTGGGCTGCATCCAGATCAAGCCATGGAAGCCCGTGAAGTCGGCCGCATGGCGGTAGAAGTCCATGAAGCCGGGGAGCAGTATGGCATCGTCTTCCAGCACCATGATGGGCCGGCCGACGCGCACGCATTCCTCCCAAAGCAGATAATGGCTGGCGAAACAACCCAACTGCGGCAAGCGCAGCGACGCGCCGGCGCCGCGCAGGCTGGCGCGCTTTTTATCGTTGTACTTGCGGAAGAGGTAATGGTCGGGCGTTTGTGCGCCGTGCACCGCATCGAAGAATTCGTAGGGCAGGCCCAAGCGATGCAGTTGGCTTTGCATGAATGACCGCCGCTCTTGCGCGGCGGTCAGACTGATGACATGGATACGTGGCAGCAAGCTCGAGGCCCGTGAATGCAAACCTTGAATGCTACTTCCGCCAAGCTGACAAGCAGATGAATGCCAAGTGCCGGCGCGTCAGGCGGCCGCCAGGCGCTCCTGCACGGCGGCGCTCAATAAATGGGCCGTGATCGGCGACAGCGTCCATCCCAGATGCCCATGGCCGGTGTTATAGAACACGCCCGGCCTGCTGCCGGCGCGCACGCGCGGCATCATGTCCGGCATCATGGGGCGCAGGCCCGCCCAGGGCACAACCTGCTCCGTATCCACATCGGGGAAGCTGCGGCGCACCCAATCCACCAGCGGCTGTATGCGATCGGCGCGGATATCCTTGTTGAAACCGTTGAACTCCGCCGTGCCCGCCACTCGGAAGCGACGCTCGCCCAGCCGGCTGGTAACGATCTTCGCCTCTTCATCCAGCAGGCTGACCCAGGGCGCCGCCCGCACGCTGGCTTCGTCATCCAGCCCGACGGTGATGGAATACCCCTTGACCGGATAGATATTGACGCGGTCGCCCAGCATGGCGGCGAAACGCCGGCTGGCCACGCCGGCACATATCACCACGGCGTCGGCCTGCAGGCTGTCCAGATGGGCGCCGCTACGCCCCGCAACGTCCTGCCGCGTGGCGTCCACATCCCGTGCGAGCCGGTGTTGCCGATTTCCATTTGCACCCGTCGACGCCAGCAACAGGCTGTGCCGGGCGCCCGCGGGCCGGATCGCCTGCACCTCGGCATCCATCCGGAACGCGACGCCCATGCGCATGCAAGCGTCGGCCAGCCCGCGCGTGAATTTGTGGATATCGCCGGTGGCGTCGCTGGGCGTATAAAACCCGCCATAGCAATCCCCGCGCAGGGCCGGCTCGATGGCTCGCGCCTCTTCGGGCGTGACCTCGCGCCTTTCCAGCCCGCCCTCGCGCAATAGCCGGCTGACGCGGCGGCCGGCTTCGAAGCTCTTGCGGTCGTGATACACATGCAGAATGCCGCGCCGTTCCAGGTCGAACGCTATGCCTTCTTCTTCGGCAATGCGGTAAAGATGTTCCCGGGCTTCGATCGCGAGCCGGGTGGTTTCCACGGTATTGCGGCGGTAATTGGGGACATTGCGCACGAATTCCATCATCCAGGAATATTTGTGCCAGCTAAAAGCGGGATTGACCAGCAAGGGCGCATCGCGGGTGAACATCCACCGTATTCCCTTGATCAGAGTCGCCGTATTGTTCCAGACTTCGGCGTTGCTGGCGGATAATTGGCCGCCATTGGCATAGGATGTCTCCATGCCGCAATAGCGCTGGCGATCGATGACAGTGACTTCATAGCCCAGTTTGCGCAGGGCGTAAGCGGACGTGACGCCGGTGATGCCGGCGCCGATAACGGCAATGTGGTGCATGAGAGCTCCAGGAATAGTGGGCCGACGCCTTATGGCGGCGACGCCCCATCTGTCTTGGTACCTGAGAGTTTCACCGGCGCGGCGCCGGTTCCCCTTCGGTGGGCCAGCCAAGGCCGCTCTCCAGATTGTCTGAATCATGCAGTCCTGCTGCCTGAGAGTTTCCGGGGCGGTTGCTCCGTCGGCGCCGGCTCGAAGCCGGACTCTTCTACATGATTTGCGATGACCCGCGAAGCATACCCGCAGCCATGAAGAACCACAAGCGGGGGCTTTCCCTATACCGGCGCGCCATGCCCTGCGACATGCTGCGCGGCACGTCGCGGCGCGACACGCTTTACGGCGTGCCGCCCGGGTCTATATACCCATCGCGCAGCCGTCCTTGCGATGGTCGGACGCGGCCAAGTAGCCGCCGCCATCCAGCCGCATGGCGAGTTGGGCGCAGCCGAATTCCAGGTCGAAGCGCGGCCCGGCCTGGACATCGTGCCCGCGCTCGCGCAGGCCCTGGACTGTTTCGGCCGGCATATTCCATTCCACGCGCACCTGGCGGTTGTCGTCCGCCACGCGCCAGCGCGGCGCGTCGCTGGCCGACTGCGGGTTCTGCCCGAAATCCGCCAGGCGGCAAGCCATCTGCACATGGCCCTGGGCCTGGATGGACCCGCCCATCAGGCCGAAGCTGGCCAAAGGCAGGCCGCCGCGCATCATGAAACCGGGAATGATGGTGTGGAAAGGCCGCTTGCCCGGCCCCACCTGGTTGGGGTGGCCGGCGCGCGTGCTGAAGCCGCAGCCGCGGTTATGGAGCGCGATACCCGTGCCGGGCACCACCACGCCCGAACCAAAGCCTTTGAAATTGGACTGGATCAGGGACACCATCATGCCGTTCTTGTCGGCCGCGGTCAGGTAGACGGTGCCGCCCGAATGCGGGTTGCCTGGGCCGGGATAAGCCGCCTTGCGCGGGTCGATGTCGCGCGCCCTGGACGCCAGGTAGTTGCGGTCCAGCAGCTTCTGCGCCATGCCGGGAGACATGGTGTCGGCGTCGCCGACATACTCGTGCAAGTCCGCGAACGCCAGCTTCATAGCCTCGAGCTGCAGATGCACATAGTCGGCCGAATCCACCGCCAGATGGGAAACATCCAGCGTGTCCAGCATGCCCAGCGCCATCAGGGCTCCGATGCCCTGCCCGTTGGGGCCGATTTCCACGACCTCCAGGTCGCGATACGCCATGCGTATGGGCTCCACCCAGTCCGCGCGGTGCGCGGCCAGGTCGGCTTCCGTCATCAGGCCCCCGGTATTGCGCGCATGCGCGGCTATCGCGGCGGCCAGTTCGCCCTTGTAGAAGGCATCGCCCTTGCTGCGGGCGATTTTTTCCAGCGTGCCGGCCTGCCCCGGGCATACAAAGCGTTCGCCGGGCAAGGGCGCGCGCCCGCCGGGCGCAAAGGCATCGGCAAACCCCGGCTGGCTGGACAGTTCGGCGATCTGCGCCTGCCACTGCCTATGCACCGTGGGCGACACCAGATAGCCATCGCGCGCGTAGCGCAACGCGGGCTCGAAATAATCCTCGAACGGCAGGCTGCCGAATTTTTCCGCCAGCGCCCGCCAGCCGGCCACGGCGCCGGGCACCGTCACGCTATCCCAGCCGCGCAGGGGCATGGCGCTCAAGCCGCTATAGCGATCGGGCGTCCACGCCGCCGGCGCGCGCCCGCTGGAGTTCAGGCCATGCATGGCCGAGCCGTCCCAGACCAAAGCGAACAGATCGCCGCCGATGCCGTTCATGCAGGGCTCGACCACCGTCAGCGCGATCGCGGTCGCCAGCGCGGCGTCCATCGCGTTGCCGCCGCGCATGAACATCTGCAGGCCGGCCGCGCTGGCCAGCGGCTGCGACGTACTGACCACATTGTCGGCCAGCACCGGCATGCGCTGCGAAGTGTAAGGGAATGACCAGAAATCGGTAGCCTTGCTCATTTTTTGCCACATAAAAATTTAAAGAACCCGGCGGCAACCGGCGCCATGGCTTGCAAGGCGCCGGGCCGCTGGGCGTGCCTCGATCACTTAGCCGTTACGTTCGCCGATTTGACGACGCCCGCCCAATATTCATGTTCGTCTTCCACGACTTTTTGAAGATCGGGTCCGGGAGCATACATCAGCTGGACCGACTGTGTAGCCAAGGATGCTTGCAGGTCCGGATCGGCCAGCGCGCGCTTCAATGCGGCGGACACGGTTTCGAGAATGTCCGGCGGCGTGCCCTTGGGGGCGAACAAGCCGAAGCGGTTATCCGGAATGACGTTCTCGATTCCCGCCTCGCCCAGCGTGGGAACATCCGGCAGCAAGGCCACGCGCGCCGGCGCAGCCACCGC
>Ga0180220_1000282_pt1 | contig 66628 bp, 56 predicted proteins | sample eDN5th37CBELigBY_FD_151335 | JGI IMG/M metagenome (GOLD analysis project Ga0180220, IMG submission 151335) | Enriched backyard soil microbial communities from Emeryville, California, USA - eDNA 5th pass 37_C BE-Lig BY (version 2) (version 2) | ecosystem: Environmental > Terrestrial > Soil >...
ACGCCGCCCTGTTCCGGATCATCGCCGCCGCCCTCAGGCCCGCCCCGACATAGCCAGTGCGGCCGTGCCGCTGAACGTCCGAGCCCCTCCATCAAACCCGCAAGCCTCTCGATCCCACGCGATGAAATAGACGCAGCGGAGGCACTCGGCCTGCTCAAACGCCCGCTGCCGCCAACGATTGATCTTCCCCAAGAACAACATCGTCACGAATAAGAGCGGCTAGGCGGCGGGTGCATCGGCCGCGGGTCTCCGTGCATAGATGCCGTAGGCCGCGATGACCGCGTAGCAGAGCGCTGGCAGCGTCAAGGCGAGCGCGAGATTGCCGCCTGCGGCGTCGGCAAGCGCGCCGGTCGCCACAGGCACGACCGCGCCGCCAAATATTGCCACATTGATGATCCCCGACCCGTCCGCGGCGCGATTTCCAAGTCTCTCGCTGGCGAGGCTGAAGATCGTCGGGAACATGATCGAGTTCATCAGACCGATCGCGAGCAGCGAATAGGCCGCGAGCTCCCCGCTGCTGTTCGCCGAAATCAGGATGAGAAGGATCGCGCCTACCGCGTTGAAGGCGAGCAGCTTGCCGGGACTGATACCAAGATACATCAGGAGAGAGCCGGCGAAACGGCCGAGCATGGCGCCGCCCCAATAGAAGAACACCATCCAGCCGATGACCGCTTCGGGCTGGCCGAGCACGCGGTCCTCGGCCAGATAATTGATGATCAGCGACCCGATCGCGACTTCGGCGCCGACATAGAGGAAGATGCACAGCGCGCCGAAGCCGAAGCGGCGGCGCTTGAGAAGATCATTGCCGTACAGCCATACGACCGGCGCGAGCAGGATAAGCAGCAAGCCGATGACCGAGTTGACGCTGGTCGCGAAAAGCGCGCCGCCGACTATCAGCGCAAGGCCGGTAAGATAGCGCGGCAGGCGGACAAGCTCGCCGCCCGACATGCTCTCGGCATCGTGCGGCAGCCGGTTGCGGAACATCCACACCGCGGCGGCGACGATCGCGAGCGCGACGGCAATGCCGAGATAACCGTTGACGATCGCCTGGCTCTCGGCGGTGCGATAGGCGGCGAGCGCCGGGCCCGAAAGATCTTCGGCTTTGAGATTGACGATGCTGCCAAGGATGAGCCCCGCTCCCACCAGCGGAAACAGCGTCGTCCCGAGCGAATTGAAGGCCTGCGCAAAAGTGAGGCGGCTGTGCGCGGTTTCGGGCTTGCCGAGAAGCGAAATCAGCGGGTTGGAGACAACCTGCACGATCACGACTCCGCTCGCCAGCACGAACAGGGCGAGCAGGAAGAGTTCGTAAATCGCGTTTTGCGATGCTGGGATGAAGAGCAGGCAGCCGACGAGCATTGTGAGAAGGCCCGCGACAGCGCCGCGCATATAGCCGATCTTCTTGACGAGCTTTGCCCCTGGGATGCCGATCACCAGATAGGCGGTGAAGAAGCAGAACTGCACGAGCATTGCCTGCGTATAGTTGAGTGTGAACAATTCCTTGAGCTTCGGGATGATCACGTCGTTGAGCGACGTGATGCCGCCGAAGATGAAGAAAAGGCCCATCACGAAGAGGCGCAGCTCGGGTGCGTCGACATGGGCGCTGCTGTCCGAGCCGGGGCGCGGGTCGGTGCTGCTGGCGGTATCGGGCGCTAGGGCCATGATCGTCTCCCGGGAAGTATCGCGGCGGGCGCGTCTGCGCTCCTTATAGCGCGAAAGACTAGCCGTGCCTTACGCCGCTGACTATCCGCAAAATTTTGCGCATAGCTATGCAGGAGGGCCGGTGCAGGCGCGCCGGGACTATGGCCGCAGAATCAGTTTCCCCACCACCTCGCGCCGCTCGATCATCGCAAAGGCGTCTCGCCAGTCAGCAAGGTCGAGAACGGCATGAACATGCGGGCGGATGCGTCCTTCGGCGGCGAGCGTGTCGATCGCCGCCAGATTCTCGCCCCCGCGCTCGGGAAAGCGGCGCCCATATTCACCCGCGCGTACGCCGACGACCGAAAAGCCTTTGATCAGCGGCATGTTCACCGAAATCTCCGGGATCCGGCCCGAGGCAAAGCCGACGACAAGCAGCCGCCCGTCAAAGGCGATGCAACGCGTCGATTCGTCGAAGACGTCCCCGCCCACCGGGTCGAAGATGAGGTCGGCCCCCTTCCCGCCCGTGATCGCCTTTACCGACTCGCGAAAGCCCGGCTCGGCCGCGATCACGGCGTCGGGCGTATAGAGATCGGCAATCGCCTCGCGCTTGGAGGGAGTGCTCGCGGCCGCGATCACGCGCGCGCCGAGCGCCTTCGCCAGATCGACTGCCGCCAGTCCGACGCCGCCCGCAGCGCCGTGCACGAGCACCCAGTCGCCCGCAGCGACGCGCCCGCAGCGCACGAGCGCGACATAAGCCGTAAGATAGGCCACGCCATAGGCCGCTGCGTCTTCCATACTGAGCGCTGCTGGCTTGGGGCGGAGCGCGCTTGCGGGAACGATGCAATATTCAGCCATCGCGCCCAGCCGATTTGCGCCGACCACCGCATCGCCCCTCGCCCAGCCTTGAACATCTGCGCCGAGCGCATCGACCTCGCCGGCAAATTCGAGTCCCGGCACGAACGGCAGCTCGGGTTTGAGCTGATAGGCTCCTCGCGTCATCAACAGATCGGGAAAATTGACCGCCGCTGCGCGAACCCGCACGCGCACCTCGCCAGGCCCGGGCTCGGGCGCTGGGCGTTCGACAAGCCGGCAGCCGCGATGATCGGGCGCCAATTCGCGCACCTCCAATGCCCGCATCAAAAACCCCTTTCCTACATTGTACCAATATGGTTCTTTATATGAACACAGCGAACCAAAGGAGCGACTCCGTGTCCCGTTTCAAACCACCTCGCGTCGACGTCGATGCGATGATCGACGCTCTCATCGACCGCGAAGGACGATATGTAAACCACCCCGCCGACCGCGGCGGGGCAACCTGCTGGGGCATCACCGAGGCCGTCGCCCGGGCGGAGGGCTATGCAGGAGAGATGCGAGACCTGGCGCGCGAGACCGCAGCGACCATCTATCGCAACGTCTATTGGCAAGCCCCCGGCCTCGACCGGGTCGCGCTGCGCGCGCCCATGGTCGCGGCCGAGCTCTTCGATATCGCCGTTCACATGGGCGCCTCGGTTGCCGCAGGCTTCCTCCAGCGCTCGCTCAATGCGCTCAATCGCGGCGCACGCGATTATCCCGATATCGCAGTCGACCGCATGATCGGACCGCGCAGCCTCTTCGCACTCGACGGCTTGTTGGGGAGACGCGGCTCCGCGGGCGAGATTGTGCTGCTACGCGCGATCGAGGCCCTGAAAGGCGAACGCTACATCGCGCTCGCCGAGCGCCGCCCGAGCCAGGAGGCCTTTCTCTACGGGTGGCTCGCGAGGCGGCTCGCGAGTGGCTGACGGCGCATTGAGCCCGGCCCGAGGACTATTTTTTCAAGAGCAAGGACATCGCTATGAGCAACATCGAAGGCCTGATCGGCCCCCTCGCCAGGATTCTCGACAGGATCATCCCCGACCCCGAGGCGCGCGAGCGCGCCAAGCTTGAGCTTCTGAATTTGGAGGGCAGCCTCGAAATGGAAGCGATCCGCACGCGCATGTCCGCGCTCCTTCTCGAGGCCAGCAGCGCCGATCCCTGGACAAGCCGTGCGCGGCCGAGCTTCCTTTACGTCATGTATATCCTCCTGCTCTGGGCCATCCCGATGGGGCTGATCACCGCGGTCAGCCCTGGCACGGCCAGGGTCATCGCCGAAGGAATGAACACCTATCTCGCCGGCCTTCCCGAACCGCTCTACGCGCTCTTCGGCACAGGCTATCTCGGCTACACCGCGGCGCGTGCGTGGGGAAAGGCGAAGGGGCTCGAAGCTTGAGTGCCTGTTGAGGCGAGGCGCGGCCGCACTGGAAGCGCGGCGCAGGCGATTTCGCGGAACCCCTCAAGCGCCCGCTATCAGCCACTCGGCAAACGTCCGCTCGGCAGAGCGCTCGGGGCGCGCCAGCGGGCGCGTCAACCAATAGGCCCCGACGTCGACCTCGCATGCGAAAGGTTGGACCAGCCGCCCGTCGGCGAGCTCAGTCTCGAACATCGTGGCAGGTGCGAGCGCAACGCCCTCGCCCAGAAGCGCCGCCTGGATCATGATGATCGACGTATCGAACTGGGGCCCGCGCGCAGCGACCGCAGCTGCCCCCGCGGCAGCAAACCACGCCGGCCAGTCCTGCGCGCGGTAGGAGCGCAGCAGTGGCCAGCGAGCAAGATCGCAAGGCTGGTGAAGCGTGTCCGCAATCGCCGGGATGCAGAGCGGTGTCATCGGCGCGTCCATCACGCGCACCGCCTCGACGCTGCGCCAGGCACCGTCGCCGAAGCGAATCGAGAGGTCGAGACTGTCGGTCGAGGGATCGGGCTTGTTGTTGTTGGTGAGCAGGCGCAGCTCGATATGGGGAAAGCGGCGGCGGAAATCGGGAAGGCGGCGGACCAGATGACCCGCTGCAAAGGTGCCGACGACCCCGACGGTCAGCACCTCCCGCGGCCCGCCGCCGCGCACAAGGTCGACCCCCTCCTCGATCCGCGCCAGCGCATCAGCGACGATGGGTGCGAGCCATTGCCCCTCGTCGGTCAGCAGCAGCCCGCGCGATGTGCGATGGAAGAGGCTCTTGCCCAGCCAGGCTTCGAGCGCCTTTATCTGATGGCTCACCGCCGCCTGGGTGACGAACAATTCCTTCGCCGCCTCGGTAAAGCTTCCCTGACGCGACGCCGCATCGAACGCGCGCAGCAGGTTGAGCGAAATCTCGGTAATCGCCATGCCGTCTGCCTTAGAAAATCTAATGTCCCTTCTGACCTATCGTCGCTTGGACGCAAGGCAGAAGCTGTCAAATATTTCCGCCCCCACCCCTATCATGAGGAATCTCGATATGACGATCGCCTTGCTGTCACGTCGCCGTCTGCTGTCGCTCGCCCCTGCTGCGGGCCTTGCGGGCTGGACCATGCTTGCAGGCTGCACGCCGCAGACGAGCGAAGCCCCCGCAAAGCCGGAAGCGACGCCGGATCCGATTGCGGGGCGGCTCGCAGCGCTCGAACGGGAGGCGGGGGGACGGCTCGGCGTCCTTTTTCTCGATTCAGCGAACGGGCGGTCGGCGGGGCACCGCTCTGACGAGCGCTTCGCGCTTTGCTCGACCGTCAAATGGCCGCTTGCAGCCGTGGTCCTTGACGCCGTCGATGCGGGAGGACTGTCGCTCGACCAACGCATTCGCTTCGACAAATCAGACCTTCTCTCCAACTCGCCCCGAACCCGCGAAAATCTCGCCAGGGGCAGCATGAGCGTTGCCGAACTCCTCGAGGCGGCGATCACCGTCAGCGACAATGCTGCCGCCAATTTGCTGCTGCCCCTCGTCGGCGGACCCGAGGGGGTGACGCGTCAATTTCGCGCCTGGGGCGATGCGGTAACACGCCTCGATCGCCGCGAGCCGATGCTCAACCGTGTCGGCGAGGGCGAGGTGCGCGACACCACAACCCCCGCGGCGATGGCCGCGCTGCTGCGCACCTTGCTTCTTGGCGATGCCCTCAGCGATGCCTCGCGCAAGCGGCTGATCGACTGGGGGGCGGCGACAACAACCGGCCCTAGGCGGCTACGCGCCGGCCTCCCCGCGTCCTGGGTGCTGGCCCACAAGACCGGCACCGCAATGGCGCCGGGCATGATGAACAAATATAATGACATCGCCATCGCCTACCCGCCGAGAGGCGCACCCCTCCTCATCGCGGCCTATTATGAGGGCCCGGTGGCGATCGAGGCGGTGCGGGGCGAGGACGAAGCTGTTCTCGCCGCTGTCGGGAAGCTCGCGGCCGAATGGGCCAGCGGCGCGTAGGCGCTCGTCCGCAGCCAAGGGACTGCGGGGCCTGTGAGGCGCTTGGCAATCCGGCACATTTCACGCCCGCCAGAACGGATGCCCCGGCAGTGCGGCACGGGGCACGCCGGGCGAGGGTCAGGCCGCAAGCGCTGCCTTCACCGCCGCCACCGCAGCATCGGCCGCGCTGCCATCGGGACCGCCGCCCTGCGCCATGTCAGGCCTTCCGCCGCCGCCCTGCCCGCCGAGCGCCGCCACCGCAGCGCGCACGAGCTCAACGGCATTGTGGCTTCCGGTCGCATCGTCGGTCACCCCGACCGCGACCGACGCACGCCCATCGTTTACCGCCACGAGCATCGCTACGCCGCTTCCGACCTGCTTCTTCAGCCCGTCAACCGTGCCGCGCAGCTCCTTGGGATCGAGCCCGTCGACGACCTGCGCGAGAAAGGCAGTGTCGCCCACCCTTTCGACCGCCGGGCCGCCCGCGGTGCCGGCGCCGCCGCCCATCGCGAGCGCCTTCTTCGCCTCGGCGAGTTCACGCTCGGCCTTCTTGAGTTGTTCGGCAAGCGCCGTCACCCGCGCTGGCACATCGTCGGGCGAGGTCTTGAGCGCGGCCGCGGCCGCCTTCAGCGCCTCGTCGCGGCTGGTAAGCCACGTGCGCGCGGCTTCGCCGGTCAGCGCCTCAATACGCCGCACCCCCGAAGAGACCGCGGATTCGCTGACGATCTTGAACAGCGCGATATCACCGAGGGCGCGAACATGGGTGCCGCCGCACAGCTCGACCGAATAGCTTTTGTCATCGGCCTTGCCCATGCTCAGCACGCGCACTTCGTCGCCATATTTTTCGCCGAAGAGCGCCATCGCGCCCGCCGCGATCGCATCGTCGGGTGTCATGAGCCGCGTCGTCACCGGTTCATTGGCGCGGATCTGCGCGTTCACGTCGGCCTCGATCTGCGCGATCTCTTCGGCACTCAGCGCCTTGGGATGCGAAAAGTCGAAGCGGAAGCGATCCTCCGCTACCAGGCTGCCCTTCTGCGTCACATGTCCACCGAGGCGGTTGCGGAGCGCTGCGTGCAGCAGGTGCGTCGCGCTATGGTTGGCGCGAATGCGATCGCGCCGCTCGGCATCGACGGTGAGCTGGACCGTATCGCCGACCTTCAGCGTCCCTGCCTCAAGCTTCGCCTGGTGCGTGTGCAGGCGGCCGAGCGGCTTGCCGGTGTCGCGGACAAGGGCCCTTGCACCCTCGAGCGTCGCGATCGTCCCCGCATCGCCCATCTGGCCGCCGCTTTCGCCGTAAAAGGGCGTCTGGTTGGTGAGCACGACGACCTCATCGCCCGCCACCGCTGCCTCGACGGGCTTGCCGTCCTTGACGAGTGCGATCACCGTGCCCTCGCCTGCGGTTGCGGCGTAGCCCGTGAACTCAGTGCTGCCATTCGCTTCGGCCAGATCGAACCAGATTTCGTCCGATGCCTTTTCGCCACTACCCTTCCATGCTGCGCGTGCCGCGGCCTTCTGCTGCGCCATTGCCGCGTCGAAGCCTTCCCGATCGACCGCAATCCCCTGCGTGCGCAGCGCGTCCTCGGTAAGATCATAGGGAAAGCCGTAGGTGTCATAGAGCTTGAAGGCGACATCGCCCGGGAGCGTCGCGCCCTCGCCCATCCCCACCGTTGCTTCGTCAAGCAGGCGCAGCCCCTTGTCGAGCGTCTGGCGGAACTTGGTTTCCTCGCGCTCGAGCGTCTCGGCGATCAGCGGCTGCGCGCGGATCAGCTCGGGATAGGCGGCGCCCATCTCAGCGGTCAGCGCGGGCAAGAGCCGGTACATCAGCGGGTCCTTGGCGCCGAGAAGGTGTGCGTGGCGCATCGCACGGCGCATGATCCGGCGCAGAACATAGCCGCGCCCCTCGTTCGAGGGCAGAACGCCATCGGCGACGAGGAAACTCGACGCCCGCAAATGGTCGGCGATGACACGGTGGCTCGCCTTGTGCACCTCATCGGCGGCGACGCCGGTCAGCTCGACCGAGGCCGCGATCAGCGCCTTGAATGTATCGGTGTCATAATTGTCGTGGACGCCCTGGAGCAGCGCGGCGATCCGTTCGAGCCCCATGCCCGTGTCGATGCTCGGCCGCGGGAGTTCAACGCGCTCGCCCCCGGGCAGCTGCTCATATTGCATGAACACGAGGTTCCAGATCTCGACGAAGCGGTCACCATCTTCTTCGGGCGATCCCGGCGGACCGCCCCAGATATGGTCGCCATGATCGTAGAAAATCTCGCTGCACGGCCCGCACGGGCCGGTGTCGCCCATCGACCAGAAATTGTCGCTCGTCGGGATTCGGATGATCCGGCTTTCAGGCAGTCCCGAAATCTTGCGCCAGAGGTCGAACGCCTCGTCATCGGTGTGATAGACGGTCGCCATCAGCTTTTCCGCGGGCAGGCCCCACGTCTTGGTGATCAGCGTCCAGGCATGATGGATCGCCTGTTCCTTGAAATAGTCGCCGAAGGAGAAATTCCCCAGCATCTCGAAGAAGGTGTGATGCCGCGCAGTAAATCCCACATTGTCGAGATCATTGTGCTTTCCCCCCGCGCGCACGCATTTCTGCGATGAGGTCGCGGTGCTGTAGGGCCGCTTCTCAAGTCCCGTGAAGACATTCTTGAACGGCACCATGCCCGCGTTGACGAACATCAACGTCGGATCATTGTGCGGCACCAGCGGTGCCGACGGCTCGATATGATGGCCCGCCCCCCCGAAATAGTCGAGGAAAGAGCGGCGAATGTCGTTGGTCGATGTCATGCGCGCGATCTAGTGCGGGACGGCGGGTTTCTCAAGCACAACGCGCAGCCCCTCATCGCTGGCAAAGGCCATCAAGCTCGTCCGCCGTCAGTCCTTGCTGCTCGACAAGCGCGCTCGAGATAAATTGGACGTCATATTGCGAGATCCGATATTCGTTGGCGCGCACGCGGTGCACCAAAATGCCGCCGCAGGTTCCCTCGATACCCGGATGATCATCGATCACCGAGAAATAGGCATAAGCTCCCGGATAGGCCGTTTCCGGCGGATTGTTCACCCACAGCCTGAATTGCGGGCTCAGCGCTCCCCCGCTCCCTGTGCGATGCTGCATGGCGGCCCTGCGCAGACCGTCCCAGTCCGCCTGCGTCAGCTCGACAAGCGGGTCCATCATCGCGATGCCCGCCGCATCTCCCCGCTCAAGCAGATCGAGAAAGCGCGTGACAAATGCACGCGCGCCCGCGGTATCCTCGTCGCTCGCTTTCCAGTCAGCAGCTACCGGCTTGTAGGGATCAGTCGAGCGATCGAAGCAGATGAAATTCTGCTTCAGATTCTCGATCAGAATCACGTTGCGAGCGGTGTCGACCCGGGTGTCGAATTGATGGCGCCCGAAGCGGACCCCCTGCGCCCCGCAGCGCTCGGCCGCGACGTCCTTGATCCGCTCCATCACGCCGCCGATCCTCGCGGAATCGAAAGTGCCGATTTCGGCCGTATAGCCCTGCTCCGGCACGGCCTTGATCGCGATGCCGGGCTCGCCCGCCGCTGCGAACAGCAATGCCAATGCGACAAGTCCCATAATCCCCCGGATGACCGGCCCGCGCTTCGCCGCGATAGTGCAAAGGTCAACCGCGCCGCGCAAGCAGGATTTATCGCAGCGCTTCTAAAAGGCCGTCGCGATCCCCTTGCCCAGATAGCAGGGCAATTGGCGAAGAATGTCCGCCTTGGGCACGCCGTCCTCGATCATGTCGGGTGGTATCTCCGAGACGTCGGTGCGCACGACGGTAAAGGGCGCGGCGGGCTCGGCGCGGTGTACAACGACATAGCCGCAATCCATCGTCCCGTCGGCGCGGTCGCCGCGGAAATCGAACGCGGCATAGATGCCGCGCGGCTCGCCCGGGGGGTCGAGATACCAGCTCAGCCGGACGAAGCGAAGCGTCCCGTCTGCCCAAAGCGCGCCGCGCTTGCGCAGGTTCATCTCCCATTCCAGCCTGGGGCTCGCGGCCTGCAGCGACAGCCGCAGCATGGCGTAGGCCGCGTCATAATCGCGGCCCGCAAGCGCCAGCACATAGGCGGCGAACCGATCGATTGCGCCCTCCTCGTCCGTGCCGGAAGGCTGGAAGGTTGCGCCCTTTGGTGCGACGACCTCGCGCTCGACCTCGGGTCCGACCACCGGCGGCGCGGCAAGCGCGGACCCCGCAAGGGCGAGCAGACCCGCCGCGATCGCGAGCCTGCGAACGAAAAGCCGCGGCTCAGTAGCCATAGTAGGCCCCGCCCTTGTCGCGCGCGCTCCGCCAGGCGGGGCGGTCGTGACACATGTTCACGAACCCGGCGAGCTTCGGATAGCGCGGCGCGAGCCCCTGCATGACCGCGATCTCGGCGGGAAAGCTCAGCATGATGTCCGCTGCCGACAGCGCGTCGCCGAGGAAATGGCCGCTCGGGCCGAGCCGGCTTTCCATATATTCGAAATGCGATTCGAGCTGCTGTGTGATCCTGGCCTCGAGCGGCGCTGCGGCTGCGCCGAGCCGCGCTGTGTAGACGCGCAGGAGGATCGGCGTCATCGCCGATCCTTCGGCAAAATGCATCCATTCAAGGTGACGAACATGGTCTTCGGTGCCGCGCTCGGGGACCAGCGCGCCGCCCCCGTGGCGCCCGCAAAGATATTCGACAATCGCCCCCGATTCGATGATCACCCGCCCGTCGTCCTCGATCACCGGTGACTTGCCAAGCGGATGCACGGCGAGCAGCTCTGCCGGCGCGAGATTGGTTTCAGGATCGCGGTCGTAGAAGCGTATCTCATAAGGCGCGCCGATTTCCTCGAGGAGCCACAAGATGCGTTGCGACCGACTGTTGTTGAGATGGTGAACGATCAGGCTCATCGCGCTTTCCTTCCAGCCGCCAGGTTGGCCAAGATTGGAGTGCCCCCGCAGGAAAGGGAAGATAATTCGTGGAAGGGAGAGCCAAGCCTTTTTTCGGCATGCGCCGTCAGCGGTGTGCCCGCGCCCTTTTGTCATCGGCTTTGCAGGCGAGAAAAGCGCATCGCGTCCGGATCCAGTCAGGTACGCGGACTATTGGAAGATCACAAAATGAGCGCTGATCGGCCGATGCCGGCAACGCGCATGCTGCGCACCGATGTCATAGCCGTTAACATAGCGATGTTGGAGCGATCAACGGCGGGCGGGCCGACCTGCGAGAGGGGGAGGCAGGTTCAAGGGAAATGGCCCGCCGCCGTCGGCCGGCCGGTCAAAGAGGGGCGCGACCGGCCGGATGGCAAGGCATCAGGGTCGCCGCGCGACCCCGATGCCCTTAGATATCGTCGCCCTCGTCGTCGGGCCCCGCCATCATTTCCTCGGCCACCGCATCGGTACGGCCGCGGATTGCGGTTTCGAGCCGCTCCATCAGTTCGGGATTCTCGGTGAGGAAATTCTTCGCATTTTCCCGGCCCTGCCCGATCCGGATCGAATCATAGCTGAACCAGGCGCCCGATTTCTCGACCAGCCCCGCCTTGACGCCGAGGTCGAGGATCTCGCCGATCTTCGAAATGCCCTGCCCGTACATGATATCGAATTCGACCTGCTTGAACGGCGGCGCGACCTTGTTCTTGACCACCTTCACGCGCGTCGTGTTGCCGACGATCTCGTCGCGGTCCTTGATCTGGCCGGTACGGCGAATGTCGAGGCGAACCGAGGCATAGAATTTGAGCGCATTGCCGCCCGTCGTCGTCTCGGGATTGCCATACATCACCCCGATCTTCATGCGCAGCTGGTTGATGAAAATCACCATGCAGCGCGAGCGGCTGATCGAACCGGTGAGCTTGCGCAGACTCTGCGACATGAGACGCGCCTGCAGCCCGACATGGCTGTCGCCCATCTCGCCCTCGATCTCGGCGCGCGGCACCAGCGCGGCGACCGAGTCGACGACGAGCACGTCGATCGCGTTCGAGCGCACGAGCGTGTCGACGATCTCGAGCGCCTGCTCGCCGGTGTCGGGCTGCGAGACGATCAGTTCATCGATGTCGACGCCCAGCTTCTTCGCATAGACGGGGTCGAGCGCATGTTCGGCATCGACAAAGGCCGCGGTGCCGCCCGTCTTCTGGGCTTCGGCGATGCAGTGCAGCGCCAGCGTGGTCTTGCCCGAGCTTTCGGGACCGTAAATTTCGATGACCCGGCCGCGCGGCAAGCCGCCGACCCCCAGCGCGATGTCGAGCCCGAGCGATCCGGTGGAGATCGCCTCGACCTGCATCGCCTCCTTTGAGCCCAGCTTCATCACCGAGCCTTTGCCGAAAGCGCGGTCGATCTGCGCCAATGCGGCGTCGAGCGCCTTCTGCCTATCCGTTCCGTTCACTGATTTCCCCGATTCGACGAGTGACAATTGTCCGGCCATAACCGCACCTTTCCTGCTCTAAAGCGAAGGCAGTAGCATCGCAACGCCTGACCCATGTACGTCATTTGTTCTCAAAGAACAAGACGGGAACATGCAAGGAGCAGTCTATTCCTCAAAAAAATCGTTCAGCACCGCCTCGATCTCGCTGAGTCGAAACGGCTTCGAGACGAGCTTGCGGTGCGCATGCGCGGGCGGAATGATATCGCCGCCGCCCGAGGTGAAGGCAAAGGGAATGCCGCGTTCAGCAAGGGCGTCCGCGACAGGCCAACCCTTGGTCTCGCCCAGGTTGATGTCGATGAGTGCCGCTGCAACCGGCCGCGTCTCGATAAGGTCGAGCGCGTCCGGGACCGCGGCTGCCTGCGCCGGCTCGGGAAAGCCGAGCGCCTCGAACATGTCGACCAGCATCATGCCGATCAGCACGTCATCCTCGACCAGCAGAATGAGGCGGTTATCCGTCATGCGATGCCCGGTGCGCGGCCTCGTCCAGCGCGGCCGAGGTCGCCTCGGCAAGCTGAGCGACCGAGAAGGGCTTGGGCAGGAAATTCACGCGGTCGATATCGATCGACTGGCGCAGCTGTTCCTCGGCATAGCCCGACATGAAGAGTACCGGAAGATCGGGCCGCTTTGCGCGCATCGTGCGCACCATCGCGGGGCCGTCCATTACCGGCATCACCACATCGCTGATCACGAGGTCGATCCTGTCCATCGCTGCAAATCTTTCCAGTCCCTCTTCGCCCTGCGCCGCGGTGACGACGGTATAACCCGCGCGGGCCAGCGCGCGTTCCGCGACCGCGCGCACCATGTCCTCGTCTTCGACAAGCAGGATGGTCCCGGTGCCCCATTGGCTCTTGCGCGGCTTGACCGCCGGCGTCACCGGGGCGGCAGCGCCGCTTTCGCTTTGATGCACGGGAAGATAGATGGTGAAGCTCGTCCCCTGCCCCGGCTTGCTGTCGGCAAAGATGAAGCCCGCCGATTGCTTGATGATGCCGTAGACAGTGGAAAGTCCAAGGCCTGTGCCCTTCCCCACATCCTTGGTGGTGAAAAAGGGCTCGAAGATCTTGGGCAGCACATCGGCCGGAATGCCGGTGCCGGTATCGCTGACCTTCAGCGCACTGTAGTCGGCGGGCGGCATGATCTCGCTGCCCATTTGCCGGACCTCTGCTGCGGCAACCGGATAGGTCTCGATCGTCAGCGTGCCGCCGCCAGGCATGGCGTCGCGCGCATTGACCGCGAGGTTGATGATCACCTGCTCAAGCTGGCCAGGATCGGCACGCACCGCGCCGAGGCCGCGGCCGTGATGAACCGACAGCTGCACCGTCTCGCCGATCAGCCGTTTGAGCAGGTGCGAGACTTCCGAGATGACATCGGGAAGCTGCAAGATCTGGGGGCGAAGCGTCTGCTGGCGCGAGAAGGCAAGCAATTGCCGAGTGAGGCTCGCCGCGCGGTTTGCGTTGCTGCGGATCTGCTGGATATCGTCATAGTCGCTGTCGCCGGGCGTGTGCCGCATCAGCATCAGATCGCAGGCACCAAGGACGGCAGTAAGGATATTGTTGAAGTCGTGCGCGACGCCGCCTGCGAGTTGACCCACCGCCTGCATCTTGGACTGCTGCGCGACCTGGCGTTTGAGGCGTGATTCCTCGCTTGAGTCCTTCAGGCTCAGCATTACCGCCGCCTCGCCCAGCCCGCGCACTCCGACCACGCGCATCGACACAGGCTCATCGCCCTGTCCTGCAAGCCGGATCGACAGGTCGCCGCCGACCTGCTGCCCGCTGCTGTGCCGGCGGATCATGTCGGCAAGCGGCCCCTTGTCTTCTGCTACCACCAGATCGCCGGGATAGCGGGGCATCCTGCCATCGCCGATCCCCGCGGCGCGGACAAAGGCGCGATTCATGTACAAGAAGCGCCCGTCGCGATCGACCATGGCGAGCCCGAAGGGCAGCAGCGACAGCAGCGTCTCGACGTAGGTCTGCGCGGTGCCGCGGTCGGCGGGACCGATCTCTTCGTCGATAAGCGCGAGCAGCATTGGCCCGCCCGCCTCGGCGGACGCCAGCGGAATCTGGATCATCCGCACCGGCGTCGGACGGTCGCCCTCGCGGGCAAAATAGAGCGCGCCGGCGTCGTCCAGACGCAGCATCGCCGCAGCGTCGCGTCCAGCATAATGTGCACGGTCGACCTCGCCGAGAGCGCGAAGCAAGAAGGCCTCGTTTGCCGCGCGCAGCCGCCCCTCGGCGCTCACGAGCGCCGCCATCACGCCCGCCTGGCCGAGCGTGCGTCCTGCCGGACCGTCGAGATGGCGGGCAATTTCCGACGCGAGGTCGAGCCGCTCGTGCGCCGAAAAGCGCCAGACCAGGTAATCTTCGGCCTGGCCGGTCCGCGTGACCTGCGCGCGCAGCTGCAACCCGCCAACGGCAATCTCGTCGGCGCGGCCCTCGCCGTCGCGCCAGGCCGCGCGCCCTGCATTTTTGAGCAGGTCCGCGCCGCGGCCTTCAAGCGGCAGCCCTGGCGGAGTGACAAAGCCACCCATCCAGGTGGCGAACAGGTCGTTGGCGCAGACCATCCGGCCCGCGCGATCGGTCACGGCAATCGCGACATCGTCGTGCGCGACCGCCTGGCGCAGCATCGTCCAGTCAGGAGGCGGCGCCTCGCCCGCTGCGGCCGCCGGGAAAAGCCGGCGCGCGAGGATCATGCCGCCACAAGCAAGAGCGATCCCTGCGACGAACCCCGCCGCGAGCACCGTATCGCGCGTTGCCCAGAAGAGAAGCGCGACCGACAATAGCGCAAGGCCGGCGAGCAACCCTGCGTCGGTGCGCGACAAGCGCCGAGGCGATGCCGCGGCGAGAGCCGCCCCCCTGCCGATATCGGCATCAGCGGAAGGCAGGCTCTTCGCGGTCAATTCTTGGCTTCCCCTATTGGCGCATTACCAGATGCGGACACGATCCTCGGGCGCCAGATAAAGCTTCTGGCCCTCCTTGACGCCATAGGCCTTATACCAGGGATCAAGGTTGCGCGAGACCCAAGTCCGCTGGATCGAAGGCGAATGCGGATCGGTGGTGATGCGCTGCGACAGATTCTGTTCGCGATAATTGCGCCGCCATACCTGCGCCCATCCAAGGAAGAAGCGCTGGTCGCCGGTCATCCCGTCGATCACCGGCGCTTCCTTGCCGCCAAGCGATTTCTTGTAGGCATCATAGGCAATCGTAAGTCCCGCAAGATCGCCAATATTTTCGCCCAGGGTGAAGGTGCCGTCGAGATGCTCGCCAGGCAGAACCTCATAGGCGTCATATTGCGCGACCAACGCCTTGCCGGCGGCCTCGAAGGCTGCGACGTCCTCCGGCGTCCACCAGTCGGCGAGCTTGCCGGTCTCGTCATATTTCGCGCCCTGATCGTCAAAATGGTGGCTGATCTCGTGGCCGATTACCGCGCCGATGCCGCCGTAATTGATCGCCGGATCGGCATGAGGATCAAAGAAGGGCGGCTGCAGGATCGCGGCCGGGAAAACGATCTCGTTCATGCTGAAATTGGCATAGGCATTGACCGTCATCGGGGTCATCGCCCATTCCCAGCGTCGGATCGGGCCGCCGAGACGGCTGATATTGTCATCGTGCGCGAACTGGTTTGCTCGCAGCGCATTGCCGAACAGGTCGTCGGCCCGGATCTCCAGCTTGCTATAGTCCTTCCACTTGTCAGGATAGCCGATCTTGGTGGTGAAATTCGCAAGCTTCGCGCGGGCGCGGACCTTGGTTTGGGGCTGCATCCAGGTCAGATTGTCAATGCGGTCGCCGAGCGCTGCGATGACATTCTTGACCAGCTTGTCCATTTCGGCCTTGGTTTCGGGCGTGAAATATTTCGCGACATAATCCTGTCCGACCGCCTCGCCCATATTGTTCGTCGTGAAATCGACCGCGCGCTTCCAGCGCTCCTGCATTTCGGGCGTGCCCGAGAGCGCGGTACCGTAAAAAGCGAAGGCCTCCTTCGCGACGGCGTCGGGCAGTACATCCGAGAAGCTGTCGAGGCTGCGGACAAGCAGCAGGTCGCGGATGACGTCGATCGGCGCATCGGCAATCAGCTTCGCCTCGCCCGTGAACGCGCTCGGCTGCGCGATGAGGAGCGAATCCTCCTCGACCCCTACGCCGCGAATGAAGGTCGCCCAGTCGAAGCCGGGGGCGGCCTTGGCGAGTTCGGCGATCGTCATCTTGTTGTAGATTTTGACCGCATCGCTGCTGTCATTCTTGTCCCAGTGGACAGCGGCGATCTGCTTTTCGAAGTCGTAGATCGCCTGCGCGCGCGCGGCGGCATTCGCCTCGCCCGCCAGTGTCAGAACATTCTGCAGATGCTGAAGATAGGCGGCCTGCAGCTTGGTGTTGCGCTCGCCATCCTTGAGATAGAAGTCGCGGTCGGGCATGCCGATACCGCCCTGATAGAGCGAATAGATATAGACGTCGGGATTCTTGTCGTCCTGGCCGACATAGCCGCCGAAAAAGTGCTGGACGCCATTGCGATCAGCCTCGGCGAGCAGCTTTGCGAGCCCTGCCTTGTCGACGCTGCGCACCTTGGCAAGCCACGGTTCGATCGGCGCAAGCCCCTTCGCCTCAACTGTCGCGGCGTCCAGATAGGAGGCGTAGGCACGCCCGATCATGCTGTCCGGATTGCTCTTTGCCGCCTCGAGGATGTCCTGCGTACGCTTTTGCGAGAGATCGGCAAGCGCAGTGAACATGCCGTAATTCGACTTGTCGGCGGGAATTGCGGTGTTCTTGGCCCAGATGCCGTTGGCATAGGCATAAAAATCGTCGCCCGGCAGAACCGTCGTGTCCATGCCCGAGGCGTCAAAGCCATAGGTGCCGATTTCGGGCCTGGCGGACGCTTTGGCCTCGGCGCTGGTAGTTTTTTCCTTGGCCGCGAGCAGCGCCGTCGGCGCACCCAGGAAAAGGGCGCCGAGCGCCGCCGTCGCGAGCAAGCGCGAAGAAAATTGCGGACGAGTCATGATTTTCCCCAGTTTCATTAACTAAGCAGGATCGCACCGCGCGGACGCGCGGTGCGGGCTGATGATGCGATAGCTATAGCCCGGCCGAGGGGCGGTTCAACCGGCCCGCGTGTCGCTCGTCGACGCCTCAAGTCGTTTGTCGCGTGCCAGCGCCAGCTTGCGCCGCCAGCGAAGCCGGATCCAATTGTCCCAGATCAGCGTCGCGAGCACGTAGCCGACAGCGGCCGACACGGCCGAAATCACGAAGAGGCCTGCTATCAGCGCCGGCGCGGCGTCCGACAAGAGCCAGCGCAGCCATTGCGCAGCCGTCGCCCCCTCCTCGATCATAACCGAGAAGGTCGCGACATTGGCGTGGAGCCCGAACATGCGATCGCCAAGCCACACCGATGCGGCGATGATGAACGGTGTCGTCACCGGGTTCGACAAGAAGGTCATCGCAGCGCCGATCGGGATATTGGCCCGAAAGGGCAAGGCGAGCAGCGCGACGCCCAATATCTGCACGCCGGGGATCAGAAAAAAGATGCCTACAAAAAGGCCGAGTGCGGTTCCGCGCGGCACCGAGGTGCGCGTGAACCGCCACAAATGGCTGTGCGCCACGCGATGCGCGAACGGCCTCACGAAGCGGCTCGCCAGCAATTCCTCGCGCGTCGGAGAATTGCGGCGGATCCAGTTCATCACCGCCGCCTTGTCGCGGACCTTGGGGTCGCGAGGTGCGTTGCCGCTCATCCGCGCTCCTTCATCAATCTTTGCTTGTCGCGCTTCCAGTCGCGTTCCTTGATCGATTCGCGCTTGTCGTGCGCCTTCTTGCCCTTGGCGAGCGCGAGTTCGACCTTGGCGCGGCCGCGACTGTTGAAATAGACCGACAAGGGCACGAGCGTCATGCCCTGCCGCATCACGCCTGCATGCAGCTTGTTGATCTCCCGCCCGTTGAGAAGAAGCTTGCGCGGCCGCCGCGGCTCATGGTTGAAGCGGTTGCCGTGGCTGAACTCGGGAATGTTGGCGTTGATCAGCCACACCTCCCCGCCCGTCACCTCGGCATAGCTTTCCGCGATCGTACCCTCACCAAAGCGCAGCGACTTGACCTCGGTGCCTTGCAGCGCGATTCCCGCCTCGAACACCTGCTCGATGGAATAGTCGAAGCGCGCGCGCCGGTTCTCGGCAACGACCTTCTTCTTGTCGAATTCGGCGGCGGACTGCGGACGGGCCATCGGAAAACCTAGAGAACTCCGGCCGCTGCGAGCGCGGCGTCGACCTCGGCGCGCGCGGCGGGTGACGCGGGGATGATGGGGAGGCGCACTTCAGGATCGAACCAGTCGTGCACGCGCGACAGCGCATATTTGACGGGCGCCGGCGAGGCGTCGGAGAACATCGCCTTGTGCAGCGTAAACAGCCTGTCGTGGAGTGTCAGCGCGCGCGCCCAGTCGCCCGCGCCGCACGCTGCGGCGAAGTCGGCGCAGAGCCGCGGCGCGACATTGGCGGTGACCGAGATGCAGCCGGCCCCGCCCATCACCGCGTGCGGCAGCCAGAGATCGTCGTTGCCGCTGAGCTGGCAGAACCCCTCTCTTGCCTTGGCGCGGTGGATGGTCACGCGGGCAAGCTCGCCGCTCGCATCCTTGACTGCGACGATGTTGGGGATCTCGCTAAGCGTGCACATCGTCTCGGCGCTGATGTCGGTCACCGTGCGCCCGGGAACATTATAGACCACGATCGGAAGGTCAGTTGCTTCGGCGAGCGCCTTGAAATGCGCGAGCAGCCCCTCCTGCGTCGGCCGGTTGTAATAAGGCGCAACGACGAGCGCCGCGTCGGCGCCCGCGGCCTGTGCGTGGCGCATGTGGCGGATCGCGGTCGCGGTATCGTTCGATCCGCAGCCGGCGATCACCGGGACGCGCCCCGCCGCCGCTTCGATGCAGCAATCGATCACCCGGTAATGCTCGTCAAAGCCCAGTGTCGGGCTCTCGCCCGTCGTGCCGCAAGGCACCAGTGCGCTCGTTCCCGCATCGATCTGCCAGTCGATCAGCCGTTTGAACGCAGGCGCATCGAACGCCCCATCTCGAAATGGCGTTACCAAGGCGGGAATCGACCCCGAAAACATGCACCGCTCCTTTACAAAATCAGGCCGCACCCGTTACAAAACGATCGGCGCGCCGCCTAATGAACGCCTATTCAGCGCGCTGCAAGGAGTTTGCCACTATCATGCCGGGCATGTCCTATCTGTCCTCGATTTCCCGCCTCGCCATCACGGCCGCCCTCTTCATCCCCGGTGTCGCCTGCGCAGGCGAACTGACGCCGGAGCAGATGAACTGGTATCGCGCGCAGATGGGGCTCGCGTCGGTGTCTGCGAGCCCGCCAACCACCACCAATTCGGTCGGCGATGCGGTGCTCGAATGGCGCCGCCTCACCCAGGACAGCAATGCCTCCTTTGACCGGTTGTCGCGCTTCCTGATGGCGAACCGCGGCTGGCCCGACGCTGACAAGATGCGCGTACGCGCCGAAAAGGCGATCGCGATCGACAGCTTCGACCCGGCGCGAACCCTTGCCTATTTCCAGGCCTTTCCGCCCAAGACGCCGAGCGGGGAGCTGCGCATGGCGCTCGCGCTCAACGCTTCGGGGCGCCGCGAGGAGGCCAATGCTGCCGTACGCCGCGCCTGGAGTGGCGGCTCGCTCACACAGGACGAGGTCAACCGCGTGCTGACCTTTTTCCCGGGCGCGCTGACGACAGCCGATCATGACGCACGGATGGAGCGATTGCTCTGGTCGAACGACACCGGCGCTGCAGCGCGCCAGCTTGCCTATACCTCGCCGAACAGGCGGGCGGTCTATTCCGCGCGCCTCGCAATGCGCAGCGGCGCGGTCGACGCGGCGTTGCAGGCCTCGGCGGTCGAGGCGGCGAACCCGTCGATCCTTCGCACCGACCCCGGCTATATCACCGCCAAGGCCACATGGCTTCGCCGCTCGGGCCGCGACGGGGAAGCGCGGGCTCTTCTGGCCGGTCCGCGCGCGCTTGCGAGCGCACCGCTCGACGCGGAAGAATGGCTGGAGACCTTGCTGACCAATGCTCGCCTCGCGAGCGCGGGGGGCGACAAGGCGACCGCCTACCGCATCGCGAAGCAGATCGACGACGCTCTGCCCGCGGGCGCGGTGATCCGCGAACAGCCGCTCGGCGTGCGCGACGACTACACGTCGCTCGCCTGGCTTGCAGGCGAGCTCGCATTCAAGCATCTCAATCGCCCCGCCGAGGCGGTGCGCCTCTACCGCGCCTATGGCGATGCGGCCCGTTCCGCGCAGACGCGCACCAAGGGCTATTACTGGGCCGGGCGCGCAGCGCTTGCGGCAGGCGACACCGAGACCGCCAATGCCTATTTTGCAGACGCGGCGCAGCATTATGATCAATTTTATGGCCAGCTCGCGCTCGAACGCCTCGGCCGCCCGCAGCCGCGTCCGGCGCCCACTCCGAGCATCCAGGTCTCGCCGGCCGAAAAGGCCGCGTTCGAGGATGACCGCCTTGTTCGCGCAGCCCGCGCGCTCGGCGAGATCGGAGCCTGGCGCGAACAGTCGCTCTTCCTTCGCGCCCTTGCGCAAAAAGCGACCTCGCCGGCCGATCATGTCCTCGCAGGCCAGCTCGCGTCGCAGATCGGGCGGCCCGACCTTGGCGTGATGATCGGCCGCAGCGCGCAGGCGAACAGCCTCGACGCGGTCGAGGTTTCGGGCTTTCCGACCGTACGGGTTCCCGCAGGGCACGAAAGCAACTGGACGTTCATCCATGCGATCACCCGGCAGGAAAGCCAGTTCGATCGGGCAGCGATCAGTCATGCCGGTGCGCGCGGCATGATGCAGCTGATGCCCGGCACGGCGCGCGAAGTGGCGGGCAAGCTCGGCCTTAGCTATGACGCGGGGTCGCTGACCACCGACACCAATTACAACATGACCCTGGGCTCGACCTACTTCCAGCAGATGCTCCGCTATTTCGGCGGCAGCTATCCGCTCGCCGTCGCGGCCTATAATGCGGGGCCGGGCAATGTGAACAAATGGCTGCGCGCCAACGGCGATCCGCGCAGCGGCGCGATCAGCATCGTCGACTGGATCGAGGCGATCCCGATTTTCGAGACGCGCAACTATGTGCAGCGCGTGCTTGAAAATGCCGTGGTCTATGACACGCTGCGCGAGGGCGGCGGCACGCAGCCCAAAGCACCGCTCAGCTTCTACCTTGGCAAGTCGACGCCGGGCTAAGCGTTGGTGGCGGGGGAAAGGACAAATATCATCTCGCCTGCGGGATATGCCGCGCTGCGCGCCGAATATGATGCGCTGCTCGGCGAGGAACGCCCGAAGCTGGTCGAAGTCATCAGCTGGGCGGCGGGCAACGGCGATCGCAGCGAAAACGGCGATTATATCTATGGGCGCAAGCGCTTGCGCGAGATCGACCGGCGGCTCGCCTTCCTTGCGCGGCGAATGAAAGCGGCGCGGGTCGTCGACCCGGCAGCGCAGCCTGACAGGAGCCGCATCTGGTTCGGCGCACGCGTTGAACTGGCCGACGAAGACGACATGCGGAGGACCGTGACGCTGGTCGGCGATGACGAGGCCGACGCGGGGGCCGGCCGGATCGGCTGGAACAGCCCCCTTGCGCGCGCCCTGCGCGGCGCAGCGGTGGGCGAGCTGCGTACCGTCCAATTGCCCGCCGGTCCCAAGGAATGGGAAATCCTCTCGATCGCCTATCCCTGACCTCCTGTGATCATCGTCACAGCCGGGGGCGATGCGGCGCTATAAGAAGGACGCTTGCCATGGGCCGCGAGGGAGGGGGACAATGCGTTATCTGCTGGCTTTTCCGGCCGCCGCCATGCTGGTGTGCAGCGCAGCGGCGGGATCCGCCTCGCGCTCCAGCGATGCCGAGATTGCCGCGAAACTGAAAGTGGGCGAAGAGGTTGAGGCGCGGATAAATGGGGATTTCAACGGTGATGGCGAGATCGATACCGCCTGGATTGCGGCGGGTCCCGATGGCCGCACCGTCCACGTCCACTTCGCGCTTCGCAAAGGGGCGGACCTGCATCATGTTCCCGCGGGGAGCTTTGCCTTGCCATCCGAACGCCTTGGTCCGGCCGATCTCTCGGTGAGCAAGGACGTGCTCGTGATAAGGGACCTCACCGGCGGAACGACGGCGCTCGCCGCCACATATCGCTTTCGCGGCGACGCTGCTGCGACGCGGATGCGCCTGATTGGCCTCGATGCGCGGCTTTACAGCCGCACGTTCGCGCATGACGGCGCGAAAATGAGCTGGAACCTACTCACCGGCGACCTAGTCACCGCGAGGCTGGAGCTCACGCGAAGCGGCGATGAAACGGCCTATCGGGAAGCCGGGACCAAACGCGTACGGCGGCCGATTGCCGTCGTCGACATGGAATCGACGCCCGACGCTGAATCCGAGCTCGCAGCGATGGTACCCTCAACCGGCTAATGTCAGCAGATCATGTCCGCAGCAAAGCGGGAATGATCCAGATCGCCGAAAGCACGATCACCACCGCCGTCAGCGATATCGCAAGGACATAGCGGACATTGTGGCCTTTGACCCCGCTCGAGGCCTCTTCGTCGGTGACTTCGACATGGTCTTCGACGACTCGCATATTTGTCTCCCTTTCTTGCAATCGAAACGCGCCGCGTCGCCAAGCGGTTCCGCCTGCAGCGGCGGGGAGAGATGCGCCAGAGGGTCTGTAAGCCGGGTTCTGTCCACCCCTTCTTGAGGGGATGGGCGATCATTCCTCTAGGCGAACGGTTACCCGAACGCTCAAGCAGTCAACCCGGACGGCGGGGCCGGAACCAGCCCTGGGACTAAACCCCTTGCCATCCCTATTCGACCTTGCTCCCGGTGGGGTTTGCCGTGCCGCGTCCGTTACCGTCCGCGCGGTGCGCTCTTACCGCACCCTTTCACCTTTCGCCGGGCCGAAGCCTTGGGCGGTCTCTTCTCTGTGGCACTTTCCCTGAACCCGCCCGAAGGCGGATCCGCCGGACGTTATCCGGCACCGTGGTTTCCGTGGAGCCCGGACTTTCCTCCCCCTCGCTTGCGCGAAGCGGCGATCGCCCGACCCTCTGGCGCAGGGCAATATAGCATGAGCGCGAAAATTTGCGAGGGTGTGCTGACCCTCAATCCCCTTCGGGCTGGGGAAGCAGGAGAGCGAGCAAAATCGCGCGGCATTCGCCGTCGATCGTCCCGTCGATCAGTTCGGGACGGAAGCGCCGCTGGAAGGCAACTGTCGCGGCAAAACCGTCGGTCACGTCATAGCCGAAGCGCTCGAGCGCGAGGAGAAAGCCGGCGTCGGTCCACAAGGGATCGGTGAGCTTCTTGGTCGGACGCGGGAGCGCCAGCCGGCGCCGGGCAAGCTCCTCCCAGGGAAAAAGCTCGCCCGGATCCTGTTTGCGCGCCGGGGCGATGTCCGAGTGCCCCACGACATTGCCGCGAGTAATCGCATGGCGATCCTTGATCAGATGGACCAGCCGGACGACCGAGGCGACCTGCTCTTCAGGAAAGGGCACATAGCCCCATTCGTGGCCCGGATTGACGATCTCGATGCCGATACTTGCCGAGTTCACGTCGCTGATCCCGCGCCAGTGCGACCTGCCAGCGTGCCACGCGCGCTTTGCCTCGGGGACCATGAGCGTGATCTGCCCGTCCTCGCTGACGACATAATGCGCCGACACCTTCGATTGAGGATCAGCAAGCCGATCAATGGCTTCGGCTCCGGTTTTCATGCCGGTATAATGAAGGACGATCATCGAGATTGGCAGCGAGCGCTCGTCGAAATTCGGAGACCAGCGTTCGATAAAATCGTTCATGCCCATCGCTGCCCGCTTGCTGCCACCCTGTTGCCGCTTGCGCCAGTGGGGGTCAAATTGCAAGGTTCGCGCTTCGTCAGGCGGCGACGCGGCGCACCTGCTGGTCGGCGGGCTCGTAAAGGCCGCGCAGGCGCGGACTGGCGACAAACTGGTCGGTTTGTCCCAGAACCGTTTCCCCCGCTCCCAGGACGAGGAAGCTCTGCGGCGCCGCGACCGCGCGCAGCCGGGCAAAGGCCTTGAGACGCATGGGCGCTGCAAAATAAAGGAGCAGGTTGCGGCAGAAAATCAGATCGGCATGATGCGCGAGCGGCGGCCGGTCGACGAGCATGTTCTGCACGGAAAAATCAATGCAGCGCCGAAGATCCGCCTTTGCGAGCCAACCCGCCTCGGTCTGATCGAACCAGCGCACCATGCGCTGCACGGGAAGGCCACGCTGGATTTCGAACTGGGAATAGATCCCGACGCGCGCGCGCGAAATCGCATGGTAGCTGACATCGGTCCCGACGATCTGGATCTGCCACCCCGCCCAGCGCTCGGCCTGCTCCGCGAGCAGCATCGCCATCGAATAGGCTTCCTGTCCCGTCGAGACCCCGCAATGCCAGATGGTAAGCCGGCGCGTCAGCGAATTGACCTCGCGAACATGTTCGAGCGCCTTGGTAGCAATATCGTCGAACACGCTATGTTCGCGATAGAAAAATGTCTCGTTATTGAGCATTGCATCGACCGTGTCGTCGAGCAGTTGACGGCTTGTCGAGGTGACGAGCGCGGCGACGAGCGCATCAAGGTCGGCGATCCCGTGACGCTGCATCACCGGCTTCAATGACATTTCGATCCGCCAGATCCGGTTTGGTGACAAGGTTTGCCCGGTGCGCGATTCAAGAACGCCCATCAGCACGCGGTAGGCCGACTCGCTCGCGCTCCCCATCATGGCTTGTGTCCTGGAAGGAAACTGCCAAGCATCAGCGCGATCGCATCGGGGTTGAGCGTAGCTGCAGCGATTCCCGTCTTGCTCACCGCGCCTGGCATACCCCAGATCACGCAGCTTTCGGGCGCCTGCGCGAAGATTGTTCCGCCTGCAGCCTTGAGCCGTGCGGCGCCATTCGCGCCGTCGCGTCCCATGCCGCTCAGGACGATGCCAACGCCGCGCTTCCCGTATACCTCGGCGACCGAGGCGAACATCGGATCGGCCGAGGGGCAGCACCCATTTTCGCTCGGGTGACGATCGAGCGCGATTTCGCGGCGGCGGCCGTTCGCGACCACGACAAGATGCGCGTTGCCCGGAGCGAGATAGACATGCCCGCGCTCGACAATCATGCCCGCTGCCGCGACGCGCACCCGGCGCTGGGTCATCGTCGCGATCTGGCGCGCGTAAAATTCCATGAAAGCATCGGGCAGATGCTGGGTCAGAAGGATTGGCGCCGTGATGCGGCGATCAAGGTGCGCGATGAAATTTGCAAAGGCCGGAATCCCCCCGGTCGAGGCGGCGACGGCGATGCATTCAAGCGGCTGATCGGTGTCGAGCGCCATCACAGGCACCGGCGGCGCCGGCATTTGCTGCGGCCGCGGGATGACGGGCCCTGCGGGAGGCTGCTGCCCGAGCGTGACGATCCGCTCGGTCAGCACGTCGGCAAAGCGACCTGAAAAGCTCCCTCGCCCCGGTTTGGCGAGCGTGTCGCTCGCGCCGAGCGCGAGTGCGTCGATCGCGGCGGGGCCCCCCTCGTCGCAATTGGAGGACAGAATGAGAATCCGCGCGCCCTGCGCGCGCTCAAGGAGGTGCGGCAGCGCGTCAAGGCCGTTCATCCCCGGCATTTCGACGTCGAGCACGATAACATCGACGGGTTCCCTCGCAAGATAGGCAAGGGCGTCCTGCGCCGATGCAACCGAGGCGCAAATCTTGAGCTGCGGCCGCTGATCGACGATCCGTTCCAGAATGCTGCGCACGACCAGGCTGTCATCGACGAGCATCACACGCACGGTGCGCGCCGAGGGCAAGGGTGCCGCCTCGCGGCTGGAAAGGTCGAGCTGTGGCTGGCTCACTTTGATCCTCAGGCGACGCCGACCAGCTGCAATTTTCCTTCGAGCGTCTCGCGATCGAACGGCTTCATCACATATTCGTCCGCGCCGGCCTCGATCGCCGCGCGAATATGATCGATGCTATTCTCGGTCGTGCAGAAAACGACGCGCGGCCGCTCGTCATGCCCGAAATCGAGATCGTTGAACGCCCCCAGAAATTCCATCCCGCTCATCACCGGCATGTTCCAGTCGAGCAGGATCACATCGGGACGGTTCGCACGGCAGAAAGTCAGCGCCTCCTGCCCGTCGGCCGCCTCCTCGACGGCGAACGCCATGCTTTCAAGGATATGACGCGCGACCTTGCGAATCACTTTGCTGTCATCGACGACCAGACAGGATTTCGACATTCTCATATTCCTCCGCCCCCGGGGTAGCGCACCTTGCTAACGCGAAGGGGTGTCCAGCCCGTTAATAAAAAGAATGTCATGCCGCGCTCGCAACGGGCAGCGTGACGAAATGGGCGGGATCGACAACGAGCAGCGACGCGCCCTCATGTTCGATCATCGCATCGGCCACGCGCGCCCAGCCGGGAAGCAGCTTTCCCGTGACGCGCGTCTCGGGCGCATCGATGAAGCAGACATCCTCGATCGCGTCGGCGAGCAGTGCATAGCCATGGTCGGCGACATCCACGACGATCACCCGCTGCCCCTCGACCGCCGTCACCGGTGCAAGCCCGACAACGACATGCGGGTCGATCAATGTGAAAACGCGGCTGCGCAGGGCAAAGAGCCCCGCGACATGCGGCGGGGCCGCGGGCACTTCAACCGGGGTTCCGACCGTCACCACCGAATGGATCGCGCGGCTGCGCAGCGCGACACGGGTGTCCGCGATTCGCGCGATGAGATAGAGTTTTTCCATCATGAACGGCCTCCCCCGATCCGGACGCGCAGCGCTTCAAGAAGCGCCTGACGATCGTAACGATAAACCGATTCATCGTCGGGCCCGGCGGCCGCAACCGCTGCCCGCAGGCGGATCACCGGCACACCGTCGGCGACTGGACCCTCCTCGTCCGAAAGCGACAAAAGCACGTCAGGCGCTCCCCCAGCGAGGGCATCGTCCGCCGAGGCGACCCGGTAGCCCGCGCCGCGCAGGATCGGCGCCAGGAAATTTTCACCCCAGCCGTCCGCATCGCCGGCTAGCTGGCACAGCGGCTGGCTCGGGCCCGCGGCGGCCTCGCCGAGCGCATATTGCTCCATCAGCCAGAAGGGATCGAGGAGTTCAACCGGTTCGCCCCCGACGAGGGTGACGCCCGCGATCAGCCCCGGGACCGCCGCGGGCTGGACGATATCGGGAAGCCGCACAATGTCGATCACGGCCTCGATCGGATAACAGAGCACCCGCTGCCCATCGTGAAGACGAAGCAGCTTCAGCATACCGGCGCCTTCGGGGAGCCGCCCGGCATGAACGGGGAAGATCTCGTCGCCGATCTGCGCGTGCACCGTTCCTGCGCTTTCAAAGAGCGCCAGCGCGGGAACCTCCTCGACGCGCTCGATGACCGAGAGGCGAACGCCGCGGACGCGCCCCCCCGTGTCGCGGAACAGAAGAAGCTGCGCAGCCTTGCGCGCCGCGACCGCTTCGGCCTCCACTTCCTCCGCTTCGTCATGGCTGCGCCCGGCCTCGGAAGCGTCGATCCCCGCAGCCGCGAGCAGTCCTTGCACGTCGAGCAGCAGGACTGGCCGGCCATTGTCGGGCAAGGTCGTGCCCGCATAAAGCCCGGTCGCCATGATCAGCGGCGCGGCGGGCTTGATCACAAGTTCCTCATGATCGTGGATCGCCGCGACGCTCAATGCATAGCTTTGTCCCTGTCCCGGCCGCACGATCACGATCGCGCGATCCTCGGCATCTTCGTCCGCCCCTGGCTTGAGACCCAATATCTCTTCGAGCCTCAGCAGCGGGAATTGCTCGCCGCGTACCGTCGCGAGTTCGCCCCCGCCGACGCGATCGATGCGCGCGCTGTCGCTGCTTTCGAGCAGGATTTCGCGGACAGCGCCTCGCGGAATGGCGAAATAATGACCTGCTGCGCGCACCATCAGCCCCGAGATGATGGTAAGCGTCATCGGGACCCGCAGGACGATCGCGAGCCCGCGCCCTTCGTCATTGCGCAGCTCGACGACCCCGCCGATTTTCTCGAGGTTCGCCTTGACGATGTCCATGCCGACGCCGCGCCCGGAGATCGAGGTTATCTTGGCCGCGGTCGAAAAGCCTGGGCGGAAGATCAGCTCGAGCTTGTCCTTCACGCTGAGCGCGCGGGCCTCGGTCGCGGTGACAATCCGCGCCGCGATGGCCTTGGCGACAAGCGCATCGGGCGAGAGGCCGCGCCCATCGTCGCGCACCTCGATCTCGATCTGGTTGCCCGACTGGCGCGCGGAGACCGAAAGCGTTGCGATCACGCCCTTCCCGGCCGCGACGCGCTGGTCGAGCGGTTCGATGCCGTGATCGACCGCGTTGCGAACGATGTGAATCAGCGGATCGCGGATATTCTCCATCATCTCGCGGTCGAGCTCGACCTCGCCGCCGCTTGCGACGAACTTCACCTTTTTCCCGAGCTCCTGCGCGAGATCGCGGACGATGCGCGGGAGCGGCGCGAACAATTTGTCGATGCGTTGCATCCGCATCTGGCTGACTGACTGGCGCATCCCGGCGATCGAATCGGAGAGGCGGTCGAACGAGGCGATCAGGCGGGGGTCAGCCCCCGATTCACGCAGCATGCGGGCAAATTCATTGCGCGCGAGCACGATGTCGGTGACCCCTGTCATCACGCTGTCGAGCAGCGGCAGCGGAACTCTGATCGAGCGCCACGCCTGCAGTTCGGCAGCCAGATCGTCTTCGCGGCGCAGCTGGATTTCGATCGGTTCGGGCGATGCAGGCTCATCGGCCGCAAACGCGAGCGCCTCGATCACTTCGCCGTCATCGCCCGCGGGTTCGCCGTCGCCGGTGCCAAGCGCTCCGCACAATTGGGTCAGGCGATCGATGACCCCGAGAACCCCGGTGACGAGCGCCGCGTCAGCAGGCCGATTGCCGCGCCGCACCTGATCGAGCGCGTCCTCGGCCGCATGCGCAAGCGCAGTGACGCGCGGCAACGACAGGAATCCCGAGCTGCCCTTGATCGTGTGGACGAGGCGAAAAATGGCATCGAGCCGCTCACGGTCTCCGGGATCGGCCTCCCACGCAACGAGCGCACCGCCCGCCTCGGCGAGAATTTCGGCGGTTTCAGCCAGAAAGTCGTTCAGCAGATCGTCCATTGCGGTTCCGGTGCGCCCAAAATCGAGGCGCGACCATGCCGAACAATGGTTAAGGGAGACTTTACCCGCGTCCGCGCAGTACGGCGCCGACAAGGAGCGATGTCGGCGTCTCGCGCGCGAGCATAACCGTGCCGCCATTCTGCGCCGCGACGGCCTGCACCAGCACCGCAGGCGCCGTGCGCGAGGTCATCGCGCCGGCGCTCTCGCCTTCCGCGAGGATGCGCTCGACATCCTTGTCGACGAGGATGCGTTCGGCCTCGGCATGGAGTGCGATCTCGATGCCGTCTGCCTGCTTCTCGCAGCCTATGTCGAGCCGGCCGCCGCGCACCAGCGCGTCGACGAGAATCAACGCGAGGTTGAGGATGATCTTGACCGCAGGCTTGGGCAGCGGCTCGTCGCTGATCATCCAATTGAGGGTGATCGGCCGATCGGCCATGATCCCCTCGATCGCCGACCTCGCTTCAGCGGGCGGCACCGCCTCGCCAAAACCGCCTGCCGAACCGAAGGCAAGTCGGAAGAATTTCAGCTTGGCCGCCGATGTCCGCGCGCTCTGTTCGAGAAGCTCGAAGCAGCGCGCGCGCATGTCGGGGTCCTTTTCGTCGGCGAGCAGTTCGAGCCCGTTGGCGAAGGCCCCCACCGGGCTCAGCAGGTCATGGCAAAGCCGCGAGGCCAGCATGGACGCGAAATCGACGCGATCGTCGGTCATGGATGAAATGGCTCCCCAGCGCAGATCCGGATTTTTCCGGCCTGCCGGTCCCTAGGGCAAGCGCGGGCACGAGAGCAAGGGCGAACCCCCGCATCGGTTTGCATCGAGCAAGGACCGTCACCGGGCGCCCGAGACGAAGAGATCAGCGCACCGCCGATTCTTGAAATCCGGCAGCCCGCACCCACATCCCTCTCAATGCAGGGGGACGAGGATATCTTGACCGTAGCGCTGGGTGACAGCGCCGCCGGGCTGCGGCTCGACCGGGCGCTCGCCGAGGCGGTTCCGAACCTCTCGCGCGAACGGCTGAAATCGCTGATCAGGGGTGGCCGGGTCGCCGATGCGAGCGGCGCGGTGCTCTGGGACCCGGCGGCAAAGGCTGCAGCGCCCGCAACGCTCACGCTCCGCCTTCCCGCTCCGGCGCCTGCGCACAATGTCGCGCAGGACCTTGGCTTGATCATCGCCTATGAAGACGAACATCTCCTCGTCATCGACAAGCCGGCAGGGATGGTCGTGCACCCGGCTGCGGGCAACGCCGACGGCACGCTGGTCAACGCGCTGCTCCACCATTGCGCGGGGCAGCTTTCAGGGATTGGCGGCGTCGCCCGGCCGGGGATCGTGCACCGGATCGACAAGGATACGAGCGGATTGATCGTCGCTGCGAAACACGACAAGGCGCATGAAGGGCTGGCGAGGCAGTTCGCCGCGCACAGCATCGAGCGCCGCTATCTCGCGCTTGCAACCGGGCGGCCGATGCCGGCCAATGGTACGGTCGACGCAGCGCTCGGCCGATCGGCGACCAACCGCAAGAAAATGGCGGTGGTGCCGGAAGGACGCGGCAAGCATGCGATCACTCATTACCGCACGATCGAGGTGCTCACCGGGTCAACGCTTATCGAATGCCGGCTCGAGACCGGGCGAACACACCAGGTGCGCGTCCACATGGCGCATATCGGCCATCCGCTCGTCGGCGATCCGGTCTATGGGCGATCGCGCAAGCCGCTGTCCCACGTGCTCAAGGCACGGGGTTTCATGCGCCAGGCATTGCACGCGGCCCATTTGGGTTTTATTCATCCGGTAACTGGTAACAAGATCGCGCTCGACAGCGAACTCCCTCAGGATATGCGGGAACTGATCGATGAACTGCGCGTTTAAGTTTCGAATAAAAATCTATCTCGACCGCAGGAAAGAACCGCGGCATCACTCTCCTTCTGAAATTTAGGGAAGACGCTATGGCTAACAAGAGCAATGTTCCGGCAGTAGTGCCCGCACTCGGCGGTGAGGCGAGCCTGAACCGCTACCTGGCCGAAATTCGCAAATTTCCCCTCTTGACCCCCGAGCAGGAATATATGCTCGCGAAACGCTTTCAGGAGCATGGGGACAATGAAGCTGCAGCGCAGCTCGTGACCTCGCACCTGCGGCTCGTTGCGAAGATCGCAATGGGCTATCGCGGCTACGGCCTGCCGGTCAGCGAATTGATCAGCGAGGGCAATATCGGGCTGATGCAGGGCGTGAAGAAGTTCGACCCCGAACGCGGCTTCCGCCTCGCCACCTATGCGATGTGGTGGATCCGCGCCTCGATACAGGAATTCATCCTGCGCTCGTGGAGCCTTGTCAAAATGGGCACCACCGCTGCGCAGAAGAAGCTGTTCTTCAACCTTCGCCGGATGAAGAACAATCTCGAGGCCTTCGAGGATGGCGATCTGTCGCCCGAAAATGTCGCGAAGATCGCGAAGGACCTCGGCGTCACCGAGGACGAGGTGATCAGCATGAACCGCCGCATGGCGATGGGCGGCGACACGTCGCTCAACGTGCCGATGGGCGAGGATGGCGACAGCCAGTGGCAGGATCTGCTCGGCGACGAAGGACCGCTCCAGGACGAGCGCGTCGCGGAGGCCGAAGAGCGCGACGTGCGCCACGAGCTTCTTACCGAGGCGCTCGAGACGCTCAACGAGCGCGAGCGCCACATCCTCACCGAACGCCGCCTCACCGACGATCCGAAGACGCTCGAGGATTTGAGCCAGGTCTATGACGTCAGCCGCGAGCGCGTCCGCCAGATCGAAGTGCGCGCGTTCGAGAAGCTGCAGAAGGCCATGCTCAAGCTCGCCGGCGAACGGCGGCTGGTCGGGGCCTGACGCGAGGATTTGCCGCCGGCGCGCTTTGCCATAAGGTGGTGCCATGTGGCTCCTTCCCCTTCTGGCGGCGCTGGCGGCTCCCGTTTCCGCCCCGCCCCTCGCATCGCGATCGGCGGATATACAGGCATTCGACGCCGACACCCGGCTTTCCCCAGCGCCGGTTCGCATCGGGGACGAGCTCCATCTCGTCTACGAGATGCATCTGAGCAATTTCGCGGCCGTCCCGCTTACCCTTGACCGTATCGTGGTGCGCGACGCTGCGAGCGGCGCGGAACTCCTTGCCCTTTCAGGCGCCGCGCTCGACGCGGCTCTAGGGCATGTCCCATCGGGGGGCGGAGCGACGATCGCGCCGGGCGCGCGGGCGCTTGCCTATCTCGACATCGCGCTGAGGGACGGATTTCGTCCCGCCAGGATTGCCCATAGTCTTGATATCCGCGAGGACAATGGGCGCCGCGTCATCGAGGCCGGCACCGTGACGATCGACCCACGCCCGCTTCCCGTTCTCGGCCCGCCCTTGCGCGGAGGACCGTGGGTCGCGGTCTACGCGCCCGAGCTTGAACGTGGTCATCGCCGAGTTCCCTATGCCGTCGCGGGACGCGCGACGATCCCCGGCCGTTTCGCCATCGACTGGATGATGGTCGACGCGAAGGGCAAGCTCGACCGCTCGGACGGCAGGGCGCTGGCCGATTCGCTGAGCTATGGCGCCGAGGTGCTCGCGGTTGCCGATGCGGTGGTCGCCGCGACACGCGACGATGTCACCGAGCCGCGATGGCGCGCCGACCTGCCCAAAGTTGCGATCGGCGATGCGGCTGGAAACTACATCGCGCTCGACCTTGGCGACGGCCGCTACGCCTTTTACGAGCATCTGCAGCCCGGCCTGCGTGTGAAGCCCGGCGACCGGGTGAAACGCGGGCAGGTGATTGCCCTCCTCGGCCTCACCGGTCAGGGCACCGCACCCCACCTTCACTTTCATGTCGCCTCGGCGCCTTCGCCGCTGGCAGCTGAGGGCCTCCCATTTCTGATTGAGGGCGCGACGCGGATCGGTGACTATTCCTCAATCGAAAACCTCGGGACCGCGTGGCAGCCGCTGCCAGCCGCTGCGCCGGGCCCGATGTTTCCGCCCGCGAACAGCGTCGTCCGCTTCCCCGAATGATCCGTTTGTCCCCCGGCCCCGGGCCGCGCTGGAAACCCGGCGATGAACCCGGCGGCCAAAGTCTGCCGCCACCTCCTGACCTGAGGCCGCCACACCGACGTTACAAAGAGGCTCGAGGATTTGAGCCACGTCTGTGACGTCAGCCGCAAACCCGCCCGCCAGATCGAAGTGCACGCGTTCGAGAAGCTGCAGAAGGCGATGCTCAAGCTCGCGAGCGAACCGCGGCTGGTCGGGGCCTGAGCTCTTGCGCGACCCTCCAGCGACCGCTGAATTGACAGCGGGTCGCAATTCTTTAGCCTTGTCGTCGGTGGGGCTTGAAGTTGGGGGGAATCGTCATGGCCACGAATGAAAATGCGGCCGCGCAAGCGGTTGGCGACGTATCGAGCGACAGCACGAAGCGACCTGCGATCGATAAGACCGCCCGCGGCGACAAGCTCGCGGCATGGTCCGGCTTTTCGCTTATCCTCGGGCTTGCAGGGGATATGGCGACCCCCATCGGCAAATATTCCTTGTGGCTTGCCATCGCCGGGATTGCCGCGCTCGCCATCTGCTTTCTGCTGCGCCGGATCCGTTTTGCGCGGCGAGCCATGTTTCATTCGGGCATTTTTGCAGCAATCATGACCGCGATCCTCGCGCTTCAGTATCTGTCGCCTGAAAAGGAGCAAGTGGAGGACCGCGGGATCACGGCCACATTCCTCCCCATCGCGGCGTCGATCCAGACGAGGATACTTCCCCTGCCCGAAAATCAGCGGATGCTCCTCCAGTTCCAGAACGCAATCGGGAGCGGCGGGGACAATGAGCGCCTTGCGAGCGCGCGTGAGCTTTACGACGCCGTCCAGGACAGGGCGCTGCGACGCGGAATGCTCGAAGCAATGCTGCAATCTGGCAACGGCGCCCTCCAGCAGGGAGCCATACTGATGCGCCTCGCGGAACGCCGGGGCGACCATCTGACGCTGGTGCCATCGGAGCGCGATGCGTCCGACATTCTTTCGCGCCGCCTGCTGTCTTTTTCGTTCAAGGTGTCGCGCGTCGACGTCGATAGCGGCGCGCTTTACCTTCTCGGCGACGGTTTCGGGTCGGATGGGACCGTATCGCGCCGCGGCATCACGATGCAGCTTTACATCGACAATGTGCCGGAAGGCCGCAAGCTGATGTTCGTCGAACTGACCCCCGCCAAGGACATGCAGATAACCGGCACGGCGCGGCTGGACAGCGGCGAGACGGTAAAGGTAGAGATGCCGCTCTTCTGATAACAGCCGTCCGGACCGACACTTGCCATCGAAATCCTCTTCCCGATCGCGCCGGAAGCTGCCTTGGTATCTCAGGCCCGTCAAATGGCTGCTCTGGTTCGTCGCGATTTCGGTGATCTGGGTCCTCATCTATGTCGTTGTACCGCCGCCGGTGACCTTCACCATGCTCGCCGACCGCAATGGCATCACCAAGGACTGGACGGGCCTTTCGCATATCGATCGCAATATGGTGCGCGCAGTGATCGCGGCCGAGGACGGCAAATTCTGCAGCCACGACGGGTTCGACCGGGAGGCGATCGAGCAGGCAATCGAACGCAACGCCAAGGGCAAGAGGCTGCGCGGCGGATCGACGATCAGCCAGCAGACGGCGAAGAATGTCTTCCTTTGGCAGGGCAGCGGCTGGACGCGCTATGTCCGCAAGGTCCCCGAAATCTGGTTCACCTTCCTCATTGAAAAAATCTGGGGAAAGCGGCGGATCATGGAGGTCTATCTCAACGTCGCCGAGACCGGAATTGGCACCTATGGCGTCGAAGCGGGCGCGCAGCGCTATTTCCGGCACGGCGCGGCAAAACTTTCCCCGGCGGAGGCTGCGCGCATCGCGGCGATACTACCGCTGCCCAAGAAGCGGGAGGCTGTCAGTCCTTCGGGCTTCACCCGCCGCTATGGAAACACGATCCGCGCTCGGATCGGCGTCGTTCGCCGTGACGGCCTCGACCGGTGCGTTTACGATTGAGCTGCCCCGCGGACGTCGACGGCCGGAGCGCTGCCGCTATCAATTCTGTTCGCGCGTGACCGTCGTTACCACCGGCTTGGGCGCAATCGCCTCGGCCGCGACAACGCGCTTCGATGCGCTGGCGGCAATCGCCTTTTCGAGCGCGGCGACCTGCGGACATTTGTCGGAACAGACGCGCTGCGCCGCCGCCAGCTTCTCCCGAGCGAGCTCGATAGCACCCTTTTCGGCAAGCGCTTCTCCCTGCCCCGCGAGCGCTGTGACATCATTGGGTTCGAGGAGGAGTGCCTCGCGATAGAGGCCAATCGCCTTGCCCGGCAATCCTTGCGCCCGCGCAACCTGCGCGAGCGCGATGATCGCCGAGCGATTGCGCGGATCGGCGGCGAGGGCTGATTCATAATAATCGATCGCGCCGTTCAGGTCGCCCATGCTCTGGGCTTCCTCGCCCTGCTTTTGAAGCGCGATCGAACGCGGAAGAATGTCGTTGTCGGCGCGCTGCGCGTCGGAGGCGGCAGGCAGACTGGCGAGAACAAGACCGGCACCGAGAGCCAGCAAACTGACACGCATCGCATTCTCCCATTTCGTCATGTCGAGAGAGCCTAACATGGTGCCGTCAGTCGTGCGAGAAAAAAGCCATCGCATCCGTCATGCCCCGGCGTCAGAAGGAAACCCGCGCCGGCACGCCGTCCGACGCCGGCCGGAAGCGGCTCGGCATCGGCCCTCCAGCCCGGATGCCGGTTCAGAAAATCATCCATCTGTGCCCGCCCCTCGCGTGCGATGATCGAGCAGACGGCATAAAGAAGCTTTCCGCCCGGCGCCACCAGCCCGGCTCCTATCTCGATGAGCTTCGCCTGATCGGCAAGATGCCGCTCGAGACGCGATGGCGTCAGCCGCCAGCGCAGTTCGGGGCTGCGCCGCCAGGTGCCGCTGCCCGAGCAGGGAGCGTCGACAAAGACGCGGTCGGCTCTTCCCTGCCAGTCGGCAAGCATCGCCCTTTCCTTTCCAGGATCGAGCAGCCGCGTCGCAATGCGGGTCGCGCCCGCGCGCTCGGCCCGCGGCGGTAGCTGCTGGAGGCGCGCGCGGTTGGTGTCGCAGGCGAGAATGTCGGCGCCATTATCCGTCGCCGAGGCGATGGCGAGCGTCTTTCCGCCGCCGCCCGCACAAAGATCGACGATCGCCATGCCGGGGGCGGCATCGAGCGCGGCCGATGCATATTGGCTCGCCGCATCCTGCACCTCGAACCGCCCTTCGGCGTGCGCCGGGTGCTGGGCCGCGGCGGTTTCGGGTGGCAGCCGCCAGCCGTCGGGTGCGTATGCGATGGGCGCACCCTCGGGAAAGAGGATGGCGAGATCCTCGCGCTTCGCCCTGATCCGGTTTGCGCGCAGGTCGAGCGGCGCGCGGGTGAGCATCGCATCGCCTTCCTCGGCGCCTATGAGCGGATCGAAAAGTTCGGCGAGCGCCGGCGCCACAAGACCCGTTTCGGCACGTGGCTCGCCGGGCGTTATCGGGGCCGGACCATAGGGCGAACCATCGAAGAGCGCGGCAAGATCGGGCCGGATGTCGGCGAGCGCCACCATCGCCGCTCGCCCCGAGGGCGGAGCGACACGCACCGCACGGATCGCATCATAGACATGGCCGCGGATCGCGCGGCGGTCTTTCGATCCCGCGTAGCGGCGCTGCCGCATCGCCTCGGCAAGGAGCGCGTCGGCAGGAGCGCCGCCCTCGCGGGCCGCGACCGCAATGGCATCGAGAATCTCGATCGCCGCCTGGACGCGCGCCGCGGGGGTCATCGGACGTGCTTCCGGTGCAAGTGCCCGCTACCCCACCGGATAGTTCGGCGCCTCGCGCGTGATCGCGACGTCGTGGACATGGCTCTCACGCAGCCCCGCGTTGGTGATGCGCACGAACTTTGCGCGCTCACGAAAATCCTGAAGCGTACGGCTCCCGGTATAGCCCATCGCCGCCTTCACGCCGCCGACGAGCTGGTGGATGACGTCCTTTGCGGGCCCCTTGAAGGGGACCTGCCCCTCGATCCCCTCGGGGACGAGCTTCATCTGGTCCTTGATGTCCTGCTGGAAATAGCGGTCGGCCGAACCGCGCGCCATCGCGCCGACGCTGCCCATACCGCGATAGCTCTTATATGTGCGGCCCTGATAGAGGAAAGTCTCCCCCGGCGCTTCGCTCGTGCCCGCGAGCAGCGAGCCCACCATCACGCACGAGGCGCCCGCGGCGAGCGCCTTCGCAAGGTCACCCGAGGTTCGCAGCCCGCCGTCGGCAACCACCGGGATATTCTGCTTCGAGGCCGCCTCGACGCTGTCGAGAATCGCGGTAAGCTGCGGCACGCCGACACCCGCGACAACGCGGGTGGTGCAGATCGAGCCCGGGCCGATGCCGACCTTGACCCCGTCGGCGCCCGCGTCGATCAGCGCCTTGGTTGCATCACCGGTCGCGACATTGCCCGCGAGCACCTGCACCCGGCTTGAAAGCTTCTTGATCCGCTCGACCGTCGCGCCGACCATCTTGCTGTGACCGTGCGCTGTATCGACGACGATGAGGTCGCATTCGGCGTCGAGAAGGGCCTCGGCGCGCTCGACGCCGCTGTCGCCGGTGCTCGTCGCCGCGGCAGCCCTGAGGCGGCCGCTCTCGTCCTTGGTGGCATCGGGGAAATTGACCGCCTTTTCCATGTCCTTGACGGTAATGAGACCGATGCAGCGATAGGCGTCGTCGACAACGAGCAATTTCTCGATGCGCCGCTGGTGGAGCAGCTTGCGCGCCTCGTCCTGGTCGACGCCGGGACGCACGGTCGCAAGATTATCGGACGTCATGAGTTCGCGCACCGGCTGCTTCGGATTTTCCGCGAAGCGTACATCGCGGTGCGTGAGGATGCCGACGAGCTTCCCGCCCGTCTCGACCACCGGAATTCCCGAGATATTGTGCTGCGCCATGAGCGCGGTCGCGTCGGAGAGCGGCGCGTCGGGGGCGATGGTGATGGGGTTCACGATCATCCCGCTTTCGAAGCGCTTGACCTGGCGCACTGCCGCTGCCTGCTCCTCGATCGTAAGGTTGCGGTGGAGCACGCCGAGCCCCCCGATCTGCGCCATCAAGATCGCCATGTCGGCCTCGGTCACCGTGTCCATCGCCGAGGAGAGAATGGGGATGTTGAGCCGGATGTCTCCGGTGATCCGGGTCGACAGATTGGCGTCGGACGGCAGAATATCGGACGGACCGGGGACCAGCAACACGTCGTCGAAGGTCAGACCGGTGATGATTTCCATGGGTGCCACTTTCTGGTGCGGGCGGCGCCTGCCCCGCATCACGGTAGCGGCGCGCGCGATTCGTTCGGTGGCGGCCCATGTAACCAGTCGAGGGCGAACGCGCCAGTAGGCGATGGACGAATATTTGGAAGCAGGCGCTGGCGGCGCCCCAAAGCCCGGGAAGGCGCCAATGTAACCGGTTGCATTGCCCGGGTGCGCCCGTTAGACCAGCGCTTTATAGCATGGGAGCGGGAGGAGGACAGCAGGATGGAGCGAACGAGCCAGCTGATGGCGGTCACACCGCGCCTTCCCCTGCCGCTGCAGCCATGACCCGCGGGCGCTAAAGCCATGGCCGGCCTGTCGATCGAGCGCGCGCGCAAGAGCTTTGGCAATACCGAAGTCTTAAAAGGCGTATCGATCGACGTCGCCGAAGGCGAGTTCGCAGTGATCGTGGGTCCCTCGGGCTGCGGCAAGTCAACCTTGCTGCGTGCCATCGCGGGCCTCGAGACGCTGGATGAGGGCCGCATCCTCATCGGCGCGCAAGATGTCACGAGCCGCAAACCGTCGGAACGGGGCATCGCGATGGTGTTCCAGTCCTACGCGCTCTATCCCCACCTCACGGTCTTTGAAAACATGGCCTTTGGTCTCCGCATCGCCCGGACCGCCAAAGCCGAGATTGCCGAGGCGGTGCACCGCGCCGCCGAGATCCTCAACATCGAAAGCCTGCTCGCGCGCAAACCTGCCGCCTTGTCGGGCGGGGAGCGTCAGCGCGTCGCGATCGGCCGCGCGATCGTTCGCCAGCCACAGATATTTCTCTTCGACGAGCCGCTCTCCAACCTCGACGCGGATCTTCGCGTCCGGATGCGCTACGAATTCGCGCGCCTGCACCAGAGGCTCGGGACGACGACGCTATACGTCACCCATGACCAGGTCGAGGCAATGACGCTCGCCGACCGCATCATCGTCCTGCGCGGCGGAGAGGTTGAGCAGATCGGCGCCCCGCGTGATCTCTACGAGCGGCCGGCGACGCTCTTCGTCGCGCAGTTTATCGGCACGCCGCGCATGAACATCCTCCCCGCGCGCGCAACCGCAAATGGCGAGGCCATGCTCGCGGACGGGCAGGCGATCGCCCTGCCCCCGCTCGCCGAGGCGCTCGAGCCCGGCATGCCGCTCTCTATCGGCATCCGTCCCGAGGATATTGCCATCGCCGAGGCGCCAGGCGGCTTTCCCTTCGCTATCCGTTTCATCGAGCGGCTCGGGGGACTTGCGACGGTGCATCTCGCGGGCGGCGACGGCAGCGAGGCGATCGCGTGGCAGCGCCGCGACGATGGAGAGCTGCGCGAGGGCGACACCGTGTCGCTCGCGCTGCCCGCCGACCGGCTGCATCTGTTCGATGCGGGCGGCCGCGCGCTGGCAAGGGGGGCCGCGCAATGAGGGGGAGGTGCCGATGGCAACGCTAAGAGACGTCGCCCGAGAGGCGGGCGTATCGGTCGCGACGGCGTCGCGCGCAATCAACGGGCTCGGCAACGTCACCGCGCCGACGCGCGCCGCCGTGATGGCGGCGGTCAAGAAGCTCAATTTCGTGCCGCACAGCGGTGCCCGCAGCCTGACCCGCCGCAAGACCGACACCGTCGGGGTCATCCTCCCCGACCTCTTCGGGGAGTTCTTCTCGGAGATCATTCGCGGCATCGACCTCGTCGCGCACGAGGCGGGAATGCACCTGCTGCTTGGCAACATGCACGGCAGCGCGCACGAGACCGCCACCGCGGTCGCGTCGATGCGCGGACGCGTCGACGGGCTGCTTGTCATGCCCCCCGAACTCAAGCCCGAAACGCTCGCCGAAAATCTCGACCCCGCGCTGCCCACGGTGCTTCTCAACTATGATGCAGCGGCGCTCGACCTTCCCTATGTGGCGGTCGATAACTACCGCGGCGCCTGGACAATGACGGAGGCACTTCTGGCCAGCGGCGCGCGCCATATCGTCCATATCGCGGGGCCGAAGCACAACCGGGATGCACGCGACCGTCAGCGCGGCTTTGTCGACGCCATGGCCCGGATTGCGGGGCAGCGGAGTCCGGCCATTCTGCCCGGCGACTTTTCGGAGGAAGCCGGCGCGCAGGCGGCGAGGCTGATCGTCGAGGGCCAGCTTCCCGTCGAGGCCGTATTCGCCGCGAACGACCTGATGGCGGTCGGGTGCATCATGGGACTCGCCGAGGCCGGCCTTTTGGTACCGCGCGATCTCATGGTCGCGGGCTTCGACGACATCCCGCTCGCACGCCATGTCACCCCGGACCTCTCGACGATGCAGGTCAAGATCGACCGGCTCGGCTCGACCGCGATGATGAAGCTCCTGCGGCTGCTGCGCGGCGAAACGCTCGGCGCTGCAAGCGCAACCATTCTCACCCCCACCCTGATCGCGCGCGGAACGACAATCCCAAGGGTAACTGAAGCTGCTGGGGTCGGCCCATGAACCCCGCGGCGCAGCGATCCCAATGGAGCTGACGCGGCGCCAGTTGACGGGCGCGCTCGCAGCGCTGCCCCTCTCCCCCGCGCTCGGCGCGTGCGCCCCACGCAGCGACGCCGGGCTCACCGTCTGGGCGATGGGCAATGAAGCGGCAAGCCTGCCTGAATTGCTGAAGGACATGCGCCGCCCCGCAGGAGCGCCGCGCATTACTGTCCAGCCCCTGCCCTGGACCGCCGCGCACGAGAAGCTTCTCACCGGCTTTGCCGGCGGCTCGCTGCCCGCCCTTGGGCAGGTCGGCAACAGCTGGATCGCCGAGATGGCCGCGATCGGCGCGATCGCGCCGGTGCCAAAAGCGGCCTACGGCCTGCTCGGTGACCAATTTGCAGCGGTGGTCGAGACGAACCGCATCGCGGGGCATGTCTGGGGCATTCCCTGGTATGTCGACACCCGCCTCCAATATTACCGCCGCGACCTCTTTGCACGCGCCGGCTATGCGGCTCCGCCCGGCAACTGGTCCGAGTGGAAGCGCGCGCTGCACAAGGTGAAGGCGGCCGCGCGCGGCGCCGATTATGCCGCGCTGCTTCCGCTCAACGAATATGAGCCATTGACGACCTTTGCCCTGTCGGCGGGGGCGCGGCTCCTTCGTGATCACGGCGGGAGGGGCGCCTTTTCGGATCCCGAGTTCAAGGCCGCGCTTGCCTTCTACAAGTCGCTCTTCGACGAGGGGCTCGCGCCACTTGTCTCCTCGGCGCAAATCTCGAACATCTGGAACGAGTTCGCGCGAGGCTATTTCAGCCTTTTTCTTTCAGGGCCCTGGACGATAGGCGATCTGAAAACGCGGCTGGGTCCCGCGATGCAGGAAAAATGGGGCACTGCGCCCAACCCGGGCCCGGCGGGCGTCGGATCGGCGGCCCCCGGAGGGTCGAGCCTCGTCGTCTTTGCCGATCATCAGGACCACCCGGCCGCCTGGGATCTGGTGGCCCGTCTCTTGACGCCCGGTGCGCAGCTTCGTTTCAACGCGCTCACCGGCGACCTTCCCGCGCGCCGGTCGGTGTGGGCAGAGGCCGGCCTTGCGGCCGATCGGCTCGTCGCGCCCTTTGCAGCCCAGCTCGACCGTGCGAGCGCCTTGCCCAAGGTTCCCGAATGGGAGCGCGTCGTCACCGAGATGCAACTCGTCGCCGAACGCATGGTCCGCGGGGACCATGGCGTCGACGAGGCCGCGCGCGAGATGGACCGGCGCGCTGATCGATTGCTCGAGAAGCGCCGCTGGATGCTCGAAAAGGGGCGCGCGCTATGACGGCATGGCGGCGCGTGGAGGAAGCCCGTGCAGGCTGGCTGATGGCGGGCCCCGCGCTCGCGGCGATCCTCCTTTTCTTCCTCCTGCCCGCGGCCGCCTCGCTGGTCTTGAGCTTTACCGACTTTGACATTTATGCGCTCGCCGACATTGGCAATCTGCGCTTTGTCGGGCTGCAGAATTATCAGCGCCTCCTCGATAACCCGCTGTTCTGGAAGGCGATGACGAACAGCCTGCTGTTCGTCGTCATCGGCACGCCGTTCGTGGTCCTGCTCCCGCTCTTCGCGGCGATGCTGGTCAATTCGCGCTGGCTCAGCTGGCGGCCCCTGTGGCGCGTTGCGCTCTTCGCCCCCTATGTCACGACGCTCGTCGCGACGTCGGTTGTGTGGCGCTATCTGCTCCACACCCGCTACGGGCTCGTCAACTATCTTCTCTCGCGCATCGATATCGCGCCAATCGATTGGCTCGGCAGCCCGACCGCCTCGCTCCCCGCGATCCTGCTGTTCGTCGGCTGGAAGACCTTTGGCTATAACATGATCATCTTTCTCGCCGCGCTTCAGACGGTGCCCAGCGAACTCGACGAGGCGGCGAGGATCGATGGCGCAGGCCGCTGTACGCGGCTGCGCCACGTCACCCTGCCCGCGATCGCACCCACCTTGCTGCTCGTCTCTCTGCTCACCGTCGCGGCGATGTTCCAGCTATTTGCCGAACCCTATGTGATGACACAGGGCGGCCCCGCCGGCTCGACCGTCACCATCCTCTATTTCATGTATGAGGAAGGGTTCAAATGGTGGAACCTCGGGTCGGGGGCCGCGGTCGCCTTCCTTCTTTTCCTCTGCATCCTTGCAGTTACGCTGGTGCAGCTTGGCGTCGCAAAGCGCGGAGGCGCGCTATGAGGCTGCGCCGGGCGACCATCACCCTGCTCGCGGCGCTCGTCGCCTTCGTCACCGCGGCGCCGCTCTTCTGGATGCTCTCGGTCAGCTTCATGGCGCCGGGCGAGGCATCGGCCTTTCCGCCCCCGCTTCTCCCCGCAAATCCCGGGCTCGACAATTATCGCTTGCTGTTCACCAGCTTCGGTATCGGGCGCTTTCTCGCCAACAGTCTCCTCGTCTCGGCGCTCGCCACTCTCCTCGCGCTCATCTTCACCGTTCCTGCCGGCTATGCTTTTGCCAAGCTGCGCTTTCGCGGACGCGACGCGATTTTTCGCCTGCTTGTCGCCGCGCTTGTCGTGCCGGGGCAGATCGGGATGCTGCCCCTCTTTCTCGAACTCAAGGCGATGGGGCTCGTCAACAGCTATGCCGGCGCGCTGGTGCCATGGCTCGCGGGCATCTTCGGCATCTTTCTTGTCCGCCAATATTGCCTCTCCATTCCCGACGAGATGCTTGAGGCAGCGCGCATCGACGGTGCTGGCGAGGGTCAGATCCTGCGCCGTATCGTCCTCCCGATCCTGTCCCCGGTCATCGTCACGCTCGCCTTGTTCGTTTTCCTGTCGAGCTGGAATGATTTCATGTGGCCGCTGATCATTCTGGCCGACCAGCATCTTTACACGCTTCCCGTCGCGCTCGCGGCGATGAGCCGCCAGCATGTGCAGGATAATGAGCTGATGATGGCAGGCGCCGTCGTCACTACCCTGCCCGTCCTCATCCTTTTCCTCTCGCTGCAGCGCTTCTACCTCGCCGGCCTGCTCGCCGGGAGCGTGAAGGGATGACAGAAACAAGGAGCCGATCATTGAAACCCGTCAAGACGCGTCCCGCACCGAGCTCATGGGCCCACCGCATGTCGCTCGCCCTGCTGCAAGACACGGTCCCGCACCCGACATGTTTGGGGCGCCGGGGTCTGGAGAAAATTCTTGTCATCCTCGGTGCCATCGCCCTGGGATTTGCCGCGCCAGCCCTGGCGCAAGCCGCCGATGGACAAAGCCCGCAGCCTGCAATCGAGACGGGCAATTATCCCTATCAGCTCTTTCTCCCCCGCGGGTACAGCGCCGATCCTGGTGCGCGCTGGCCGCTCCTCATCTTTCTTCACGGATCGGGCGAGCGGGGCGAGGATCTTGAAAAGGTGAAGGTGCACGGCCCGCCGAAGATCGCCGAGCGGACGCCTGATTTCCCCTTCGTCACCGTTTCGCCGCTTCTTGGCCGCGACCAGGACTGGGACGTCGCGAGGCTCGACCGGCTGGTCGATCATGTGACGAAGACCCTGCGCATCGACCCGGCGCGCGTCTATCTTACGGGCCTCAGTCGCGGCGGCCATGCAAGCTGGCGCTGGGCGGCGGCCGAGCCGCACCGTTTCGCCGCGGTGGCCCCCGTCGCGGGGCGGGGCGATCCTGCCACCGCCTGCGCCCTCAAGGACACACCGATCTGGGCGTTTCACGGCGACCGCGACGATGTCGTGGTGCCCGAAGGCAGCTTTGCCATGGCGCGGGCGGTCCGCGCCTGTGGCGGCAAGCTCTCGCGCCTCACCATCTATCCTGACCTCGGCCACAACAGCTGGGACCCTGCCTATGACGATCCCGCGCTCTACCTCTGGCTGCTCTCGCACCGCCTCCCCACCCCGCCCGAGGCGGCCGGAAAATCAAGAGGCAAGGACAGGAAATGACCCGGTCGAGCTTCCCCGACGACTTCCTGTGGGGCGCGGCGACCGCTGCCTATCAGATCGAGGGTTCGCCGCTTGCCGATGGCGCGGGCGCGAGCATCTGGCAGCGCTTCAGTCATGATCCGCGATTGATGGCCTCAAAGGGCGATACGGGCGACATCGCCTGCGACCATTATAACCGCATGGAGAGCGACGTTGCGCTGATGAAGGAGCTGGGGCTCAAGGCCTATCGCTTCAGCGTCAACTGGGGCCGCGTTCTCCCTGAAGGCACGGGCCGCGTCAACGAGGCGGGGCTCGGCTTTTACGAGCGGCTGGTCGACGCGCTTCTGAAAAACGATATCGAGCCGCTCCTCACCCTCCACCATTGGGACCTCCCCGCCGCGCTCGACAACCGGGGCGGCTGGCTCAATCGCGACAGCGCCGACTGGTTCGCCGAATATGCCTCGGTCGTATATCGCCGTCTCGACGGGCGGGTGAAGAAATGGGTGACGCTCAACGAGCCCTGGGTGATCACCGACGGCGGCTATCTCCACGGCGCGCTCGCCCCTGGGCACCGCAATCTGTTCGAGGCGCCGATTGCAAGCCACAATCTGATGCGGGCGCACGGTGCCGCGGTGTGCGCCTACCGGTCCGAGGGCGCCCACGACATCGGCCTCGTCGTCAACATCGAGCCCAAATATCCGGCAAGTGACAGCCCCGAAGATATCGCCGCGACTGCCCGCGCCCACGCCTATATGAACCGCCAGTATCTCGAGCCTGCGCTGCTCGGACGCTACCCCGCCGAACTGGCAGACATTTTCGGCGAAGCCTGGCCCGAGTGGCCGGACGCTGATCTTGACGACATCTGCCAGCCCCTGGATTTCATCGGCATAAATTATTACACGCGCAATGTCGTCGAGGCCGACGCGGCGCAGTGGCCGCTTCGCGCCTCCCCGGTCCGCCAGAAAGCGACCCACACGACCACCGACTGGGAAGTCTATCCTCCCGCCCTTACCGACATGCTCATCTGGTTCCGCGACACTTTCGGCAACATCCCCGTCTACATCACCGAGAATGGCGCCGCCTTCTACGATCCCCCGCAAGCCGGGCCGGACGGCATCGACGACCCGCTGCGCTGCGATTATCTGCGCACCCACATCGCCGCGATCGGTGACGCGATCCGGCAGGGCGTCGATGTACGCGGCTATATGGTCTGGTCGCTGTTCGACAACCTCGAATGGTCGCTCGGTTTCTCCAAGCGTTTCGGCATCGTCCATGTCGATTATGAAACGCAGGTGCGAACCCCCAAGCGCAGTGCGCGTTTCTACAGCGAAATCATCCGCAGCAACGCAAGGAATCTGGCATGACCCGCTGGCTCGTCATTCTGTGCGCGGTGCTGCTCGCCTTCCCCGCGGCGGCGAAGGAGAAAGCGAGCCGCTTCAGCGCGATGACCTATAATATCCGTCTCGACCTTGCCTCTGACGGCGACAATGCATGGCCGCATCGGCGAAAGGCTCTGACGAGCCTCATTGCCTATCATGCCCCGGACCTGGTCGGCATGCAGGAAGTGCTCCAGCATCAGAAAGATCAGATCGAGGCTGACCTTCCTGCCTATCAATTCGTCGGGGTCGCGCGCGACGACGGCAAGCAGGCGGGCGAATATTCGATGCTCGGATATCGCACCGACCGCTTCGATCTTCTCGCCTCGGGAACTTTCTGGCTGTCGCCGACCCCCGACAGGCCCGGCAAGGGATGGGACGCCGCTTATCCGCGCGTCGCGACCTGGGCGCGGCTCAGGGACAAAAGCGCGCGCCGAACAATGCTCATGGTGAACACCCATTTTGATCATGTCGGCGAGGTTGCGCGCCTTGAAAGCGCAAAGCTCATCCGCCGCTGGATCGGGGAGCACCGCGCGCCGGGCGATGCGGTCGTGCTGACGGGGGACTTCAATGTGCCGATCGGCACCCCGCCCTATCAGGCGATCCTGGCCGATACGCCCGGCCTGATCGCGCTTTATGACACGCAGGATATCAGCCGCACCCCGCACTTCGGTCCCCAAGGCACGTACACCGCCTTCAATATCGAACAGGTCGAGCCAAGCCCGATCGATCATATCTTCGTCAGCGACGGGGTCGCGGTGCTGCGTCATGCGACGCTGACGCAGCAGACGGGCGGCAAGCTGCCCTCCGACCATTATCCGGTGATCGCGGACCTTTGCATCGGCTGCTGATCGCTATTCGCCAGTTGGGTCTTCAAGCCAGCCGCCGGTAAAGCCGATGCGCCGGAGCCCGCGGGCGATGTGGGGGTTCTTGCGCATGACCTTCCACACGAGCCCGCTGCGATAATTCTCCATCATCGCAAGGATCGGTCCCTGGTCGATGCCGAGATAGTCGTTCGCAATCCAGCCGTGCTGCGGGTCGACCTCGCCGGAGCGCGAGGACGCGTCGGCAAAGGTGAAGCTTGGATTGAAGGCATCCTTGAAGCCGTAGCGCGTATAAAGCCGCGCGCCATAGGTCTCGCGCATCGCCATGAGCGCCGGAATGGCGATCTCGGGTGCAAAGGCCACCGAGCCGCCGGCGGCGGTCGGAACGAGGGTGCCATCATCGACGATGCGGACGCTGCTCACGCCGCGCGCCATGTAGCCGTTGAAGCTGCGCGGCACGCCGTTCACGCTATATTTGTCCTTCGAATAGCCGGGGCCATCGGACGCGGTCCAACCCCAGATATCCTGGCCATAGCCGATCCATTTGTTGGGATTGTCGGCCCCATAGGCCCGCTGAGCGAGCGTCGCGCGGCGGCTGTTCTCGAAATAATCGAGATGCTTGCTGCGCATGAAGCTGTCCTGGATCCCGCGAAAGTCGACCCAGACGTGGCTATACTGATGTCCAAAGAGCGGTTCGAACTGAAGATGCTCATAGCCGTAGAAGCGGCCCCAGTCCTTTTCGAGATTTGTAGCCCACCCCTCGTCCCAGGCCTCCTTGCCCACCGGGTAGGTCGGCGAGCCAAGGGCGAGAATGTAAACGAGCATACCCTCATTATAGCCAACCCAGTCGTGCGTCCCGAAATCACCGTCCTCGCCGCGCTCGGGATACCAGCCCATCGCGATCGCCTTGGGTCCTCCCCCGTTCGCCGACGGGATGCGGCTGTTCTCGCGCTGGACAAAGGTCCAGTCTACGCGGCGATAGATTTTCTCGGCGAGGTCACGGATCTCGGCCTCGACCGGCGTGTCGCGATCGAAATAGCTCTGGGCGAAAAGCACGCCCCCCAGCAGGAGCGACGTGTCGACGGTCGACAGCTCGGTGTTGCCGCGGCGGGTTCCGTCCGCATTGTTCAGGAAATGATAGAAAAAGCCCTTGTAGCCGGCGGTCCCGCGAGCCTCGGGGCCCTGCGGCGCGCTCCAGTAGAAGCTGAGGCATTCGCGCGCACGCGCCGCAGCCTCACCGCGCGAGACATAGCCGCGCTCGGCGCCGATCCCGAAGGCGGTGAGCGCAAAGCCCGTTGCCGCAATCGACGAGAAAGGATTGCTCGGCCAGCGATCGGGCGCAAGGCATCGCTTGCGATCGGTCGTGTCCCAGAAATAGCGGAAGGTACGCTCAGTCAGATCCTCGGCAAATTGCGCCTCGCTGAGCGCAGCAAGGGTCTCGGAGGATGTTATCGGTGCAGACGGGGCCGGTGGATCGCTAAGCGGCGAGCAGGCGGCGACAAGTGCCGCAAGGGGCAAGGCGAGCGACCCGAGCCGAATGGACATTCTCTACTCCAGATTACGATGGGGCGCCCGGTCACGGGAGGGGTGTGACCGGACGCCCGCTGTTCTGACCGGTTAGAACTGAAAACCGGCCGAGACCTTTACCGTGCGGGGCGGATTGCCGCCGATCCCGATGCCCGAAATGCTCAGATACTCGGGCGACGCCGGGTTATTGTTGTAATCGACATAGTTACGGTCGTTGAACAGGTTGATGATGTCGACGCGCAGCCGCAGCCGTGCCTCGTCACTCAGGAACTTGACGGGAATATATTTTGTGACCGCGATATCCATCTGGCGGAAACCCCAGCGATCGCCATTGCTGTCGGCCTGGTTCGAAATCACGTCGCGCGACGGATTGGCCCCGCCGGTGTTGACGAAGGCCTTCAAATAGGGCGGCGACATCATCTGGAACTTGCCCGACAATGTCACCCCGATCGGAAGGTCGACCGACCCCGAGGCCACGATACGGTGCTTGCGCACCCCGCTGGAGCGGACGACGGGATAGTCTTCGAGCGACGGGAAATCGAGACTGAACACCTCCCCGAACTGCCGATTTTCCTCGGCCTCGGTATAGGTGTAGGTGACGCCCAGGCTCCACGGCGAGGCGGGCGAATAATTTTTGTTGAGCTTGAGATAGCCTGAATCCGCGCTCGTTTCGAGGCCGTTGGTGCCAATGATGATCGAACCGAATCCCGGCGGAGCAAAACCGAAGGGGGAATCGGGCGCAGCCGGTGCCGGCGGGAAAAAGCTCCCATCGGGCCGGCGGTTTCCAAGCAGATAGGCGAAGCCGTTCTTGCTCTCGATATGGCTGTATCCGACCTCGACCTCGAACAGCGGCGCCAGCCGCCCGCGCACGCCGAGGCTGAACTGGTCCGAATAGGGGACCTTGAGCTTGTTATCGATGAAGCGCAATTCGCGCCCGCCGCCCGCTCCGGCCTGAGCAAGAAGCTGCGCGCGGCCTTCGGGGGTGAGGTAGACCGGATCCCATGCAACGCACGTCGGCCCCGGATCACAGCTGTTGTTGGGGTCGCCTGTGATGAAGTTGAACGTGCGCGTCGTGAACGACCCGACGCTGATTTCCTGCTGCAGGAAATCGAACTGATTGCGATCGTAGGAGCGGCCGTAACCGCCGAAGAGCACGAAGCGCGCGTCCTCGTCGAGTTCGTAGCTAAAGCCGATCCGCGGCTGCCATGCGCCCTTGAAGGCCTTTCGCTCGCGCCCGGTCGAAATATAGTCGTTGATGTCGTAATCGGCGTTGATGAGATTGGGGTAATTCGCCGGAGATACGGCGTTCACGGCATCATCGGGGTGGACGAAATTGAGGAAGGCCGGCGTGCGCTCATAATCCCAGCGAACGCCGAGGTTCAGGGTCAACCGGTCGGTGACTTCCCAGTCGTCCTGCAGGTAGATGCCGAATTGCCAGTTCTTCGACTGGACGATCGGTTCGCCATTGCCCGTCGCGGCGCCGAACTGGAGCCGATAAGGAATGGTGTCGTTGAAGCTTCCGCCGTTCGGATTGAAAGCGACATTATAGGTGTAGACGGGGTTGAAATTGTTGAGCTGCAACGAATTGAGCTCGACCCACTTGCTCTTGATTCCCGCCTTGATGGTGTGACCCTCAAGCCCGGTATAGGTGAAGTCGTTCTGGACGCCCCAGCCTTTCTGCCCCTTGTCCTGATAGTTGGCGCCGCCGCCAATTCGCAGAAGGTCGCCGCGAACGATCACGCCGGGCTGCGGGTTGTCGGGCGAGGGCCCGGCATAGGCAAAGAGAGTCCCGTCGCTGAACTCGACCGGGGTCGGCGCCCATTTGACGTCTTCATAGGTGACTTTGAAATCATTGATCCAGTTGTCGGCGGTATGTTCCCATCGCCCGGTAAACCGCAGTTCCTTGACATTCTGGGAACTGATCGTGCTGCGCGCGTTGATCCCGTTGCTCAGGAACTCACCGCTTTCCTTGCGATACTTGCCCGAAACCTCGAACAGATCGCTGCTGCTCGGCGAGAAGTCGATCTTTCCGAAGAAGAGATCCTCGTTGAAGGTCGAGTTGGTCGCACCGAAATTCCCCTGATATTCCGATGGGAAGAAGGAGATCGGCAGGCTGAGCCCTGGCGTGATCTCGCGGGGAATTTCCTGCCGCTTGCCTTCGTAGGTCACGAAGAAATGCATCATGTCCTTGATGATGGGACCGCCGAGCGCACCGCCGAACTGAAAATCCTTCGTCTTGACCTTGCCCGGATTGCTCCCGAATTTTTCAAGCGGCGTCGCAGCGCGCATGCTCTGGTCGGTATAGTCGATGAACGCCTCGCCGTGGAATTCATTGGTACCCGACCGCGTCACGGCGGTAATTGCTACCGAGCTCACCTGGTCGAACTCGGCCTTGTAGTTCGAGGAGATGACACGGTACTCGCCGATGGCGAGCTGAGGAAACGGGTTGCCCTGCGTCGAATCCTGGCCGGTGATGCCGTTCTTGAGGACATAATCCTTCTGCCCGATCCCATCGATGAAGATATTGACGGTCCGGCTGTCCTGTGCGCCGCCCTGCAGGCGCGAATTCCCGTTGCCGCCCGTGACGAACTGCACCCCCGGCGCAAGGTCGGCGAAGGCGAGGAAGTTGCGGTTGTTCTGCGGGAGCGTCTCGATCTGACGCTGGGTGATATTGAGGCCGACCTCGCCGCCCTCCATCGTGCGCAGACGCGAGCCGGTCACGATGATGGCATCGCCGCCTTCGCTCGCGATGTCGGGTTCGGAAAAATCGAAGTCGAGGACAGCGTTCTGCGCGACGTTGAGCGTAAACTCGTCGGTGCTGCGAACCCCGTTCGGCGTCGTGAGCTCGAGCCGGTAGGTCCCGGTCGGTAGCGAGGCAAAATTATAGCTTCCGTTCGCTGCAACCGTCACGGTGCGCCGAAAGCCGGTGTTCACATTGATCGCGGTGACCTGCGATACGCCGCCCTCGGCTCTCACGGTGCCGCGCAGCGATGCGTTCGACACCTGCGCATGCGCGGGCGCTGCGACACCGACAGCGAGCGCGCCGACCGCGCTGCTCCAAGCGAGGGCGGCCGCAAGCGTCCGGGCACGCGAGTGGGGTTTAAGGAACTCTTTCTTGCGCTGAGACCTCACAGCATCCTCCCTTTTTCATGGCCCAGCCCCCGCCTTCGCTTCTCTTGTCCGCCCCTCTTGGCAGGGCGCGGCGGCGAATCGCGGGGGATCCCGTGTCTTGTTTTTTAGTTTGTAACCGGTTTCACGATCACTGTATAGGGGGGATGCGATGCGCAGGGGCGGCTTCATAGGCCGCCCGGAAAATCCGGTTTCAGCCGAGATCCTTGTTGAAATCGCACTATTTTGGGGAAGGACGAATCATGTCGCCGAAGCCGCGCAACCTCACGCACCTGACGCTTGCGACGCTCATGCTCGCGGGATCGCTGACGAGTGCGCCGCTGCTCGGCAGGCAGGCCGAGGCCACAAGCGTCGATGCCAGGATCGACTCGGCTGCGTGGATGAAACCCGATCCCGCGATGGACAAGTTCGTCGATGAGCTCGTCGCCAAAATGACGCTGGAGGAGAAGATTGGCCAATTGTCGCTCCTGACCAGCGACTGGGATTCAACGGGCCCCACCATGCGCCAGGGCTATCAGGAGGATATCCGCAAGGGCCGCATCGGATCGATCTTCAACGCCTTCACCGCCAAATATACGCGCGATCTGCAACGCATCGCGGTTGAAGAAACGCGCCTCAAGATTCCCCTGCTCTTTGGCTATGACGTGATCCACGGCCACCGCACCATCTTTCCCATCTCGCTCGGCGAGGCAGCAAGTTGGGATCTTGAAGCCATTGAAAAATCAGCGCGTATTTCTGCGACCGAAGCCTCCGCTGAAGGCATTCACTGGACCTTCGCCCCGATGGTGGATATCGCGCGCGATCCGCGCTGGGGGCGGATCTCGGAAGGTGCGGGCGAGGACGTCTATCTTGGCAGCCGTATCGCCGAGGCGCGGGTGCGGGGCTTCCAGGGCAATGATCTCAAGGCTGTCGACACCGTGCTCGCCACCGCGAAGCATTTTGCGGCCTATGGTGCGGCGCAGGCGGGACGCGATTATGGCACTGTCGATATCTCCGAGCGTACGCTGCGCGACGTCTATCTGCCGCCCTTCAAGGCCGCCGCCGACGCAGGCGCCGCGACCTTCATGACGTCATTCAACGAAGTCGACGGCATCCCGGCCTCGGGCAATCGCTATCTGCTGAGCGACGTGCTGCGCGGCAAATGGGGGTTCAAGGGCTTCGTGGTAACCGATTACACGTCGATCAACGAGATGGTCGCCCACGGCTATTCGGAAAATCTTCAGCAGGCAGGCGAGCAAGCGATCAACGCCGGGGTCGACATGGACTTGCAGGGGGCGGTGTTCATGGAACATCTCGCGACCTCGGTGGCACAGGGCAAGGTCGAGCTCGCCCGCGTCGATGCTGCGGTGAAGGCCATCCTCGAAATGAAGTACCGCCTCGGCCTGTTCGAGGACCCCTATCGCTATTCGGACGAAGCGCGCGAGAAGGCGGCCGTCTATCGCCCCGATTTTCTGGAGGCGGCGCGCGATGTCGCGCGCAGATCGATGGTGCTGCTCAAGAACGCGAACGACGCACTTCCCCTCGCCGCCTCGATGAAATCGATCGCGGTGATCGGCCCGCTTGCCGACAGCAAGGTCGACATGATCGGCAGCTGGTCGGCCGCAGGCGACCGCGAGACGCGGCCCGTCACGCTGCTTGAGGGGATGCGCGCGCGCGCGCCCAAAGGTCAAAGCATCATCTACGCAAAGGGGGCAAGCTACGCGTTCGAGGATGAAGGAAAGACCGACGGCTTTGCCGAAGCGATCGCGGCGGCGAACAGATCGGACATCATCATCGCTGCGATGGGCGAGCGCTGGGACATGACCGGCGAGGCGGCGAGCCGCACTTCGCTTGACCTTCCAGGAAACCAGCAGGCGCTCCTTGCAGAGCTCAAGAAGACCGGCAAACCGATCATCCTCGTGCTGATGAGCGGGCGCCCCAACAGCATTGAATGGGCCGCGTCCAACGTCGATGCGATTCTCGAGGCCTGGTATCCCGGCACAATGGGCGGTCACGCGATCGCCGATGTCCTTTACGGCGACTATAATCCGTCGGGAAAATTGCCCGCGACCTTCCCGCGGAACGTCGGTCAGGTTCCGCTCTTTTACGACATGAAGAATACGGGGCGCCCAATCGACCCCGCCAAGCCCGATGCCAAATATGTGTCGCGCTACCTCAATACGCCGAACACGCCGCTTTATCCCTTTGGTTATGGGCTGAGCTACACCCGCTTTACCTATTCACCGGTGACGCTCAGCAAGACGAGCATCCGGCCCGGCGAACCGCTGACCGCGAGCGTCACCGTGACCAACAGCGGCGCGCGCGATGGCGAGGAGGTGGTTCAGCTCTACGTGCGCGATCACGTCGGGTCGGTGACGCGGCCGGTGAAGGAGCTCAAGGGTTTCCGCAAGATCCCCCTCAAGAAGGGCGAAAGCAAGACGGTCCGTTTCACCCTCACTGACGCCGACCTCGCCTTCACGCGCGCCGACCTGAGCTGGGGCGCCGAGCCCGGAGACTTCTCCTTGTGGATCGGGACTTCATCGGCCGAAGGTTCAAAGGCCGACTTCACGCTCACCGAATAGGAAAGACGCGATGCGCCGTCCCCTCCCGATTGCTGCCCTTGCCCTTTCCCTGGTCTTCACAGGCGCCGCGCAGGCGAAGCCTGACCCGCGCCCCAATATCGTCTACATCATGTCCGATGATCACGCCTATCAGGCGATCTCGGCCTATGGATCGGCTGTCTCGAAGCTCGCGCCGACCCCCAACATCGACCGGATCGCCAAAAATGGTGCGATCTTCACCAACAGCTTCGTTGGCAATTCACTTTGCGGACCGAGCCGCGCGACGCTGCTGACCGGGCGGCAGAGCAATGCGCACGGCTTCACGCAAAATGGAACGAGCTTCGATAATCGGGTGTGGGTATGGCCCCGCGCGCTGTCGCAGGCGGGCTATGCGACCGCGATGTTCGGCAAATGGCACATCAATGCCTCGCCCGCCGGCATCGGCTTTGATGACTGGAAGGTGCTCGACGACCAGGGCGAATATTATAATCCCGACATCATCACGCCCAGGGGGCGCAGCATCGTCGAGGGCTATGCCACCGACCTCATCACCGATTACAGTCTCGACTGGCTGAAGAATGGCCGCGACAAGTCCAAGCCCTTTGCGATCCTCATCCACCACAAGGCGGCCCACCGCAATTTCATGCCGGCGCTGCGCCATCTGACCAAATATCAGGGTGTGACCTTTCCGGTGCCCGACAGCTTTTTCGACGATTATGCCGGGCGGCGCGCGGCAGCGGCGCAGGAAATGAACATCTACCGCGACATGTACGAGGGGCATGACCTCAAGATGACGATCGCGAAAGGCTCCGCGCGGCTTCGCTATAATCGCTGGCCGGGGTCTTTCGACCGCATGACGCACGATCAGCAGGCGCAGTGGGACGCAGCGATGCAAGCCGATAACGACCGGATGAATGCCGCCAAGCTCACCGGCCGCGACCTCCCGCTATGGAAATATCAGCGCTACATGCAGCAGTATCTCGCAACTGTTGCCGCGGTGGACGAAGGCGTCGGGCGCGTGCTCGATTATCTCGAGACGAGCGGGCTTTCGAAAAATACGCTCGTCGTCTACACCTCCGACCAGGGCTTCTATCTCGGCGAGCACGGCTGGTTCGACAAGCGCTTCATCTATGAGGAATCGCTGCGCACGCCTTTCCTCGCCCAGTATCCCGGCCACATTCGCGCCGGGATCCGGGTCTCGGCTCCTATTCAGAATATCGACTATGCGCCGACCTTCCTGGCGCTCGCGGGCGTTACTCCGCCGGACACGGTCCAGGGCCGCTCGCTCCTGCCGCTATTTGAAGGGAAGACGCCCGCGGACTGGCGCACGTCCGTCTATTACCATTATTATGAATACCCCGGCTTCCATTCGGTCCGCGCGCACTATGGAATGCGCAGCGATCGCTACAAGCTCGTCCGTTTCTACAGCGAAGATATCAACGCCTGGGAATTTTACGACCTTGGAAGCGATCCGCACGAGGTGCAAAATCGCATCGATGACCCTGCGATGCAGCGCCGGATCGCGATGATGAAGAAAGAACTTGCTGCGCTGCGCCGCCAATATGGCGACAAGGATGGACCTGCCGTGGACGCGCCCTTGAACTAGGGTCTGCGCCCTAAGGCCCAGGCGCGCTTAAAGTGGCTGGCATGCGCCCGTTAATCGTCGCATGACCACTGGAAGCACGATATCGCAGGAGCCGGTCGGGCGGCTCCTCGGCTGGCTAGGGCTGCGCCGTCCCCGAAGCGACGCGCCCGCATCGAGCGATGCACCTGACCCTGATGGAGTGCTGCAGGCGCGCCGCGCCCTCGTCGCGGCCATAGGAGGCTTCCTGATCGAGCATGACCTTGAGGGCTCGCCCGCCAATCTGTTCATTGCCCATAGCGCCTTTTCGGGGCGCAATCCGCAGCTTGCGCGCCAGATTGCAAGGCGCAGCCAATCGCGCGAAGGCGTGACTCAGCAGTGGATCAACGAGGTCACCAGCGAAGAAACGCAGCACGAGACCCGCGCGGATCTTGACCGGCTGATGGCACGGCTCGAAACCAATCTCGACGCGTTCCAGACGCGGTCGAGGGCCGCGCATCAGATGACGCGCGACTATGGCAGCGAGCTTGAAGAGCATCTCACCGACCTCGAGCGGCTGCAAAAGACCGGCGAGATCGTGTCGAGCCTTGCCGACCTTGCCAAAGCCATGCTCGAACGCACGCGCAAGGCTGAGGACGAAATGCGCCGCAGCGAGGACGAGGCAAAATCGCTGCGCCGCAGCCTCGCTCGCGCGCAGCGCGACGCCGAAGTCGACTATCTCACGGGCCTTCCCAACCGCCGCGCTTTCGAGGCGCTGCTCGAACGCCATTATAGCGAAGCGCGCGAGACCCCCGTGGCGCTGAGCGTCGCCTTTTGCGACATCGACAATTTCAAGGCGATCAACGACGCGCACGGCCATGAAGCGGGCGACCGGGTGCTCAAGGTCATTGCCGACACGCTCGCGCAGATCTCGGACGACAATTGTCACGTCGCACGGCATGGCGGCGAGGAATTCGTCATGCTGTTCCGCGGCCTGACCCCTGCCGAGGCGGCCGCGCGTCTCGACGGCGCGCGCGAACGGCTCGCTGATCGCCGCCTCGTCAACCGCAAGACCGACACGCCTTTCGGCGTTGTCACCTTCTCGGGCGGCGTCGCGGATGTGTTCGGATACCCCGACCCGCGCGCGGCGCTGAAGGCGGCCGACGATGCGCTCTATCGCGCCAAGGAAGCGGGCCGAAATCGCGTCGAGATCGCGTGACGAGGTAGCCTCGCGCAGCGCAGCGAGGCCGGGGGTGGAGCTATGGGGGGATGCTCCACCCCTGCTTGGATCAAGCGCCGGTTGCCGCCTCTTGCCACCCGCCGCCGAGCGCAAGGAACAGGGCCACAAGATAGGTCGAGCGTTGCTGCTCGGACTGGGCAATTGTCGCCTGGATCTGCGCCAGCGAACGCTCAGCGTCGAGCACGACCTGGAAATTCTCGCGCCCCGCCTGATAGCGCAGCCGCGCGATCCGCGCGGCCTCTCCAGCTTCCTCGGACGCACGGCGAAGCGCCGAAAGCCGATCGAGTTCGCCCGCATAGGCTGCAAGCGCGCTTTCGGTTTCCTGCAGGGCGGAGAGCCAGGTCCCGTCGAAGGTCGCGAGCGCCGCATCGGCGCCGGCTTCGGCCTGTTTGAGGCGCGCGCGCGCGGCGACCATATTCGGAAAATTCCACGATATGAGCGGACCGAGCGAGAAGCGAAAGCCGTCAGAGGAGCCGAGCCCGGAAATCGACCCTGCGGTTGAGCCGATCGAACCTCCAAGACTGATGCTCGGGTAAAGATCCGCGGTCGCGACATTGACCCGCGCTGCTGCGGCCGCGAGTTCCCGCTCCGCGCGGCGGATGTCGGGACGCCGCGCGAGCAGCGAGGCGCCGTCGCCGACGGGTATCGGCCGGTCGAGCGCGGGCGGTGCCTGGCATTGCAGCACGGTCTTGGGCGCTTCGGCCGGCGGTCTCCCCGTCAGCACCGCGAGCCGGTAGAGCGCTGCCGAGCGCTGCGCCTCGAGCGTCGGCAGCGTCGCGCGCGTCTGCTCAAGCAGCGCCCCCGCCTGTCCGGTCTCGAGCCGGGTCGCGCGCCCGCCCTCGAAGAGGCGGCGCGTCAGATCGAAGGTCTGCTCCTGTATGCGCAGCGTGTCCCTGGCTACTGCGAGCTGGCGGTTGAACGCGCAGACGTCGGCGTATGCGCGCGTGGTTTCGGCGGCGACGGTGATGCGCGTCAAATCGAAGGCTGCCTGCACGACTTCCGCGTCAGCGCGGCTTGCGCGGATTGCGCTTTCGACGCGGCCGAAGAGGTCGACCTGATAGCCGACATCGAGCCCCACATCATAGGTTTCGCCTTCGACCGGCCCGATCCCGGTCGTGCTTCCACCCTGACGCGCGTAGGCGCCGCTCGCGCTGACGCTCGTCGTCGGCAGGCGACCGGCCTTCGCTTCCTTTAGCACCGCGCGCGCCTGCGCCAGGTTGGCGGCGGCGACGCGCAAGTCCGTGTTCGCTGCGAGCGCCTGTTGGACGAGCGCGTCGAGCGCCGGGTCGCGAAACAGGCTCCACCATTCGCCCGGCGGCTGATCGCCAGTGAAGACGGGCGATTTTTCGCCCTCGACAAAAGGCGATTGCGAGGGTGCAGCTGGCACCGGGGAAACATAGGCAGGTCCGGCGGTGCAGCCCGACAGCGCGAGCGCGGCGGTGGCGGCAAGAAGGAAGGAACGCATCATCACTGAGCCTCCAGCGGCTTGTCGCCGCCTGCTTTGTGGCTCCGGCGCTTTACCCACGCCTTCGTCCGCTCGCCGATCTCGCGGCAAACGACATAGAAGACCGGAGTGAAGATCAGTCCGAAGAAGGTCACCCCGAGCATCCCGAAGGTAACCGCGGTGCCGAGCGCCTGGCGCATCTCCTGTCCCGGCCCGGTCGCGATCGCGAGCGGGATCACCCCGAAGATGAAGGCGAAGCTGGTCATCAGGATCGGGCGCAGACGCGAGCGCGCGGCATGGACCGCGGCCTCCATTTTGCTCATCCCCTCCTCTTCCTCGCCCTGCTTGGCGAATTCGACGATGAGGATCGCATTCTTCGCCGCCAGCGCGATGAGGACAACGAGACCGACCTGGGTCAGGATATTATTGTCCATCCCGCGCAGATTGACCCCGATCATCGCCGCGAGGATGCACATCGGCACAATGAGGATCACCGCGAGCGGCAGCGGCAGCGATTCATATTGCGCTGCCAGCACGAGAAAGACGAAGACCACCGCGAGGAGGAAGATCAGCACCGCGCTGCTTCCCGCCGCCTTCTCCTGATAGGCAAGCCCTGTCCACTCATAGGCGAACCCGGCAGGGAGCGTGTTCGCGGCAATATCTTCCATCACGCCCAGCGCCGCCCCCGAGGAGACGCCGGGCGCCGCCTGCCCCTGGAGCTCGACCGCGGGGAAAAGATTATAGCGCACCACGCGCGTCGGCCCGCTGTCGTCGCGGAAGGTTGCGACTGACGACAAGGGCACCATCTCGCCCGAGGTGGACCGGACCTGAAGCCGTCCCACATCCTCGATCCGCGCGCGCGAGGTCGGCTCCGCCTGCGCTGTCACGCGGAAGGTACGGCCGAGAAAGTTGAAGTCGTTAACATAGGTCGAGGCAAGATAGGTGCCGAGCGCCGCGTAGACCTGGCTTGGATCAACCCCAAGGATCTGCGCCTTGTCGCGGTCGACGTCGGCAAAGATGCGCGGGCTTCCGGTGTTGAACAGCGAGAAGACCTGCTGCACCTGGTCATTTTGCGATGCGGCGCCCATCATCGCGCCGGTCGCCTGCTCAAGCTCGCGATAGCTCCCGCCGCCGGTCGCCTGGATCATCATGGTGAAGCCGTTGCCGTTGCCCAGCCCTTGCACCGCGGGCGGTGCGATGACGAAGGCATTGGCCTCGGGGAGTGCGCCCGCGAGCGCGCCCGACAGCTGGCCGGACAGCGCAGCGGCGCTCAGCTGCTTGCCGCGCTCCTCCCAGTCCTTGAGGCGGATGAACATCGTCCCGGCGTTCGAGGCCATCGAGAAGCTCGAGCCGTCGAGCCCTGCAAAGGTCGCGATGCCGTCGACCCCATCGAGACCCAGGACGGTCTGCTGTGCGCGCGCGAGAACCTCGCTCGTGCGGTCGAGCGATGCACCGGGCGGCAGCTGGACGACGCCGATCAGCACGCCCTGGTCCTGATCGGGAATGAAGCCCGTCGGGGTTGCGGTCAGACGCCACCCGGTGAGCGCGAGCAGCACCGCATAGATGGCGAGCATGAGCCCGGCTTTGCGCACCAGATTTGCCGTCGTCTGACCATAGCGTTCGGAAAGCGTATCAAAGGCATGGTTGAACTTGTCGGCCGCGCGGCGTGCGACGCGGAGAACCGGATTTGCAGGCTCTTCCTCGCGCCCCTCCTCGTGCGGCTTCAAGAGCAGCGCCGCCATCGCGGGCGACAGGGTGAGCGAGGTAAGCAGCGAAAATACCGTCGCGGCGGCAATCGTGACCGCGAACTGCTGGTAGAAGATACCCGGAATGCCCGGCACGAACGCGGTCGGTACGAACACCGCGACGAGCACGAGGCCGATGGCGATGAGGGCGCCCGATACCTCGTCCATCGTCCGGTGCGCCGCCTCGCGCGGACTGAGACCCGCGCGCACATGCTTTTCGACGGCCTCGACGACGACGATCGCGTCGTCGACAACGATCCCGACCGCAAGGACGAGCGCGAAGAGCGAGAGGGAATTGATCGAAAAGCCGAGCGCGAGCTGCACCGCGAAGGTGCCGACGAGCGCGACCGGGATCGCGACGATCGGGATGATCGCGGCGCGCCAGGTCTGGAGGAAGACGAGCACGACGAGGACGACGAGGACAAGCGCCTCGACCAACGTTTCCTGAACCGCACTTACCGACGCCTGGACATATTCGGTCGGGTTGAAGGGGATTTGATATTCAAGGCCCGGCGGAAAATCCTTCGAGGCAGCCTCGACCTCTTGCAAGACGAGATTCGCGGCATCGAGCGCGTTGGCACCGGGCTGCTGGATGACGGCCATGCCGACCCCCTCCTGCCCGTTGAACACGCCGCGCACGCCATAATCCTGGCTCCCAAGCTCAACGCGGGCCACATCCTTCAACCGCGTGATCGCCCCGTTTTGCGTGTCGGTCTTGATAACGACATTCGCAAATTGTTCGGGCGTCACGAGGCGGCCGGGCACCTCGACCGGCAATTCGAACGCCGGATTGCCCTTTCCATAGGGCGGCGCGCCAACCGACCCGCCGGCAACCTGAACATTCTGGCTCTGGAGCGCGGCGACAATCTCGGTTGCGGTCAAGTTGCGCGCGGCGGCCTTGTCGGGGTCGATCCACACGCGCATCGAATAATAGCCGCCGCCGAATATCTGCACGCCGCCAACGCCTTCGAGGCGAAGCAATCGGTCGCGCAATGTCGAGTTCGCGAAATTACCGACATAATCGGTATCGATCGCGGGGTCGGTCGACGTCAGCGCGACGATCATCAGGAAGCCGGTTTCCTGCTTGTTCACCTGGACGCCGATCTGGCGCACCTGCTCGGGAAGCCGCGGTTCGGCAAGCGCGACGCGGTTCTGAACCAGAACCTGCGCGGCATCGAGATCGGTGCCCGGCTCGAAGGTCACGGTGATCTGAGCTGCACCCTGCGTCGATGACGACTGGATGTAGAGCATGTTCTCGACGCCGTTGATCTCCTGCTCGAGCGTCGATGCGACCGTCTCGGCGATCGTGTCGGGCGATGCGCCCGGATAAGCGGCGGTGATGCCGATCGTCGGCGGGGCGATCTCGGGATATTGCGCGAGCGGAAGCTGCGGGTACGAGAAAGCCCCGATCAGCGTGATGAAGATCGCAATGACCGCCGCGAAGATCGGACGGTCGACAAAGAAGCGGCTGAACTTCACTTGGCCGCGTCCTTCGCGGGCGCTGCCTTGGATGTACCCGCCGGCGGCGCGGCCTTGCTCGTGACCACCTTTCCATCCGGGAGGATGCGGCCCGCCTCTACCTTGGCGGGCTTGCCCGGCATCGCGCGCTGGATGCCGTTCACAATGACGCGGTCCTTCGCGGTGAGACCGGTGCGCACGACGCGCAGGCCATCGATGACGGGTCCGAGCGTGACCGGGCGTGCCTGCACGACGTCCTTGGAACCGATAACATAGACGACGCGGCGTGCAGCGTCGGTGACGATCGCGGTGTCGGGAACGAGGATCGCCGCGCGCGGCGCCGAGGCGGCAAGCTGAAGCTGCCCGAAAAGCCCCGGGCGCAGCTTGCCGTCGGGATTGGGGACAAGCGCGCGCACAGTGATCGTGCCCGAACCGGTGCTCAGCGCATTGTCGACGAAATCGATCTTGCCCGTGCGGCTATACGCCTCCTCGCCCTGCAGGCGAATGCGCACCGGCGAGCCTTCGAGCGTGTCGCCCTGCCGCTCATAGGCGAGCAGGCTCGCCTCGGACCCCTGGAAGCTGAAGTGCAAGGGATTGGTCGATACGATGGTCGTCAGAACCGTCTGATCGGCTGTGACGGCATTGCCGGGATCGACGAGCCGCTGCGATACACGGCCCGAGATGGGCGCGGTCACGCGCGTGAAACCGACATTGAGCTCGGCGGCGCGGATCGCGGCGCGGCTTGCTGCCACATCGGCCTCGCCCGTACGCACCGCAGCGCGGCGCTGCTCGACCTCTTCGCGGCTCGCCGCCTGTGACGCCGCGAGCGTTTCGGAGCGCGCAAGCTCGGTGCGCGCATTGGCAAGCGTTGCCTGCGCGCGCGCGAGCTGCGCGCGCGCCTGATCGAGTGCAGCCTGCGCCGGACGCGCATCGATCGTGAACAGCAGCTGACCTGCCCGCACATATTGTCCGTCCGAAAAATGCGATCGTGTCAGATAGCCCGAGGCGCGCGGACGCACCTCCACGCTCTGGATCGCCTCGAAGCGGCCGACATAATCATCCCATTCGGTTACCTCCTTCACGAGCGGATTGGCAGCGGTAACGGGCAGCGCGGGGGGACCGCCCTGCGACGTGTCCCCGCCTGAACAGGCGGAAACAAGCACCGAAAAAAGGATCAGTGGCGCCAGGAGAGTGCGCTTGAGCATAGCATTTTTCTTTTCTGTCAGGGCGGTTCGGCATCGCGCGGCAGGGAGGGGGAGGCGCAGCGCGATGCCGGAGGAGTGCCCTAATTTGCGATTTCCATCAAGTCAACAGGTGTTGATTTAATTCTCAGCTTAGATAGTAGAAGTCTTATGTCGAGGACCACGACCATCCCTCAGGGGATCAAGAAACGCGATGCGATTGCAACCCGCGCGGCCATTTTGTCCGCGGCGCGCGACCGCTTCCTGCGCGAAAGCTATGCCAGCGTCGGCCTGCGCGATATCGCCGGCGATGCCGGCGTCGATGTCGCGCTGATCAGCCGCTATTTCGGCGGCAAGGAAGGACTGTTTCGCGACGTCCTGCTTCACGGCAAGGAAGAAGGGCTGTTTCGTCAGCCGCTGACTGCTGCCGAAGTCCCAGCCTATCTCGCGCAGCTTGTCGTCGAGGACGCCGACGAGGACCGCCAGTACCGCATGGAGATGTTCATCGTCATGCTCCGCTCGGCGTCCTCGCCCAAGGCGGGCGAGATCATTCGCGACCTTGTCCATCAGGACATTCTTGGTCCCCTCGCCGAGATCCTGGGTGATGAGCATGCCGAGCTGCGCGCCAACATGCTGCTCGCAGTCCTCATGGGGATCGGCGTGCTGCGCACCATCATGAAAATCGACGCGCTCGATGGGTCGTCGCACCAGCGCGCGGAGTGCGAATATCGCTTCCGCTGCCTGTTCGAGGCCGCGCTGACCTGCTGATCTTGACTGCGAAACCGCAGGCTTGCCGGAGCGCGGCAGCGCGTCTAGTCGCAATTCAGTGAGTATCGACAAGCCTTCCGCTCCTTCTGCCCTCGCCCCTTTCCGCTTTCCCGCATTTCGCGCGATCTGGATCGCGAACCTTGCGTCGAACATGGGGTCGACGATCCAGGCGGTGGGGGCCGCCTGGTTGATGACGGAGCTGACGCCTTCGCACCTTTATATCGCCCTGGTGCAGGCGAGCGCGACGATCCCGATCATGCTGCTTGGCATCTTCGCAGGCGCCATCGCGGACAATTTCGACCGCCGCCGGGTGATGCTCGCAGCGCAAAGCGGGATGCTGATCGTCTCCGCGCTGCTCGCGCTTGCGACCTGGATCGGTGTGATCAATCCGATACTGCTCCTCTGTTTCACGCTTGCCGTCGGCTGCGGCACGGCGCTCAACGCGCCCGCGTGGCAGGCCTCGGTGCGCCTGCAGGTGGGGCACGAGCATCTGCCGCAGGCGATCGCGCTCAATACTATCGCTTTCAACCTTGCCCGCAGCGTCGGGCCGGCGCTTGGCGGGCTGCTCATATCGCTGACGGGTCCTGCCATCGGCTTCGGGCTGAATGCGCTGAGCTATGTCGCGCTGATTATCGTTCTCTTGCGCTGGCACCCCGAGATCACGCCGCCCAAGCGCTCTCCGATGCTCTCTGCGATCGCCACCGGGCTTCGCTTCTGCGCGCAGTCCGACCCGGTGCGCCGGGTGCTCGTGCGCGGCTTCGCCTTCGGGCTCGGCGCGGCAGGCTTCCAGGCGCTGCTGCCGTCGGTCGTTCGCGATCAGCTCGCGGGCGACGAACTTGTCTATGGTCTGTGTCTCACGGGATTTGGTGCGGGCTCGATCGTGGCCGCGCTCTGGGTCGGCAAGGCGCGCCATCGCTGGGGCAGTGAGACCCTGGTCGGCGGCGCCGCGCTCCTGTTCGCTATGGCCACATTCGCGCTCGGGCTATCAAGCACCATGACGCCGGTGCTTGCCGCGGCGTTCATTGCGGGCATGTGCTGGGTCGCAACGATGACGACGCTCAATGTCGCAATGCAGCTGCGCTCGCCCGAGGCGATTCTCGGCCGCTGCCTTTCGATTTATCAGGCCGTGACCTTTGGCGGGATGGCCCTTGGCGCCTGGCTGTTCGGCGTGCTTGCCGATTTGTCGAGCCTGCCCGCAGCGCTCGCGGCGGCGGCCGGCTGGCTGATCCTCTCCTCTACTGCGCTGCGCTTTGCCGCGCCAATGCCGCGGCGCGACGAAGGGCGCGTGCTGCCCTGAGCGAAAGAGAAGAGCCGCACCCGCCGCCTAGCGGCATTTGAGCTCACCGCGATCGATCGCTCGGCCGAGGAGGCCCCCGCCCGCCGCGCCAATGATCGTGCCGACCGTACGATCGCGGCCGCCGTTGAGTTCGCGGCCCACGAGCGCGCCGACGGCCGCTCCGATGATCAGCCCCGTCGTGCCATTATCGCGGCGGCAGTGATAGCGGCCGTCGCGGCCGCGCCAGATTCGATCGTTATAGGACAGCCGGCGCGGTTCATAGTAGCGGCCGTAGCGGTCGTAGAGAGCGCGGTCCTTGGCGCGTTTGCCATGAGCCGGCGCCCAAGGGGGCGGATCGGCGTAAGCGGCCGGAGCGGGAAGCGCGATCCCCGCGAACAAGAGAGCGGCAAGGAATTTTTTCATGGGTCCCTTCTCCTGTTAGTAGCGAGCGGCCATGAGCAAAGGCCAAACCCCTGACCCGACCATGAATGCATCGTTGGAGCGTTCGGTTCCCGCGACGAACAGGTGCGCTTTAGAATGCTGAAAGGCGCCCATATTCCCCGCCCGCCATGCCGACTTGCCTGCACGCGACGCCCGCCGCCAGTATATTTGGCAATGGCAAATATTCTTATCTGGCAACGATTTTGCTGGAAAAATGCAACCGATCCCGGCAACGAGAAACCATGGGGCGCAAGCAGGGGCGATCATGCGCGTAGCATTCGAACGGGGCGGGATTTACATTGTTTTTCGGTTCCGCCGGGGGGACAAATCGCAATTGGGTCTGGTGATCAAATGGCGCCGCTCGCAGCTTCGTAGCAGCGAGCGCGACGGTTTGTGGCGATCATGGTCACTCGGACCTCTTTATATCCGCACGCATCAGCGCCTGGACCAGCCCCGCTAAACACGGCTTAAAGATTGGATGGGCGCGCGGCGCCGCAATGGCGGCGCTTCCGAGAGGACATTCGGATCGAGAATGATCACGAAAAGTCGACCGCAGAGCGCATGGCCTCGCGGGGCGCGAGGTCGATCTCCACACCACCCATGGGTTGAAAGCGGCGGAGGATGGCATCGGCGAGATTGTCGGCCTGCAGCTCTTCGGTCGAGAGCGCGGAAGGGAGGATATCGCGGGCTTCCTCTTCCATGGATCGGCCGTGCGCGGCCGCTTGCGTGCGCAGGCGGCGCCTAAGGCTTTCGTCGATGTTTCGTATCGTCATGGTGCCCATGATCAATTCTCCTGCACCGACATCAGACATTGATTGCAGACTAATCAATGATTGCAAAACGGACTCCGCCCGGAGGCGGGGTCCTGTTCGGCGTCAGATCGGCGGGTTCCAGATCAGAACCTTCTGCGCCTAAAGGGCTTCGAGAGTATGCAAACGCGCTCAACGGAGTGGGCCTGTAGCATTCGAAGGCTCACCCCGCGAAGCTCCATCATTCGGCGACTCATGTCGGCGCGAAGACGACCCTGCAACCGGCAAGGCGGAACCCAGGCTTCGAAGCTGGAAAAAGAGACCGCGAAAAGTGTCCGCAATTAGTTTCCGTTGTGATCAAGCCCGTTTTTCAACCCATAGGCGGTCGGCTTTAATCAGCGCGTTGACCATGACGATGAGCTTGCGCATAAGTGTGACCACAGCGACCTTTGCCGGTTTTCCGGACG
>Ga0180220_1000283_pt1 | contig 66401 bp, 60 predicted proteins | sample eDN5th37CBELigBY_FD_151335 | JGI IMG/M metagenome (GOLD analysis project Ga0180220, IMG submission 151335) | Enriched backyard soil microbial communities from Emeryville, California, USA - eDNA 5th pass 37_C BE-Lig BY (version 2) (version 2) | ecosystem: Environmental > Terrestrial > Soil >...
CGTCGAGGAGCACCGCGCAGCCGCGCTCGGTCGCCGCGCAGGCCAGCAGCTCGGCCAGCGCGGGCGCGCCCGGCGCGCCGGCGCCGAGCTCGGCGGCCTGGCCCGGCGCCAGGTTGGCGATCAGGTCGGGGCGCTCGGCGATCAGCGGCGCCGCCGCCTCGCGCACCACCCCGAGCCGGCCCGGGGCGAGGTCGCCGGTGCTGCCGCGCAGCGTGTGCCAGCGGCGCTGGGCGGCCTGCGCGAGGATCGCCTCGGCCAGCGCGGTCTTGCCGCTGCCCGCCTCGCCGGTCAGGAGCAGCATCCCGCCGCGGCCGCGCTCGGCGGCCTCGAGCGCGTCGACGGCGAGCGCCAGCTCCGGCGCGCGCCGCGCCAGCGGCTCGAGCGCCCCCAGCGGCGCCTGCACGGCCGGCCCGCGCGAGACCTCGGCGAACAGGCGCCGCGTGGCCGCCGACGGCTGCACGCCGAGCGCGGCCAGCTCGGACTGCAGCGCGCGGAAGCGGCGGACCGCGCCGGTGCGGTCGCCGATCGCGGCGGCGGCGCGCATCAGCGCCCGCGCGGCCTCCTCGTCGGCGGGGTCGATCCGCGCCAGCTCCTCCCAGCGCCCCTGCTCGCGCAGCCGCTCGCGGTGCAGCGCCCGCAGCCGCTCGCGCGGCGCGGTCGTCCACTCCTCGTAGCGGTCGTCGGGCAGCAGCTCGCCGTCGTAGGGCGCGGCGGGGTCGGCCTCGAAGCGCTCCCAGTCGGTGCGCACCTCGGCGCCGGGCGCGAGCGCGACCACGCCGCCGGCGACGACGACCGCGTCGCGCTCGCCCAGCGCCCGGCGCGCGTAGTGGGCGGCCTTGTGCAGGGCGGCCGCGGCGGCCTCGGGCGCCAGATGCGGCCACAGCGCGTCGAGCACCCGGTCGCGCGGCAGCCGGTGGCCGGGCTCCAGCGCGAGCAGCTTGACGAGGTCGGCGGCGCGCCGCTGCGGCCAGCTCGCGGGCGGGACCGCGACGCCGTCGACCGCCACCGCGAAGCCGCCGAGCACGTGGACGTCCAGGCGATGCACGGCGCGAGTCTGCCGCGTCATGCCGCGACCGACAACCGCGGCGCCCGGACGACCGGCGCGGTGGCGGGCGCGTGCAGGCGCCAGCGGCCCGGGACGCCGCGCAGCGCGTGCTCGCCGCGGTCCTCCAGGCGCCGCCCGGAGCCGAGCAGCAGGTCGGCCACGGTGCGCGAGACCAGGACCTCGCCCGGCTGCGCGAGCGCGGCGACCCGGGCGGCGACGTGGACGGCCAGGCCGCGCACGTCGCCGCCCGCGAGCAGGCACTCCCCGGCGTGGACGCCCGCCCGCACCTCCAGCCCGGCCGCGGCGACGTCGGCGCGCAGCGCCTCGGCGGCGCCGACCGCGTCGGACGGGCCGGGCATCAGCGCCAGCGCGCCGTCGCCGAACTGGTTGACGAGGCGGCCGCCGTGCGCGTCGACCGCACGGCGCAGCGCGGCGTCGTGGCGGGCCAGGAGCGCGTGCCAGCGCTCGTCGCCCAGCGCGGCGGCGCGCTCGGTGGAGCCGACGACGTCGGTGAAGAGCAGCGTCGCCAGGACGCGGCGGGCGGGCGGGACGGTCGGGGACATCGCCGCGCAGGCTCGCGCAGGCGCCTTCCTGCGGCCTTCCCTGGCCGGGAAGGTCGTGGGAAGGCCCGTCGCGGAGGGTGCACGCCAACAGCTCACCCGACCGAACTGGAGCCACCATGATCGCCACTGCCGCCGTGGACGTGGACCTGGACGAGGTCCGCCGTCAGATCCGCGCCATGTACCGCGACGTCGCCCGCGACCCGGGCGGCGACTTCCACTTCGAGATGGGCCGCGCGCTGGCCAAGCGCCTCGGCTATCCGCCGGAGTGGCTGGACGCCGTGCCGGCGGAGGCGCTCGCCTCGTACGCGGGCGTCGGCCACATGCTCGACCTCGCCCAGATCGGCCCCGGGGACCGCGTGCTGGACCTGGGCAGCGGCGCCGGCACCGACGCGTTCGTGGCCGGGCACCTGGTCGGCCCGAGCGGCGCGGTCGTCGGCGTCGACATGACGGAGGAGCAGCTCGGCAAGGCGCGCACGCTGCGCGACGTCGCCGGCCTGCAGCACGTGTGCTTCCTGCACGCCTACGTCGAGGAGCCGCCGGTCGAGCCCGAGAGCTTCGACGCGGTGATCTCCAACGGCGTGCTCAACCTCGTGCCCGACAAGGCGCGCGCGTTCGCCGCCGCCGCCGACGCGCTGCGGCCCGGCGGGCGCCTGGCGATCGCCGACATCGTCAGCGCCCGCGAGCTGCGCCCGCGCACCCGCGCCAACACGCAGCTCTGGGCGGCCTGCATCGCCGGCTCCGTCCCGCTGGAGCGCTACGTCGAGCACATCCGCGACGCCGGCCTCAGCGTCGAGGCCGTCCGGCTCAACCCCAACTACCGCTTCGTCTCCCAGCGCGCGCTGGAGGCCGTCGCCATCTACGGGGTCGTGAGCGTCTCGATCCAGGCCGTGAAGCCGGCCTGACCGATCCGCCGATCCCGGCTGGGTCCGCGATCACCCGGTCGCGGACTCGTACTCCCGTCCGGGCTCCGCGCGCGCCCGGATAGAGTCGCGCGCGGATGCTCCGGAGCGTGCGCACCATCGCGCCGGCGCTGGCGGTCACCCTGGCGCTCGTCGTGCTCGACGTCGCGATCGGCGGGACGACGGCGCTCGTCCCCCTGCTCGTCGTCGGGCCGCTGGTCGCCGCCGCCACGGCCGGCGCGCGCGGCACCACCACGATCGGGGTGCTGTCGGTGCTCGGCGCGGTCGTGCTGGGCCTGGTGGCTGAGGAGGTCTCGACCGCCAACCACCTCGTCGCGATCACCACGGTGGCGGTCGGCGCGGGGCTGGCCGCAGCGGTCGCCGGCTCGCGGGAGCGCCACCGCCACGCCCGCGAGCAGGCCGAGCGCACGCTCGCCCGCGCCGACCTGCTGGCCCGCGCCAGCGCCCTGTTCGAGAGCGGCGCCGACCCGATGGCCAACCTCGAGGCGGTGGCGGCGCTGCCGGTGCCGACGCTCGCCGACCTGTGCGCCGTCGACCTGATGACCCCGGACGGCCGGCTCGTCCTCGGCGGCGCCGCCTCCAAGGACCCCGCGGTCGCCGCGCGTCTGCGCGACGCCCGCCGGCGCAACCCCGTCCAGATGGACAGCGACCATCCCGTCGCCGTGATCATCCGTACGGGCGAGCCGCTGCTGGAGCACGTCACCGGCGAGGACCAGCTCCGGCGCTGGGCGAGCGGCAGCGCCCACCTCGAGGCAATGCGCCGCGCCGGGTACGCGTCGCTGATCGTCGTGCCGCTGTCGGCGCGCGGGCGGACGATCGGCACGCTCGCGCTGGTGCGGCTCGCCGGCGGGCGCCGCTACGAGCGCGACGACCTCGAGGTCGCCGCGGCCGTCGCCCGGCGCGCCGGCCTGGCGATCGACCACGCGCGCCTGGGCCGCGAGCTGGGCGCGATCTCCTCCGACCTGCAGGCCGTCATCGGGGCGCTCGCCGACGCGATCACCGTGCAGGGGCCCGACGGGCGCCTGCTGTACGCCAACGAGGCGGCCGCCCGGATCAGCGGCTACGGCAGCGTCGAGGCGATGCTGGCGGCGCCGCCGGAGGAGATCCTGGGCCGCTGGGAGATCCGCGACGAGCACGGCGACCCGGTGGCCTACGAGCAGCTTCCCGGGCCGCGCGCGCTGGCCGGGGAGCGCAGCCCGCAGCTCGTCGTCCAGGTGATCGAGCGCGCCACCGGCCGGCGCTGGTGGCGGCTGAACAAGGCGACTCCGGTCCTCGGCCCCGACGGGCGGGCGCGCATGGCGGTGAACGTGATCGAGGACATCACCGAGCAGCGCCGGCGCGAGCTCGCGCAGACGTTCCTGGCGCAGGCCAGCAAGCTGCTGACCGCGTCGCTGGATCCCGAGCTGACCCTGCGCGAGGTCGCGCGCGCCGCCGTCCCGGAGCTGGCGGACTGGTGCGCGGTCGACATGCCCGACGAGCGCGGGGTGCTGCGGCGGGTGGCGACCGCCGACCGGGCGCCGGAGCGCACGAAGGACGCGACGCTCGTGATCCGTGAGCGCGCCGAGCAGCCGGGCGTGCCGATCGGCCCGCCCCAGGTGATGCGCACCGGCACGTCGGAGCTGTACCCGGAGATCAGCGACGAGCTGCTGCGCGTCGCGGCCGGCGACGACGAGCAGCTCGAGGCGCTGCGGGCCGTCGGCGCGAGGTCGGTGCTGATCGTGCCGATGACCGCCGGCGGGCGGACGATCGGCACGATCACGATGGGCACGATCGAGTCGCAGCGGCGGCTGACGACCGACGACCTGCTGCTGGCCGAGGAGCTCGGGCGCCGCGCCGGGATCGCCGTCGAGCACGCGCGCGTGCACCGCGAGCACGCCGGCATCGCCTCGACGCTGCAGGCGGCGCTGCTGCCGCCGATGCTGCCCGAGGTGCCCGGCCTCGAGATGGCCGCGCGCTTCCGCGCGGCCGCCGGCGGCGAGACCGTCGGCGGCGACTTCTACGACGTGTTCGAGCTGCCGGGGGAGCCGCGCGCGTGGATGGTCGTGATGGGCGACGTCACCGGCAAGGGCCCGGCGGCCGCGGCGATCACCGCGCTGGCCCGCCACACGATCCGCACCGCCTCGTTCTACGAGCGCGAGCCGAGCCGCATCCTCGAGCGCCTCAACCACATCCTCGTCCACGACGACGACCGCCGGCGCCTGTGCACGGCCGTGTGCGCGCGCATCGAGCCGCGCGAGGGCGACGGGGTGGCGATGACGCTGGCCTGCGCCGGGCATCCGCTTCCGCTGCGCAGCCGGCCGGACGGGACGGTCGACGAGCTCGGCCGCCCCGGCACGCTGCTGGGCGCGTTCCCGCAGGGCCACTGGAGCGACGTGACGCTGCGGCTCGAGCCGGGCGACGACGTCCTGCTCTACACCGACGGGGTCACCGACATCCGCGGCCCGCACGACCGCTTCGGCGCGCGGCGGCTGCGCGAGCTCGTCGCCGGCACGGCGGGGCAGCCCGCGGGCGCGGTCGCGACCGCGGTCGTCGAGGCGCTCGTCGGCTTCCAGGACCAGGAGGCCCAGCGCGACGACATCGCGCTGCTGGTCCTGCGCGCGCTGCCCGCGTAGGCGGCCGAACAAGTCGGCGGAGGATGCGGGGTCTTCGCCTCGGACCCCCTTGACGGGGCGGCGGCCGACGTGGTCGGCTCAGGGGTGCAGATGGAGCGTCCCGCCTTCATCTACGCGTCGTCGATGCGGCGGCGCGAGCGCACCTGGAGCCGCCGGCGCAGCTCGTGGCGCCGGCTTCTCCCCGGGCGCCCGCGGCGCTCGGCGACCTACGCCCGGACGCGCTCGTCCACCGGCGCCGCGCGCTGAGCCGGCCGGACGGCCGCGGCCGTGGCGGGGGTCAGCGTGCCCGCCGCGGCGGTCGCCCACAGCAGCGCCAGCCACGTGAACGTGGCCACGCCGACGTGGATCCACACGAGCTCGGCGGGCACCCCGACCTCGTACTGCCACAGGCCGATCGCGCCCTGCAGGCAGATCAGGGCGATGACGACGGTCATCGCGCGGCGGACCTCGCGGTTGGCGCCGCGCCGGCGCAGGATCACCCACACGATCACCGCGCCGATCAGCAGCGCGGTGCCCGCCCGCCCGTGCCACTCGATGAGGCGCTTCATCGTGTGCCCGCCCCAGAACGCGATGCGGTCGACGAGCTCGCCGGTCCCCGACGCGCCCGCGTGCGGGCCGGCGCCGGTGGCCATCGTCCCCGCGAACAGGACGACGGCGCCGTAGACGAGCAGCGCCCGCACCGGCAGCACCGACCAGCGGTCGGCCACGCGCGGCCGCTCGCCCGGCTCGTGGCGGGCGCGCCACGCCAGCGCCGCGGCGGCGGCGATGCAGAGCTGCGACAGCAGGAAGTGGCCCATCACGAACCCCGGCTGCAGCTCGAACAGCACCGTGAGGCCGCCGAGCACCGCCTGGGCGACGACGCCGAGCGGCAGCAGCAGGCCGATCAGCGCCAGGTCGCGGCGGAACGGGACGCGCAGGAACGCGCACAGGGCGGCGAGGATCGTCGCGACGCTCACCACGCCGGTGAAGAGGCGGTTGCCGTACTCGATCGCCCCATGGGTGTCGAGCTCGGTCTGCACGAACGAGCCGTTGCAGTCGGGCCAGCTCGGGCAGCCCAGGCCGGAGCCGGTGACGCGCACGGCCGCCCCGGTCAGCACGATGATGACCAGGGTCGCCAGCGCGAACGTCGTGATCCGCGCGTAGGTCCGCGGCGAGATGTCAGGCAGGCGGGCGCGCACCGTGGGCAAGGATAGGGCCGATGGGCCGGTCTCCGGGCCCGCCCACCCCCGCGCTACTCGGGCAGGTCCTCGGCGGGGACGTCGGCCAGCCGCGGCTGGTTGCGGTCGCGCTCCGACGTCTTCAGCTCCAGGCCCGACGGCCACGTGATCCCGACGTCGGGGTCGTCGTAGGCGATCCCGCGGTCCTTCTCGGGGTCGTAGTAGCCGTCCTGCAGGTAGACGACGTCGGCGACGTCGGACAGCACGACGAAGCCGTGCGCGAAGCCGGCCGGCACGAAGAGCTGCTGGTGGCTCTCGTCGTCGAGCGTGAACGCCTCCCACTGGCCGAAGTGCGGCGAGCCGCGGCGGATGTCGACGACGACGTCGAGGATGCGCCCGCGGGCGCAGCGCACGTGCTTGGCCAGGCCGAGCTGGTAGTGCATCCCGCGCAGCACGCCCTTCGACGACCGCGAGTGGTTGTGCTGCACGAACGTGGTCTCGATCCCGACCTGCGCGAACGTGCTCTCGCGGAACGTCTCCACGAAGAACCCGCGGTCGTCGCCGTGGACCGTGGGCTGCAGGAGGATCAGGTCCGGCAGGCGCGTGTCGAGACGGTGCATAGGCGGCCGGAGGCTAGCGCGGCGGGGCCGGCGGGCGCACCGCGCGCAGCGTCACGACCAGCTCGAACGCGGGGTCGTCGTGCGCGAAGTCGGCGGGCTCGAGCTCGTGCTCGGCCAGCCCGTAGAGGAACGCGGCGGCGGTGCGGAGGTTGCCGTGCGCCCGCACCTGCGGGTCGGGGAACACCTGCGCGGCGAGGGCGCGCAGGCCGTGGGCGGTGTAGCGCAGGTGGTCGGGGAACGCCTCGCCCGGGATGTCGGGCGTGATGTTGGGGACCGTGACGAGCAGGACGCCGCCGGGCTTCAGCGCCGCGTGCGCCTGGCGCAGCTTCTGGAGCGGATCGCCGACGGCCGACAGCGTCTGGGTGCAGACGAAGCAGTCGAACGCCTCGGCCGGCAGCGCGTCGAAGTCCCCGTGGATCGTGGCGTGCGCCGCGGCGGGGTCGAGGTCGAGGACGTCGATGCGCTCGCAGCGGCCGAAGCGCTCGAGGTAGGTGGGCTCGTGGATCTCGACGCCGCGGCCGCGCAGGTCGCCGGCGTGGCGCTCGAGGAAGCGCTCGATGTAGACGCGGTCGATCGGGCGCCCGCGATCCTGCCCGAAGCGGCGCGACAGCGGCTCGGGCGGCAGGCTCGGCAGGGTCCGCGCCGACCGGGGCGCGGCGCGGCGCCAGGCGCGCGCGTACGCGCGGCCGAGGGCGGCGCGGGCGCGGCGGGCGGCGTTCATAGATCTTCGGCGAGGCGGGGCGCCGCCCGGCGGAACACGAGGTAGCCGACGACGAAGATCACCGCGATCACGGCCAGCGGGGCGAGCAGCCGCCAGGTGCCGCCGATCGCCGCGGCCGCCGTGTCGTACTCGGGGCTGACGACCGCGTGGCGGGCCTGCTGCAGGATCGCCGCGAACGGGTTGAGCATCAGCGCCTTGGCGACCCAGTCGGGCGCGGACGCCTGCACGGTCTCGACCGCGTAGAAGATCGGCGAGCCGTAGAACAGGATCTGCAGGACGACGTCCCAGATCGGCTTGAGGTCGCGGGCGCGCACGTACAGCGCGCTGAGCAGCATCGCCAGCCCGCTGGCCAGGACGGCGAGCAGCGCCACGAGCGGGATCAGCTCCAGCCACGACCAGCGCACCGACCCGCCCGAGGCGAGCAGGAACACCACGACGACGCCGAGGTTCAGCGCGAGGTTGAACAGCGCCGTGAGCACGACGCTGAGCGGGACGGCCAGCCGCGGGAACTCGATCTTGCGCACGAGGTTCTCGCGCTCGACGATCGACGTGACCGCGGTGCCGCTGGCCTCCGACAGGAACGTGTAGAGCACGAGGCCGAGCAGCAGCGCGACGCCGTACATGGGGACGTCGCCGCCGATCTTCACGATCTGCGTGAACAGGACGTAGAGGACGCCGAACAGCATCAGCGGCCGCATGACCTGCCACGCGTAGCCCAGCACCGAGCCGAAGAAGCGCAGCTTGAACTCGGTGACCGCCAGCGCGCGGGTCAGGTGCCAGAAGCGGCGCGGGTCGGTCCCGACCGCCGACGGGCCCTTGATCTGGCGCCCCAGCGACGGCTCAACGGCGCTCACGCGAGCGCACCTCCAGCGCGAAGGGGACGTCGAGGACCGCGTCGGTCGAGCGCGCGGACGCGACGACGACCGAGGCGAAGCGCTCGCGGCGGTCGATCCACGCCACGCCGCTGCCGCCGCGGGCGATCGCCGGCGTCGCCTCGTAGCGGCCCGCCGACAGCACGCAGTCGAAGCTGATCCGCACGGTCGCCTCGTCGCCGGCGGCGAACGTGCCGGCCGGCTCGAGCATCAGGTTGGACGCCTCGAACACGGCGGTGCCGCGGTCGTCGGCGAGCACGACGCCGAACAGCGGGTCGGCGACCTCCTCGCGGAAGCGGGCGCGGAAGCAGAACGCCAGCCGCGCGCCGCCGGGGATCGTCTGCACGCGCTCGCCGGCCTCGTCCTCGAACCACGCCTCGACGATCTCGGCGCGCCGGTCGCCGTAGCGGCCGGCGTCGGCCTCCTCGCGGGAGGCCTCGACGTCGCCGCGGTTGAAGTTCAGCTCCAGGTAGCGGGCGGCGACGCGGTCGGGGTCGCCGAGCTCGACGATCTGCCCGCGCTCGAGCAGCATCGCGCGGTCGCAGAAGCGCTGGACGTTGCCCATGTCGTGGGTCACGAGCAGCACGGTCTTGCCGGCGCGGCGGATGCGCGCGAACTCGTCGAAGCACTTCTGCTGGAACGACGCGTCGCCGACCGCGAGCACCTCGTCGATGAGCAGCACGTCGGCGTCGACCTGCATCATCACGCTGAACGCGAGCCGGACCTCCATGCCCGACGAGTAGTTCTTCAGCTTGAGGTCCTCGAACTCGCGCAGCTCGGCGAAGTCGATGACCGCGTCGTAGCGGCGGCGCGCCTCGCGCGGGCTGAGGCCGAGCATCGTCGCGTTGATCATCACGTTGTCGCGCGCGGGCAGGTCGTTGTTGAAGCCGACCCCCAGCTCGATGAACGTCGACATGCGCCCGTTGACGTAGATCCGCCCGGCGTCGGCGGCGTAGATGCCGGCCAGCAGCTTCAGCAGCGTCGACTTGCCGCTGCCGTTGCGCCCGACGATGCCGAAGAACTCGCCGTGGTCGACGGCGAAGCTGACGTCGCGCAGCGCCGGGAACGCCTCGTGGCCCATCCGCCGCAGCGGATGGAGCGCCCGCTCCTTGAGCGTGTGCACGCGCTCGTGGGGCAGGCGGAAGGTCTTCGAGACGCCGTCGACGGCGACCGCGGGCGGAGCGGGCGGCACGCCGAGAGCGTAGCCGCGGACCGGGCGGCGGACCCGGCCGCGGCGCGGCGGTATCGTCGCGCCGCCATGCGCCCGCTCGTCGCGCTCGCCGCCGCCCTGCTGCTCACCGCCGTCCCCGCGGCCGCGTCGGCGCAGGCGCCCGCGTTCGCGCCGGGCGCGCTGTCGGGCGGCGACCGGCTGTTCCCGTGGGTCGGCAACGGCGGCTACGACGCGACCCACTACGCGATCGCGCTGCGCCACCGGCCGCAGACGCGGCGGCTGCGGGCGACGGCGACGATGACGGCGACCGCCACGCAGGACCTGTCGAGCTTCGGGCTCGACCTGCAGGGCTACCGGGTTCGCTGGGTGCGCGTCGACGGCGCCCCGGCGCGGTTCGAGCGCCGCCGCCCGCGCGGCTGGCGCGAGCGCTCCAAGCTCGTCGTCACCCCCGCGGCCGGCATCCCGAGCGGGACGCCGTTCCGCGTCACCGTGCGCTACGCCGGGCGGATCCGGCCGGTGGTCGACCCCGACGGCTCGTGGGAGGGGGCGATCCCGACCGACACGGGCATGGTGGTGCTCGGGGAGCCGATCGGCGCGATGGGCTGGTTCCCCGCCAACAACACCCCCGCCGACAAGGCCACGTTCGCCGTGACGGTCACGGTCCCGCGCGGCCTGTGGGGGATCTCCAACGGCGCGCTGCTGTCGCGGCGCACGCGCGGCGGCTGGACGACGCACCGCTGGCGCGAGGACAGCCCGATGGCGCCCTACCTGGCGACCGCCACGGTCGGGCGCTACGACGTGCGGCGCGACCGCTCGCCGCGGGGCGTCCCGCTGTTCAACGCGATCGACCTCGCCGCCAACACCAACCGCCGCCCCTGGGCCGGCCACGAGGAGGTCGGCGCGCCGCTGCCGGCGATCACCCGGGACGGCCTGCGCCGGGTGCGCGGCCTGCTGCGCCGCCAGGGCGCCACGCTCGACTTCCTCGCGTCCGCGTACGGCGCCTACCCGTTCGCCTCGGCCGGCGCGATCGTCGCCAACGCCGGCTACATCGGCTACGCGCTGGAGGTGCAGACCAAGCCGGTGTACGTCGAGCGGGGCGTGCACGCGCTCACGCACGAGCTGGCCCACCAGTGGTGGGGCAACAGCGTCGGCTTTGCGACCTGGAGCGACATCTGGCTGGCCGAGGGCTTCGCCGTCTGGTCGGAGTGGCGCTACGAGCAGGACGTCGGCGGCTCGCGGCTCACGACCGCCGACCGCTGGGACCGGCTGTGGAAGCTGCCCGAGCGCGAGCGCACCCCCGACGGCCTGCGCCTGCGCGACATCTGGAAGCCCGTGATCCCGCGCCGCAGCGAGGACGTGTTCGGCGACGCCGTCTACCGCCGCGGCGCGATGACCGTCGAGGGCCTGCGCCAGATCGTCGGCGACGACGCGTTCTGGCGCATCCTGCGCACCTGGCAGGCCGAGCGGCGGCACGCGACCGGCACCACCGCCGACTTCGTCGCGCTGGCCGAGCGCGAGAGCGGGATGGAGCTGGACGCCTACTTCGACGAGTGGCTGCGCCGCTCCGGCAAGCCGCGGATCGCGCCCCGCTCGCTGCCGAACGCGCGCAGGTCGGCGAGCAGGTCGGCGATCACGCGCGGCCACATGCGGCTGGCGCGGTAGTCGTCGGCCTTGTGGCGCCCGCGGTGGCGCACCCGCTCGAACGTGTCCGGGCGGCGGGTGAGCTGGTAGAGCAGCGTCATCAGCTCGTCGGGGCGGCGGATCTCCAGGAAGTCGATCCCGGCCTCGAGCCCGTGCGCGGGCTCCAGCGGCTCGGAGATCACCAGGTGCCCGGCCGCGAGGTGCAGCAGCACCCGGTTCTCGAAGCTCGGGTAGTGCTCGACGTGCAGGTTCAGCCCGACGTCGGTGCGCCCGAACACCTCCAGCAGCTCGTCGCCGTGGAGGCCGTGCGCGTAGTGCAGGACGTCGTACTCGTGCTTGGCGTTGATCAGGAACCGCTCGCGGTGCTCGGTCGAGTAGCCGACGAACAGCACCCGCGGCCGGGCGGCGCTGGGGCGCACCGGCGCGTAGATGCGGTCGTCGACCGGCAGCGGCAGCGAGCGCCACACCGGCGCGTGGCGGTCGGCCGTCTCGGCCACGAGCGGGTCGAAGGCGACGATGCGGTCGTAGTTGCCGGCGTCGGTGAGCGCCAGCTCGGACTCGCGCCAGTCGAGGTCGGGGTGCTCGACGCCGCCGGCGCGCGTGAGCGGCTCGGTGACGAAGCCCAGCGTCGCGGCGCGGAGGTCGTGCAGCGTCCCCGGCGGCAGGATCTCGGGCCGGAACACGACGACGACGTGCGCGCCCCACGCCTCGAGCGCGTCGCGCAGCGCCTCGGCGTCGTCGCCGACGCCGGCGCGGAAGTCGAAGAAGCGGGGCAGCAGGCCGACGGCGGGCGCCGACAGCGCGCACTGGGAGAAGTAGGTCTGCTGGCCGACGAACGCGACGCGGACCGGCTCGCCGAAGCGGGGCTGACGCATGGGCGCGCCGTACAGTACGGCCCGCCGATGCGCGTCGCGTTCCTCACCCAGGACCTGCAGCTCTCGGGCGGCGTCGGCGTCGTCGTCGAGCACGCCTCCCAGCTCGCCCGCCACCACGGCTTCGACGTGTCGCTCGTCCTCACCGCCCGCCAGGCCGAGCCGGACTGGTCCTTCCGCGGCCTGGAGCACCTGCACGTGGTCCCGCTGGAGGACGCGCGCGCGATGCGCTTCGACGTCGCGCTGTCGACCTGGTGGGAGACCGCCGACTGGCTGTTCGACCTCGACGCCGGCCGCTACGCGTCGTTCGTGCAGTCGCTGGAGGAGCGCTTCTACGTGCCCGAGGAGCCCGAGCGCATCGCCGCCGGGCTGACGCTCGACCTGCCGGTGCGGTTCGTCACCGAGGCGCGCTGGATCGCGCGCGAGCTCGAGGCGCTGCGCAACGGGCGCGACCGCGCGTTCCTGGTGCGCAACGGGATCGCCAAGGACGTGTTCGCCTCCCCGCCGGCGGCCCCGGTCGCGCTCGACGGCCCGCTGCGGATCCTGATCGAGGGCTCGCCGCGGATCGCGTTCAAGGGCATCCCCGAGGCGCTCGCGGCGGCCGCGGCGATGCGCGAGGAGCGCACGGTCACGCTCGTCACGCCCGACCGCGACGGCGACGAGGTCGAGGGCGTCGACCGCCTGGTGCGCGCCGTCCCCCACGCCGAGATGGCGCGCCTGTACGCCGAGCACGACGTCGTGCTGAAGCTGTCGCGGGTCGAGGGCATGTTCGGCCCGCCCCTGGAGGGCTTCCACATGGGCGCCACGTGCGTCGTCACGCCGGTGACCGGGCACGACGAGTACGTGCGCCACGGCGTCAACGGCCTCGTCGTCGACTGGGACGACCCGCGCGGCACCGCCCGCGCGCTGGACCTGCTCGCCCGCGACCGCGAGCTGCTGCACCGGCTGCGCGCGGGCGCCCTGGCGACCGCCCGCGCCTGGCCGTCGTGGGAGCAGGCCGGCGCGTTCATGGCGCTGGCGCTGCGGCGCATCGCGGCCGAGCCGCCGCCCTCGCCGCAGGTGACCGGCCGCCGCCTCGTGCGCGACTTCCAGGCCAACCTCGCGCGCGGCCAGCGCCTGACGATCGACCACACGATCACCTCCGGCGTGCTGAAGGACCTGCGCGAGCAGAACGCCTACAAGGTCGGCGTGAAGCTGCGCGGCGTGTTCCTCAGGCTCACCGCCCCCGCCCGGCGGGTGAAGCGGTGGCTGGCGAGCCGGCGCGGATGATGCGCACCGCGCTGCTGTCGGTCGTGCTCGTGGTCGCCGGGCTGGCCGGCATCGTCGCGCTGTCGACCACGGCCGGCCCGCCCGACGGCTACTGGGTCTTCGAGCAGGACGGCGTGCGCGTCGACCTGCCCGAGCACCTGCGCTCGGAGCCCTCCGCCGGCCGCGACGTGCTCATCAAGCTCGGCGACGGCCACGGCACCGGCGCGCTCGTCGCGCGGGTGCCGCGCCGCGGGCGCACGCTCGAGCGCTACGTGGCGTTCACCGTGGCCGGCATCCGCGGCGGCGACGACCCCGGGCACGTCGTCGACAGCGAGGGCACCGACGTGCCAGGCGCCGACGACGCCCACCGGCTCGTCGTCGAGTACCCCGACCACGGCCTGCGGACCACCCAGGTGATCGCGCAGGCCGGGTCGCGGTTCGTGACGCTCAGCGTGACGGTGCGCCGCGACCGCCCCAACGGCGTGGTCGACACCGACGAGATCGTCGGCTCCTTCGAGATCGAGTAGCGGCTAGCCCTGCAGCAGCGGCGGGAGCTCGACCTGGAGCACCTCGCGCAGCGTGCGCGGCGTGGACCCGGTGAGGCGCTGCACGGTGTCGGTGACCTCGGCCAGGTAGCCCTCGCGGGCGGCGCGCCCGAAGTCGGCGACGATGTGCGCGACCGCCTCGGGCAGCCCGGCGTGCTCGACGAGCCCGGCGACGAGCGCGGCGTCGTCGACCTTGACGACCTCGATCGGCTTGCCGCTGATCTCGCTGGCGATCGCGGCCAGGGTCTCCTCGGTGACCGCCTCGGGCCCGGTGATCTCGTACGCCTGGCCCTCGTGGCCGTCGCCGGCGAGCACGACCGCCGCGGCGGCGGCGCAGTCGGCGCGCGACACGTACGCGGTGCGCCCGTCGCCCTTGTTCGTCACGAGCTGGCCGCTGGCGACGGCCTGGGCGGCGCCGGTGGCCTGGTACTCGGCGTAGATGCCGTTGCGCAGGAACGTCCACGCCAGGCCGCTGTCGCGCAGCGCCTCCTCGGTGGCGCGGTGCTCGGGCGTGACCGGGGCCGGGTTGTCGGGAGCCGGGTTGGCGATCGAGGTGTAGGCGACGTGGCGGACGCCGGCGGCCTTGGCGGCGTCGATGGCGGCCTGGTGCTGGGGGATGCGGCGGCCGATGTCGCTGGCGCTGATCAGCAGCAGCTTCTCGACGCCGGCGAACGCCTCGGGCAGGCCGTCGGGCTGGTCGAAGTCGCCGTGGCGGACGGTGGCGCCCTTGGCCGCGACGTCGGCGATCGCGTCGGGGCTGCGGGTCACGAGCACGAGGCTCGCCGGGTCGACGCCCCGTTCCAGCAGCGCGTCGATCGTGAGTCGGGCGAGCTGGCCCGAGGCGCCGGTGATGCCGATCGTGGTCATGCGTCCTCCGTCTGGATTCGTCGTCGTCGTGGTTGCGATTGCGCGGCCGCGAACTGTAACCGATGCGGTTGCGGTTGTACGCTCTCGTCATGAGCCGCCCGACGAACACGCAGTTCGCGGTCGCCGCCCACGTGCTCCTGCTGCTGGCCGAGGACCCGCGCCGGCCGCGCAGCTCCGAGGAGATGGCGCCCAGCGTGCAGGCCAGCCCCGTCTACCTGCGCCGCGTGCTCGGGCATCTGCGCCGGGCCGGGCTCGTCGTGTCGCGCCCCGGCGCCCGGGGCGGCTGGCAGCTCACCCGCGCCACCCACGCGATCACGCTCGGCGACGCGTGGCGAGCCGTCCAGGGCGACGACCCGGTGCTCGGCCTGCACGGGCCCGCCGAGGCGTGCCCGGTCGGCCGCGAGGTCGGGGTGCTGTTCGTCGGGCTGCAGGACCGCGTGTCGCAGGCGATCGAGGCCGAGCTCGACCGCACGACGCTGGCGCAGGCGGCCGCGCGCCTGGCCGCCCCGCCCGCCGCCGCCTGAGCGCGCCTACAGGACCTTCCCGAGGAAGTCGCGCGTGCGCGCCTCCCGCGGGTTGGCCAGCAGCTCCGACGGGGTGCCGCGCTCGACGATCAGGCCCTCGTCCATGAACACCACCTGGTCGGCGACCTCGCGCGCGAAGCCCATCTCGTGCGTGACGACGAGCATCGTCATGCCGGTCGCGGCCAGGCCGCGGATCACGTCGAGCACCTCGCCGACCAGCTCGGGGTCCAGCGCCGACGTCGGCTCGTCGAACAGCATGAGCTTGGGGTCCATCGCCAGCGCCCGCGCGATCGCGACGCGCTGCTGCTGGCCGCCCGAGAGCTGCGACGGGTACGCGTCGCCGCGGTCGCCCAGCCCGACGCGCTCCAGCAGCTCGCGCGCCCGCGCGATCGCGTCGGACCGGCGCACCTTGCGCACCCGGCACGGCGCCTCGATCACGTTCTCCAGCGCGGTCATGTGCCCGAACAGGTTGAAGTGCTGGAAGACCATCCCGATCTGGGCGCGCTTGCGCGCGATCTCGGCCTCCTTCAGCTCGTACAGGCGGTCGCCGCGCTGGCGGTAGCCGACGAGGTCGCCGTCGACCCAGATGCGCCCGGCCTGGATCTTCTCCAGGTGGTTGATGCAGCGCAGCAGCGTCGACTTGCCCGACCCGGACGGCCCGATCAGGCAGGTCACGGTGCCGGCGTCGACGGACAGGTCGACGCCGCGCAGCACCTCGACGCGGCCGAAGCGCTTGTGGACGCCCTCGGCCTTGACCATCGGCTCGCTCACGACGTGCCCCCCGCCTTCGCGTGGCGCGGGATCGCGTAGCGCCAGGCGCGCTGCCACCAGGTCTCCGGCTCGTTGCGGCGGAAGCCGCGCCCGTAGCGGCGCTCGAGGAAGTACTGGCCGATCGACAGCACGGTCGTGACCGCCAGGTACCAGATCGACACCGTGATGAGCAGCGGGATCTGCTGGTAGTTGACCGCGTAGATGAGCTGGCCCGCGTAGAGGAGGTCCTTGACGGCGATGACGCTCACCAGCGAGGTCGTCTTCAGCATCGAGATCGTCTCGTTGCCGGTCGGCGGGATGATCACCCGCATCGCCTGGGGCAGCACGATGCGCCGCATCGTCTGCATGCGCGTCATGCCGAGCGCCTGCGCGGCCTCCGACTGGCCCTCGTCGACGGACAGGATGCCGGCGCGCACGATCTCGGCCTGGTAGGCGGCCTGGTTGAGCCCCAGCCCCAGCATCGCCGCCACGAACGGGGTGATCACGCTGTTGGCGCTGAAGTCGTAGAACTCGACGCTCGTGAACGGGATCCCGATCGAGATCGTCGGGTACACCGCCGCGATGAAGTTCCAGAACAGGAGCTGGACGAGCACGGGCGTGCCGCGGAACAGCCACACGTACACGTAGGCGCCGCCGGACACGAGCGGGTTGGCGGACAGCCGCATGACGGCCAGCAGGGTCCCGAGGACGATGCCGATGACCATCGCGATGACGGTCAGCTCGATCGTCAGGACCAGGCCGTCGAGGATGCGGCTGGAGAAGAGGTAGTCGCCGACGATCGACCAGCCGAAGCGCTCGTTGGTGACGACCGAGCGGATGATCGTCGCGGCGACGACGACGACGATCGCGGCGGCGATCCATCGCCCGGGGTGGCGGAGCGGGACCGCCTTGATCTCGTCGGGGGGAACCGGAGCGCCCGCGGGGACGTTCCCCGCGGGCTCCGGAACGGATTGGCTCAGGACTGCGCTCCGTTGATGACCGGGTCGTCGATCGCGCCGGCCTCGACGCCCCACTTGGTGAGGATCTCCTCGTAGGTGCCGTCGGCCATGATCGCCTTCAGCGCCTCGAGGATCGGCTCGGCCAGCCCGCTGTCCTTGGGCACGGCGATGCCGTAGGGGGCGGTGCCGTACGGGGTGCCGGTGGACTTGAACTGCCCGTTGGACTGCTTGACCTGGTAGTCGGCGACGGGCGAGTCGGCGAGGCTGACCTGCGCGCGGCCGGACTGCAGCGCCAGGTTGGCGCCGTTCTGGTCAGGGAAGGTCGACAGCTCGACCGGCTGCTTGCCCTCCTCCTCGCACGTGGCCGACTGGGCCTCGACGTCGGCCTGCTGCGTCGTGCCCTTCTGGACGGCGACCTTCAGGCCGCACAGGTCCTCGAGGCCGGTGACGTCGGTGCCGCCCTCGGCCTTCGTGAAGAACGAGGTGCCGGCGGTGAAGTACGTCACGAAGTCGACCGTCTCCTCGCGCTCCTTCGTGTCGGTGAAGGAGGACATGCCGAGGTCGTACTTGCCGGAGGCCAGGCCCGGCAGGATCGCGTCGAAGCCGGCTGCCTCGAACTTCATCTCGACGCCGAGCTTCTCGCCGAGGGCGTGGCCGAGGTCGGGGTCCATGCCGACGATCGTGCTGCCGTCCTCGTCGATGAACTCGTTGGGCGGATAGGCGGCGTCGGTGGCGACCGTCAGCGTGCCCTTGTCGGCGTACTCGGCCGGGAGCTGGATCGCGGCGCCGGTGGTGGCGGTGGCCGCCTCCGTGCCGCCGGTCGCGGTGGTGGAGCTGTCGTCGTCGCTGCCGCAGCCGGCGGCGACGGCGGTCAGCGCCAGACAGGCGAGGAGCGCGGCGCCGCGGCCGCGCGTGAGCGTCTTGATCACAGGATTCGTCGTTCCTTCTCGTCGGATGTGACCCACCGACGGTAGTGCGAGGCGTTATGACAAGCGCCGCTAGAAGATCCCGTATTCGCGCACGAGGGGCAACAGCGGGGTTTCGAACAGGAGCGCGAGGAGGCCGTTCTGGAGGTCGTCGGCGTGGCGGCGCGCGGTGCGGAAGGCGCGGTTGGCGTCGCCCTGCTCGCGCGTGAGCGTGGCCAGCTCGGCGCGGATCTCGTCGTCGTCGAGCATGCCGATCCAGCGGTCGTAGGCCGACAGCGCCCGCACCCCGGAGTCCACGTCGAACTCGAGGAACACCTCGGCGAGGCGGTCGGTGGCCGGCTGGTCGAGGCGGCGGCGCAGCTCGGGCGCGATCGCCTCGGCGCGCAGCCGGTGGCACAGCAGCAGCGGCAGCAGCCCGCCGGCGAACAGCACCTTGCGGTTGAGGCGCAGCTTCAGGTTGCGCAGCGCGCCCTTCTCGCCGCCGCCCGCGCGGGTCTTGCCGACGAAGTCGACGGTGATCGTGCGCCAGTAGCGGATGACGTCGTTGAGGAAGAAGCGCGGCGGGCGGTGGTCCTTGACGTCGCCCTGCAGGTAGCCGTCGAGGACGAGGTCGCGGGCGGCGCGGTGCGCGTCCTCCCCGGCGACGGCGACCGACTCGAGCATCAGCAGCATCCGCCGGGTGAGGTTGCGGTTGGTGTCCTCCTCCAGGCCGATGCGCCCGGCCAGCTCGGCGGCGAACGACACGTCGGCGAACGTGCCGGTCTCGCCGGGCCGCCGGCCGAGCGCGGCGTCGACGGCGGCCGGCTCGGGGGCGACCGCGTCGCGCCGCTCGCCGGCGACGAGCACGAGCCAGTCGTCGTCGCTGCCGGCGGTCAGCTCGCGCCGGCCCCACGAGCCGAACAGCACCACCGCGGCGTCGGGGTCGCGCGGGAGCGCGGCGAGGCGCTCCCGCGCCGCGTCCAGCTCGCGCGCGGTCCGCTCGCGCGCGGCGATCAGGTGCGGGAAGCCGTCCAGGCTGTGGGCGGCGAGCTGCTCCAGCGGCGAGGCCACGCGCGGCAGGATGGCCGATCGGGCCGCCTGCCGCATCCGCGGCAACGCGCCTACCAGGGCACGGCGCCGGCGGCCGACAGGAACGCGCCGCTCGGGCCGCCGGCGTCGACGGTCGCCGCCGCGACGACGACCTCGGCCGCCTCGTCGGCGCTCAGCGGCGCGGCCGCGCGATTCTCGGGCCCGCCGAGATCGGTCTGCACCCAGCCCGGGCAGACGCTGTTGACCTTGATCGGCGTGTCGGCGAGCGCCTTGGACAGCCCGATCGTCAGCGAGTTCAGGGCCGCCTTGGAGGCCTGGTAGGCGGGGACGACGAGGCCGTGGTAGGGCGAGGCCGGATCGGTCTGGTCGGCCAGCGAGCCCATCGTGCTCGACACGTTCACGATCCGCCCGGCGGGCGACCGGCGCAGGAGGCCGAGCATCGCCTGCGTGACCGCGGCGGCCCCGAACACGTTGGTCTCCAGCGTGCGGCGCACGAGCTCGGCGTCCAGCGGCCGGTCGGCGTCGGCGGCGGTCGCCTCGGGCAGGATGCCGGCGTTGTTGACGAGCACGTCGAGGCGGCCGTGCAGGCGCTCGATCCGCGCGGCCGCGGCGCGCGCCGTGGCGATGTCGGTCACGTCGATCGCGACGGTCTCCGCCGTCGCGCCCTCGCGGCGCAGCGTCGCCGCCGCCTGCTCGCCGCGCCCCGCGTCGCGGGAGCCCACGATCACCGTCATGCCCAGCCGGCCCAGCGCGCGGGCCGTCGCGAGCCCCAGGCCGCGGTTGGCGCCCGTCACCAGCGCGATCTCCGTCATGCGTCCTCCGTCGTCGTGGGTTGACGCAGGGAGGACGCGGGCGCGGCCCGCGGCGTGAGGTCGGCCGCGCGCGGTCAGCCCGCGAGCGGCGCCTCGAGGATCCACGGCACGTCGCGGCAGCGGCGCAGGACCGGCGTCCACGCGGTCTCGTCGGCGTCGCTGAGCGGCAGGTGGTGGCAGTCCTCGTCGAGCGACGAGACGTGCAGGTGGCGCAGGCGCGCGCCGAAGCGGTCGAGCATCGCGTGGGCCTCATCGAGCAGCGGGTCGACCGCCGCCGCGTGCGCGACGTCGAGGCAGAAGCCCGCCTCGGGCAGCGCGACGAACAGCGGCTCGAGCTCCTCGGCCGTGCGGCCCGCGAGCTTGCGCGGGTCCATGTTCTCGACGACGAGCGCGGCGCCGAGCCGGCGGTACGGCGCGACGTCCTCGATGACGTCGGGGTGCACGACGATCGCGTCGACCCAGGCCGGCAGCCGCAGGAGCGCGTCGACCAGCTCGGCGTCGCTCATGCGCAGGTGCTTGGTCGGCGCGTGCACCGACACGTAGTGGAACGGCAGCGGCGGCGCCCCGTCGAGGAACGCCAGCAGGCCGGGCAGCTCGGTCTCCGACAGCGCAGCGAGCTCGACGGCGAACGACGAGGTCTCCAGCGCGCCGTCGACGAGCGCGGCCCAGTCCCCGCGGAGGTCCTCCATGTAGCCCGTCGAGGCGCCGAGCGGATGATGCTGGGCGACCGGGCCGCGTTCGAGGAGCTGCAGGGGAACCATGGGCGAGCCACCCTAGTACCCGCGCCGGACGCCCCGGAGGCCGTCAGCGCTTGGAGGCCGCAATCTGCTGACGAAGCGCGTTCGTCAGCATGCCGCCGGCCACGATGATGCCCACGCCGACCCACCACGGGGCGGCGTCGAACACCAGCACGAGGACGCCGACGACCGGCAGGTAGCCGGCCAGCGGGATCAGCAGCTCGGCGACCGCCGGCGGCGGGTCGCCCTCCACCCCGGCCTCCTGGCGCGCCCGCCCGGAGGCGTAGTCGGGGTACCACTGCGTGAACTGGATCGCCACGATCAGCGCGCCGATCTGCACGACCCAGCCGGTCCACAGGTTGTCGTTGTCCTCCAGGACGGCGTCGCCGTAGAAGCCGGCGATCGCGGCCACCAGGAACGCCACGCCCCAGGCCGCGGTGATGACCACGTTGATGTGGCGGAAGATCGGCAGGTCCCAGTACTCGCGCGGCGCCTGCTCGCGGGCGTACTGGATCGTGAACGGGACGCCGATCGCGATCGAGCCCCAGGCGATGATCACCAGCGCGATGTTCGACAGCTCGCCGGCCCACGTCTCCAGCCACTCGATCGCGGCGTCGGAGGCCAGCAGGCCGACGATCGCGAACGCGCCGAAGAACGCGGTGTCCGCGCCCGCCAGCAGCTTCAGCGAGCGCCCGCGCAGCACGTCCGACAGCAGGACGACGAGCGACAGCACGAGCGCGACGACGACCGCGATCTCGAAGCGCCCTGGGCCCACCAGCAGCGACAGCGCGATCCACGGCGCCATGCCGACGATGGGGCTGTCGAAGATCTTCTCGACGAGTCCCGGCTCGGCCTGCTGCGGCTCGGACGTGGGCGCTTCCGTGGCCATCGCGCCAACCGTAACCGAGCGGCGCGCGCCGCGCGCCAGCGCTCAGCGGCGGCGGTCGGTCCCGAACGCGGCGACGTCGGCGAACGCGTCGGCCACCAGCCGCGGCCACACCCGGCTCGCGCGGTACTGCTCGGCCTTGCGCCGCCCGCGCACGCGCACCCGCCGGTAGGCGCCGGGGTGGCGCACGACCGTGCGCAGCATCGACAGGAGCTGGTCGGGCTCGGCGAACTCCAGGTAGTCGATCCCCGGCTCCAGCCCGTGGGTCGGCGACAGCGTCTCGCTGACGACCAGGTGCCCGGCGGCCAGGTGCAGGCAGACGCGGTTCTCGAAGGACGGGTACGGCTCGTTGTGGAGGTTGATCGCCACGTCGATCGAGGCCATCAGCGCGTCGAGCTCGGCGCCGTGCAGCCCGAACGCGACGTGGACGATGTCGAGCTCGTGCTTGGGGTGGGCGAGGAACGACTCGCGATGCGGCGTGGAGCGCCCGACGAACCCCAGCCGCGGCGTGCCGTCCACGTGGCCGGCGACGCCGTAGAAGCGGTCGGCGACCGGGATCGGCAGCGCCCGCCAGACCGGGAGGACCTCGTCGGCGGTCGGCACGATCAGCGGGTCGAAGGCGACGATCCGGTCCCACAGGCCGGGGTCGGCCTTGCGCAGGTCGGCGCGACGGCGGCGCAGGTCCGGGTGGGCCTTGCGCGAGCGGGCGGGACCGATGCGGGGGATCGGCTCGGTCAGGAAGCCGATCGTGAGCGCGGGCAGCCCGTCGAGCGCGCCCGCCGGCACGATCTCCGGCCGGAACACCACCACCGCGTGCGGCGCGAAGCGGTCGAGCGCCGCGCGCATCGCCTCCGCGTCGGCGCCCTCGCGGAAGTCGACGTAGCGCGTGTGCACGCGCGCGGAGCGCTCGTCCAGGGCGCACGCCTCGAAGTAGGTCTGCTGCCCGACGAACGCCAGGCGCAGCGGCTCGCCGAAGCGGGGTGTCCGATACCGGGCCGCCATCGCGGCCGGAAGATACGCTCCACGGGCCCATGGCCGACTGGCAAGAGCGCATCACGCGCGACACCAAGCCCTCGATCCGCGTCGAGCACGACCTGCGCTACGCGGCGGCCGCGCCGTTCGTGGCGGGCGCCGCGACGTGGTGCGACCTGGGCTGCGGCACCGGCGTCGCGGCCGCCGACGCGCTGGGCGACACGGCGCTCTCCCGCGTCGTCCTCGTCGACGCCGACGCCGGCGCGCTCGACCAGGCGGGACGCGACCTGCAGGCCCGCGAGATCGTGCGCGTCCAGGCCGACCTCGCCACCGACGAGGGCGTCGCCGCGGTCCGCGCCGCGCTGGGCGACGGCGAGCCGGGCGCGATCACCTGCTTCGAGGTGATCGAGCACCTGAAGACGTTCGTGCCGCTCGTCGGCGCGCTGGTCGAGCTGGCCGAGGCGGGCTGGACCGTCGTCCTCAGCGTCCCCAACGACGCGTTCTGGGCGCTGGAGAACCCCTACCACGAGACGATGTGGGGCGAGGGCGCCTTCGACGAGCTGCGCCGCCTGCTGCCCGCCGGCGCGGTGGTCGCCCACCAGGTGCCGCTCGACGGCTCCCACCTCGTCGTCGAGGGCCACGACGGGCCGCTCGAGCTGCCGCCGGTCACGCCGCGCCCCGACGCGGTCCCCTCGCACTTCATCGCCGCCTTCGGCCCGCGCGCCGGCGAGCTCGCCTCCCGCGCGCTCGCGATCCCGTCCGATCTCGACGGCCGCCGCACGTGGGAGCGCCAGCGCGAGTCGACGCTCGCGGTGCTGGAGGCCGAGCTGGAGGAGCTGCGCGAGAACGTCCGCTGGTCCTCCGACGAGATCGCGCGCCTGAACGCGCAACTCGGCAGCCGCTCGTCTTGAACGTCGCCTTCCTCGTCAACGACCTGCAGCTCTCCGGGGGCGTCGGGGTCGTCGTCGAGCACGCCCGCCAGCTCCCCCGCCACGGGATCGACGCCGTGCTCGTGCTCGCGCGCGAGCGCGAGGATCCCGACTGGCGCTTCCGCGGCCTGGGCGAGGTCGAGGTGCTGTCGCTGAGCCAGGCGCGCGAGCGGCGCTTCGACGTCGCGCTGGCGACCTGGTGGGCGACCACCGAGCCGCTGTTCGAGCTGGACGCGCACCGGCGCGCCTACTTCGTGCAGTCGCTCGAGGACCGCTTCTACCGCCCCGACGACCCCCAGCGCCTGGGCGCCGCGCTGAGCCACGACCTGCCGCTCGACGTGGTGACCGAGGCGCGCTGGATCGCGGAGACGCTGGAGGAGATCCGGCCGGACCTGCGCGCCCTGCTCGTGCGCAACGGGGTCGCCAAGGACGTGTTCGCCTCCCCCGCCGAGCTCGACGTGCGCCGCACCGAGCCGCTGCGGATCGTGATCGAGGGCAACCCGCACGTGTGGTTCAAGGGCGTCGGCGAGGCGCTCACGGCGGTGCGCGAGATGCGCGAGCCGCGCCACGTCACGCTCGTCACCGGCGTGCGCGACGTCGACACGGCCGGCGCCGACGAGGTCGTCGGCCCGCTCGCCCACGAGGAGATGGCGGCGCTGTACGCGCGCACCGACGTGGTGCTGAAGCTGTCGCGCGTGGAGGGCATGTTCGGCCCGCCGCTGGAGGGCTTCCACCTGGGCGCCACCTGCGTGGTGACCGCCGTGACCGGCCACGAGGAGTACGTCGAGCACGGCGTCAACGGGCTCGTCGTCGACTGGGACGACCCGCGCGGGACCAGCCGCGCGCTGGACCTGCTGGCCCGCGACCGCGCGCTGCTGCACCGGCTGCGCTGCGGAGCGCTGGCGACCGCGCGCGCGTGGCCGTCGTGGGAGCAGGCGGGGACGGTGATGGCGGCCGCGCTGCGCGAGATCGCGCGCCGGCCCGAGCCGGCCGCCGCGCCCGCCGCCGCCCGAGCGATCGCCGACGTGCGCGCCGCGATCGAGGCGCAGGCGCTCGTCGTCGGCCAGCGCGACCGGCTGCGCTACCGGGTCGTGCCGCTGGAGCGCCTGGACCGCGTCGTCGACCGCGCGCCGCTGCGGTGGCTGCTGGCGCCGCTGCGCCGGATCTGGCGGAGGGTGCGCCCGACATGAGGGACCTGGCCCGCCGCGTCCTGCGCCGGCCCGACGCCGGGCCGCTGCGCGTGCAGGCGCCGCCGGCGCTGCTGGAGGTCGCCCGCGAGGGGATCGCGCCGCTCGCGCCGCCGGCCGGCGCCGCCCGCGACCGGCTGCGCGTCGCCGTCGTCGTCCCGCAGTTCCGCCGCGGCTCGGGCGGGCACTCGACGATCATGCACCTGCTGCGCGGCCTCGTCGCGCGCGGGCACTCGTGCTCGGTGTGGATCGAGGACGCCGACGGCACGCACCGGGGCGAGCCGCCCGAGGAGGTCGAGGCGCGCTTTCGCGAGTGGTTCGACGCCGCCCACGTCGACGTCCACGCGACGTTCGACGCCTGGCGCGGCGCCGACGCCGTCCTGGCCACCGGCTGGCAGACCGTCCACCGCGTCCTGCGCCTGCCCGGCGCCGTCGCGCGCGGCTACCTGGTGCAGGACCACGAGCCCGAGTTCTACGGCACGTCGGCGGAGCGCACGTGGGCCGAGTCGACGTACCGGCTGGGGCTGCCGTGCGTGGCCGCGTCGCCATGGCTGGCCGGCCTGCTGCGCGACCGCTACGAGGCGCGCGCGGACGCGTTCGACCTCGGCATCGACCACGCCGTCTACCGCCCCGGCGCGGAGGTCGCGCGCCGCGACGACACCGTCGTCTTCTACGCCCGCGCGGTCACCGCGCGGCGCGCCGTGCCGCTGGGGCTGCTGGCGCTGCGCGAGCTCGCCGAGGCGCGGCCGGGCCTGCGCATCGTCCTGTTCGGCGAGGCGCGCGAGATCGACGCCGGCTTCGCCTGCGAGCAGGCGGGCGTTCTCGACGGCCCGCAGCTCGCCGCCCTCTACGCGGAGGCGACGGTCGGCGTGGTGCTGTCGATGACGAACCCGTCGCTCGTCCCGACCGAGATGCTCGCCTGCGGCCTGCCGGTCGTCGACCTCGCCTCGGAGGCGATGACCGAGACCTTCGGCCGCCACGGGCCGATCGCGCTGGCCGAGTTCGACCCGCTGTCGGTGGCGGGCGCGATCGGCGACCTGATCGACGACGCCGCCGAGCGCGAGCGGCGCGCCGCAGCCGGCCTGGAGCTCGCAGCCGGGCGGACGTGGCCGCGGGCGGCCGAGCAGCTCGAGACCGCGATCCGGGGGTGGCTTTCGTGAGCGAGATGGTCCCGATCCCCGAGCGCGGCCGCGTCTTCGAGGGCGAGGCGCGGGCGCGGCTGGGCGACGTCACCGCGAGCGGGCGCGCGCGCACCGACGCGCTCGCGCGCTGGCTGCAGGACGTCGCCTACGACGACGTCGCCGACGCGGGCCTGGCCGACGCCGGCGTGTGGGTCGTGCGGCGCCTGCGCATGGTCGTCGCCCGCTTCCCCCGCTTCGACGAGCGCGTCGTCCTGCGCACGTTCTGCTCGGGCGTCGGGCCGCGCTGGGCCCAGCGGCGCACGTCGCTGCAGGGCGCCGCCGGCGCGCGGATGGAGGCCGACGCGCTGTGGATCTTCCTCGACCCCGCCACCCAGCAGCCGGCGCGCCTGGACGAGCGCTTCGACGCCGTCTACGGCGAGGCCGCCGCCGGGCGGCGCGCCGACCGCGCGCGCCTGCGCCACGGCAACCCGCACGCCGACCTGCCGCGCTTCGACTGGCGCTTCCGCGTCGCCGACGTCGACCTCGCCGACCACGTCAACAACGCCGCCTACTGGACGGTGCTCGAGGAGCGCCTGGCCGCGGTCGGCGCCGATCCCGAGACGCTCGACGCCGAGATCGAGTACCGCGACGCCGCGCAGCCCGGCCCCGCCCGCGTCGCCCACAGCGAGGACACGCTGTGGGTGACGAGCGGCGACGGGGCCGTGCACGCGTCGATCGTGGTGCGCTGAGCTACCGCGTCCAGTCGCAGTCGTCCCCGCTGACGCCGAGGTGGGAGACGACGTTGCCCTGCAGGTCGATGACCGAGATCGGCTGCGAGCCGTCGGCGGCCGGGTTCGGCGACACGCACAGCAGCGTGCCGTCGGGCGAGAAGTCGCCGTGGAGCCACTCGCCGGGGATCGGCCGGACCGTGCCGCCGCCGACCGGGACGAGGCCCAGCGCGGGCTTGGAGTCGAAGGTCGGGTTCGTGGGGTAGAGCGCGACCAGCAGCGTGCTGCCGTCGGGCGACAGCGCCAGCTCGCCCTGGTCGAGCCCGAGCCCGGCCGGCGCCGTGATCGGGATCGCGCGGGCCTTGCCGCGGCGGGCCGGGGCGCTCATCACGCGCGTCGTCGCCGGCGGCGCGCCCGGGGCCATCGGCGGGTTGTCCGTCCGCGTGAACAGCAGGCGGGAGCCGACCCACAGCGGGTCGTTGTAGAAGGCGTCGGGCGGGTTGCCGCGGGAGCGGAAGCGGTGGCGGACCTTGCCGCCGCCCGCCGGGGCGATCGCGAGGCCGAGCCCGTAGCCGTAGGCGACCTGGCGGCCGTTCGGCGACCACGCCGGGATGCCGCTGTAGGGCGCCAGATACGTGGCGCGCCCGCCCGTGGCCGGCACGACGTACAGGGCCGACGTCGTGCTGCGCCGGTGGGAGATGGAGACGGCGATCCGCCGTCCGTCGGGCGACACCGCCGGCGCGGTCGCCCAGCCCTCGACGATCCGGGTCGGGGTGCCGCCCGTGGCGGCGACGGAGTAGACCCCGGCCACGGCCGGGTGGGCGTCGACCACGCTGAAGGTGATCGTCCCGGAGGGCGTCTGGGCGCCGGCGGCCGCCGGCGCGAGGAGCGCGAGCGCCGCGGCGGCGGCCACCATTCGTGCGTTCATGGCGCGACGCTAGCCGGATCAGGAGAACGCCATCGCGCCAGGTCCCTCGAGTGGTCAGGCGCCGCTCCGGTCACGCCGTCGCCTGGGCCTCGGCGAGCTGCTCGGCCGTGGGGGCGATCCGCGGCGCGACGAAGCCGACCGCCACGTTGATCGCCGCCAGCACCGCGGCGACGAGCATCCCGCGCTCGAAGCCGTCGACGAGCGCGGCCACGGGGTCGGCGCCGCCGGCGAGCGCGCTCTCGGCGTGCGCGGTCGACAGCGTCGTGACGATCGCCAGGCCCAGCGCCCCGCCGACCTGGTAGGCCGCGGTGACGACCCCGGAGGCCGCGCCGGCCTCCTCGGGCCGGACCTCGGCGACCGCCGCGATCTGGTTGGCCACCGCGATGCCCATGATCCCGGCGCCGAACAGCACGATCCCGGGGAGGATCTCCGCCGCGTACGTCCCGCCGGCCCCGGCCCGCGACAGCAGCAGCAGCCCGGTGACGCTCACGAGCGCGCCCGCGAAGTGCACCGGCCGCGTCCCGATGCGCGTGACGAGGTTCGACGCGACGGTCGCGCCGGCCACGGCCGCGACGCCCATCGGCAGGAAGTGCAGCCCGGCCTGCAGGGCCGAGTCGCCGCGGACCTGCTGGAGGAAGATCGCCGTCAGGAAGAACATCGCCAGGAACGCGCCGCCGTTGAGCGCGAGCGCGGTGCTGGAGATGCGCATCCCGCGGGAGGCGAACAAGCGCAGCGGCACCAGCGGCGCGGCCGCGCGCGACTCGATCGCCAGGAACGCGCCCAGCAGCGCCACGCCGCCGGCCAGCGCGGCGACGACCTCCGCCGCGCCCCAGCCCAGCGGCTCGGCCCGGATGACGCCCCAGACCAGCGCCAGCAGGCCGCCCGTGCCCAGCAGCGCGCCGGCGACGTCGAAGGAGCGCACGGCCCCGTCGGCGCGGCTCTCGCGCACGATCAGCGGGGCGATCGCCACGAGCGCGATCGCGACCGGCACGTTGATCCAGAAGATCGACTCCCAGCCGAGCCCGTCGACGAGCACGCCGCCCAGGATCACGCCGAGCGTCCCGCCCAGGGCGGCCAGCCCGCCCCACACGCCCATCGCCAGGTTGCGCTCGCGCCCGTGCGCGAATGTGACCATCAGGATCGACAGCGCCACGGGGGACAGGAGGGCGCCGCCGAGGCCCTGCGCGGCACGGGCGGCGACGAGCATCTCGGGCGAGGTCGCGAACGCGGCCGTCAGCGAGGCGGCGCCGAACAGCGCCAGGCCGGCCATGAACACGCGCCGCCGCCCGAGCAGGTCGCCGGCGCGGCCGCCGAGCAGCAGGAAGCCGCCGAACAGCAGCGTGTACGCGCTGATCACCCACTGCAGGTCGTCGGGCGCGAACCCGAGGTCGCGCTGGATGTCGGGCAGCGCGACGTTCACGATCGTCACGTCGAGGACGACCATGAACTGCGCGAGCGCCAGGACGGTGAGGGTCGCCCAGCGGTTGTGTCTCATGAAGGATCGCTCCCTGAATCGTTCGATCGCAGAATGATTCGACAACAGTACCAGCACTTGCTGTATCATTCAACTCGTGAACGATTCGTTCGGAGATATGATGGCCGGCATGGAACCCGTGGCCGAGGCCTGCGTCTCCAGCGGCGCGGCGAATCGCCTCGCGCTGCTGCTCGTCCACGCCGGCAGCGCGCTGGTGGCGTCGGCCGACGCGCACCTGGCGCCGGTCGATCTCGACGGCCGCGGCTACTCGATCCTGTCGATCATCGAGAGCGACGACCCCGGCTCCCAGCAGGAGATCGCCCGCCTCCTGGGCAAGGCCCCGGCGCTCGTCGTCTCCGCCATCGACGACCTCGAGGCGCGCGGGCTGGTCGAGCGCACCCGCGACCCGCAGGACCGGCGGCGCTCGCGCGTCACGCTGACGGCCGCGGGCCGCCGCACGCTGCGCCGCGCCCACCAGCTCGCCGACGAGGCGGTCGCGGCGCTGCTTCCCGGCCTCGACGCCGACGAGCTCGACGAGCTGCGCGCGCTGCTGGCGCGCGGGCTGGGGCTGACCGGCGCGACGGAGGGCGTCGCCGCGCAGAGCGCGTAGCGTTCCGGGCCGTGCCCCGGATCGACGTCGCCGTCTGCCTCGATCGCCTCTCGCCGGCGCTCCCCGAGGCGCTGGAGGCGGTCGGCCGGATCGTGCCCGATCCGATCGTCGCGGCCGCCGGGCTCACCGCGTCCGAGCGCGTCGCGCTGCGCCAGCTCGTGGCCCGCGAGGCGCCCGACGCGCGGGTGGTCGAGGCGGCGGCCGGCATCGCGCAGGCGCGCAACGCGGCGCTCGCCGCGAGCGGCGCCGACGTGCTCGCCTACCTCGACGACGACGTCGCCCCGCCGCGCGGCTGGCGCGACGCGCTCGCCGCCGCCTGGGAGGCGGCGCCCGACGACCGCGCCACGATCGGCGGGCCGATCGCGCTGCGCTTCGACGGCCCGCGCCCCCGCTGGCTGGCGGACGGCCTGCTGGGCGCGCTCGCCCCGCTCGACTACGGCCCGCGCCCGCTGGAGCTGGACCCGAGCGAGCGCACGCTGCGCGGCGGCAACGTCGCCTTCCGCACGGCGGCCCTGCGCGCGATCGGCGGCTTCTGGCCGGCGCGCGACAGCCAGCGCGACTGGTTCGCCGAGGAGCACCACGCCCAGCGCGAGCTGGGCGCCGCCGGCTGGAGCGCCGAGTACCGGCCCGAGCTGGGCGTCGAGCGGATCGTCCGGGTCGCCGCGCTGCGCCGGCGCGAGATCGTCGCCCGCCGCGCGCGCTACGGCGGGCGCGCGCAGCTCGCCGGCACGCCGCGCGACGTCGGCGCGGCGCTGAAGGCGGCCGCGAGCAGCGCGGCGGGCGCGGGCCTCGCGCTCGTGCAGGGCGACGTGGCCACCGCCAGCGAGCGGGCCGCGCGCGCGGCCGAGAACGCGGGCGCGCTGGCCGCGCCGGTCATCGCCCACCGCGGCCTGCAGCCGGCCGCCCCGTCCACCCCGTTCCGCCCGTCGGTGCCCGACGCGCTGCCCGCGCTGCCACGCGTGCCGTCGCTGCGCCGCGACGAGGGCCCGCGAGCGGTGGTGCTGCTCTACCACCGCGTCGCCGAGCCCGGGCACGACCCGCTGAGGCTGGCCGTGTCGCCCGCGAACTTCGCCGCCCAGATCGAGGCCCTGCGGTCGCGGATCGTGCCGCTCGAGCAGATCGCGTCCGGCGACGTCCCCGACGGCGCGGTCGCGATCACCTTCGACGACGGGTACGCCGACAACCTGCCGGCGCTGCGCGGCATCGGCGTGCCGGTGACCGTCTTCATCTCCACCGGCCACGTCGAGGAGGGCCGCGCGTTCTGGTGGGACGAGCTGGCGCGCCTGCTGCACACCGCGCGCGCCGCCGGCCCGCTCACCGTCGACCTCGGCGGCGACGTGCGCACGTGGCCCGCCCGCGACGCCGCCCAGCGCGCCGTCGCCATGCGCGGCCTGCACGCGTGGCTGCAGGTGCAGTCGCGGGCGCGCATTCAGGCCGCGCTCGCGCAGGTGCGCGCGTGGGCGCAGGCGCCCGACGGCGAGGACCCGCGCCCGCTCACCCTCGCCGAGCTCCGCGAGCTGGCGCAGCACGTGACGATCGGCGCCCACGGCCGCGACCACCTGTCGCTGCGCTGGTTCCCGCCCGAGCAGCAGCTCGCCGAGATGGAGCGCTCACGCGACGACCTGGCCGGCTGGCTGGGCACGACGCCGACCGCGTTCTCCTACCCGTACGGCGTGCCCGGGCGCGACCTCGACGCGACGACGCAGGCGATGGCCGCGCGGGCGGGGTTCACCGTGGCGGTGGTGAACGCGCCGGGCGCGATCGAGCCGGGCATCGAGCGGTTCGCGCTGACGCGGGCCGTCGCACAGGACCGGCCGGACGCCGTCTTCGCGCAGGAGATTCTTCGCAAATAGCGCAGATCGGCCTCGGACATCCGTCCGATCGAACGGGCTTGGCCTAACGCTCAACGGCCAGGTATTGCTCAACTGATCCTCTGCATGCGGACGGGGGCGAATCCTCCCCGCCGCCCGCCTCGGCCAGGGCAGGAACGGCCGGTTCGACCCAGAGGAGCCCCACATGACCGAAGCAACCGCTCGCCGGCGGCGCCGCCTCACGTGCGCCGGCGCCGCCCTCGCCGCCGCGCTCGCGCTGACGCCCGCGTCCGCCGCAGCGGCCGTGGGCGACCTGACCGTGCACTCCGGCGCGCTCCCGGACGGCTCACCGGCGACGGTCGGGCCATGGGTCGGCCTGACGAGCAACGCGCCGGGCGGGACCGGCGCCTACGGCGTGACGATGGGCAACGTCGGGGAGGGCTGGTCGCAGACGGCCACCCTCTCGCCGCCGGCGCACCTGACGTTCCGCTCCGCGACCGTCGCCTGGCGCGCGAACCTCCCGGTCTCGGGCAACCACTCGCAGCCGCAGGCGCAGACGACCTGGGTCAACCGCGGCTGGCCCTACGCGCCCGGCCCGTACGGCGGGTACGGCGGCGACGTCGCCGACGGGACGAGCACCGCGACGAACCCCGGCGCGCTGTCGATCCGGCTGGCGTGCGTGCGGTTCGACGAGGTCACGGGAACCTGCGGCAGCGGGGGCGGCTTCTGGATCGAGCGCGCGGAGCTCGTGCTGCACGACGACGACGCGCCCGCGGTGACCGGCACGATCACGGGACCGCTGCTGGACGGGGCCTGGCAGACGGCGCCGACCGCCTCGGTCACCGTCACCGCGTCCGATCTGGGCTCCGGCGTGTATCGCGCGTTCCTGCGCACCGCCGGCCAGACGTTCCACGCGCTCGTGGACCCGGCGGCGACGCGCTGCCGCGACGCGCGGCCGACGAACGCCTCCCCCTACGACTTCGTGCCGTCGGCGCTCACGCTCGTGCCGTGCGCGACCGCGTCGACGACGTACACGCCGACGTTCGACCTGACCGCGCTCGGCGACGGCGTCCACCTCGTGTCGGCCGGCATCGAGGACGCCGGCGGCAACGAGCGCACGGTGCTGACCAACCGCACGGTGCGCATCAACACGCCCGGCGGCGCGCTCGGCGACCCCGGCGCGCCGTGCGCCGGCGGGACCTACGACGTCGCGGGCACCTGCCAGGCCGTCGCCGGTGGGGGCGGCGGTGGCGGCGGCGGGGCCGGCGGCGCGGGCGGCGTCGTGCCCGCGCCGGTGCGCGAGGCGTCCGGCGGCGGGGGCGCGGCGCCCGCTCCCGCGCCGGAGCCGGTGGCGCGAGCGGTCCCCGACGGCCCGCGCGCGAACGGCGAGAACGCCACCACCGCCGCGTCGCTGTCGGTGCGGGCCGGCGACGCGTCGGGCCGGCGCGTCGTCGTTCCCTACGGGCGGCCCGTGACGGTGAGCGGCCGGCTGACGGGCCGCGGCGGCACGCCGATCGCCGGTGCCCGGGTCGAGCTGACGGCGCTGGCGCGCGGCGGCGGCTGGACGGCGCTGCCCGGGGTGGTCACCGGCGAGGACGGGACGTTCCGCGCGACGCTCGCGCCGGGCCCGTCACGGACCGTGCGCTTCGCCTACCGCGCGTTCGCGGGCGATACCGACCACGCCGACACCGCCGAGCTCGAGGTGGCGGTGCGCAGCGCCGTGCGCCTGCGCGCGATCCCCCGGGCGCTGCGCAACGGCGAGGCGATGCGCTTCCGCGGTCGGGTCGCGGGCGCGCCGGCGGGCTCGCGGAAGGTCGTCGAGATGCAGGTCTTCCAGGAGGGGCGATGGCTGACGTTCGGGACCACCCGGCTGCGACACGGGCGCTTCACCTACCGCTACCGGTTCACGCGCACGGTCCGGCCCACGCGGTACCCGTTCCGCGCGGTCGTGCGCACCGACGCCGGCTGGCCGTACGAGACGGGCGCCTCCGCGACCGTCGCCGTGGAGGTGCGGCCATGAGGCGCCTCGCGCTGGTCGCCGCGGGCGCCGCCTGCGGCCTCGTGCTCGCCCCGCCGGCGCTCGGGGCGGGCCAGTACCTCCAGTACCTCGGCACGCTGCCGTCGGGCGCGCCGGCGCCGGCCGGGCCGTGGCAGGACGTCGGCATCCACGGAGGGCTCAACCACGGCACGCGCGCCGGGGGCGCGTTCGGCGTGCAGCTCCCGGCCGACGCCGGGCTCGGGCACGAGCAGCGGACGGTGCTCGCCGCCCCGCCGAACCTGTCGTTCTCCTCGGCGTGGGTCGACCGGTACCTCGGCGCGCCGGTGTCGTGGGCGCTGGCCCAGCCGCAGATCCAGACCACCTGGGAGAACCGGGGGAGCTGGGGCGGCGGGTACGGCGGCGACGCCGACGACGGGCCGGTCCTGGCCGGGGCGGCGCCGGGCCTGTCGATCGCGGTGCGGTGCGCGTCGACGGTCGGCGGCTTCGACCCGTCGCCGCGGTGCACCGGGGGCGGCTACTGGATCGCGCGCCGGATCGAGCTGATCGTCGCCGACGCCACGGCGCCGTCCGGTGGGCTCGACGGCGACGGCGGCGCGCTGCTGGCCGGCGGCTGGCTGACCGGCGAGAGCGCGAGCGCCCGCGTGGTCGCTTCGGACACCGGCTCGGGCGTGTACCGGTTCGTCCTGCGCGCGGGCGGCACGTCCGCGAACGCGCTCGCCGACCCCGACAGCCCGACCTGCCGCGACATCCGGCCCGGCATCGGCGTCGACCACGAGTTCGCGGCCAGCGCGACGTCGTTGGTGCCGTGCCGCACGGCGAGCACGACGTACGCGCCGGCCTTCGACCTGCGCGACCTGGGCGACGGCGTCCACGCGGGCGCGCAGCTGGTCGTCGAGGACGCGTCGGGCCGCGAGACCGTGGTCGTCTCCGGAGTGACGCTGCGGGTGAACGCCCCGGGCGGCGCGCTCGCCGATCCGGGGACGCCGTGCCCGAACGGGACGACCGGCGACGCGGGCGAGTGCGTGAAGCGACCGCCGTCGAACTCGGCCGCGCCGCAGGTGACCGGGACGGCGCGGGTCGGGGCGACGCTGGCGTACGAGCGCGGGACGTGGGCCGACGTCGACGGCGTGACGTGGAGCGCGCGCTGGCAGCGCTGCTCGGCCGGCGGCGGCGGGTGCACGGACATCCCCGGCGCGACCGGCGACACGCTCGCGGTCGGCTCCGAGCTCGCGGGCGCGACGGTGCGCGTGCTCCTCACGGCGACGACCGACGGGGGCGAGACCACGGTCGCGTCGCCGGTGAGCGCGCAGGTGACGCTCGGCGACGGGACGATGCCGAGCCCCGGCGGCGCGGGCGGGGCGGGCGGCGTGCGCGACGCCCCGGTGCGCACGGAGACCGGCGGGGGCGGCGGAGGCGGCGGCGGTGCGCTCTCCCGCGACCAGGTCCGGCGCCTGCCCGTGCCGCCGCAGCCGGCGCGGGCCGTGTCGGTGAGCGCCCTGAACGGCGTGAACGCGGGCGCGGGGGCGCGGCTGCGGATGGCCGGGAGCGGAGCGGCCCGGATCGTCCTGGGCCAGCGGCGCGAGCTGGCGGGCGTGCTGGAGAACGCCGCCGGCGAGCCGATCGGCGACGCGCAGGTCGACGTGATCGTCCACCGCCACGTCCGCGGCGCGGAGGGCGAGATCGCCGGTGCCGTGCGGACCGACGCGGCCGGCCGCTTCCGGTTCGTGCTGCCGCCGGGACCGTCGCGGATCGTGACGTTCGGCTATCGCGTGCACCTCAGCGACCGCGGCTACGACCGCACCGTGTCGACGACCGTCGAGGTCGCGGCGCCGGTGTCGCTGACGGCGAGCCGGACGTACGTGCGCAACGGCGAGGCGGTGCGGTTCCGCGGCGCCGTGACCGGCGCGCCGGCCGGCTCGCGCAAGACGGGCCGGCTCGAGGTGCGGGTCGGGCGGTCGTGGCGCGCCGTGCGAACGGTGTCCCTGGACGGTCGCGGCCGGTTCGCGACGCGATACCGCTTCGAGCGGACTGTGCGCACGCAGCGGTACGCGTTCCGGGTGAGCGTGCGCCGCGACGCGTCGTGGCCGTTCGCCGACAGCGCGTCCGCGCCCGTGACCGTCACCGTCCTGGGGAGGCCGTCATGAGGCGTCTGAGCGCCGTCGTCGCGATGATGGCGGCGTCCCTCGCCGCCCCGGGCGCGGCCCTCGCCGACGGCGCGGGCTCCCCACAGGCGATCGCGGCCCGCGCCGAGTTCCTCTCCTCCACGCCCGCGCCGCCCGGCGGCGCGGGCGCGGTGTGCGTCATCGACTCCGGCGTGGACACCGACACCGACCTGGGACCCGCGCTCGTCGAGCGCGGGTCGGTGCCCCCCGGTGGCCCCGTCGGCGACCTCGGCGCAAGGAGCGACACTGGCATCACCCTGGCGAAGCACGGCACGTACGTCGCCGGTGTCATCGCCAGCCAGGTCGACGGTGTCGGGGCGTCGGGGATATGGCCGGCGTCGCGCGTACTGAGCAGCCGCATCTTCGATGGCAGGGCCGGGGCTCCCGCGGACTATCTGCTTGCGATCGGCTGGTGCCAAGAGTCCGTTCGGCAGACCAAGGTCATCAACATCTCGATCGCCGGCCTCGCCCTAACAGCCATCGAGTCCAACCAGCTACGTGCCCGGATCAGCCAGGCACGCGCGAACGGGATCAATGTGGTCGCAGCGGCGGGCAACAGCGGCATCGACGATCTCGCCTTTCCCGCCGCCTTTCCAGGTGTGTTTGCTGTCGGAGCAACCGACGGGAACGGTGTGCTTGCCCCGTTCTCGAACCGTGGACCCGAGCTCGACATCGCCACGTTCGGCACCGACGTCTGCCTGACGACAGCCTCGGGCCACCGCATCGGCGTGGGCACCGGGACGTCCTACGCGGCCCCCGTCGTGTCCGCGGCGCTCAACGCGCTGCGGTCCTACAAGCCCGAGTTGACCCCCGACGCGGCCGAGCAGGCACTGATCTCCTCCGCGCGCATCGTCAACGGGGTGCGTGTCCTCGACGTCGCTCAGACCTTCATCGACCAGGGGCTCGGCGCCCTCGTCGCGGCCGGAGCGAACGCCGATGCCGCACCGTGCGAAGCGGTCGTGACCGGATCGAGCGCCGGCGCCGGCGCCGGCGGCGCTGCGGGCGGCGTGACCGCGGTCCGCGACGAACCGGCGGAGCCGGAGCTCGTGCTCGTGCCTTCGCCGCCCGTCGCCGCACCCATGGTCTCGGTGGCGCTACCGGACGGTGACGAGCGCACCGCCGACGTGCCGGACCGACCGGCGCTCAAGCACATCACCTTCCGTCGCGGTCGCCTGCGGGTCGCGATCTCGGGTCGCCGGACGGGCGACGTCGTCACGTTCACGGTCGACCGGCGGCGCTTCGTCCGCCGCGCGAGCCGCCTTGACGTGCGGGTCCGACGCTGGCGGACCGTCACCGTGCGGCTGCGCCGACCCGATGCCGGGACATCTCCGGCGCTCGTGATCCGCCGCGGGCACGAGTTCTCGTGACCATCGTCCAACAGATGGCTATGTAGTCAGACAGCCTCGATCGGTGTCGATAGTCTCGCCGCGGAGATGCGGCGAGGCGTTGTGATCACGTTGGCCCTCACGGCCGCGATCGCATGGGGCCACAGCGCGCACGCCGGCACGTACCAGGTCCGGTCCTGCGGAGACGCCGGCGAGGGGGCCGACGACGCGTGGGTCTACGAGAGCACGAACGAGGACGCCTACAAGCCGGTGGGCCCGGTCTGCCCGCCCGCGCCTTCTGACCGACCGTCCGACGGCGAGAACCCCGAGGACTCCACGATCACCGGCCTGGCGGCGTGGACGACGCTCGACTTGGACGATGACTACTGGCCGCGCAACGGCGAGTACATGCAGTACTCCCTTTCCGCGCCCGCCGGCACGACCATCAGCGCGATCACGATCACGCGCAGCGTGGGGAAAGACAGCCACGAGTACGCGGTCTATGGCCGCGCAGACGGGGTGCTGATCAGTCCGAACGAAACCTGCTCGATCCCGGGTGGCTACTTCACGTGCGACACCGGCGGCGGCGCCTACACCGGGACCGTCGTCGAGCCGCGGGTGCGAACCCCGGTCACGTACACCGGGCTCAACGCGAGCAAGCTCGCCTGGGGCGTCGAATGCCCGGGATCGGGCTGTGGCACCGGTGCAGCCTGGCTTCATTCCGCGTGGGTCGCCATCTACGCGTCGACGACGACCATCAGCGACCCGACGCCGCCGACGTCGGCGGACCTCGAGATCGCGGGCAGCGGGTGGCGGCGCGGGACGATCAGCGCGAGCGGGTCGGGGACCGACAGCACGGGCATCCGCGGGTTCCGGTGGTACGTCGACGGCGATGCGTTCGGCTCGGAGATCGCGCGCAGCGGCGCGTGCGACCACACGCGGGTCGCGCCGTGCACGAACCCGACGGCGGAGACGGTCGCGTTGAACACGACGGGGCTCAGCGACGGCGACCACGACGTCGAGCTCGCGGTGATCGACGCGGGCGCCAACGAGACGCGCAGCGCACCGATCGCCATCCAGGTCGACAACACGCCGCCGGCGGCCCCGACGGGGCTGTCGGTGACCGGCGGGGGCGCTACGCCGACCTTCCAGCTCGCGTGGACCGATCCGCCCGCGGGATCGGGCGCGCCGCTCGCGTCCATCCACTGGCAGGCGTGCGCCGTCGGCGGCGGGCCGTGCGCCTCGGGCAGCACGGCGCCCACCGGCGGGACGCAGACGCTCGGCGGGCTGACGCTCCCCGCGGGCGGCACGTACTCCGTCGCGGTGTGGGCGGTCGACGCGGCCGGCAACGGCAGCGCGGCCACCGGCGCGACCGGGACGGTCACGTACACGGCGCCGTCCTCCGGCGGAGGCGGGGGAGGCGGGGGCGGTTCGGGCGGCGGCGGAAGCGCCGGCGGCTCGGGCGGCGGCGCCACAGGCGGCGGGAGCGGGGGCATTCCGGACGGGGACACCGGCGATGGCGGGGGCGGCGGCGGCGCAGGGGTCGTGCCGTCCGCCCCCGTCGCCCCCGGGCCGGGCGCGTCCGGCGGGGCGCCGACGGGTCGCACCTCGGTCGCCGTCACGACCGCCACGATCTCCCCGCGCACGGGCCGGCTCCTCGTTCGCGGCAGCGTCGGCCGCCGCGCGACGGGGCGCGTCGTGATCGTCTACCGCGTCCGCGTCGGCGGCCGCACCCACACCCGCCGCACATCCGCACGCGTGGTCCGCGGCCGGTTCACCGCGCGCCTCAGGATCCCCCGCCGCTGGCGCTCAGCCGGCGGCCGCGTCGAGGTCCGCTTCGCCGGCGTCCGCGGCGTGGCGCCCGGGCGCGCCACGGCGCCGGTCGACCGCTGACACCCCTGGGGGTGGGAGCCCTCATCCGCGTATAGCGACGACGAGGGCTCCCACGTCGGCGCGGGCGCGCTCGCTCGTCCGGCCCGGAAGCCCGGAAGGCGCCGCACGGCGCCGAGAGACGAACCGCGGGGCGCCGCCCTTGGCGACGCCCCACGCCCCGCGACCCGCGACCCACTCCCCCGAGTGCTTGGCGTCCCGCCCGGCTCCAGATCCCCCTGGCCGCGAAGTTCTCCGGTGCAAGCGCTCCGCCGGTTGACCCTAGATCCGGCTCTCTGGCTTACCTTCGCGGCCTGTCGGTGTCGAGCTCTGGGCGGGACGCCACCTCTCCTCCTCCAGGCAGGTGGTGTCATATCGCACTTGGGCGCGACGTGGCAAACGGGAACCGTTCGAACGTCAGTCCACGAACCGGCGCCAGCGGGATCGGCGCCGGTTGACGTCGAGCGGCGGGGCGGCGGCAGGGCCGTCCTCGCGCAGCGCGCGCACGTACGCCCAGACGATGGCGACGGGCACGCCGAAGACGAACAGCGCGGCCAGGATCCACAGCAGGACGCGCCCCACGTAGTCGGGGCGGAACACCGTCATGCGATCGATCGTCAGCGCCAGGCGCTCGGTCATCGCATGCCAGCGCGGCTCGTGGAACTGGAACCAGACGCTCTTGAAGGTGTTCTCGCCGTCGATGATCGCCGTCGAGCGCGAGCGGGCCCGGTCGTCGGCCGCGTAGAGGCCGATCAGCGGCTCGCCGCGGCTGCGGATGCACACCTCGACGGGCACGTCGACCAGCGGCGCGGGGATCGCGGCCTCGGCGGCCTGGCCGTCGAGCAGCCCCGGCGGGATCGTCGCCGTGAAGTCGTAGCCGCCGCCGCGGAGCCTGACGCGCAGCTCCGGCGTGGGGCCGAACGGCGTGGCGACGCGGAAGCTGATGCGCTCCGAGTGCGCCTCGGCGACGACGTCGGTGAAGCACACCGGATGACCGCGCTGCAGCGGCACCGTGTCGGTCTTCGTGATCGAGGCCGGCGACGGGATCGCGGCGGGCGTCGGGCGCTGCTCGGAGACGAACGGGCGCACCACGAACAGGAACCCGAGCACGAGCACGATCGCGGCCCCGGCGATCGCCGCCCTACGCATAGAAGCGCTCCACGACGAGGCCGAACGCGCTGAGCTGCAGCAGGAACATCGCGCCGAGCAGCCCGCCCGCGGTGAACGCGCGCACCCGCCCGGGCAGGCCGGCGATCGCGGCCGCCACGGCGAGGCCGAACAGCGGGATGAGCATCAGGAGGTAGCGGCCGGTGATGACCGGGTCGGCCGGGTTGACCAGCAGCGCGCGGAACGCGGCCGCGTGCAGCGCCAGCACCGACAGCACGAACGCGACGAGCAGCACCGCCACGACGTCGCGCCGCTCCCACAGCGTGCGGCGATGGCGCCACGCCGACACGGCGAGCAGGGCCAGGCCCAGCCACACCGCGATGCGGATGGCGTCGAGCAGGTCGCGCGGGAACGCGACCTCGAACTGCACGAACGTGCCGAAGAAGCGGTTGAGGTACACGTTCTCGACGTCCCAGCTCACGCCGATCGGCTCGCTCATCCCCGGCAGCGGCGGCAGGTAGAACTGCCACAGGTACGACCAGAACCCGGCCATCTCGCCGAGGTCGAAGCGGGTCGCGTACGCGCCCAGGACGACGAGGACGACGAGCGCGCCGACCGCCCAGGGCACCACCGCGGGGATGCGCGCCAGCACGCCCGGCCGCGGCGACCCGCGCGAGCGCCACCAGCCCAGGCCGATCGCGAACAGCGCCGGAGCGACGAGGCCCAGCGCGCGGCCCTGCGTGAAGCAGGCCGCGGCGACCACCGCCAGCAGGCCGGCCACCAGCCGCCACGACGGCCCCCGCCTCGCGACGAGCGTCATCAGATACAGCGCGCCCGCCGCCAGCGTCAGCAGCAGCACGTCGGGCGTCACGCGAGTGGAGACGTCGAGCAGGACCGGATGCAGCGCCACCGCCGCGGCGGCGAGCGTCTGCAGCTCGCGCCGGCGGCCGAACAGCTCCCCGGCCAGCAGCCACGTCAGCACGACCGCGACGAGCAGCAGCGCGACGTTGTAGAGCCGCAGCGCGTACAGGCGGTCGAAGATCGTGCCGCCGGCGATCTCGTACGGGACGACCGCGGTCAGGTAGTAGAGCGGCGGGTTGTCGAACACGCGCGAGCCGGACCCGTCGCGCCGATGCTCCTCGGTGAGCTTCGCGTTCTCGCGCTCCCAGATGCGCTCGTCCTCGTGCGTCCACAGCGGGCGCGCCGCCTGGTTGCCGCGCAGCGGCTCCAGCCCGGCCCACACCCACGCGACGTACTGCTCGGTCGACACCGACGGCGGGAACGACGGCTCCAGCCAGCCGAGGTCCGGGTTGCGCCACGGCATGACGCCCGCGTCGGCGATCTTCTGGACGTAGCTGACGTGCGCGCTCTCGTCGGCGCCCTGCATCGCGGGCACCGCGAACGTCCACGCCAGCCCCTGCACCAGCAGCACGCCGAGCACGGCGAGCAGGGGCAGCGGGATGCGACGGGGGCGGCGCACCGCGCGGTTGAGGCTCGGCGGCTACCCGCGGTCGTCGCCGGAGCCCAGCGAGCGCTGGCCGCGCCCGAGCTCCCCGGCGGTCGGGCGCCACAGGCTCGGGTAGACCTCGACCACGTGGCGGCCGGTGTCGACGAGACCGCCGATGGCGACGAGCACGGCGCCGACGGCGCCCGCGTAGACCCCGATCTGGGAGGACACCTCGGCGTCGACGAGATCCGGCGGGTCGATGATGCGGCGCAGGATCAGCACGAACAGCAGCAGCCCGAGAAGGGTGCGCGCGATGAGGATCGGCCGCGTCTGGACCGGGATCGCCGAGGCGAGCGTCAGGATGCCGCCGGCGAGGATGACGAAGCGCAGGTTCGTGAACGTCTGCCAGCCGGTCGTGTCGTCCACGACTCCGTTGCTGCGCGTGACCTCGTACCAGGTCATGAACAGGGCGAGCACGACGATCACTGCGCCGATTGCGCTCAGCGCCCGTCCGACGTTGGGCTTCAGCAGCGGCATGAAGGTCTCCGAGGGTAGCGTCAGGGTCGGAACACGAGCCGGTACACGGCCTGCTCCACGGCGGGTGGAACGGGCCGGGGCCCCCAGAAGTAGCGGTATATCGCCCGTTCGACGACGCCCGCCTGGCTGGCGCGCGCCAGCTCCCGCCGCCGCGCGTAGAGCGCGGCGTGCTTGGCGCGCAGCATCCCGTACAGGCGCCGGTACTCGCGGCGGGCGCCGAACACCATCGTGTCGCCGTGGCGGCGGTACAGGAAGACCACCTCGTCGACCTTGGCGCCGCGCCAGCCGCGCTCCAGCGCGCCCAGCCAGAAGTCCCAGTCCTCGTAGCCGGTGCGGAACGCCGGGTCGTAGCCGCCGACGTCCTCCCACAGCGCGCGGCGCGTGAGGCCGACGGCGCCGATGATGTGGCGGTACAGGAGCCGGTAGGGGTCCAGCGGCGGGAAGCGCAGCTCGCCCGACCAGGCGCCGAAGAAGCGGGCGATCCCGTACGTGAAGCCGAGCCCCGGGTCGGCGTCCAGGGGCGCCCGCAGCGCGCGCAGGGCGCCGGGCTCCATCACGTCGTCGGCGTCGAGGGCGATGACGAGCGGCGTCTGCGCCAGGCGGTAGCCGGTGTTGCGCGCCGCCGACAGGCCCTGGTTGTCCTGGCGGACCACCTCGGCGCCGTCGGGCAGCGCGGCGAGCGCCTCGAGCGTGGCCGGGTCGGTGGAGCCGTCGTCGACGACGATGACCCGCGGCGGGCCGCCGTCCTGGGCCAGCAGCGACGCGACCGCCTCGGCGACGTGGACCCCCGCGTCGTGGCACGGGACGACGGCCGTGATGTCCTGGTTGGCGCTCACGGCGGGCGTACCCTAGGGGACCGTGCCCGCCCGGCGGATCCTCCTCGTCGCTCAGCTCGCCCCGCCGTCCCCGCTCTCGGCCGCGCGCCGGACCGCCGGCTTCGCCAAGCACCTCGGGCGCCGGGGCCACGACGTCACCGTGCTGTGCTCCAACCTCAGCGGCGCCGGCCCGGTGGACGGCGCGCGGCGCGTCGTGCGCACGCGCGACCTGATGACCAGCCGGTTCAACTGGCGCAAGGGCCAGTTCGCGGCGCTGCAGGGCACCGCGCAGGGCTCCGCGCCGATGCCATCCAAGCTCGAGGAGTGGGTGATCCCGGACCTGGCGATCCTGAGCTGGGTGCCGTTCGCGCTGCCGCGCGCGCTCGCGCTGCACCGCGAGCAGCCGTTCGACGTCGTGTGGACGAGCGGGCCGCCCCCGACCACCTACCTGGTCGGCCTGGCGCTCAAGCGGCTCCACGGCGTGCCGTGGGTCGCCGACCTGCGCGACGGCTGGCGCTTCGAGCGCACCCGCACCGACTTCCCGGTGGCCGCGATGCGCGCCGCCGACGCCTGGCTGGAGCGCACGCTGCTGGGCGCCGCCGACCGGCTCACGACGATCAGCCGCCCGATGGCCGAGGACGCCCGCGCGCGCCTGGGCCAGCACGAGGCCCACACGCTCTCCAACGGCTTCGACCTGGAGGAGCTCGCGGACGTCGCCGGCGGCGACGGCATCCCCGACGGGGTGCTGCATCCCGAGCGCCACTCGCTCCTGTACACCGGGCGCATCGGCTACGTCGGCCGCTCGCCCGAGCCGATCCTCGCCGGCGTGCGCGCGCTCAAGCGCCGCGACCCCGAGGCCGCCGCCAAGCTGGAGGTGCTGTTCGCCGGCCCGCTGCGCGACGGCGAGCGCGCGCAGATCGAGGCGCCCGACCTGGCCGGGACGGTGCGGGCGGTGGGCGCGTTCGACCGCGAGACGACGATGCGCCTGCAGCGCCGGGCCGGCACGCTGCTGCTGCTGACGACCGGCATCCGCGGCGAGACGGGCCAGAAGCTCTACGAGTACCTCGCCGCCGACCGGCCGATCCTCGTCGTCGGCGACCAGACGGAGGCCGCGCGCGTCGTCACCGACGGGCAGGCCGGGATCGCGGTGCCGCTCGACGACCCGGAGGCGATCGCCGACGGGCTGGCCGACCTCGTCCACGGGCGGGTGCGGACCGCCGCGGACGGGATCGCGCGCCGGTTCGACTACGCCGCGCTCACCGAGGAGCTCGAAGCCCACCTCGAAGCGGCGATCTCCGCCACCACGACGGTGCGGTAGCCCGGCGGGCGGTCGCCGCCGCGCAGCCGGCGCAGGGCGCGCCGCGCCCACGGCCGGTCCTCGCGCAGGCCGCGTTCGAGCACGCGCGCGGCCAGCCGCGTCGGCACCGCCCAGCGCGCGCGCAGCTCGCGGCGCGCCAGGCGCACGTGCGCGTCGGGGCTGCCGCTCGGGAAGCTGCGCACCAGGCCCCAGGCGCGCAGCGGCACCTCCAGGTCGGCGGGGTACGGCAGGCCGGCGCCGACGCGCGCGACCAGCCACCCCGGCGGGCGGCGCAGCGAGGCCAGCAGGCGCTCGTCGGCCGCGAGCGCGGCCGGGCCGGCGGGCGAGGACACGATCACGCGGCGGCGCGCGACGCGGCCGAGCTCGCGCAGCGCGACGCCGCGGCGGCTCTGCGGGAGCCGGTCGAGCAGGTCGATCGCGACGACGACGTCGAAGGCGCCGTCGGGGAACGGCAGCGCGCCCACGTCGGCGACGACGCGGCGCGCGCGGGTGGCCGGCGGGCGCACCCACGCCCCGTCGTCGTCGAAGGCGCGGTCGACCGCCGTGACCTGCCAGCGGTCGTCGAGCAGGTCGGCGATCCCCAGCGCCCCGCTGCCGGCCTCCAGCAGCGTCCCGCCCTCGATCTCGCGCACGAGCGCCAGCACCGGCTCGGCGCGCACGAGCTCGCCGAGCCGGCGTGCGCCCACGAGCCGGCGCACGACGGTCATCGGGTAGGCACGCGGAACCGGCACAGGCCGGCTTTTCTACCATCCCGACCCTTGAAGCCGCGCCTCATCCCAGCCGCGCTGGCGGCCGCCGCGGTCCTGTTCGCCGGTTGCGGCGGCGACACGTCGACCACGCCGGTCCAGGGCCAGACGACCCCGCCGGCCGTCGCGACCGCCCCGACGACATCCACGGCGACGACCCCGACGACGCCGCAGAAGCTCGACGCCGCCGGGCAGGCGGCGATCCTCGAGTCGTGCGTCGGCGGCAAGCCGGCCGAGACGTTCGAGTGGTTCCAGCCGACCGTCGACTACGCGGTGAGCATGGGCGGCACCGGGTTCACCGTCACGCTGAAGGGCAAGCCGGTGACGCTGATCGTCTTCCCGTACCTGGAGGCCGCCCAGTACGGCTTCGAGGACATCCAGGAGCGCCTCATCCAGCTCCAGCAGAAGCGCCCGACCGACTACGCGATCGTGGCGGCGACGGCCGCCCAGCCGGTCGCCAACGTGCTGGAGGTCGCGTCGCAGGGCGCCCTGGACCCCGAGGCCGAGGCGAAGGTCCAGAGCTGCATCCAGCAGGCGACGACGCCGCGCTGAGCGCCGCTACTTGAGGATCAGGCCGCAGCGATCCTCGTCGTGGGGCTGCTCGTTGGGGTTGGGGAACAGCAGCGGCGTGCGCCCGACCCGGTCGCAGAACTCGGCGAACGCGGTGTTGTCGGTGGAGTCGTCGGCGATCAGCGCGCCGCCCTCGGCCAGCTTCGGCCAGGCGAGCTCGAACTCGCCGCGCATCGTCTCGTACGTGTGGTCGGAGTCGTGCAGGAACACGTCGAGGCGGTCGATCCCGTCGAGCACCCCGGGCAGGACGTCGAGCGACGCGCCCAGGTGCAGCTCCCAGCGGTCGCGCAGCGCGTCGGGCACCAGCCAGCCGGGCTCGCGGCCGGGCGGCAGCGTGCCGGTGTAGCCGTCGACGTTGGCGGGACCGGTCTCGGCGTAGGACGGCAGGTCGATCGAGATCAGCCGGCCGTGGTCGTTGACGCGCATCGCCTCGAGCACGAACGCGCTCGTCATGCCGTGCAGGACGCCGGTCTCGACGAACACCGCCGGGCGCAGCGCGCGCGTCAGGCAGTACACCCAGACGCGGTAGAGGCGAAGCTGCCAGATCGAGTCGAAGCGCTTCGTCTCGAACGCCGGCTCGCCGGCGACGATCTCCTCGAACTGCCGGGGCAGCGGCGAGGCGTGGAGCTCGCCCAGGTAGGGCAGCAGGTCGCGGCCGCCGAGGACCGAGCTGAGCCGGCCCAGGAAGTACGATCCCTGTTCGATTCCGGTCACGTTCACGGCTTGGGAAGGTAGGCCCTGGCGCCCCGGCGCGACTTCCCACCGTCCGGCTCGTTCGGATCACCACACGTATGTGCGGCATCGCCGGAGCCATCAACCTGCGCGGAGAGCCCGTGCCCGACCTCGCTCGTCGCCTCGACGTGATGGGCGAGCTGATCGCGCATCGCGGCCCCGACGACCACGGCACGTGGAGCCACCCGCGCGGGCACGTCGGCTTCGCGCACCGGCGCCTGTCGATCTTCGACCCCTCGCCGGCCGGCCACCAGCCGATGGCGGGGCCCGGCGGGCGCGTGACCACGTTCAACGGCGAGATCTACAACTGGCCGGAGCTGCGCGAGGAGCTGGGCGGCGACTGGCGCACGCGGACCGACACCGAGGTGCTGCTGCGCGCGCACGAGCGCTGGGGCGCCAACGCCGTCGACCGGCTGCGCGGCATGTTCGCCTACGCGCTGTGGGACGAGCCCGCCGGCGAGCTGCTGCTGATCCGCGACCGCTTCGGCGTCAAGCCGCTCTACTACGCGCAGGTCGGCGACGTCCTCTACTTCGCCTCCGAGGCCAAGGCGCTGCTGCCGTTCCTGCCGGCGATCGCCACCGACCCGGAGGGGCTGAAGGACTACCTCGCCTTCCAGTTCTGCCTGGCCGGCAAGACCCTGTTCCAGGGCGTGCGCGAGCTGCTGCCCGGCCACCGGCTCGTCGTGCGCGGCGGCGTCGCGCGGCCCGAGCGCTACTGGGAGGTCTACTACGACCTCGACTGGCAGCACCGCGAGGCGTGGTTCGAGGAGCGCATCGAGGCGCTGCTGCACGACAGCGTGCGCCTGCACCTGCGCTCCGACGTGCCCGTCGGCGCGTACGTGTCCGGCGGCCTGGACTCCAGCGCCGTCGCCGGGCTCGCGTCCGTATACGGCGACGGCCCGATGCAGGGCTTCACCGGGCGCTTCACCGAGGGGCCCGAGTACGACGAGTCCGGGTACGCGCGGCTGCTGGCGCAGGAGCGCGGGCTGGACCTGACCGTCGTCGACATCGGCGTCGACGACTTCATGCGCGAGATCGGGCGGGTGATCTACCACCTCGACTTCCCGGTCGCCGGCCCCGGGTCGTTCCCGCAGTTCATGGTGTCGGAGGCCGCCGCGCGCCACGTGAAGGTGATCCTCGGCGGCCAGGGCGGCGACGAGATCTTCGGCGGCTACACCCGCTACCTGATCGCCTACTTCGAGCAGTGCATCAAGGCCGCGATCGAGGGCACGATGCACAACGGCAACTTCGTCGTCACCTACGAGTCGATCATCCCCCAGCTCTCGTCGCTGCGGAACTACAAGCCGATGCTGCAGCAGTTCTGGCGGGAGGGCCTGTTCGGGGAGCTCGACGAGCGCTACTTCCGCCTCATCAACCGCGCCCCCGACGTCGAGCGGCTGGTCGACGTGCGCGCGCTCGGCGACTACGACCCGTTCCACGCGTTCGCCGAGGTCTTCAACGGCCGCAACGTCGGCCACGAGTCCTACTTCGACAAGATGACGCACTTCGACTTCAAGACGCTCCTGCCGGCGCTGCTGCAGGTCGAGGATCGCGTCTCGATGGCGCACGGGCTGGAGTCGCGCGTCCCGCTGCTGGACCACCCGCTGGTGGAGCTGGCGGCGACGATCCCCGCCGACGTGAAGTTCCCGGGCGGCAGGCTCAAGCACGTGTTCGCCCAGGCCACGCGCGCCGCGGTGCCCGAGGCGATCGCCCAGCGCAAGGACAAGATGGGCTTCCCGGTGCCGCTGGTGGAGTGGGCGCGCGGACCGGCCCGCGACCACCTGCGCGACACGTTCGCGACCGACCGCGACCTCTACGACCGCCGCGCGGTGCTCGACGCGCTCGACGGCGAGTCGAAGTTCGGGCGCACGTTCTGGGGACTGCTCAGCCTGGAGCTGTGGCAGCAGCGCTTCCACGACCGCGAGCACGAGTTCCGCTCGATGCTCGCCCCGACCACGGAGACGACCACCACATGAAGATCCTGATCACGGGCGGGGGCGGGTTCATCGGCTCGCACCTGGCCGACCGCCTCCTGGCCGCCGGCCACGAGGTGTGCACCGTCGACACCTACGCGACGAGCCGCCGCGACAACCTCACGCCCCAGGACGGCCTGACGATCGTCGAGGGCTCGATCGCCGACGAGGCGTTCTTCGACGGGGTCATGGACGACTTCCGGCCCGACGCGGTCGCGCACGCCGCCGCCTCCTACAAGGATCCCGACGCGTGGGCCGAGGACGCGCGCGCGAACGCGCTGGGCACCGCGATCGTCGTGAAGGCCAGCGAGCGGCTGGGCGTCAAGCGCCTCGTCTACTTCCAGACGGCGCTCTGCTACGGCGTCAAGCCCGAGGAGCAGCCGATCACGCTCAACCACCCGCTGCGCCCGTACGAGTCGTCGTACGCGATCTCCAAGACGGCCGGCGAGAACTACATCCGCCTGTCGTCGCTGGACTGGGTGAGCTTCCGGCTGGCCAACGTCTACGGCCCCCGCAACCTGTCGGGCCCGCTGCCGACGTTCTTCAGCCGCCTCACGCAGGACAAGCCGTGCTTCGTCACCGACACGCGGCGCGACTTCCTGTTCGTCTCCGACCTCGTCGACGTCGTCGTCCCGGCGCTGGTCGACGGCGTCGGCTCGGGCGCCTACCACGTGTCGTCGGGCTCGGACGTGTCGATCAAGGAGCTGTTCGACGCGACGACCGCCGCGCTGGGGCTGGGCGAGATCGACGTGGAGATCCGCCCGCGCGCCGCCGACGACGCCGAGTCGATCCTGCTGGACCCGTCGCGCACGAACGCCGACTTCGACTGGAAGACGAGCGTCGCGCTCGAGGACGGGGTCGCGCAGGCGATCGCCTGGTACCAGGAGCACGGGATCGAGCAGACGTACACCCACCTGAAGGAAGAGCAGCTGCGGGTGCGCTCCTGATGGCCAAGGTGCTGGTCGCCGGCGGCGCCGGCTTCGTCGGGTCCAACCTCGTCAGGGCGCTGCTGGCGCGCGGCGACGAGGTGCTCGTCGTCGACAACCTCCTCAGCGCCGAGCGCGAGAACGTGCCCGCGGGCGCCACGCTCGTCGAGGCGTCGATCAACGACGACGACGTCCTCGCGTCGCTGCCCGAGGACCTCGACCTGGCGTTCAACCTCGTCACCTACCACGGCAACCAGTCCTCGATGGCCGACCCGCTGGCCGACCACGAGCACAATCTGCTGACGTCGCTGAAGCTGTTCATGCGCCTGTCGCAGATCGCGTCGCTGCGCAAGGTCGTCTACGCGGGCGCCGGCTGCACGGTGGCCGAGAAGACGTTCGAGGCGGCCAGCGCGACGCAGGAGGACGCGCCGGTGTCGCTGTACCTCGACTCGCCCTACCAGATCAGCAAGGTCGTCGGCGAGCTGTACGGCAACTACTTCTGGATGCGCGAGGGGTTGCCGATCGTCAAGGCCCGCTTCCAGAACGTGTACGGGCCGGGCGAGGTGCTCGGCGCCGGGCGCTGGCGCGGCACGGTCAACACGGTGTGGCGCAACGTGACGCCGACGTTCGTGTGGAAGGCGCTGCACGACGAGGCGCTGCCGCTGGACAACGGCGGGATCGCCACGCGCGACTTCATCTACGTCGAGGACATGGCGCGCGGGCTGATCGCGTGCGCGGAGCGGGGCGAGCCGGGCGGGGTCTACAACCTCGCGTCGGGCGTGGAGACGTCGATCCGCGAGCTGGCCGAGACGATCGTCGAGCTGTGCGGGTCGGGCCGCGTCGAGGTGGCGCCGGCGCGCGACTGGGACCGCTCGGGCAAGCGCTTCGGCGCGACCGAGAAGTCCGAGCGCGAGCTGGGCTTCCGGGCCGAGGTGGGGCTGCGCGAGGGCCTGGAGCGCCAGATCGCCTGGACGCGCGAGAACGAGGCGTTCATCGCGGCGTGCATCGAGAAGCACGCGGCGCGGATGGCCGCGGCGGTCTAGTGGCCGACACGCGCGTCATCGTCCCGCCGCGCGGGTGGCAGGCGCCGAACCTGCGCGAGCTGTGGGAGTACCGCGACCTCGCCTTCTTCCTCGTCAAGCGCGACGTCTCGATCCGCTACCGCCAGACGCTGATCGGGACCGTGTGGGCGATCCTGCAGCCGCTGCTGCTCGCCGTCGTCTTCAGCGTGTTCCTGGGCCACTACGCGAGGGTGCCGTCGGGCGCGGGCGTGCCGTACCCGGTGTTCGCGCTGGCCGGCATGGTCATGTGGCTGTACTTCAGCCAGGCGATGCAGTTCGCGTCGGACTCGACGGTCGCCTCGCGCGAGCTGATCGGCAAGGTCTGGTTCCCGCGCATGATCATCCCGATCGCCGCGGTGCTGCCGCCGGCGATCGACTTCCTGCCGGCGTTCGCGATCGCGATGGTCGTGCAGCTCGCCTACGGGGTGGTGCCGCCGGTGCAGATCCTGCTCGTGCCGGTGCTGGCGGTGCTGACGCTGGCGGTCGCGCTGGGGATCGGGCTGTGGCTGAGCGCGCTGAACGTGCGCTACCGCGACATCCGCCTGGCCGTGCCGTTCCTCATCCTCGTCGGCCTGTTCGTGACGCCGATCGTCTACCCGTTCGACGTCGTGCCGGAGGCCGCGCAGCCGTTCTACGCGCTCAACCCGATGGTGGGCGTGCTGGAGACCTACCGGTGGATGATCTTCCCCGACGCCGACTGGCCGGGCGCGCTGCTGGCGATCCCGCTGGCCACCGCGGCCGTGCTGCTGGTGACGGGCGCCTGGTACTTCACGCGAGCGGAGCGGGACTTCGCGGATGTCATCTGACCAGCTCGCCATCAGGGTCGCGGGGCTCGGAAAGCGCTACCGCCTCGGGGGCGCGCAGACCGACCTGCTCAGCGAGCGCATCGGCCGCCGCGCGCCCAAGGGGCGCGACTTCTGGGCCCTGCGCGGCGTCGACCTGAGCATCGCGCCGGGCGAGGTCGTCGGGCTCGTGGGCCGCAACGGCGCCGGCAAGTCGACGCTGCTGAAGTGCCTGTCGCGGATCACGCCGCCCACCGAGGGGCGCATCGAGCTGACCGGCCGCGTCGGGACGCTGCTGGAGGTCGGCACCGGCTTCCACCCCGAGCTCAGCGGCCGCGAGAACGTGTACCTGAGCGGCACGATCCTCGGCATGCGCCGGTCCGAGGTGGCCGCGCGCTTCGACGAGATCGTCGAGTTCTCGGGCATCGAGCAGTTCCTGGAGACGCCGGTCAAGCGCTACTCGAGCGGCATGTACGTGCGCCTGGCCTTCGCGGTCGCCGCGCACCTCGACACCGACATCCTGCTCGTCGACGAGGTGCTGGCCGTCGGCGACGCCGAGTTCCAGCGCAAGTGCTTCGGCAAGATGGACGACGTCGCCCGCGGCGGGCGCACGGTCGTGTTCGTCTCCCACCAGCTCAGCGCGGTGCAGCGGCTGTGCACCCGCTCCTACTGGATCGACGGCGGGCGGGTGCGCGCCGAGGGGCCCACGAACGAGGTCGTCGCCCAGTACCTGCACCACGCGGGCGCCACCCAGGACGGCGGCGTGGCGACGATCGGGCCGGAGGTGCCGCGCTCGACCACCGGCGCGGTGACGCTCGAGCGGGTCGCGCTGCTCGACGACGACGACCGCCCGACCGACCGCATCCGCCTGGGCCAGCCGTTCACCGTCGCGATGACGTTCCGGGTGAACGAGACCGTCGAGGACGGCGTCATCGAGCTCGGCCTCTCCAGCGCCGACGGCACGCGGGTGGCGACCGTGCAGAACGTCGACGGCGACCGCCCCCTGCTGTCGCTCGCCCCGGGCCGCCACGAGATCCGCGCCCGCATCGACGCGACGCTGCTGCCGGGCGAGTTCACGCTCGACGTCGGCATGCACCGGCTGATCGGCCTCACGCTGGACTTCGTCGAGCGCGCGCTGACGTTCACCGCGCTCAACGTCGCCCACGACGGCTCCGAGGACCGCTGGCCCTGGGTCGTCGTGCGCGGGGCGCTGCGCCCCGAGAGCCAGTGGTCGGTGCGCACCGCCGACGCGCCAGCCTGAGGCGCCATTCAAGGACGAGACAGCCCCGTCCGATATCCCCTCCTGCGGTCGCTGTGACGAGCAGGGTCCGCAGACCCTGAATGGAGAGGAAAGGAAGGAGCTTCGTGTCACCGACGACCATCCGCCGCGCGATCGCGGCGGCGGGCGCCGTCGCCGCCGCGCTGGCCCTGCCGGCCGCCGCCAGCGGCTTCGGCACGATCGACGGGAAGATGGGCCAGCACGCCGAGCACGAGAAGATCACGCGGGTGCTCTCGTGCGAGGCCGTGGGCGCGCCCAGCCAGTGCTTCCAGCCGCTGTCGATGGACATGCTGGCCGGCACGAAGGGCACGCTCGGCGGCGTCGGCATCCCCGACAGCCCGCTGGAGATCATCGGCCACCCCGAGGCCCACTGCGACGACGCCGACTACCTGCCCGGCAAGCCGTACGAGGTGTCGGCCGCGCAGCGCGCCGCCGCCGCGATCGCCGCGTGCGTCAACAACTTCGGCCGCAACCTCGACCGCGCCGTCGAGCAGGCCAACCTCATCCTGGACGCCGACAACCGGCCGATCGCGATCCAGGCCGACATCGCCGTCCCGACGTGCACCATGGGCACGGGCAGCGTCGGGCGCGCCAAGTGCAACACGCTCGAGTTCCTCGGGCGCGCGCTGCACGCCGCCGAGGACTTCTGGTCGCACACGAACTGGGGCGACACCGCCAACCCGGCCAAGCCGCAGATCACCAAGCCGGCCGAGAAGGGCGAGGACGGCAAGATCCTCGTCGAGGCGACCTACGACATCACGAACCCGCTGGGGCTCGGCCGCAGCGAGCTCGTCCCCTACCTGCGCTACCCGGTCCCGACGTCCCTGCTGCCGACCGGCGCGCAGGAGCAGGATCAGACGGCGCCGATCTCCGGGTGCGACGACAGCGCCCAGGACATCGTCAACTGGATCGACGTGCTCGGCACGGTCGTGACCGGCATCAGCCTGGGCGACCTGAAGAACCTGTGCCCGAACCGGGTCGGCCACTCCATGCTGAACAAGGACAAGGGCGAGATCGACTGGCGCACCGGCCAGACCTCGAACCCGAGCACGCCCCGCGCCGTGATCGGCGACAACTTCCAGCGCGCCGTGACCGGGGCTCGCGCCCAGGCCAAGGCCGTCTGGGAGGACTTCGCCCGGGCGCTCGTGACCCGCTACGGGCCCGAGCGCGGCAACGCCCTGATCCGCGCGATCACGAGCGACACGCCCTGGACGAGCTGCGCCGTCGGCGGCAGCGGGAACTTCACGCTGGCCGCCCCGCGCGGTCCGGAGTCGTCGACGCGCACCGTGACGACGACGATCTCCAACCGCACCGGGGAGACGCTCGCCTGCGGCGAGGCGCTCCTCAACAGCGGGCAGTGGGCGAGCTTCCCGGCCGACACGATCCCGTCGGGCGGCTCGAGCTCGTTCCGCGTCGAGAGCAACATCACGCCCAAGGGCGGCGGCGGTCCCGAGGGCAGCGTGACGCTGGCGATCGGCCAGACCGGCTACGCCGTCCGCTACCGCTGGGACAACCCGATCGTCGGCAGCAACAGCATGTCCTGCGACGTGCTGCGCGGCGGCGCGGCCGACTCGTCGGCCCCGTACCGCTGCAACGTCCGCAACATCAAGGGCAACGACGCCACCCCGACGCTGGAGGTCACGAACCGATGAGCACGACGATCCGGCGACTCGCCGCCATCGCGCTCGCGACCGTGTGCGCGGCCGGGGCGGCCGCGGCGCCCGCGAGCGCCGCGAAGATCACCGCGACCGCGAGCGGCGTCAAGGTGACGAGCTGCTCCGTGCGGCTCGTCGTGGAGCTCACGCTGTTCACGCGGGGGATGTCCTGCAAGCGGGCGCTGCACCACGCCAACCGCGCGGCCAGCAGCGACCGCTGGTGCCCGCCCGGCTGGAGCACGAAGGCGCGCGTGAAGCTCTACGCGAAGGGCGCCAAGGAGCACCCGACCGTCACGCTCTGCCGCAAGGGCAAGCAGGCGTTCACGTACCACCTGCCGACCGGCTGACGCCGGCCTCCTGCGGGCTCGGCCTCGTGCGCACCAGGCGCGCGAGGCCGGGCGGCAGGTCCCAGTTGAAGCGGCCGAACAGCAGCACCAGCGCGGGCACGACGAGCGCGCGCACCACGGTCGCGTCCAGCAGGATGCCCACCGCCAGGCCGGTCGCGAGGATCTTGATCTCCGTGCCGGGGCTCGCGGCCAGCGCCGCGAAGGCGCACACGAGGATCAGCGCCGCGCTCGTGACCAGGCGGCCGGTGCGGCCGAGGCCGAAGACGACGGCCTCCGGCGTCGAGCCCGTCTCGTCGTAGCCCTCGCGGACCCGGCTGAGGATGAACACCTCGTAGTCCATCGACAGGCCGTAGAGGAAGGCGAAGATCGCCAGCGGGATCCAGTTCGTGATCGCGTCGGTCGCCGGGATCCCCCAGATCGCCTCCGACAGCCCGCCCTGCTGCCAGACGAGCACGACGACGCCCCACGCGGCGCCGATCGACAGCACGTTGAGCAGCACCGCCTTGAGCGGCAGCAGCCACGAGCGCAGCGCCCGCATCAGCAGCACGAACGTCAGCAGCCCGATCAGCGCGAACATCCACGGGAACGCCGCGTAGATCGCCCGGGTGATGTCGCGGACCTGGGCGATGCGCCCGCCGATCTCGGCCTGGCCGCCGACCGCGTCGCGGACCCGGTCCAGCGTCGCCGCGCCGGCGTCGGTGGCGGCGTCGTCGTGGGGGATCGCGACGACGATGCGGCGCTCGCCGACCGCCCAGGCGTCGCCCTCGGGGGCGACCGCGGACTCGACCCCCTCGACGTCGCGCAGGCGCTCGGCCAGCCCGCTCGCCTCGCCGGCGGGGGCGAGCAGCTCCAGCGGCGTGAGCGCGCCCGCGCCGACGCCGGCGTCCTCGAGCTGCTGCAGCGTCGCGCGCGCCTCGCCGGAGGTGGCGAGCGCGTCGACGGCCGGCTCGCCGGGACGCAGCGACAGCGCGGCCGCGGCCAGCGCGAGGAGGACGGCGAGGCCGGCGACCGCGGCCGGCCACGGATGGGCGACGATCCGCCGCGCCCAGGCGGTCCAGCCGCGGCTGGCGCCGATCCCGCGGGTGCGGTTGCGGCGGCCCAGGCGCGGGCCGAAGCGCAGCAGGATGCCCGGCAGCAGCGTGACGGTCGCCAGCGTCGAGACGAGCGGGATCAGCAGGCCGCCGAAGCCGATCGAGCGAATCGCCGGGACCGGCACCACGACGAGCGCGAGCAGGCCGATCGCCACGGTCGTGCCCGAGACGACGATCGCGCGCCCGGCGGTCTCCATCGCGCGGACCACCGCCGCCTCGCCGTCGAGGCCGTTGGCGCGCTCCTCGCGCCAGCGCGAGACGACGAACAGCGAGTAGTCGATCGCCACCCCGAGCCCGATCAGCCCGACCAGGAACTGGACGACGAACGACACCTCGGTGACCTGGGCCAGGCCGAGCAGGACGAGGAACGTCGTGAGGATCGAGACGGCCGCGATCAGCAGCGGCACGAGCGCGAGGAACGAGGCGAAGACCCACACGAGGATCGCCAGGGCGGCCGCGGCCCCGAGCAGGACCTCGACGAGCAGGGTCGGCCCGCCGCTCTCGGACCCGCCGGCCTCGGTGAGCGGCTCGACCCCGGTGACGCCGACCCCGACCTGGGCCCCGGCCCGCTCGGCGGCCGCGGCCGCCTGCGGGTTCTCGTCCAGGCCCGACGGCGGGCGCGGCGTGAACAGCAGCGCGATGCGCACGTCCGGGTCGCCGGCCAGCGGCGGGTCGGCCAGCAGGCGCGAGCCCTCCACCGCCTCGGCGACCTGCGCGAACGCGGCCTCCGGGTCGTCGGCGTCCTGCGCGACGAGCACGAGCGGCGTGAGCGCGCCGCCCGCGCCGGTCGCGGCGAGGATCTCCCGGTTGACCTCGAAGCCCTCGCGGCCGGGCGCGTCGAAGCGGCGCTCGAACGCGTCGCCGATCTGCGTCGTCGCGAAGACGCCGGCGAGGGTGAGCGCCAGCCAGGCGCCGGCGACGAGGCGGCGGTGCGCGAGGACCCAGCGGGTGAGGACGGCCATCGGATCGCCGCACTACCCCGAGACGGCGGCGGCTAGCCTGCGCCGCCGTGCGACGCCCCTCCGTCCTCTTCGTCGGCCAGGCCTACTACAACCACTGGTACCTGTCGCGGCGCCTGCGCGAGCTGGGCTGGAAGGCCGACCTGGTCAACTTCGACCCGGGCCACCGGGGCCACTACCACGGCGAGGACCGGATGCTCGTCGGCCGCACGCGCCGCGACCTCGCCCGGCACCTGGCGTTCTTCGCGCGGGCCGCGCGCGAGTACGACGTCTTCCACTTCGCCAACGCCCACGGGCTGCGCTTCGGCGACGCGATCCACGACTTCGTCGCCAACCGCTTCCGCGAGCACGACGAGATCCGCTGGCTGAAGCGGATGGGCAAGACGATCGTCTACACGACGAACGGCTGCCTGGACGGCGTGTCGCAGTCGAGCTTCCGCGCGTGGCCGCCGTACCCGACGTGCGACGACTGCGTGTTCCAGCACCGCCCGGACGTGTGCTCGGACGCGCGCAACCTCGCCTGGGGGCAGGCGCGCAACGAGCTGGCCGACTACGTCGCGCTGCTGGGCGGCAACCGCGCCGACTTCAACGTGGCGCCCAACGTGCACGAGAACCCGTGGATCTACTGCCTCGACGAGGACGTCTGGCAGCCGGACCTGCTGATCCCCACCAACTACCGGCTGGGGCTGCGCGAGGAGACGTTCAAGATCTACCACTCGGTCGGCAACGCGGACACGCGCTCGCAGGCGGGAACGATGCGCAACACGAAGTCCACGCACGTGTACGTGCCGCTCGTCGAGGAGCTGAAGGCCGAGGGGCGCGACGTCGAGCTGCTGTTCTTCAAGGACGTTCCCAACCGGGAGCTGCGCTACTACCAGGCGCAGGCCGACGTGTTCGTCGACATGCTCACGGCCGGGTTCTTCGGCGCGACCGCGCGCGAGGGGATGATGCTCGGCAAGCCGGTGGTGTGCTTCCTGAGCCCGCTGTTCCTGGAGCAGATGCGCCGCGAGGTGCCGCAGTACGCCGAGGAGCTGCCGGTGATCAGCGCGACGCCCGACACCGTGCGCGACGTGCTCGTCGACCTGATGGACCACCCCGAGAAGCGGGCCGAGATCGGGCGCCGCTCGCGCGAGTTCGCGGTGAAGTGGCACGGCTCGCGGGAGGCCGCGCGCGTGTGGGACGGGATCTACCGCGCGCTGCGCGCGGGGACGCTCGAGCCGTCGCCCTGGGGCTGAGCGCGCGCCGGTTGGCGGATCGCCGCCGCGCGCGTATCATCCTGAGCCGTGACCACGCGTCACCTCACGCCGCTTCGACTTCCGGGCGCCCTCGTAGGCCTCGGTCGCGGCGTGCGAGTAGCCGGTAGCACCATCGGCATTCGCTAGGCCGTCCGGGCGCGCAACGCGCTCCGTTCGGCCGTCGCCCTCGCAGTCCCCTCCTCCGAAAGGAGCGCCCCGTGCGCATTCTCGACGACCTCCTCGTACTCGACATCGCCCCCATCGCCCTCGTCACCGCCGGTCCTGAACGGAGGCGCTCATGCGCGGCGCCGACCACCTGATCGCGGCCCTCCGCCGGGAGGGGGTCGACACCGTCTTCGGGATGCCGGGCGGCGCGTCGCTGGCGATCCACGACGCGCTGCACGACTCGCCGATCCGCCACGTGCTCGCCCGCCACGAGGCCGGCGCCGGGCACGCCGCCGAGGGCTATGCGAAGGCCAGCGGCCGCGTCGGCGTCGCGCTCGTGACCAGCGGGCCCGGCGCCACCAACCTCACGACGCCGATCGCCGACGCGTTCATGGACTCGGTGCCGACCGTGTTCATCACGGCGCAGGTCTCCACGCACCTGCAGGGCTCGATGGCCTTCCAGGAGACCGACGTCATCGGGCTCACGCACCCGATCGTCAAGCACTCGATCGCGGTCGAGGGCCCCGACGACGTCGCGCGGGCGATCCACGAGGCGTTCCACATCGCCCGCACCGGCCGGCCCGGGCCGGTCGTCGTCGACGTGCCCGCCGACGCCTCGAAGGGGCCGGCGCGCCCGGAGGCGTCGTCGGAGCCGAGCCTGCCCGGCTACCGCTCGCGCGTGGTGCCCAACGGCAAGCAGCTGCGCCGGGCGGCCGCGGCGATCGCGGCGGCCCAGCGGCCCGTCCTCTACGCGGGCGGCGGCGTCGTGCACGCCGAGGCGTCGGCCGAGCTGACCGCGCTGGCGCGCGACCACGACCTGCCGGTCACGACGACGCTGATGGCGCTCGGGACGTTCCCGGCCTCCGACCCGCGGTGGCTGGGGATGCTCGGCATGCACGGCACGCGCGTGGCGAACTGGGCGATGGACGAGGCCGACCTGATCGTGGCCGTCGGCGCCCGCTTCGACGACCGCGTCACCGGCCGCCTGTCGGCGTTCGCGCCGGCGGCGAAGGTCGTGCACGTCGACGTCGACGCCGCCGAGATCGGCAAGAACGTCGAGGCGCACGTGCCGGTGGTCGGCGACGCGCGCCAGGCGCTGGCCGGCATCGCCCGCGAGCTCGCCGCGCTGGCGCCCGACGCGGACCGGCTGGCGCCGTGGTGGGCGCGCATCGAGGCGTGGCGGGCCGAGCACCCGACGGCGCGCCCGGCCGAGCAGGGCGACGGGGTCATCGACCCGGAGGCCACGCTCGACGCGCTGCAGGCGCTGATCGGCGACGACGCGATCGTCACCACCGACGTCGGCCAGCACCAGATGTGGGCGGCCAACCGGCTGCGCTTCGACGCGCCGCGGCGGTGGCTGACCTCGGGCGGCCTGGGCACGATGGGCTTCGGGCTGCCGGCGGCGCTGGGGGCGCAGGCGGCGCACCCCGAAGCGACGGTCGTGTGCGTCAGCGGCGACGGGTCGCTGCTGCTGAACCTGCAGGAGCTGGCGACCGCCGTCGAGGAGGACCTGCCGGTGAAGGTCGTCATGCTCGACAACGCGGCGCTGGGCATGGTGCGCCAGCAGCAGGACCTGTTCTGGAACGGGCGGCGCGCGGCCAGCGGGCTGGGCGGCGCGCTGGACTGGGAGCTGCTGGCGCGCGGGTTCGGCGTGGCGGCGCGCTCGGTCGACGATCCCGGCGACGTCGAGGACGCGCTGCGCGAGACGCTCGCCGAGCCGGGCCCGGCGCTGCTGCGCGTGGCGATCGCGCCGCTGGCCGACTGTCTGCCGATGTTCGTGCCCGGCGGGCCGGCGCGGGAGATGATCGGATGAACGGTCGCCCGTCGAAGGAGCGCAAGGCGCCGTGCCGGCCCGCGCGGTGCGTCGCGGGCCGCGCGCGGCAGGTGCGCGCCCCGCGCCCGGCGGCGGCGCCGTCGGTCTGCAAGCCGCCGCGCTGCCCGGGCCGCCCGTCCTGACCGCTCCCCTCCTCCCGCGCGCGGGTCGTGGCGCACGCGCCAGCCGGCGTCGACGAGCCGCCACACGAGGTCGACGTCCTCGCCGAAGCGCAGCGTCGCGTCGAACCCGCCGCCGGCGACGAGCGCGGCGCGGCGCACCATCAGCGCCGCCGTCGGCACGAACGGCACGGGCCCGCCGGGCACCACCGGCGCCTCGCGGCGGCCCATGTCGATCGGGGACCGCGCGGCCAGGTACCGGCCGACCGCGTCGGTCTCGGTCGACGGCGGCAGGTGCGGCCCGTGCTGCTCGGTGGCGCCGACCGGCACCGCGAGCACCCGCCCGCGAGCGCGCTCGGCGTCGGGCCAGGTCAGGTCCGCGAGGCGCATCGGACGCGCCCGGCGCTCACACCGGCGCCGCGGCCGGCACCCCCGCCGGCGCTCGAACCCCTCCGGGACGAGGATGTCCGACGGGCCGGGCTCGGCGACCGATCCGCGCCCGATCCCCAGCAGCGCCGAGCCGATGCCGCTGCGCAGGATGTCGAGCACGTTCTCGACGCCCGGCCGGCCGGCCGCGGCCAGCCCCCGCAGGTAGGCCCGCGGACTGCCGTGATTCTGTCCCTTGTGCGCAGAGGCGGAAACGGCTCATTTCCAGCCCATCCACGAGTCGAGACCGACTCCCGTTCACGAAACGTTCCCGGTGTCGCCGGGTGACGAAAGGTCAGCGCGACACCCGCTCCATGAGGAGCGTGGCGCCGCCGGCGGCCTCGCCGCAGCGGACGAAGCCGGCCTTCTCGTAGGCGCGGATCGCGCGCGTGTTGTGCGCGAAGACCTGGAGCCAGACGCGTTGTACCCCGCGATCGGCGAAGGCGATGCGCACAAGCTCGCGGACGGCCTCGGTGCCCAGCCCGCGGCCGCGCGCGTCGGCGACCCCGATGCGGATGCGCAGCTCGGCCTCGGCGCCGTCGATCAGGAGCTGGCAGGTGCCGACGAGGCGGCCGTGCTCGCGGATCGCGTAGATCACGAGGTCGTCGCGGCCGGGGTCGCGCACGGCGCGGAACCAGGCGTCGTGCTCCGCGCGCGAGACCGGGCGGAACGTCGCGCTCTGCTCGACGAGCTCGCGGTCGTTGATCCAGGCGAAGAGGGTGTCGGAGTCCTCGTCGCGCAGCGGCTCGAGGGCGATCACGCGCGGTCGTCGTCGTCGGCTCCCACGGCCCCATCATGCGGCCGGCCGGTGGGCGGCGCAAGTACCCTGCGGCGTCGCATGACGTTCGACGACTACGGGCGGCTGATCGCTCTCGGGCCCCCGGCCTTCCGGTTCACCGACGAGCTGCCCGAGCGCGCGCTGCTGCTGCGCCACGACATCGACGACCGGCCGCGGTGGATCGAGCCGATGTCGCGGATCGAGGCCGAGCAGGGCAAGGTCGCGACGTACTGCCTGCAGGTGCGCACGCCGTTCTACGCCCTCGACGACGAGGCCGACCGCGCGGTCGCGGCGCTCCTGGACGACGGGCACGAGCTGGGCCTGCACTTCGACTCCAGCGCGATGGACTCCGACGACGAGGTGCTCGAGGGCGTGGAGCGCGAGGCCGACCTGCTCGAGCAGCGCTACGACACGCCGATCCGCGTCGTGTCGTTCCACATGCCGGGCGTGCGGCCGGTCGGCCACCTCGACCTCGGCGACCGGATCAACACGTACGCGCCGCGGTTCTTCACCGAGATCGCCTACCTCAGCGACTCCAACCAGAACTGGCGCGGGAAGGACCCCGAGCACGAGCTGCGCACGGCCGGGCGCATCCAGTTCCTCACCCATCCGACGCTGTGGTCGGGGCGGCCGCTGCGCGAGATCCTCGAGGAGCAGGCGGCGCGGCTGGGGACCTCCGTCGAGGACCTCGCCACCGACGACCAGAAGGCCGTCCTCGAGGCCCAGAGCTGACGGCGTGCTCGTCGCCTGCCACCAGCCCAACTTCCTGCCGTGGCTGGGCTTCTTCGCCAAGCTCGCGCGCAGCGACCGGTTCGTGCTCCTCGACGACGTGCAGTTCCCGCGCACGTCGCGCGGCACCTACACGAACCGGGTGCAGCTCCTGATCGGCGGGAAGCCCGCGTGGCTCACCGTGCCGGTCGTGCGCGAGGGCGTGCAGCGCATCCGCGAGGTGCGCATCGACGACCGCCAGCCGTGGCGGCGCAAGGCCCTGCGCACGATCGAGATGAACTACGCGCGGCTGCCGGGGTTCGAGGCGACGATGCCGCTGGTGCGCGAGCTGCTCGAGCTCGACACCGACCGCATCGCCGTGCTCAACGAGGAGGCGATCCGCCGGCTGGCGCCGGAGCACGCCCACAAGCTCGTGCGCCAGTCCGACCTGCCGCCGGCCGACGCCGCCGGCACCGACCTGCTGATCGCGCTCGTGCGCGCGGCGGGCGGCGACGCGTACCTGTCGGGCGACGGCGCCGACGGCTACCAGGAGGAGCCGAAGTACGCCGCCGCCGGGCTGGGCTTCGAGCTGCTGGGCTTCGCGCACCCCGACACCGGCGCGCCGCCCGGCCTGTCGATCGTCGACGCGCTGATGCGCGGGACCGCGCCGGGCCACTGACGGCGGGGCACGAACGCGACGGGAGTGCTAGAAATCCCACGTTCGCGTTCGAGACGGTGGTGATTCGGATGATCGGGCACGGAATGCGACGCGGCCTCGGATGGCCGCTGGCGGCGGCGGTCGCCGCGACGATGGTCCTGGCGGTCGCGGGCGACGCAGGTGCGGCGACGAGCCGCGCGGAGAGCAAGGCGACGGCGGCGGCCGGCACGACCCGCGCCGACGTGCGCCAGGCGATGCGGCGCCTGCGCGCGCTGGGCGTCCCGTCGGTGCGCACGCTGGTCGTGCGGCCCGGCGCGCGCGAGCGCTACGCGCAGGGCCCGCGCCGGCTGGGCCGTCCGGGCCGGGCGCGGATCGGGGACGTGATGCGCGTGGGCAGCGTCACCAAGATGATGACCGCCACGCTGATCATGCAGCTCGCGCAGGAGGGCCGCCTGCAGCTCGACGAGCCGGTCGAGCGGGTGCTCCCGGGCGTGGTGCCCGGCGGCGAGCACATCACGATCGCGCAGCTGCTGGGGATGCGCAGCGGCCTGTACAGCTACAACCGCTCGCCGGTGTTCGCCGAGCAGGCCGGCCGCGACCGCGACCGCGTCTGGACGCCGCCGGAGCTGCTGGCCTTCGCGTTCGCCGAGCCGCCGGACTTCCCGCCGGGCGAGCGCTTCGAGTACTCCAACACGAACACGATCGTCCTCGGGCTGGTGATCGAGGCGCTCACCGGGAGGCCCTACCACGAGGCCGTGCAGGAGCGCATCGCGGCCCCGCTGGGGCTGCGCCGCACCGCGATCGGCATGGACGCGACGCTCCCCCGGCCGCACGTGGACGGCTACGTCTTCGAGGGCGGCCGGCGGGTCAACGCCACCTCGTGGACGCCCACGTGGGGCTGGGCCGCCGGGGGCGCGTACTCGACCCCGCCCGAGATCGGCCGCTTCGTGCGGGCCCTCATGGCCGGGCGCCTGGTCGAGCCCGGCGCGGTGGCGACGATGGTCGACCGCGCCAGCGACTTCGCGCACCCCGGGTTCCCGCCGATGCGCTACGGCCTCGCGGTGAACTGGGTGAAGACGCGCTGCGGGTGGATGTACGGCCACGGGGGCGAGATCTCCGGTTACCGCACGTGGGCGCTGGCCGACCGCCGGGGCCGGCGCTCCGTGGTGATCTCCGCCGCGGTCGGGTCGACCCCGCAGGAGGACCTGGCGCCCGTGGTGGAGCGCCGGCTGACGCCCCTGCTGCACGCGGCGGCGTGCCGGGCGTTCGGGCGCTGAGCGCGCCCACCGCGCATGCGGCGGTAGCCTGCGCCGCCGCATGACGCTCGCCTGTCCCGCCTGCCGCACGCCCCTGCCCGCGCTCGACGGCGACGCCGTCGACTGCCCGGCCTGCGGCACGACCTACCGGCGGCTGCCGTTCGGCTGGGACCTGACGCCGCCCCGGCACGCGCTCACGCCCGGCCAGTGGGAGGTGTGGGAGCAGCTCCAGCGCAACGGCGCGGTCTCCTACGAGGCCGATCCCGAGCACAACCTCGGCGTCGGCGAGCGCGAGGACGTCGCGCGCTTCTCGCGCTTCGCGAACCTGCACGGCGACGTCCTCGACGTCGGCTGCGGCCCGCAGCCCTGGCCGTCCTACTTCGACGCGCACGCGCCCGGCACGCGGTTCGTCGGCGTCGACCCGCTCGTCGGCGAGCGCGAGGCCCGCTACGAGCGCCACCGCGCGCTGGCCGAGCACCTGCCGTTCGCGGACGACGGCTTCGACGTCGTGCTGTTCGCGGGCACGCTGGACCACTTCGTCGACCCGGCGCTCGCGCTCGCCGAGGCCGTGCGGGTGCTGCGCCCCGGCGGCACGATCGCCGTCTACCTCGGCCACAAGCGCCAGGGCGCGCCCAAGCCGGCGGTCTCGCACGACTGGTACGAGGCGCTCGAGGTGCCCGAGGGGGCCGAGGACCGCTTCCACATGGAGCGCTTCGGCCCCGAGGAGGCCGCCGCGCTCTTCGCCCGGGCGGGGCTCGACGTCGTCGACCAGGAGGACCACCGGGTCGACGACTGGCGCTCCTACCACTTCTACCGGCTCGCGCCCGGCACGGCCGCCGGGGCCTGACCGGCGCGGCGCCCCGGCAGGCGCAGCGCCACGAGCGCGGCGCCGCCCACCAGGACGGCCGCCCCCACGAGCAGCGTCGCCGACAGCCCGTCGGCGAACGCGGTCGCCGGATCGGCCGTGCTGGACCCGATCGCGTCGGCGAGCACGCTGCCGAGCACGGCGATGCCGAGCGCGCCGCCGACCTCGCGCGCCGCGTCGTTGACCGCCGACGCCACGCCCTGCTTGTGCTCGGGCAGCGACTCGACGATCGCGGTCGTGGCCGGGGTGGTGGACAGTGCGAGCCCGAACCCGAGCACGAGCAGCCCGCCGAGCAGGTGCCAGTACGTGGAGCCCGGGTCCAGCGTCGACAGGATCACCAGGCCGGCGCCGGCGACGACCAGGCCGGGCGGGCCGACGCGCCGCACGCCGAAGCGCGCGACCAGGCGCGGCACGCGCGACGAGACGCCGATCAGCACGACCGCCATCGGCGCGAGGGCGAGCCCGGCCTGCAGCGGCGAGTAGCCCAGCACGACCTGGACGAACTGGATCAGCACGAAGATGAAGCCGAACATCGCGAAGAACTGCACGAGCAGCGACAGCGACCCGGCGCTGAAGCCGGGGCGGCGGAACAGGCGCGGGTCGAGCATCGGCTGCTCGCGGCGCAGCTCGTAGGCCACGAACGCCGCGCCGAGCACGACGCCGGCGGCGAACCCGGCGACGACGAGCCCGTCGCCCCAGCCGCGCCGCGGCGCCTCGATGAACGACCACACGATCGCGGTGAGCGCCAGCGCGGACAGCGCGCCGCCGACGACGTCGAGCGGCGGGCGGTCCTCGGCGCGCCCCTCGGGCACCACGCGCAGCGCGGCGACGGCGGCGATCGTCGCGAGCACGACGTTCAGCACGAAGATCGACGGCCACGAGAAGACCTCGAGGATCAGGCCGGAGGTGAGCAGGCCGAGCATCGCGCTGCCGCCGGCCACGCCCGCCCACACGGCGACCGCCCGCTCGCGCTCGCCCGGCGGGAACGCGCTGGTGATGATCGACAGGGTCGCCGGCATGATCAGCGCGGCGCCCAGCCCCATCGCCGCGCGCGCGGCGGTGAGCGCGCCCGGGGAGTCGATGAGGGTCGCCGCCAGCGCGGCGAGGCCGAAGACGGCCAGGCCGGCGAGCAGGACCCGCCGGCGCCCGAGCCGGTCGCCGAGCGCGCCGGCGGGCAGCAGCAGGCCGGCGAAGACGAGCGCGTAGGCGTCGACGATCCACTGGATCTCGGTCGGCGTGGCGCCGGTGTCGCGGGCCAGGTCGGGCAGCGCGACGTTGAGCGAGGCGACGGAGCTGACGACGGTCGCCAGCGCGAAGCACATCGTGACGAGGATGCGGCGGCGTTCGCGGGGCATGCGAGCCTCCAGAGCAGTATTTCAACAGGCGTTGAAACGGGAGCGTAGCGCGCCGCGCGCTATATTTCAACAGGCGATGAAGAAGGGACGCCGGCCCGGCCGCTCCGACACCCGCGAGGCGATCCTCGCCGCCGCCCGCCGGCAGTTCGCCGAGCACGGCTACGACGGCACGACGATGCGCGCCGTCGCCGCCGAGGCGGGCGTCGACGTGGCCCTCGGCCACTACTACTTCGGCTCCAAGCGCGAGCTGTTCGCGGCCGCGCTCGCGCTGCCCGTCAACCCGGCCGACGCGATCGCGAGCGTGATCGACCAGGGCCCCGACGGGCTGGGCGAGCGGCTCGTGCGCCTCCTGCTGCAGGTGTGGGACGACCCGCAGACCGGGGCTCCCCTGCGCGCGATCGTCCGCTCGATCGAGAGCGAGGCCCCCCTCCTGCGCGGGTTCGTCGAGCGCGAGATCGTCCCGCGGCTGGCGGCGACGATCCCCGGCCCCGACGCGACGCTGCGCGCGGCCGGCGCCGGCACCCAGCTCATGGGGCTGATCTTCGCCCGCTACGTCATCGAGCTCGAGCCGATCGCCTCGGCCGGCCACGACGAGCTCGTCGCGCTCGTCGCGCCCAGCCTGCAGCGCTACTTCGACGCCGGTTGACCGCCGCGCTCAGGCGGCGCGGCGGCTCAGCGTCGCCCGCCGCGTGCGCGCCGCGCCGACCAGCGCGTCGGCCACGCGGTCGCCGGCCTCGGCGACGTCCGCGCGCTCGGGGTGCCACTGCAGGCCGAGCACGAAGCGCCGCGACGGCACCTCGAGCATCTCCACCACGCCGTCGGGCGTCGCCGACGTCACGCGCACGCCGCGCCCCAGGCGGCGGACCGCCTGATGGTGCTCGGAGACGACGGCGGCGCGGCGTCCGACGATCGTCCGCGACAGCGAGTGGTCGCCGGTGTGGATCGCGTGGTCGCCGTCGCGGTGGTCGGCGTCGCTGGCGCCGTCGGACTCGAGGTCCTGCCACAGCGTCCCGCCGAGGGCGACGTTCAGGAGCTGGTGGCCGCGGCAGACGCCGACGATCGGCACGTCGTGGGCGAGCGCGAGCC
>Ga0180220_1000285_pt1 | contig 66174 bp, 58 predicted proteins | sample eDN5th37CBELigBY_FD_151335 | JGI IMG/M metagenome (GOLD analysis project Ga0180220, IMG submission 151335) | Enriched backyard soil microbial communities from Emeryville, California, USA - eDNA 5th pass 37_C BE-Lig BY (version 2) (version 2) | ecosystem: Environmental > Terrestrial > Soil >...
GCGATCACGATCGCCTCCGCGCCCGCCAACTCCGCATACCGCGTCGTCGCACGGATCTTCCCATCCAACGCCCGCAACCGATCCGAGCTGACGTCCTCCACATAGGACTCGCCGTCACGCAACGCCGCGATCTTGCGCTGATCGACATCCACCCCGACCACGTCATGGCCCACCTCGGCGAACGCCACCGCCAACGGCAGGCCCACATAGCCCAGGCCCACGATCCCGATGCTCATGTCGGCGCAGACTAGCCGCGGCGGCGGGCGGCGAGCCGCCAGGCCAGCAGGCCCAGGGCGGCGATCGCCGCGATGCCGCCGGCGATCCACGGCCACGGTCCGGCGCCGTTGCCGCCGGCCTCGGCGGGCGCGGCCGCCGTCTCGGGCGCGGGCGGCGCCGGCTCCTCGGCGGGAGCCGCCGCCTCCGGCGTCGTCTCGGCCACCGGGCGGCGCGGCACGCGGAACGCGCGCACGACCCGGTCGCCGTAGCGCGGCGCGACGACCTCGACCCGCCAGGTCCCGGGCCGCGGGTCGTCGGGCATCGGGATGCGGTGCGCCCCGGCCCGCGCGCGCCCGTCCTTGGCCAGCAGGCGGCTGCCGCCGGGCTCGTGCAGGCTGATCTCGACCCGCGTCGCGCCGAGCAGCCGGTAGGACAGCCGCGGCACGCGCGACCCCGGCCGCGGCGGCGTCGCCTTCACCGCCGCGATCGGCTTGCGGTAGCCGGGCTTGGGCAGCCAGTAGACGAGCAGGTTGCCGACCGGGCGCTCGAAGCCGTCCGAGGGCTGGTTGCGCACGGTCCCGTTGATCGAGACCGCGGTGCTGCCGCCCGAGTCGAACGCCATCGCGGTCACCGCGCCGCGGGCCCTGAGGTCGCGCGCGACCTCGGGCACGGTGAAGCCGGCCGACCCCGGCCCCTGGTCGACCGCGTAGAAGATCACGGCGCCGTTGCGCTTCTGGGCGACCGCGGTGCGGGCGTCGGGCGGCACGAGCTGGCCGTCGGAGAACTCGCGGTTGGCCTCGCGCCGGTAGACGATCCGCCCGTCGCGGATGAGCATCGGGCCGCCGCCGACGGCGTAGCGCGCCGTGCGCGGGATCGGCGCGAGGCGGTAGCGCATCGCGAGCTCGCTCCCGTCGCGGACGGAGCGCACCTGGGTCGCGGCGCGGCCGTAGGCCTGGAAGAGGAAGTCCTCGCGCCCGGGCAACCGCTGGCCGCCGCGGCGCACGCGCCTGGCCGTCATCTGCGGCACCGTCGCGCGGATCTCGTCGCGGAGGTGGCGGAGGTCGGAGCCCTCGCCGACGCGCAGGACGAAGCTGCGGCGGGCGCCGGGCGGAGCGGCACGGCCCCAGCCCTCGTCGTAGGTGACGAGCCCGTCGGAGCGCTTGACGTTGAACTCGAACGGCACGCGCGAGCCGTCGGGCAGCGTCAGCCGGCCGGTCGCCTTCGGCTTCGACATCCGCAGCACGCCGTCGTAGCCGATCGTCAGCGCGGGGCGGCCGCCCTGCGGCTGGTTGTAGAGCTCGCCGTCGATCATCAGCAGGCCGCTGGGCTGGCCGGAGGCGTACTCGAAGAGGTCGGCGTTGATCGCGACCGCGGTGCCGTAGCGGCCGAGCACCCGGGAGACGCTGCTCGTGGTGGCCGTGCCCTTGGAGACGACCTCGCCGGGCAGCACCGGCTCCAGCACCCGGCCGCGGCCGGGCCGCGGCATCGTCACGGTCACGACGGTCGACGTGCGCCCGCCGATCGTGACCCGCTCGACGCGCTCGACGACCTTGCCCCGGTAGGTGCGCTTCTCCACCAGGTGGCGCCTGACCGCGGCATCGGCGGCCGAGGCGACGAGGAGCGTGAGGCCGGCGGCCAGCAGGACGAGGCGAGCGGGCACGACCCTCCCTATCGGCCATAGGGTGCCCTCCCATGAGCGCCGAGACGCCACCGTCGCGCCCCGCCGATCCGCCCACCCGCTGCGACCTCGCCGTCGTCGGCGGCGGCATCCTCGGGCTCGCCGTCGCGCGCGAGCTGATGCGCCGCCATCCGGGCCGCAGCGTCGTCGTCCTCGAGCGCGAGGACGAGATCGGCCGCCACCAGACCGGCCACAACTCCGGGGTCGTCCACGCCGGGATCTACTACGCGCCGGGATCGCTGAAGGCGCGCCTGTGCGTCGCGGGCGCGCGCGAGCTGGAGGCGTTCTGCCACGAGCGCGGGATCGCCTACGACCGCTGCGGGAAGCTGATCGTCGCGACCGAGCCCGGGGAGCTCGGCCGCCTCGACGAGCTGGAGCGGCGCGGGCGCGCCAACGGCGTCGAGGGCCTGCGCCGCCTCGACGCGGCCGGCATCCGCGAGCTGGAGCCGCACGCGACCGGGATCGCGGGCCTGCACTCGCCCGCCACGGCGGTCGTCGACTTCCCCGCCGTCGCGCGGGCGTACGCCGACGACGTCGGGGCCGTCTTCACCGGCTGCGGCGTGGAGGCGGTGCAGCCGCGCGAGTCGACGATCGTGCTGCGCCACGCCGGCGGGCATCTCGAGGCGCGCCACGCCGTGTTCTGCGCGGGCGCGTGGTCGGACCGCCTCGCCGTGCTCGCCGGCGCCGATCCCGATCCGCGCATCGTGCCGTTCCGCGGCGCGTACCTGCGGCTGCGACCGGAGCGGCGCGACCTCGTGCGCTCGCTCATCTACCCGGTGCCCGACCCGTCGCTGCCGTTCCTCGGCGTGCACCTCACGCGCCTGGTCGACGGCGAGGTGCTGATCGGCCCGACCGCGCTGCTGGCGCCCAGTCGCGACGCGTACTCGCTGGCGCGCGTGCGCCCGCGCGACGTGGCCGACACCGTGCGCTGGCCGGGCTCGTGGCGGCTGCTGGGGCGCTGGTGGCGCACCGCGCTGCAGGAGCTGCGCTGGGCGTCCTCGCGCGAGGCGTTCGTCGCCGCGGCGGCCCGGTACGTGCCGGAGCTGACGGTCGCCGACGTGGAGCCCGCGTTCGCCGGCATCCGCGCGCAGGCCCTGGGGCGCGACGGCCGCCTCGTCGACGACTTCGTGTTCTCGCACACGGCCCGCGCGCTGCACGTGCGCAACGCGCCCTCGCCGGCGGCGACGTCGTCGCTGGCGATCGCCCGCCACGTCGCCGACGAGCTCGACCGGATGCTCTGACGCGCGCGCCGGGCGGCGGGGTAGCCTGCCGCGCATGTCGACCCCGCCGCGCGAGCCCATCTTCCAGACCTGGCAGCAGCAGGCGTTCGCGATCGGGATGAGCGCGCTGCTGCCGCTGGTCGGGGTGCTGCTCAGCCTGTGGCTGCTCGCCCAGGGCGCCCGCCGCGACGGCGTGGTGGCGCTCGCCGCGGCCGTGCTCGGCGCGATCGTCTGGTGGGTCGTCATCGGCTGACCGTCCGGTGCGCGAGCGCCGCGCGCAGGCGCCCGGCGACCCAGCGCGGCTCGTTGACGACCTGCCGCCAGGTGAGCCGCATCACCCGCCAGCCGGACGCCATCAGGTCCGCGTCGCGGCGGCGGTCGCGCTCGAAGGCGTCGGCGGTGTCGTGCCACTCGCGGCCGTCGAGCTCGACGACGAGGCCGCGGTCGCGCCACAGCAGGTCGACCTCGTAGCGGCCGAGCTTCTCGTTGACCTCCGGGGTCGCGATCCCCGCGTCGGCCAGGAGCCGAAGCGCCCGCCGCTCGAGCTCCGACCGCGTGAGCACGTCCTGGGGCCGGACGATCATCAGCACCCGGGTCAGGGTTCTCAGCCCGCGCCGTCCGGCGCCGCGGCCGATCACGGCGCGCACGGCGTCGGGGTCGTAGAGCCGCCGTGCCTGACAGCGGTCGACGACGGCGACGAGGTGCGCGACGGCGAGGCCCTCGGCGAGGTCGAGCAGCAGGCGGGCGACGGTGGTGACGCGGATGCCGTCGACGGTCGTGACGTCGGCGGGGTCGAGGCGGCCCCGATGCGCCCTGATGCCCGCCGGTCCGCGCCGCCGGGTCCCGGGGATCGTGACCTCCGGCGGCGCGAATCGCGACGTCCAGACGCCGTGCAGGTGCGCCGCGGCGCGGTGGCTCAGCACCGCGTCGTCGCCGCAGGCGAGCGTCGCGGCGAGATGCCGGCCGAGCGGGGAGACCGCGGGGTGGCCGACGGCGAAGACGCCGGGGAACAGGCGGTGCAGGCGCCCCGCTCGCACCCGGCGCTGAACCGCGCCGTGACCAGCGCCGGCAGCGAAGATCTGGGGCAGCGAGACCACGCCATGCTGCCGCGCGGCCAGAGCGGCGAGCCGCCAGTCGAGGCCGTCGGGGGTGGGAGCCTTCGTCGCCGCTATACGACGATGAGGGCTCCCACGTCCGGGATCCAGGGCGGCGAGCGGCGGCATGCGCCCACGATCCCGCCCGAGGTGTTACGGCGCTACACCACTCTGCGACGCAACGCCCGCAGAACCGCCACGCAACGCGCGCACGTCCGACAGGCCGCCCAACGCGCCCAGCACGACCACGTACACGGCCAGCCCCACGAGCGCCTCCAGCACCGCGGCCACCGGCAGCAGCGCCGCCAGCGCGCCCGCGCCGCAGGCCACCACCACCCGGCCCAGCACCAGCCACGACGGCCGCAGCTCCGCGCGTACGCGCGTCAGCGCCACCGCGAACGCCACGGCCAGGCCCGCCTCGCCCACCACCGTCGCGATCGCCGCGCCCCGCGCCCCGTCGGCGGCGATCAGCACCGCGCCCACCGCGGCCGCCGCGCCGACGCCGAGCACGTTCACCCACATCAGCGTGCGCTCGTGGCCCAGCGACAGCAGCGCGAACGCCCACGGCGCGGCCACGAACGAGGCGGCCAGCGCCAGCCCCTGCACACGCAGCACCGGAACGGCGCCGTCGAAGCCGTCGCCCGCCACCACCCAGATCACCGCGGGCGCGCCCAGCGCGAGCCCCAGCGCCAGGAAGCCGCCCGCCGCCGCGCACGCCGACAGCGTCCGCTCCACCGCGGCCGCCAGCCGCGACTCCTCGCCCGGCGCGGCCGCCCGCCGCGACAGCACCGGGAAGATCGCGCTGACCGCCAGCGCCGGCAGCACCGACAGCACCTCGACCACCCGGAACGAGGCGCCGAACAGGCCGGTCTGCTCCTCGGTCGACAGCAGCGACATCTCGACGACCGCCACCCGGAAGAACAGCGCGCTCGCCGCCGCCGCGACCGCGAACGGGATCGTCTGGCGCAGGATCGGCGTCCAGCGGCGCGGCTCGCGCCCCGGGCTCACCCGTAGCGCGCTCACCGCCACCACCGCGAAGCCGGCCAGCGCCGCCGGCACCAGCAGCGCGAAGAACACGATCAGGTCGGCGTCGAGCGCGACCCCGGCCACGATCAGCCCGGCGGCCACGACCTGGCGAACGAGGTCGCCGGCCGCCATCCGCCCGGCCCGCAGCCGCACGAGCAGGTCCATCCCGAGCGTCGTGCCGGCGTTCTGCACCACCAGGCCGAGGCCGGCGAGCGCGGTGCCCGCCACCAGCGTCCATCCGTAGCCGGCCGCGGCCGCGAACCCGATCACCAGCGCCACGCCGGTGACGGTCGCCGCCAGCCGCAGCCCCAGCAGGTCGGCCAGCAGCGCGCGCCGCTCGCCCTCGGGCACGGTGGCCAGCTCGCGCACGCCGAGGGTCGTCAGGCCCAGGTCCGTGAGCCCCTGGACGATCGCCACGAGCGCGAGCACGGTGACGTAGCGACCGGTGTCGTCGACGCCGAGATGGCGGAACAGGAGCGCGACGGCGCCGACGGTCAGCAGCTGCCCGATCAGGAACCCGGCGGCCCGCTGCGCCCCGCCCCGCGCCGCCGCCGAGCCCTCGGAGCGGGCGCTGTCGGCATCGGCGGCCATGCGCCGGCGAGGCTACTGCGTGCAGGCGCCGGCCCGCTCTACGCCCGGCCCACTCGATAGGGTGGTTTCACCGAACTTCGGGGCACCGGGCTTCGACAACCGCGTCACCTTTCGACCCGCCGGCCGTTCGTAGCCCCTGACCCTCCCCCGCCGCCCCGACCGTCCCAGCCCCATGACCTCCGTCCCCGATCCTCAGCCCGCCGCGGCGCTCCCCGCCGCGCAGACGCTGCGCCCGCCGGCGCGGACGGTCGTCGGGATGCCGCTCGCGCTCACCGACTACGAGCGCACGATGGACTGGATGGACGCCGTCGTCGCCGATCGCAGCAAGGCGATCGTCACGGCCGCCGCGGTCCACCTGGTGATGGTCGCGCGCGAGGACCCGGCCACCCGCGCCGCGCTGGACGACCCGCGCGTGCTGGCGGTGCCCGACGGCCAGCCGCTCGTGTGGGCGCTGAAGGCGCTGGGCCAGGACGACGCCTCGCGCGTGTACGGGCCCGACCTGATGGCCCGCTACCTCGAGCGCTCCGCGCGCTCGGGCATCCGCCACTACCTCTACGGCGGGCGCAACCAGGGCGCGCTCGTCCAGCTCGTCAACGAGCTGCGCCGCCGCTACCCGGGGCTGCAGATCGTCGGCGGCTACTCGCCCCCGTTCCGGCCGCTGACGCCGGAGGAGGAGGCGTTCGTCGTCGACGACATCAACGGCTCGGGCACCGACGTGGTGTGGGTCGGCACCGGCCAGCCCAAGCAGGAGCAGTGGATGGCCGCGTTCCGCGAGCGCCTCGAGGCCCCGGTGCTCGCCGGCGTCGGCGCCGCGTTCGACTTCCACGCCGGACTCGTGCCGCAGGCGCCCGCGTGGATGCAGGCCAGCGGCCTGGAGTGGGTCTACCGGCTGTGGCAGGAGCCGCGCCGGCTGTGGCGGCGCTACGCCCGCTACAACCCGCTGTTCGTCGCCGCGTTCGCCCGTCAGCTCGCCGCCGAACGGCGCCGATAGCCTGAGCGCAGCGATGCAGTACGACGTCTCCATCGTCGGCATCGGCCGCGTCGGCCTGCCGCTCGCCCTCAGCTTCGCCGACCGCGGCCTGCGCGTGCTGGGCATCGACAACGATCCCGACCGCCTCCAGGCGCTGCGCGAGCGGCGCATGCCGTTCGCCGAGCCCGGCGCCCAGGAGATCCTCGAGCGCGTCGACCTGGCGCTGAGCGACCGCGTCAGCGACGCCGCCCAGGCCCGCCACATCGTCATCACGCTCGGCACCCCGGCGTTCAGCCACATCGAGATCGACATGCGCGACATCCGCTCCGCGCTGGACGACCTGCTGCCGGTGCTGACCGAGGGCCACGCGCTGCTGCTGCGCTCGACCGTCGCGCCGGACACGACCGACTTCGTCGCCGGCTACCTGGAGAAGCACCGCGGCTTCACGGTCGGCGAGGACGTGTTCGTCGCGCACGTGCCCGAGCGGATCGCCGCCGGGCGCTTCTTCGAGGAGATCTCGACGCTGCCGTGCATCGTCGGCGGGGTCGGCGAGCGCTCCGGCGAGGTCGCCGCGCGGCTGTTCGAGGTGCTCGGCGCGCCGATCGTGCAGACCACGCCGGTGCAGGCCGAGCTGGCGAAGATCTGGACCAACATCCTGCGCTACGCGAACTTCGCGCTGCCCAACCTCCTGATGATGGACTGCGAGCAGCACGGCGCGAACGTCTTCGAGGTCATCGACCTCATCAACCGCGACTATCCGCGCGGCGGGATGGCGATGCCGGGCCTCACCGCCGGCACGTGCCTGCGCAAGGACTTCGCGTTCTCCGAGGAGCGCTCGCCCGCGCCCGGGATGCTGCTGGCCGTCCACCGCGTCAACGAGACCGTGCCGCGCTTCCTCGTCGAGGGCATCAAGCGCCGCGTCGGCGGGACCCTGCGCGGCCGCAAGGTCGCCGTGCTCGGCCTCGCGTTCAAGGCGGGCACCGACGACGAGCGCGACTCGCTGGCCCACAAGCTCGTACGCCTGCTCGAGCGCGGCCTGGCCGACGTCGCCGTGCACGACCCGCACGTGCAGACGCCGACCTCGACGTTCGACGAGGCGGTCGAGGACGCCGACGTCGTCGTGCTCGCCACCAACCACCCCGAGTTCTGCACGCCCGACGCGCTGCGCCGCATCCGCTCGCAGGCGCGCGCCGACGTGCTGATCGTCGACCCCTGGAACGGCCTCGGCGGGGCGCAGGTGTTCGCCTACGCGGCCGAGATGCCGGCGCTCTCGTCGGCGTCGTGAGCCGCGTCCTCGTCACCGGCGGCGCCGGCACGATCGGACAGGCCGTCGTGCGCCGACTGCTGCGCGACCCGGCCTGGGAGGTGCGCGTCTCCGACCAGCGCACGCCGCCGCAGTGGGTGCGCGAGGGCTGCGAGGTCCACACCGGCGACCTGCGCGACCGCGCCCAGGCGCGTGAGGCGATCGCGGGCTGCACGCACGTGATCCACCTGGCCGCGATCGTCGGCGGCATCGCCAACTTCCACAAGCTGCCCTACACGCTGACCGACGTGAACAGCTCGCTCTACAACGGGGTGATCGGGGCGGCGATCGACCAGGGCGTCGAGCGCTTCGTCTACGTGAGCAGCTCGATGGTGTTCGAGCGGGCCACCGAGTTCCCGACCACCGAGGAGCACGTGTGGGAGGTGCCGATCCCGCGCTCGGCCTACGGCTTCAGCAAGCTCGCCGGCGAGGTGTGGGTGCGCGCCGCCCACGAGGAGCACGGGCTCCCGTTCACGATCTGCCGGCCGTTCAACGCGTACGGGCCGGGCGAGATGCCCGAGGACGAGCCGGGGATCGCGCACATGGTCCCCGACGTCATCCGCAAGGTGCTGGCGGGGGCCGACCCGCTGCCGATCTTCGGCGACGGCACCCAGACGCGCACGCTGACGCACGTGGACGACATCGCCGACGGGATCGTCGCCGCGATGGCCCACGAGGCGGGCCTGCACGAGGACTTCAACGTGTCGGCCGCGCAGGAGATGACGGTCGCCGAGATCGCCGCGGTGATCTGGGAGGCGTGCGGCAAGGATCCGGCCGCGCTGCGCTTCGAGCACCTGCCGTCGTTCCCGGTCGACGTCGTGCGCCGCTGGCCCAGCGTCGAGAAGGCCAAGCGCCTGCTGGGCTGGGAGGCGCGCATCGACGTGCGCGACGGGATCGCCCAGACCGTCGAGTGGCTGCGCCGCGTGGGCTGACGCGGCGGCCCGCGCGCGTTACCGTCGTCGGACGCCGGGTAGGGGAATCCGGATTCGAGACGAGGAGCCGACGATGAAGCTGAAGAAGCCCGCGCGCAGGACCTCCAAGAAGCAGAAGGCGATCAAGAAGGCGCCGAAGGCCGCGGCCGCCGTCTGGGCGGGCAAGCGCAGCGGCAAGGTCGTCAAGGGCGTCGCGATCGCGATCGTCGGCGTGGTGACGCTGCGCGCGCTGCGCAAGCGGTTCAGCGGCGGCGACGAGCCGGCCGCGCCCGACGAGAGCTACCGCACCTCGCCGACGCCGTCCTCCAGCCAGCAGACCGGCCCGGTGACGAACGGCGCCGCGCCCGCGCAGGACGACACGCCGGTGGCCCCGCCGATGGAGGCGTCGGCGACGCCGCCGCACGGCGACGAGCTCACGGCCGACACGCCGGCGGCCGAGGAGGGCGAGTCCTCCTCCTCCGAGGAGGGCTAGGCCCGACCGGGGAGGTCAGCGCGAGGGCAGCGCGGCGGCCCGCCGCTCGGCGGCGGCGAGGTCGGCCTCGACCATCTCGCGCACCATCTCCTCGAACGAGGTGCGCGGCTTCCACCCCAGCTCGGCCATCGCCTTGCTGGGGTCGCCGACGAGCGGCACCGGGTCGGGCGGGCGCACGAACGCCGGGTCGACCACCACGTACTGCTCGGGGTCGAGGTCGACGACGGCGAAGGCGGTCTCGACGAGCTCGCGGACCGAGCGGCTCACGCCCGTGCAGACCACGTAGTCGCCGCCCTGGTGCTGCTGGAGCATCAGCCACATCGCCTCGACCACGTCGCGGGCGTGCGCCCAGTCGCGCGTGGCGTCCAGGTCGCCGAGGCGCAGCTCGGTGGCCAGCCCGAGCTTGATCTCCGCGGCGGTGCGCGACACCTTGCGGGTGACGAAGTCCGCGGGCCGCCGCGGCGACTCGTGGTTGTAGAGGATGCCGCTGGAGGCGTGCATGCCGTAGCGCTCGCGGTAGCTGGCGACCATCAGGTGCCCGTAGAGCTTGGCGACGCCGTAGGGCGTGTGCGGCTTGAACGGCGTGGTCTCCGACTGCGGGCTCTCGCTCGTGGCGCCGAAGATCTCCGACGACGACGCCTGGTAGAGGCGGATGTGCGGGTCGATGATCCGGATCGCCTCGAGCATCGAGGTCACGCCGACCGCGGTGAACTGGGCGGTCATGACCGGCTGCTTCCACGACGCCGGCACGAACGAGGTCGCGGCCAGGTTGTAGAGCTCGTGCGGGCGCGCCTGGCTGACGGCGTCCAGCAGCGTCATCTGGTCGAGCATGTCGCCCTGGACCAGGCGGATGTCGCCGCGGATGTGCTCGATCAGCGGGAAGCGCTCGTTCGTCGAGCGGCGGACCATCCCCCAGACTTCGTAGCCCTTCTCCAGCAGGAGCTCTGCCAGGTACGAGCCGTCCTGCCCGGAGATGCCTGTGATGAGGGCGCGCGGCACTGGCCCGGGATTCTATCGCTGCCCTCCACGGCTACGATGCGGCTCGTGACCCCGCCAGTCAAGAAGGCCCTGATCACCGGCATCACGGGCCAGGACGGCTCCTATCTCGCCGAGCAGCTCCTCGAGAAGGGCTACGAGGTGCACGGCCTCATCCGCCGCTCCTCGTCGTTCAACACCGAGCGCATCGACCAGCTCTACCGCGACCCGCACGAGGAGCAGGTGAAGCTGAAGCTGCACCACGGCGACCTGAGCGAGTCGAGCCGGCTGGTGCGGCTCATCTACGAGCTGCAGCCCGACGAGGTCTACCACCTGGGCGCGCAGTCCCACGTGCGCGTCAGCTTCGACATCCCCGAGTACACGACCGACGTGACGGGGATGGGCACGGTCCGCCTGCTGGAGGCGATCCGCGACGCCGGCGTGAGCCCGCGCTTCTACCAGGCGTCGTCGTCGGAGATGTACGGCTCGACGCCGCCCCCGCAGGACGAGAGCACGCCGTTCCACCCGCGCAGCCCGTACGCGGTCGCGAAGGTCGCCGCGTACTGGATCACGGTCAACTACCGCGAGTCCTACGGGATGTTCGCCTGCAACGGGATCCTCTTCAACCACGAGAGCCCGCGCCGCGGCGAGACGTTCGTCACCCGCAAGATCACGCGGGCGCTGGCGCGCATCCAGGCGGGGCTGCAGGACAAGCTCTACCTCGGCAACCTCGACGCGCAGCGCGACTGGGGCTACGCGCCCGACTACACCGACGCGATGTGGCGGATGCTGCAGGCCGACGAGCCCGACGACTACGTGGTCGCCACCGGCGAGTCCCACTCGGTCCGCGACTTCCTCGACGTCGCCGCCGGCCACCTCGGCATCAACTGGGAGGACGTGGTCGAGATCGACCCGCGCTACTACCGCCCGGCCGAGGTCGACGCGCTGCGCGGCGACTACTCCAAGGCGCGCGAGAAGCTCGGCTGGGAGCCGACCGTGACGTTCGAGGAGCTCGTGAAGATCATGGTCGACGCCGACGTGAAGCTGCTCGAGGACCAGCTCGCCGGCCGCGGGGTGCGCCTGAGCTGATGGCGGAGCCCAGCCGCGAGTTCTGGGCCGGACGGCGCACGGTCGTCACCGGCGGCGCCGGGTTCCTGGGCAGGTTCGTGGTGCGCCGCCTCGAGGAGCTCGGCGCCGAGGTGTCGGTCCCGCTCTCGGCCGAGCACGACCTCCGCGACGCGGCCGCCTGCCGCGAGGCGGTCGACGGCGCCCAGGTCGTCATCCACCTGGCCGCGCGCGTCGGCGGCATCGGCTTCAACCGCCGCAACCCGGCGCCGCTCGTCTACGACAACATGGTCATGGCGGCCAATGTGTTCGAGCAGTCGCGGCTGGCCGGCGTGGAGAAGCTCGTGTCCGCCTGCACGGTGTGCGCGTACCCGAAGATCCTGCCGGTGCCGTTCAGCGAGGACGACCTCTGGAACGGCTACCCGGAGGAGACGAACGCGCCGTACGGGCTGGCGAAGAAGATGATGCTCGTGCTGTCCGACGCCTACCGGCGCCAGTACGGGTTCGACTCCGTCGTGCCGATCGTCGCCAACCTGTACGGGCCCGAGGACAACTTCGACCTCGAGGACTCGCACGTCATCGCGGCGATGATCCGCAAGTACGTGGAGGCCCGCGACCGCGGCGACGACCAGGTCGTGCTGTGGGGCACCGGCAACCCGTCGCGCGAGTTCCTCTACGTCGACGACGCCGCCCGCGCGCTGCTGCTGGCCGGCGAGCGTCTGACCGTCTCCGACCCGGTGAACGTCGGCACCGGGATCGAGACGAAGATCCGCGACCTCGCGGTGCTGATCCAGGAGCTGACCGGCTACGAGGGCGAGACCGTGTGGGACACCACCCGCCCCGACGGCCAGCCGACCCGCTTCCTCGACGTCTCCCGCGCCCGCGAGCTGATGGGCTTCGAGGCGCGCGTGGCGCTGCGCGACGGGCTGCGCGAGACGATCCGCAGCTTCGAGTCCTCGCTGCGGTCGTCCGTCTGACGCGGACACGCGTTTCCTGCGCAGACTTGAGCCCTTTCGGGCTGGGTGGCCGAATGTTCGACCCCCATTGCTCGGAGATTCCTACCAAGATGGGCTGAGACAAGGGGGGACGTTTGCGCCCCGCAGCGATTCGGAGGGAGTCGAGTCTTGTCTCGAGTCAGAACGACGCTCGCAGCGTCGGCGGTCGCCGTCGCCGCGGTGCTGGGCGCGGCGGGCACAGCCGCCGCGGAAACGATCGAGGTCTGCAAGGACGGCTGTACGTACGACACGATCACGGCCGGCGTCGCCGAGGCGGAAGCCAACGACACGGTGACCGTCGGCCCGGGGACGTACGAGGAGTCGGTGACGATCACCACGCCCGGGCTCACGCTCGAGAGCATCGCCGGGGCCGCCGTGACGATCATCGTGGGCCCGTACGACGACGGTCAGAGCGCCACGCTGCGCATCGGCGCCAGCAACGTCACCGTCGACGGCTTCACGATCAAGCGCTCTGGCAACGACCAAGCCAACTGGGATGACAACGACAAGGTCATCGGCCTGGCAATCCAGGGTCCGAGCAACACCGGCGCTGTCGTTCGGAACAACATCATCACCGAGAACCGCAACGGCGTCGACATCAACAACAGCAACGGTCACACCCTGGTCAACAACGCGATCACGAACAACCGCACCGGCCTCTTCGTCCGCAACGGTACGGACAACCTGATCGTCGAGAACAACAAGATCACGAACAACTGGACGCTCGGAGTCCTGCTCGGCCAGGAGGGCGAGACGCCCGCACACACCTACGGGTCGCGCTTCAACAACAACGACATCAGCGGGAACTGGTACGCCCAGATCGTCGATCGTCAGACGGCCACGCCGAACGTCAAGGACTTCCGATCCAACTGGCTCGGCACCACCGAGCCGACGGTGGTCGTCGGGCCGTCGAGCGAGCCGGGCTACAGCGCCCTGATCCCCAAGGAGTTCGGCGGCCCGTCGGAGCCGCCGGCGTCGGCTCCGACGATCACGGGCGAGGCGGCCGAGCAGGTGGCCTTCAGCCCGTTCCTCTGGACGGATGACAACTCGGCGACGGGCCCCGGCTTCGACGGTGACTTCTCGGAGCTCGGTGTCAGCGCCGAGGGCGCCGAGATCGGTGGCGATCCGCGCATCCAGGTCGCGATCGACGACTATCTCGACCGACCCGGCATCGTCAACGTGCTCGAAGGCACCTTCCCGGGCAACCTCACGATCAACGGGGAGGTCGGGATCGTCGGCGCCGGCCAGGAGGCCACGACGCTGACGCCGACCACCAACGTGAGCGGTGAGAACGGGTGGATCGAGGTGAACGAGGACGCCGCACTCGAGCTGTCGGACCTGACGCTCGATGGCGACGGCCGGAGCATCGCCAACGCCATCCGGTTCCGGAACAACACGCTCGGCGACATCAGCCGCGTCACGTTTCGCAACATCGTCGGCGGCCGGGTGACCGGCATGGGCGTCCGTACCGATAAGAACGGCAGCCCGCTCGCAGCGAACATCGACCTCGACGTCACGAGCTCTCGCTTCGAGAACATCGGCCGCGTCGGCGTCCAGTTCAAGGGCCCGGGGGTGCAGGGCACGTTCCGTGACAATCACTTCGTCGGTCGCGGCGACGGCGACGAGCTCAACTACGGCGTCGAGGTGTCCGCCGGGGCCGAGGCCGAGATCACCGGCAACACGATCACCGGGAACACCGGCACGGCGAGCGACGAGATCTCCGCCGGCGTGTACGTCTCGACGTACTGGGGCGGCGGCTCGGCTGCGACCGTGACCGGCAACACGCTCACCGGCAACTCGGTCGGCATCTACGTCGGCTACCAGAACAACGCCGACACCAGCCAGGTGACGGCGCGCGGCAACCGGATCGTCGACAACGGCCAGGACGGCGCGTACGCGGCGCCCGGGTTCGCCGGTTCGCTCGACGCCCAGCAGAACTGGTGGGGCTGCAACGCGGGTCCGGGTAGCGCTGGTTGTGACAGCGTGACGGGTCCGAACGTGGACGCGTCGTCGCCGCTGCAGCTGTCGGTGTCGGCGAGCCCGAACGTCGTCGGGCTCGGCGGCGGCGCGACGGTGACGGCGTCGCTTGGCGCTCCGGACGGGACGCCGGTGTCGTTCGCGACCGACCTCGGGACCCTGTCGAGCACGTCGGGCCAGCTCGCGTCGGGTAGCGCGGCGGTGTCGTACACGGCGACGCAGCCGGGTTCGGCGAGCGTGAGCGCGACGGTCGACAACCAGACGGTGTCGACGGGCATCGTGGTGCCGTTGCCGCCGGCCCCGCCGCCGGCGCCGGAGCCGGAGCCGACGCCGGTCCCGGTCACGCCGCCGGCGTCGACGCAGCCGCCGGTGACGGGTGAGGAGCCGTCGGTGTCCCCGCCCACGCGTGAGCAGGTGCGTGAGGCGCGCAGCGAGGCGCAGGAGACGCTGGGCGCTCGGACGAAGGTGGACCGCGCGTTCGATCTGGGCGGTCAGGCGTTGGTGCTGGTGCCGACGGTGGATCGCAATCGCCAGGCCAACACGCCGGTGGTGCGCGGCAGCCAGGTGCGGTTCGATCCGGCCTCGTTGCGCCGGGGCCAGTCGCAGAACCTGATGGCGCTGTCGTGCCCGACGGTGGACTGCACGGCGAAGGTGACGATCACGATCCGCTACCGCGATTCGCGCGGGCGGATCCGCACGATCGAGGTGCCCACGACCGAGCAGGAGATCGCCGCCGGCGGCGTGGCGGCGGTGACGCTGGACCTGCCGCGGTCGGTGCGCCGGCAGATCCTGCGGGGCGGCAACGTCCGCATGACGGTGGCCATCGACATGCAGACCGCCGATGGGCAGCCGCTGGGCAGCGATCGGCGCACGCTGTCGCTGAAGACCAAGAAGTCCAAGCGCAGCCGCAGCCGCCGGTAGCGGCGAGCTGAGGGGTGTTGGAGGGCCGCCCGCACGCGGGCGGCCCTCCGTGCGCTCGGATAGCGTCCGGGCGCCCGTGATCCTGTTCGTCCACCAGCGCTACCGCACGTCCGGCGGCGAGGAGCGCGCCGTCGCCGACCTGCGGCGGCTGGTCGAGGAGCGCCTCGGCGAGGAGACCGCGCTGCTGGAGCGCGAGTCGGCCGCGGTCGGGCGGGCGCGAGCCGCGATCGGGCTGCTGCGCGGCGGCCTCTCCCCCGACGACGTCGCCGCGGCCGTGCGCCGCACCGGCGCCCGCATCGTCCACGCCCACAACCTGCAGCCGACCATCGGCTGGCGCGCGCTCGCGGCGGCGCAGGCGGCGGGGGCGCGGACGGTCCTGCACCTGCACAACTACCGGCTCGTCTGCGCGGTCGCGACGTGCTTCACCCACGGTCGGGACTGCGTCCGCTGCCACGGCCGCGACACCCGCCCGGGCGTGCGCCTGCGCTGCCGCGGCTCGGTGCCCGAGGCGCTGGCCTACGCGGCCGGGATCGCCGCCTGGCAGCGCGCGATCGTGGCCCACGCCGACCGGATCGCCGTCCCCAGCGCGTTCGCGCTTGCCCGGCTGCAGGCCCTCCGCGCCCCGGTCGACGCCGAGCGCACGAGCATCGTCGCGAACGTCGTCCCCGAGGTCGCGCCGGCGCCGCGCTTCGACCCCGCCGGCCCAGCGCTCGTCGTCGGCCGCCTGGCCCCCGAGAAGGGCGTCGACGTCGCGATCGAGGCGTGCCGGCGCGCCGGCCGCGAGCTCGTCGTCGCCGGGGACGGGCCGCAGCGCGGCGACCTCGAGCAGCTCGCGGCGGGCGCCGACGTGCGCTTCACCGGCCACGTGGACAGGGCCGCGCTCGACGACCTGCGCGCCCACGCCTCGGTCGCCCTGGTCCCCACGCGCGCGGCCGAGACGTTCGGTCTCGCCGCCGCGGAGGCGATGGCGGCCGGCCTGCCGCTGATCGCCTCGCGCATCGGCGCCCTGGAGGAGCTCGTCGGCGACGCGGGCGAGCTCGTCGCGCCCGGCGACCCCGCGGCCCTCGCCGCCGCGCTCGCCCGCCCCGGCGACCGCGCCGCCGCCGCCGAGCGCGCGCTCGCGCGGGTGCGCGAGCACGCTGGTCCCGAGCGCGTCGCCGCGCAGCTCGCCGGCGCCTACGCCGCGGTCAGCTGAACTGGATGACGCTGCGGATGCCGTCCTTGCGGTGCATGAGGTCGAAGCCCTCGTTGACCTCGTCGAGCGTGATGCGGTGCGACACGAACGCCTCGGCGTCGATGTCGCCGTCCAGGTAGCGCTGCACGAGCTGGGGGACGTTGTCGCGCCCCTTCGCGCCGCCGAAGCTCGACCCGCACACGCGGCGGCCCGTGATCAGGTAGCGCGGGACGATGTCGAGCGTCTCGCCCTTGCCGGCGACGCCGCAGACCGTGCACAGGCCCCAGCCCATGCGCGCGGTCTCCACCGCCTGGCGCATGACGCCGACCAGGCCCGTGCACTCGAACGTGTAGTCGGCGCCGAAGCCGCCGGTCATCTCGAGGATCGCGTCGGTCGCCTCGGGGCCGCCCTTCAGCGTGTGGGTCGCGCCGTGGTGGGTGGCCAGCTTCAGGCGCTCCTCGGACATGTCCACGCAGACGATCCGCTCCGCGTTCTGCAGCCGCGCGCCGGCGACCGCGCCGAGGCCGACCATCCCGGCGCCGAACACCACGACGGTGGAGCCCGGCTCGACCTTCGCCGTGTACATCGCCGCGCCCAGCCCCGTGGTCAGGCCGCAGGCGAACAGCGCGGCGACCTCGAGCGGCGCGTCGGGCGACACCTTCGCCAGCGCGATCTCCGGCATGACCGTCGCCTCGGCGAAGGTGGAGGTGCCCATGAAGTGGCGGATCGGCTCGCCGCCGCGCGACAGGCGCGTCGTGCCGTCGGGCAGATAGCCCTTGTTCTGCTGCTCGCGGATCGCCAGGCACAGGTTCGTCTTCGGCGACTGGCAGTGGATGCACTCGCGACACTGGGGTGAGAACAGGGTCACGACGTGATCGCCCGGCTTCACGCTCGTGACGCCCACGCCGACCGCCTCGACGACGCCCGCGCCCTCGTGCCCGAGGACGGTCGGCGCGTAGCCCGACGGGTCCGCGCCGGAGGCCGTGTACATGTCGGTGTGGCAGACGCCGCACGCCTTCAGCCGCACGAGGACCTCGCCCGGCCCCGGGTCGGCGAGATCGACGTCCTGGACGACCAGGGGCTTTCCGAACTCCTCGAGGACTGCGGCGCGGATCTGCATGCGCGGCATCCTATGTGCCGCCGGGGAGGATGATCACCGCCTCGGCGCACCGGGGCTTCTAGGCTCCCGGGGATGCGAACCCTCGTCACCGGCGGCGCCGGCTTCATCGGATCGAACCTGGTCGACGCGCTGCTCGACGACGGCCACGAGGTCGCGGTCCTCGACGACCTCTCCAGCGGTCGCGAAGCCAACCTCGAGGCGGCGCTGTCGCGCGGCACGGTGCTCCACCGCGCCGACGTGCGCGACCCCGACCAGGTGAGCGCCGTCGTGGCCGAGGCAAGCCCGCAGGCGATCTTCCACCTCGCCGCCCAGATCGACGTGCGCAAGTCGGTCGCCGACCCCGCCTACGACGCGCGCACGAACATCGAGGGCACGATCAACGTCCTGCGCGCCGCGATCGCCGCCGAGGCGCGCGTGATCAACGTCTCGACCGGCGGCGCGATCTACGGCGACGCCGACATCATCCCCACGCCCGAGACCGTCGAGCCGCTGCCCGAGGCGCCCTACGGCCAGTCGAAGTTCTGCGCCGAGCGCTACATCGGGCTGTTCGGGCGCCTGCACGGGCTGCGCGGCGCGACCTGTCGGCTGGGCAACGTCTACGGGCCGCGCCAGGACCCGCTCGGCGAGGCGGGGGTCATCGCGATCTTCTGCGGCAAGCTCCAGGCCGGCGAGCGGCCCACCGTCTACGGCACCGGCCGCCAGACGCGCGACTACGTGTACGTCGGCGACGTCGTCGGCGCGCTGCTGGCGGTGCTGGCCAAGGAGGACGCGTCCGGCGAGTACAACGTCGGCACCGGCAAGGAGAGCTCGGTGCTCGACATCGTCGCGGCGCTGTCCGAGTACGCCGACGGCAGCTTCGAGCCCGTGTTCGAACCGCCGCGCCTGGGCGAGATGGAGCGCAGCTGCCTCGACGTCACCCGCGCGCGCACGGAGCTCGGCTGGGAGCCGCAAGTCGACCTCGTCGAGGGCCTGCGCCGCACCGTCGAGTGGGCCGCGCAGGTCCGCGCGTAGGCAGCTCGGCTAGCGGCCGAGGACGCTGGCGTCGAGCCGGGCGACCGCGACGAGCGCGACCGCGGCGACCACGATGAACGTCGTCAGCGCGATCGGCACCGCCGCGAGCGGGCCGAGCGCGTCGATGGTGCGCAGGCAGATCTCGTAGGCCGCGAGGCACCCCACGCCGACGGCGGCGGCGACCGCCAGGCGGGCGTCGCGGACGGCTGTGCGCGGGGAGCGGGTGTGGGGGCGATCGATCGCCACGTGACGATGTTCTCGTACCCGGAGGCGGATCCTTGACAACCCAGGTGGATTCGTCGGACGTCCGTCCACGGCGCCGGTGCGCCGGGTCGGCCGATCGGCCAATTCCCGCGCGCGAACGGCACGGTTTCGCGGCCGCCTGCCGATGACCGGATCGCTACGGCGGGGCCATGGAGGTCTCGCGGCGACGCAAGGAGCACAAGCGCCGTGGAACCCGGTTCGGTCATCTCGTGGGTCGGCAGGAAGGCAGGCAGCGTCCGGCTGCTGCTCGCCGTCTCCATGGCGATGATCCCGTTCGCGCTCGTCACGGCCGGCCCCGGCGTCGCCGACGACGTGCCGCCCGCGACCCGCTTCGCGGTCGACTCGCCCGCGATGGCGACCGCCCAGCAGATCGCCCGCGCCCACTGGGGCGTGGACGCATGCGCGGGACAGGTCACGATCTCGTGGGGGACCGACGAGGCGTCGATCAACGCTCGCTCCTACTGGGCCAACCCGTACTCGGCCTACGACCATCCGGCCCTCAACGTCCAGTGCCGGATCGTGTTCAACGCGCAGATGTCGTACTCGTGGGCGAAGTTCTGCACCGTGCTCGTCCACGAGTACGGACATCTCGTCGGCCGACCGCACGTAGCCGACGGCGCCGACGTGATGTCGCCGATCTACCGGGCGCCGCTCGAGGCCTGCCTGATCGACGAGCCGGGCGTCCGGGTCGAGGCGCCGACCCCGCAGCCCGTGGTCGCGCCGGTCTCGCCGGTCGTCGACGCCCCGCGGCCGCGGACGACGTCGCGCGCCGGCCGCCGGGCCAGCGCGCGGCGCGCGGCCCGAGCTCGCGCGAAGGCGCGCGCCCGGCTGGCGTCGGCCCCGCTGCTGCGGTTCAGCAGCGACGGCCACGCCCACTGATCGCCCAAGGGGGCGGATACGCGGGAGGGCCGCCGGCCGGGCGGCCCTCCCAAGATCCGCTCAGCGGCGGCTGCGGTTGCGCTTGGACTTCTTCGTCTTCAGCGACAGCGTGCGCCGATCGCTGCCCAGCGGCTGCCCATCGGCCGTCTGCATGTCCACCGCGACGGTCATGCGGACGTTGCCGCCCCGCAGGATCTGCCGGCGCACCGACCGCGGCAGGTCCAGCGTCACCGCCGCCACACCGCCGGCGGCGATCTCCTGCTCGGTCGTGGGCACCTCGATCGTGCGGATCCGCCCGCGCGAATCGCGGTAGCGGATCGTGATCGTCACCTTCGCCGCGCAGTCCACCGTCGGACACGACAGCGCCATCAGGTTCTGCGACTCGCCCTCACGCAGCGACCCGCGATCGAACCGCACCTGGCTACCACGCACCACCGGCGTGTTGGCCTCGCGATTGCGATCCACCGTCGGCACTAGCACCAACGCCTGACCGCCCAGATCGAACGCCCGATCCACCTTCGTGCGCGCCCCGAGGGTCTCCTGCGCCTCGCTGCGCGCCTCACGCACCTGCTCACGCGTGGGCGGCGACACCGACGGCTCCTCACCCGTCACCGGCGGCTGCGTCGACGCCGGCGGCGTGACCGGGACCGGCGTCGGCTCCGGCTCGGGAGTCGGCGTCGGAGTCGGAGGCGGGGGCGGCGGGGGCGGCGGCGTCTCCGCGAACGAGAACGTCGTCGCGGACGTGCCCACGCCGACCGTGACGTCATTCACGAAGACCTCGATGCCGTCGAGGCCGTCACCGGTCCCGGTGCTGCCGATCGCGATCTGGATGCCGTCCTGGTTGATCGTGGCCGTGCCCAGCACCCGCTGCAGGTCCGCCCAGCGGACGGTGCCGGCGAGGTTGTTCGTGCAGTTGAGCCCGCCGATCGTGAAGGCGCGCGTGCACCGCCACTTCGCCTCGGGCGAGAACGGCTGCCACGTCTGCCACTGGCCCAGCTCCACCGGCTGCGTGGGCGTGTTGCCCGACGCGCTCGGGTCATACACGAGCCCGGTGTAGTTGTCGCCCGTCGGGAGCGTGGAATCGTTGACGCCGAGGGTGATGTACGGCGCCTGCGGATAGCCGTTGCCCGGCGACTGGTAGGAGCGGTACGAGAGCTGGGTCAGCTCGCTCAGCGCGCGGCCCGCGACCGCGCGGTAGTACAGGTTCTCCTTGGCGCGGCGCTCGCCGGCCGGCAGCGTCGCGAGCTGCATCCGGTAGCTCCAGGTCGACTCCGGTCCCAGGACGATGCCGCGCTGGTTCGTGTCGTTGCCGCCGATGACCGGCGCGATGCCGTCGTCGGACACCGCCTCGAAGCCGAGCGCGGCGAAGTTGTCCGTGTTGACGGATTGCGCGCTCGCAGCCGTCTGCTCGAAGTCGGCGACGGTCGTGGAGCCGTCGAGCGTGATCCGCACGTCATCCACGAAGCCCTGGAAGTCGGCCCACCCGCCGTTGCTGGTGGAACCGGTCACGATGGTCACGCCGCCGGGGTAGGCCTGCCCGTCCGGACCGGTGTTGGCGTTCGCCGGCTCGCGGCCGGCGCCCAGGATCTTCGCGTCGGGATACGCGTCCTTGAACGCGTCCAGCGAGAAAACGCAGTTCTGCGGGACGGTCGCGCAGTTGCTGCCGACGCTGCCGGCCGGCTGGTTGGCCAGCGGCTTGGTCGACCACCAGCCCGTGGCGCTGCCGGCGACATCCCAATCGACCCAGGCGTCGGCCACGTCGTCGTTCGGGTTGCCCGGCCCCGCCCGATACGTCTCCCACACGAGGATCGTGTCGAGCGTGTCACCGACCCCGTCGAGGTCCAGCGGGATGTTGATGCTCGCGTTGAGGTTCACGTTGCGGGCGAGCTGAGCGCTCGTCAGGAAGGTCCGCATCCGCAGGCCCTCGAGCGAGCTCAGCGGCTTCCCGATCGATGGCGAGAAGGAGATGAAGCTGCGTCCGCCCAGACCGACGTTCGGGACGGGCGTCGGGGTTCCCGGTCCGGTCAGGAGCTGGAGGCTCGACTCGCCGACGGCCCCGGCACCGGCCCGGGCGCCGAGATTGGCGACCGGCGACGCCGACGCCGTGTTGCGCGACTCGAACGTCCAGCCGCCGGGATCGGCGGGGGTGATGGTCTCGGCGCTCGCCGTGGCGGCGGTGCCACCGAGTGCGGCCGCGACGATCGCGGCGGCAAGGGTCATGCGTCTGCCAAGCAAAGTGAATCCGTCCGTGGTCGGTTCTGCGGGTGAGATTCGTCACCCGCATCCTCCTGCGCACCGGGGAGATTCGCGCTCGCACATCCGTCCAAAGGACCGCACACGGACTTCAGCCGGACCGCCCGTCGGCCGAGATGGGTCGGTTCGGGCTGACGCCGGGCCGGCGAGCACGCGCCCGCCGGCCCGACTGCCACATACCGCCGGTCAGCGACCGACGCGGATCGTCGAGCGGCCGCGAGCGCGCTCGCGCTCGCCGTTGCCGTTCACGCGGACCTCGACGCTCATCGTCGCGCCGCCCGCCCGGCGGAGCTGCCGCCGCTGCTTGCGGGTCAGCTGGAGGACGATCGGCACCGCCTCGCCCTGCTCCGCGGTGGAGCGCTGGACGGGCAGCACGATCCGGGTGCCGTCACGCAGGCGCAGCACGATCTTCACCGCGACCCGGCACTCGACCGCCTCGCAGCCGACCGCCATCACCGGCGGGATCTGGCCGCGCCGCGGCACCGACACGCGCGAGCTCTCGGGCCGGAACACCTGGGCCAGGCCGCCGAGGTCGAGGCCGGCGTCCCGCACCGGGCCGCCGAGGACCTCGCCGGCGCGCTCCTGCGCCTGCTCGCTGGTCGACGGCGACGTGCTCGGCTCGCTGAACGGCTCCGGCTCGGGCGGCGGCGGACCGGGCGACGGGGGCGGAGGCGTCGGCTCGGGCTCCGGCGCGGGCGCGAACACGTTCACGCCGGCCGTCGTCGTCTGGTTGTCGAGCGTCGCCGCGATCGCCGCGAAGCCCACCGACGGCCCGGTGAACGTGCCGCCGATCTGGCCGCCGGACGTGAGGCCGCCCGACGTCGACAGCGAGCCGAACGTCGTCGACAGGCCGATCTGCTGCTCGGGCAGGCCGCTCACGGGCCCGCCCGCCGAGTCGGTGGCGATCGACGCCACCACCGGGAGCGTCCCGCCGACCGGCACGCCGCCGGGGACGTTGAGCCCCAGGACGACCCACGGGTCGCTGGTGACCGGCGTGGTGCCGTCCTCGACGATCACCGCGTCACAGGCCGCGCTCCCGCTGGTCGGGCCGGCGTTGCAGCCCCACCAGGTGTCGGTCGCGTCGACCGGCGAGCCGGACGTCACGTAGCTGTAGAGCCCGCCGGCGGCGTTGCCGACGATCCGCGAGCCGTTGAGCTTCGCCCCGACGACGTTGTTGCCGATCGCGATGCCGTGACCCTGGCCCTCGGGCTGCTCGGTCGGCGTGCTGCCGGTGATCGTCATCCCGGTGAACGTGATGTTCGTGAGCGTGCCGGGCACGGTGGCGTAGTTGCCGTCGTCGCGGCCCTTGATCGTCAGGCCGGTGCCGACCGTGTCCGTCACGGCCGTGTCGACGAAGTGGACGTTGGCGAACTCGGCGAACTTCACGTTCACGTCGATGCCGGCCACCGGCGGGAAGCCCGTCGGCGGCGTGAAGCCCGTGCGATCGACGGTCACGCGCGTGAACGTCGCGTTGCTGACCGCCTCGAAGTACATGCCCTTGAGCCGGTTCTCCGTGAACGTCGTGTCGGTGACCGTGACGTCGTCGAACACGCCGGGGACGCCGTTGGGCCCGCCGCACGTCGCCTTGCACGACACGTAGATGCCGAGCTGCAGGTGGCTGAAGTCGCTGTCGCGGATGACGAGGTCGCGGGTCTCGCCCTGGAAGTAGAGGCCGTTGCCGGTGCCGTTGGCGTTCCCGTTGCGGACGGTGACCTCGTCGAACGTCCAGCCGGTCATGAAGGTGCCGGCCGCCGTGCGCAGGCCGGAGCCCTTGCCCTCCATGAGGACGCCCTCGACCGTGACGTCGTCGACGGTCGCCCCGGCCGCGAGCGAGATGCCGTTCCCGCCGGTCCCCACGATCGCCAGGTCGGCGATGGTCGTGCCGTCGGCCACGTCGTTGAGGACGAATCCGCCGGTGAGCGTGGTCGCGTCGCTCCCGGCGCCCTGGATCTCGAGGTCGGCCTTGTCGACCGTGACCGTGCCGGTGTAGGACCCGGCCCCGACGTCGATCGTGTCACCGGCCGACGCGGCGGCGATGCCCTGCTGGATCGTCGTGTAGGTGCACGACGGACACACCTCGATGGTGTCGGCGGACGCGATGGCCGGGGCCCCGATGAGGACGAGGACCGCACCCGCCAGCGTCGCCGCTGCCCTGCGAATCATGTGTGGGACTCCAATCCTGTCAGCGGTGCGACGGGGGAACCCTGCAGTCAGGCGCCGCTCGGAGTGCGCACGGTCTCAGCGCGCCGGGCGCGCCAGCAATCGGACATCCGTCCAGAATCCGACCGAGCGCTCAAGTCCTCTGAACGCGAAACGGGCCGGCGGGACTGCCCGCCGGCCCGTTGAGCCTGCTCGGATCCCGTGCTAGCGGACCCGGACGTTGCGGCGCGAGGTGGCCCGCTCGCCGTTGCCGTTCACGCGCACCTCGACGCTCATCGTGGCGCCGCCGGCGCGGCGGATCTGGCGCCGCTGCTTGGCCGTGAGGCGCAGCGTGACGGGCACCGCCTCACCCTGGCTCGCGCTGCCGCGCTGCACCGGGAGGACGATCCGCGTGCCGTCGCGCAGCCGCAGCACGATCTTCACCGCGACCTGGCACTCGACGGCCTCGCAGCCGACGGCCAGCACCGGGGTGCGGCGGCTGCGCGGGAGCTCGATCCTGGACCCGGCCGGGCGGAACACCTCGGCCAGGCCGCGGAGGCGGAAGCCGGCGGGCTGGGCGTCGCCGCCCAGGATCTGCGTGGCCTGCTCCTCCGCCCGCTCGGCCGGCGTCGGGTCCGTGCTGGGCTCGCTGGACGGCGCCGAATCGGGCGGCGGCGTGGTGAGCACCGGCGGCGTGATGGGCTCCGGCTGGGGCGTGGGCGACGGCTGAATCGGCAGGAACACCGTCACGCCCGCCGTCGTCGTCTGGTTGTCGAGCGTCGCCGCGATCGACGCGAAGCCCGCGGTGAACCCGGTGTAGGTGCCGCTGAGCACGCCGCCGGAGGTGAGCCCACCCGCCGTCGACAGGTCCCCGAGCGTGGCCGACAGGCCGACCTGCTGCTCGGGCAGGCCGACGACCGGACCGCCCGCGGAGTTCGTCGCGACCGAGGCGGTCACCGGGACGGTGCCGCCCACGAAGACGAGGCTCGGGATCGAGACGCCGAGAACGACGCGCGGGTCGGTGGTGATCGCCGCGGCGCCGGGCTCGACCGTCGCGGAGTCGCACCCCGCCGCGCCCGGACCGGCGTTGCAGCCCCACCAGTTGTTGGTGGCGTCGATCGTCGAGCCCGAGGTGACGTAGCTGAGCACGCCGCCGCCCTCGTTGTCGACGATGCGCGAGCCGGTGACCTGCGCGTTGACGACGTTGTAGCCGAAGGCGATGCCGTGGCCGGCCGCCTCGGGGTGCGCGGTCGCCGTCGTGCCGGTGACCGTCATCCCGCTGAGCGTGACGTTCGTCAGCGTCGCGGGGACGTCCGCGTAGCTCGGCGCGTCGTTGCGGCCCTTGATCGCCATCGCCGTACCGAGCGTGTTCGTCACGCGCGTGTCGATGAAGCTGACGTTGGCGAAGTCGTCGTACTTGACGTTGATGTCGACGCCGGCGCGCGGGTAGTCCGGCGAGCCGCTCGGACGGATCTCGGGGATCGTGCCCGAGGCGTCGATCTCCACGTCGGAGAACACCGCGTCGCTGACGGCCTCCAGGTAGATGCCCTTCGTCGAGTTCTCGTTGAACGTGGTGCTGTCCACGTCGATGCCGTCGAACACCCCGGGCACGCCGATGTTCCCTGACCGCGAGATGTACTGGCTGTACAGCCCGTAGTCGTTGCGGTCGAAGTGGCTGTTCTCGATCACGAGGTCCGTCGTGTACCCCCAGAACCGCGCGCCGAAGTTGTTGCCGGTCGCGGTGACGTTCTCGATCGTCCAGCCGTCGGCGGTCGCGGTGTTGCGGACGTCGATCGCCCACCGAGCGCCCGTGATCGTGAGGTTCTCCAGCGTGATGTCGTCGACGGCGCCGGTGGCGGCCGTGATGCCGTAGGACGTGTTGATGACCGTCGTGCCCTGCACGGTCATGTCGCGCAGCGTGCTGCCGGACCCGCCCGCCTGGAGGGTGAACGCGGTGGCCGCCTTCACGGTCGTGACATCGGCGCCCGCGCCCTGGATCGTCAGGCGCTTGCTGACGGTGACCGGGTCGGTGTACAGCCCCGGTCCGACGCTGATGACGTCGTCGGGATCGGCAGCCGCGATCGCGGCCGGGATCGTGCTGTAGGCGCACCCGGACGGGCACACCTCTCGGGTCTCGGCAGACGCGAGTGCCGGGATGCCGGCGAGCGCGACCAGCGCACCGGCCAGCGTGATTGCGGTCCTACGAATCATGCAGTTGGACTCCATTCCGGAAGCGGTGCGACGGGGGAACCCTGAACAGCAGGCGCCGCTTGAGCGCGTGACTGTCTCAGTTATTCGTCCAGCCGAACAATCGGACATATGTCCGTTTTTCTGTTCGTCGCCTCACGGTGCCGGAACGCGGATCCGACTACCGTCGCTTCGCCGTGTCACCGCCCAGCGTGTCCGTCGCGATCCCCACCCGCCACCGCGCGAGCTACCTGCGCGTGGCCCTGGCGTCGGTGCTGCCGCAGGCGCGCGAGGAGGGCGCGGAGGTCGTCGTGGTGATCGACGGGCCGGACCCCGACAGCGAGCTCGTCGCCGCCCAGCTCGGGGCGCGGATGGTGGTGCACGACGAGCCGCGCGGCCTCAACGCGGCGCGCAACACGGCGATCGCGAGCACCACGGGCGAGCTCGTCGCGTTCCTCGACGACGACGTGCGCGTCCACCCCGGCTGGCTGGCCGCGCTGCGCGGCGCGGCCGCCCGCGAGCCGGACGTCGACTGCTTCACCGGGCCGATCGTCGCCCGCATCGAGGACCACCGCTTCCCGATGTGCGGGCGCGAGGGGCCACCGGTGACGTTCCTCGACCTCGGCGACGTCGACGCCGACGCGCCGCACGCGTGGGGGGCGAACATGACGATCCGCCGGACGGCCATCGACCGCGTGGGGCCGTTCGACGCGGCGCGCGAGCTCTACGGCGACGAACAGGAGTGGCAGGACCGCCTGCGCGCGAGCGACCGGCCGCGCATCCGCTACGTCGCCGCCGCCGGCCTCGACCATCGCCGCGCGGGCGACGACGCGCGGCTGCGCTCGCTCATGCGCGCCGCCCGCGCGCGCGGCCGGGCGAGCCGGCGCTTCGACGTGCACAAGGGCACGGCGCCGTCGCTGGCCGCCGAGCTGCGCGTGCTCGCCGGCTGCGTGTGGCACGGGCCGCGCCGGCGCTGCTTCAACGGGCCGGTGATGGCCGCCCACTGCGTCGGGCGCATCGAGGCGGCGCTGCGCGCGCAGCCCGACCCGAGCACGCCCGACTTCCTGGCCGGGACGTCGGGAACCGTCGGCGGGCGGCGGGGCGCGCTGCGACGCGTCGCCGACCGGCTGCTCGACGTGCTCGCGCTCCCGGCGCGGGCCCGCCTCGCGCTCGCGGCCCGCCGCACGCCGCGCCGGCGGGTGCTGGCGCTCGCCGTCGTGCGCGACGAGCACCGCGAGCGGTTCGCGCACGTCGAGGCGTCGCTGCGCGCCTCGCGCCACGACGTCGAGCTCGCCACCGGCGCCCCGGGCGACCGCGGCAAGTTCGAGAACCTGAACGCGCTGCTGGCCGACCACCCGGCCGCCGGCCACGACTGGCTCCTGCTCGTCGACGACGACGTCGAGCTGCCGCCGCGCTTCCTCGACGCGCTGATCGCCGCCGCCGAGCGCCACGATTTGACGCTTGCCCAGCCCGCCCACCGGCTGCACTCGCACGCCGCCTGGAGCGTCACCCGCCGCCGGCCGGCCGCGCTCGCCCGCCAGACCGCGTTCGTCGAGATCGGCCCGGTGACGCTGATCGGCGCCCGCGCGTTCGGCGCGCTGCTGCCCTTCCCGCCGCTGCGGATGGGCTGGGGCCTGGACGTGCACTGGTCCGCGCGCGCGCGCGAAGCGGGGTGGCGGCTGGGCGTGGTCGACGCGGTGCCGGTGCTGCACGCGGCCGCGCCCGCGGCGGCCGCGTACTCGCGCGACCAGGCGACCGCGGAGGCCCGCGCGTTCCTCGCCGACCGCCCGTACCTGCCGCGCGACGAGGCGAACCGGACGCTGCGCACCTGGCGGTGACCGGGCGCCGCCGCGCGGGGGCGGGCGGGGGCGGATACCGTGGCAGTGGTGAAGGCGCTCGTCGTCGCGGAGTTCTACCCGTCGCAGCGCGATCCGGTGCTGGGCGTCTGGGCCCACCGCCAGGCGCTCGCCGCACGCGACGCCGGCGCGGAGATCGAGGTCGCGGTGCTGCACCGGCTCGTGCCGCCGCGCGCCGCGCTGCGGTCGAGGCAGGCCCTCACCGAGCTCGCCCGCCGCGTCCGCGAGCCCCGCGTGCAGGAGCGCGACGGGCTGCGCGTCACCTACGTCCCGTTCGTCAGCCCGCCGCGGGAGCGCGCCTACGCCCGCTGGGGCGCGTGGGCGGCGCCGCCGCTCGCCGTGGCGCTGCGGGCCATCCGCCGTCGCTTCCCGTTCGACCTGATCCACGCGCACAACGGCGTCCCCACCGCCGACGCCGTCCGTCGCGCGCGCCCGGGCGTGCCGATGGTGCTCTCGGTCCACGGGCCCGACGTCCTCTACGTCCCCGAGCGCGTCCCGGGCGGCGACGCCGCCGTCGCCGCCGCGTTCGCGGCCTCGCGGCTGACGCTGGCCAACTCGCAGGCGATCGCCGCTCTCGCCCGCCGCCGCGGCGCGCCCGACGTGCGCGTCGTCCACCTCGGCACCGACCTGCCCGGCGAGACGACCAAGCGCCGCGAGACGCTCGTCACCGTCGCCCACCTCATCGAGCGCAAGCGCCACGCCGACGTCATCCGCGCGCTGTGGCTGCTGCGCGACAGCCACCCGCGCCTGCGCTACCTCGTCATCGGCGACGGGCCCGAGCGCGCGAGGCTTGAGCGCCTTGCCGACGACCTCGGCGTGAACGTCGAGTTCACCGGCCAGCTCGACCACGCCGAGGCGCTCGCGGCCGCCCGGCGCTGCTCGCTGTTCGTGATGCCCAGCGTCGACGAGGCGTTCGGCGTCGCCTACATCGAGGCGATGGCCGCCGGCGTGCCGGCGATCGGAGCGCGCGGCGAGCCCGGCCCCGAGGAGATCGGCGACGGCCTCGTGCTCGTCCCGCCCGGCGATCCGGAGCGGCTGGCCGCCCAGATCGCCGAGCTGATCGACGAGCCGCGCTACCTGCACGACCTCGGCCACCAGGCGCGCGACACCGTCGCCAAGGGGTTCACGTGGGAGCGCTGCGGAGCGGCTACGGTCGCCGCGTACGCCGACGCCCTGCGCTGACCCCGTGCCCCCGGTCCTGCTCGTCACCAACCACGCGCCCGGCGCCCGCGTGCCCGCGTTCGCGGCGCTCCACGCGCGCGAGGAGATCGAGGTGGCGCTGTTCGGCGGCGCCCGCCGCCATGGCGGCGCCGACCCGCCGGCGCTGCCGTTCCCGCACCGCCACGTCGACCAGCGCGAGGTCCACGCGCTCGCCGCCTCGGGCCGCTACCGCGCCGTCGTCGCCGGCCTCGCCGGCCGCGTCGCGCCGCTGGCCGCACTGGCCGGCGCCCGCCGCGCGGGCGTCCCGTTCGTGCTGTGGACCGGCCTGTGGGCGCACCCGCTCACGCCCGCGCACGCCGCCTCCTACCTGCCGACGCTCGCCCTGTACCGCGCCGCCGACGCCGTCGCCACCTACGGGCCGCACGTGTCGCGCTACGTCGCCGCCCGCGGCGCCCGCCGGATCCACGTCGCCCCGCAGGCGGTCGATCCGGCGGTCTGGGTCGACCCCGAGCCCGCCCCCCGGCGCGACCGCGACTTCCAGGTGCTGTTCGTCGGGCGCCCGTCGCCCGAGAAGGGCGCCCACGTGCTGCGCGAGGCGTGGCCGCACGCCGTGTTCCTCGGCGATCCGCCCGTCGGCGCCGAGCACATCCGCAACTTCCTGGACGGCTCGGACGTCCTGGTCATACCGTCCCTGCGCACGCGGACCTTCCGCGAGCCGTGGGGGCTGGTCGCCAACGAGGCCATGCACCGCGGAGTCCCCGTCATCGCATCCGACCAGGTCGGCGCCGCCGCCGGCGGGCTCGTGCGCCACGAGCGCAACGGGCTGGTCGTGCCCGCCGGGCGCGTCGCGCCGCTGCGCGCCGCGATCGAGCGCCTGCGCGACGACGCGGACCTGCGCGCCGCGCTGGCCGAGAACGCGCGCCGGGACGTCGCGCCGTACACGCCGACGGCGTGGGCGGAGGGGATCTCCGCCGCGCTCGCCGACGCCGGCGCCACAAGGGCCGGCTGCTAGCGTCGAACGGCCGATGCGCAGGGCGTTTCCCCTCATCCTGGCGCTGGCGCTCGCGCTGCTCGCGCTGCCGAGCCTGGCCCACGCGAGCGCCGCGGACGTGATCCGCGACTGCACGCTCGACAGCCGCCTCGACGGCACGTACACGCAGAAGGAGCTGCGCAGCGCGCTGGCCAACCTCCCCAGCGACGTCGACGAGTACACGAACTGCCGCGACGTCATCCGCGCGGCCCAGCTCGCGGGCGGCAGCGGCGGCGGGAGCAGCGGCGGCGGCACGGCCAGCGACCCCGGCGCCGCCGGCGGCGGGACCCCGGCGCCGGACGCCGACGAGCGCGACCTGCCCGGCGCGTTCGGCGGCTTCGACGACGTGCCCGACGACCCCACGGCCGCGGCCACCCCGCAGGAGCGCGAGGCGATCGCCGAGGCCGTCGTGAGCCCGCGCGCCGCCGAGGCCACGCAGCTCGCCAGCACCCCGATGCCCGCGCCCGTCGTCGCCGCGCTCGCGGCCGGCGGCCTCGCGCTGCTGATCCTGCTCGCGCTCGACCTCCGGCGACGTGTCGTCGATCGTCGCCGCTAGGCCTCGCCTGCGCCTGCCGGCGGGCGCGAGCCTGCCGGGGGCGACGACGTGGACGGCGATCGGCGTCGGCGCGCTGCTGACCGCGATCGCGTTCGCGGCCAACGGCGGGCTGCGGCTGGGCGAGACCACCGCGGTCGAGATCGCGCTGCTGCTCGGCTGCGGCGTCGGCGGCGCCGGCGCGATCCTCATGACCCCCGACCGCGGCCGCTGGTGGGGGTTCGCCGCCGTCGCCGCGTTCGCGCTGTTCGTCGGCTGGACGATCCTGTCGATCACCTGGGCGGTCAACCCGTCCGACGCGTGGGTGGAGGCCAACCGCTCCGTCACCTACCTGGCGCTGATGGCGTTCGCCGCCGCGCTCGTGCGCGTCGCGCCGCGCCAGTGGCCGGGCGTCCTGGCCGGCATCGCGATCGCGACCGTCGTCGTCGCCGGCTACGCGCTGGCCACCAAGGTGTTCCCGGGCACGCTCAGCGCCGACGAGCTCTACGCGCGCCTGCGCGCCCCGTTCGGCTACTGGAACGCGACCGGCCTGTTCGCCGCGCTCGGCGTGCCCGCGTGCCTGTGGCTCGGCGCGCGCCGCGAGGGGTACGGCCCGGCGTCCGCGCTCGCCTACCCGGCGGTCGGGCTGCTGCTCGTCGCCCAGCTCCTGGCCTACTCGCGCGGCACGCTGCTGGCGCTGGCGATCGGGCTGATCTTCTGGTTCGCGGTCGTCCCGCTGCGCCTGCGCGGCGCCGCCGTCCTGCTCGCCGGCCTGGCCGGTGCGGTGCCGGTCGCGCTGTGGGCGTTCGCGCGCGACGGCCTCACCACCGACCGCCTGGCGACCGAGCTGCGCACGCCCGCCGGCCACCAGCTCGGCGTGCTGCTCGTCGTGATGGCCCTCGTGCTGCTCGCCGTCGGCCTGGCGGTCACGTTCCTGGCGGCCCGCCGCCCGCTGCCGCCGCCGGCGCGCCGGCGCATCGGCACCGCGCTGCTCGTCGCGCTCGCGCTCGTGCCGGTCGGCTTCGCCGGCTACCTGTTCACGACCGAGCGCGGCTTCACCGGCTCGATCTCCCACGCGTGGACGACGCTCACCGACCCCGAGGCGTCGACGCCGCCCAACGACCCCAGCCGCCTGACCGCGATCGGCTCGGTGCGCTCGCGCTACTGGAACGAGGCGCTGAAGGCGTTCCGCGACCACCCGTGGCGCGGGGTCGGCGCCGAGGGCTACGCGACCGTGCGCCCGACCTACCGCGAGGACACGCTCGAGGTCCGCCACGCGCACGGCTTCGTCGTCCAGACGCTCGCCGACCTGGGCATCGTCGGCATGGCGCTGGCGCTGCTGGCGCTCGGCGCGTGGGCGTGGGCGGCCGCGCGCGCCACCGGCCTGCGCCGCCGCGACCGCGGCCGGCCGTACCCGCCGGAGCGCATCGGGCTGCTGACGATGGTCGCGATCGTCGTCGTCTTCGGCGTGCACTCGTTCATCGACTGGACCTGGTTCATCCCGGGCTGCATCGCGATCGCGCTGCTGTGCGCGGGCTGGGTCGCCGGGCGCGGCCCGCTCGACGCCTGGCTCGCCGCGCCCGCGCCGCCGCCCCTCCACGGTCCCCGCGCCTGGCTGCGCGCCCCCGCGCCCGCCGCCGGCGCGGTGCTGGTCGTCGCGCTCGCGCTCGTCACCGCCTGGACGGTGTGGCAGCCGCTGCGCTCGCTGCACGCCTCCAACGAGGCGCTCGCCAAGCTCGAGGCCGGCGACGCCGCCGGCGCCATCCGCGACGCGCAGCTCGCGCGCGACCGCAACCCGCTGTCGCTGGAGCCGCTGTCGGTGCTCGCGGTCGCGCAGGCGCGCGCCGGCGACGACGCGGGCGCGCTGGCGACCCTGCAGGAGGAGGTCGAGCTGCAGCCCGCCAACCCGGAGCCGTGGGTGCGCCTGGCCGACTTCCAGTTCAACCGCCTGGGCCAGCCGCAGGAGGCGCTCGCGTCGCTGGAGAACGCGGTGCGCCTGGATCCGCGCAACCCGCAGACGCTCGGCTCCTACCTCGTCGTCCTGCGCGCGGTCGAGGAGAACGGCCCCTAGAACCGCGCCCGCGTCGCCTCGGCGAACAGCGTCTCGCCGTCGGACGCGATCTCGACCGGCGCGAAGCCGAGGTCGTCGAGCAGCGCCGCCAGCGTCCCGCGCGTGAAGAAGCGCAGGTGGTCGGAGCGCGGGTCGAAGTGCTCGCCGAACGCCTCCGGGTCCTCGGCCAGGCGGCGGATCAGCTCCGGCGGATGGTCGGGGGTGGTGAGCAGCAGCCGCCCGCCGGAGGGCAGCACCCGGCGCACCTCCGACAGCCAGCCGGTCACGTCGACGAGGTGCTCGATCACCTCGCCGGCCCAGACGACGTCGAACGCGCCGTCGTCGAACACGAGCGCGCCCTCCAGCGGCGTCTCGTGGAAGGTCACGTCCGGGTGGCGGGCGCGGGCGCGGCGCAGCGGCTCGGCGACGACGTCGACGCCGATCGGATGGACACCGTGGTCGCGCAGCGCGGCCGTGAACGCGCCCTCGCCGCAGCCGTGGTCGAGCACCCGCTCGCCGGGGCGCACGCGCGCCAGCAGCCAGTCGCGGCGGACCGCGAACCGCTCCGGCTCGGCCCCTTCGGGCACCGCCTCCCAGATCGCCTCGAGCAGCTCGGCGTGGCTCATGGCGCGCACGCTATCGGCCGCTCGTCCGTTCACTTTGATCAGAACCCCCTGAACATGAACGGCGAAGTACAGTCGTGCCACCGATGAGGGTGGCCTTCGATTCGCGACCCGTGGCGGACGGCGGCGGCGTGGGCCGCTACGCCCGCTGCCTGCTCGAGGCCCTCGAGGCCGCCACGCCCGAGGACGCCGAGCTCGTGCTCACGCACCGGCCGCGCCGCGCCGACGTCCTGCACGCCCCGTGCCTCGACTGCGCGCCGCTGCGCCCGCACGGCCCCACCGTCGTGACCGTCCACGACCTGCACCACCACAAGCGCCACGGCGAGCGGCTGCGCGCCGGGGTGCGCTTCCGCCTGCGCTCGCTCGCCGCCCAGCGCGCGACCCGGGTGATCGTCCCCACGCAGGCGGTCGCCGCCGACACGACCGCCTACCTGCGGCTGCCCGACGACCAGGTCGTGGTGATCCCCGAGGCGGTCGCGCCGGCGCTGCGCCCGCGCTCGGCGGAGATGGTCATGCGGACCCGCGAGCACTACGGCATCCCCGAGGACTACCTGCTGTGGGTCGGAGGCCTGGAGCACCCCGAGCCGCGCAAGCGCGTGGCCGAGCTGGCCCAGGCGCCGCGCACGCTGCCGCTCGTGCTCGTGGGCGCCACGAGCCGCTGGGCCGAGGAGCTGCCCGGCGTGACGCTGACCGGCCACGTGCCCGACGACGACCTCGCCGCGCTCTACACGGGCGCGCGGGCGCTCGTGTTCCCGTCCGACGACGAGGGCTTCGGGCTGCCGGCGATCGAGGCGCTCGCGTGCGGCACGCCGGTGGTGGCCAGCGACGCGCCCGCGCTGCGCGAGGTGCTCGAGGGGCGCGCCACGTTCGTGCCGATCGGCGACGTGGCCGGGCTGGTGGCCGCCGCCGAGCGCGCGAGCCGCCCCGCGCCCCCGCCGCCGGCCTGGACGTGGACGGACGCCGCGCACGCGACGTGGGGCGTCTACCGCGACGCGGCCTCCGCCGCCTCGCGCAGCCGCGTGCGGCCGCCGCGCGAGCCCGCCGTCAGCGAGGCGTAGCGCCCGGGGCCGGCCCGGGACGTGTGGCACATGGCATCGACCCCTCCGATGCCATGTGCCACACGTTCCCCGGGCGTCAGCGGATGGCCAGCTCGGTCTCCGCGTCGAAGAAGTGCAGCCGGTCGGGGTCGACGGCCAGGCGCACCGGCTGGCCCTCGACGGCGACCGCGTCGGGCGCCAGCCGCGCCGTGATCGACGAGTAGCCCGAGTGCTCGGGCGCCAGCGCCGGGTCGGCCGTGCCGATCTCCTCGGCGGTCTCCTTCGCCGCGTGCGTGATGACCGGCGGCGCGTCGAGCTTGGCGTGCACCATCAGGTCCGAGCCCATCGACTCGGTGAGCAGCACCGGCAGCTCGAGCACGTCCTCGGGCGCCGCGCCGTTGGCGCGCGCGAACGCCTCCGGGCGGATGCCGACGACGACCTCGCCGCCGACGTGCCCGTCCAGGCCGCGCCGCTCGTCGAGCACGCGGTCGGGCAGCCGCAGCCGGTGGCTTCCGAGCACGAGCGCGGCGCCGCCGTCGCCGCGCACGAGGCGCGCGCGCATGAGGTTCATCGCCGGCGACCCGATGAACGACGCCACGAACAGGTTGTCGGGGCGGTCGTACAGGACCTGCGGCACGCCCACCTGCTCCAGGCGCCCGTCGCGCAGCACCGCCACGCGGTCGCCCATCGTCATCGCCTCGACCTGGTCGTGGGTGACGTAGACGATCGTCGAGCCGAGCTCGGCGTGCAGCCGCGCGATGTAGGCGCGCATCTCCACGCGCAGCTTCGCGTCGAGGTTGCTCAGCGGCTCGTCCATGAGGAACGCCGACGGCTGGCGCACGATCGCGCGCCCGAGCGCGACGCGCTGGCGCTGGCCGCCCGACAGCGCGCGCGGCCGGCGCTCCAGCAGGTTGCCGATCCCCAGCTTGCGCGCCACCGCGCCGACGCGGTCGGCGATGTCGCCGCGCGGCTCGCCACGCATCCTCAGCGCGAAGCCCATGTTGCGCTCCACCGTCATGTGCGGGTACAGCGCGTAGCTCTGGAACACCATCGCGATGTCGCGGTCCTTGGGCGCCACGTCGTTGACGACGCGCGGCCCGATCCGGACCTCCCCGGAGGTGATCTCCTCCAGGCCCGCGAGCATCCGCAGCGCCGTCGACTTGCCCGAGCCCGAGGGCCCGACCAGGATCAGGAACTCGCCGTCGGGGATGTCGAGCGTGAGGTGGTCGACGGCGGTCGTGCCGTCGCCGAACACCTTCGTCACCCCGTCGAACGCCACGTCCGCCATCGGGCGATCACCTCACTTCCCGCGCACGCGCGCGATCTCGTCGCGGTACCACAGGGCGCTGCGCTTGGGCGTGCGCTCCTGGGTCTCGAAGTCGACGTGGACGATCCCGAAGCGCTGGTCGTAGCCGTGCTCCCACTCGAAGTTGTCCAGCAGCGACCACACGCAGTAGCGCTGGACGTTCACGCCCTCGGCCACCGCCCGGCGCAGCGCATCGAGATGGCCGGCCAGGTAGGCGGTGCGCTCCGGATCGTCGACCGGGTCGGCGTCCGGGTAGGCGGCGCCGTTCTCGGTGATGTAGATCGGCAGGTCGCGGTACTCGCGGCGGATGCGCGTGAGCACCTCGACGAGCCCCTCCGGGTCGACCTCCCAGCCCATCCCCGTCAGCTCGCCCTCGCCGGGCAGCATCTCGAGCTGCAGCGGCAGGTCGCCGGCGTTCGTGCGCACGCGCATCGGGTTGTAGTAGTTGACGCCGAGGAAGTCGACGCGGCGCGAGATCGTCTGCAGGTCGCCGTCCTCGATCGCGTCGATCGGCCCGAACACGCCCTCGTAGATGCCGAGCATGTCCTCCGGGTAGGCGCCGCGCAGCACCGGGTCCAGGAACCAGCGGTTCAGGTAGCCGTCCTGGCGCACCGCGGCGTCGTCGCCGCGGATCGGCGACAGGTTGAGCGCCAGCCCGACGAGCCCGTCGGCCGGGAGCACGTCCGCGGCCAGCCCGTGGGCCAGCAGCACGTGGTGGGAGGCGCGCAGCGCGGTCGGCCAGTGCCGCACGCCGGGCGCCTTGCGGCCCTCGACGTGGCCCAGGAACGCGACCACCCACGGCTCGTTCATCGTGATCCAGCGGTCGACCACGTCGCCGAGCGCGTCGCCGACGATCGCCGCGTACTCGGCGAAGCGCTCGGCCGTCTCGCGCACGCCCCAGCCGCCGCGGTCCTGCAGCGCCTGCGGTAGGTCCCAGTGGTAGAGCGTCGCGATCGGCTCGATCCCGCGCTCGAGCATCCCCTCGACGAGCCGGCGGTAGAAGTCGATCCCCTTCTGGTTGGCGGGGCCGGAGCCGGTCGGCTGGATGCGCGGCCAGGCGATCGAGAAGCGGTAGCTCTCGACGTTCAGCGACGCCATCAGGTCCAGGTCCTCGGACCAGCGGTGGTAGTGGTCGCAGGCGACGTCGCCGGTCTCGCCGCGCTCGACGTTGCCGGGCGTGTGCGAGAAGCGGTCCCAGATCGACTCGCCGCGCCCGTCCTCGTGGACGGCGCCCTCGATCTGGTAGGCGGCGGTGGCCACCCCGAAGCGGAAGCCCTCGGGGAGCCCGCCCTCGGCGAGCGCGGGGGCGGCCTCGGGGGCGGTGGCCGGGGACCGGCCGGCCTGGGCGGCGAGCTCGGTCATCCCTTCACCGCCCCGGCGGTCATTCCCCTCACCAGCCAGCGCTGCGTGGCGTAGAACGCCACGATCACCGGCACGGTCGATACGACTCCGGCAGCCATCAGTTGTGCGTACTCCTGTGCGTAGCCTGCGATGAAGTTGTGGATCCCGATCGGGATCGTCTCGGCGCGGCTCTCCGTGAGCGCCTGGACGAACAGCAGCTCGTCCCAGGCGAACAGGAAGGCGTAGATGAAGGTGGCGACGAGGCCCGGGGCGGCGTTGGGCAGGACGATCCGCACGAACGCCCCGAAGCGCGAGCAGCCGTCGACCATGGCCGCGTCCTCCAGGTCCCGCGGGATCGCCTGGAAGAACGACCGCATGAAGTAGATCGCCACCGGCGTGAAGAACGCCGTGTAGACGAGGATCATCCCGATGCGGGTGTCGTAGAGGCTGATCGGCGTGTTCTGGCGCAGCCAGATGAACCCGATGAACAGCGGCAGCAGGAACAGCGACCCGGGGATGAGCTGCGTCCCGATCACCGTCAGCGAGTAGGCGCGGTGCCCGCGGAAGCGGAAGCGGGCGAGCGCGTACCCGGCGCTGGCGGCGAACAGCGTGGCGCACAGCGCCGCGGCGCCGCAGATGATGAGGCTGTTGGCGAAGTAGTGGCCGAAGTCCACCGAGTCCCACATCCCGGTGAACGCCTCGAACGTCGGCGAGAAGATGTCGTACTCGCCGCTGGACAGCGCCCCGTTGGTCTGCAGCGCCGAGATGATCAGCCAGCCGATCGGGGCGAGCATGACGAGCAGGACGAGGTAGGTGAGGGCGTTCAGGCCCCAGTTCGTGGCGCGGCGGCGGGTCATCGCTGGGCCTCCAGGTCACGTCGGAACGCCGCCAGCCACACCACGACCCACAGCGCCATCGCGGCCATCACGATCACCGAGGCCGCGGCGCCGAACCCGAACAGGTTGTTCGAGAACGACTGGCGGACGATCAGCGTCATCAGCAGGTCCGCGTGCTCGCCCGGGTTCGTCCCGAGCATGATCCACGGGATCGTGAACTGGTAGGCCGCGTAGATCACCTGGATCAGGAGCTGCACGGCGATCAGCGGGCGCAGCAGCGGAAGCGTGATGTAGAAGAAGCGGCGTACCGGGCCGGCGCCGTCGATCGCGGCCGCCTCGTGCAGCTCCTTGGGCACCGCCTGCAGCCCGGCGAGGAAGATCAGCATGCAGAACGGCAGGCCCCGCCAGATCGACGGGATGATGATCGCCCACAGCGAGTTGGGCCCGAGCAGCCACACCGGGCGCTCGTCGAGCAGGCCCGTGTAGTCGACGAGGACCTTGTTGACGATGCCGACGTCGCTCTGCCACATGAAGCCCCACAGCACGGCGACGACGAAGCTCGGCACCACCCAGGGGGCGAGCATCAGCGTGCGGACGATGCGCTGCCCCGGGAAGCTGCGGTTGAGCAGCAGCGCGACGAGCAGCCCGCCGATCAGGACGCCGGCGACCGTGACGACCGTGTAGACGGCGGTGTTGCCGGCCGCGGTCAGGAACCCGTTGTGCAGCGGGTTGGCGTCGTCGAAGAGGATCGCCTCGAAGTTGCGCAGCCCGGCCCACGGCGCGCCGAAGAGCTGCGAGAAGGTGAACGTGTTGAGGTTCTTGAACGCCAGGACCCCGCCGCCGATCGTCGGCAGCAGGTGGATGGCGACCATGAACAGCACCGCCGGCGCGATGAGCGCGTAGGCGAAGCGGTCGCGGCGCCAGCCGTGGCCCCGCCGCGGCCGCGCGCGACCGGCCTGGGCGGGCGGGTCGGGCGGCACGGCGGGACCGGTGCTGGTGGTGACGGTGTCGATGCTGGCCATGGTGATCCTTCAGCGGCCCGTCTGCTCCCGCCCGCCGGGAGAGAAGAGCGGGCGGGAACGCGACGGGGTCCTGCTAGCCGGCCGTCTGCGCCAGGAGCGCGTCGGCCTCCTTGGCCGCCTCGTCCAGCTGGGACTGGACGACCGCCTCGGAGTACTCCTCACCGCCCAGCCCGGCCGCGGCGTCGAGGATGTTCCCGAAGCGGGTCTTGTACGCGTTCTCGATCTGTCCCCACTGCGGGATCGCGGCGTACGAGCGGCCCGTCTGGATCGCCTCGTAGAAGGCGGCCAGGTCCTCGCTCTGCTGCCCGAGCTGCTCCTGCGGCGCGAGGCGCGCGGGGAACATGCCCAGCAGCTCGGCGTACTCCTTCTGGACCTCGTCCTGGGACAGGTACTTGATCAGCTCCCAGGCCGCGTCCTTGACGTCGGACGACTTGAACATCATCAGGTTCGAGCCGCCGACGAACGTGTTGGCCTCGCCGGTCGGACCCTTGGGCATCGGGGCCACGCCGGTGTTGTTGCGCGCGGCGTCGGACCAGTTCGTGTCGTCCTCGCGGTCGATCGAGCTGAGGACCCACGGGCCGCCGATCCACACGGCCAGGCGCCCGCCCTTGAACTGGTTCTCCACCTGCGTGCCGTCACGCTCGAGCATCGACGGGTCGGCCAGGCCGTCCGGGAACAGGTCGGCGATGTACTTCACGCCGCGCACCGCCTCCGGGGAGTTGATCGCCGACTTCGTGTTGTCGTCGGTCAGCTCCTGGCCGCCCTCGTCCCACACGAACGGCATGACGTTGTGGACGAGGTCGAACGCCTTCTTGCCCGGCATGCCGAACGGCATGATCTTCTTGCCGCCGATCTCCTCGACGCTCTTGAGCGCCTCGAGCGTCGCGCGCATCGACTCGAGGTCGGTGAACGCGGTGGCCGGATCGACGCCGGCCTCCTCGAGCGCATCGGAGCGGTAGTAGATCGTCCGCGCCTCGGTGAACCACGGGATGCCCCAGACGCCGTCCTGACCGACGACCTGGCTGGTGCCCCAGATGCCCGGCGCGTAGGCCGACTCGCCGCCGATGTCGGCGACGCGGCTGGAGAGGTCCTCGAAGCCGCCCAGCGCGGCGAAGAACGGCACCTGCGTGGTGCCGGCCTGCGTCACGTCGGGGCCCTCGCCGGACACGGCCGCGTTGCGGATGCGGTCGAACTGGACGTCCCAGCCGACGAGCTGGACGTCGACGTCGATCCCGGTCTCCTGCTCGAACGGCTCCAGGATCTTCTCGGTGTCCTCGACCGGGTGAGGACCGTTGTTCATGATCCAGAAGGTCACCTTCTGGCCGTCGAAGGACTGCGCCTCCGCGGTCGCCGAGCCGGTGCTGGCCGACTCGGCGGTGCTGCCGGTGCTGCTGTTGTCGTCGTCCGAGCCGCCGCAGGCCCCCAGGGCCAGGGCGACGAGGACGGCGGCGATCGCCGTCAGGGCGAGCGCCACGCTGCGTCGCACGATGCTCCTCCTCCTCGTACGCGGGAAATGAACAGTGACAAAAACGGTTTCGGGAATCGCGTCGCTGCGCTCTCCTGGCATTCCTCCCTCCGGCTCAGCCGCCCGCCGGCGGGGGCGCGGTCGACTCGCGGACGATCAGCTCGACCGGCAGGGTCGTCACCGCGGGCGCGTCGGCGCCCTCGATGCAGGCGACGAGCGCCTCGCCGGCGGCACGGCCCAGGCCGGCCTTGTCCTGGCGGACGGTGGTCAGCGGCGGGTGCAGGTGGCCGGCGAGCTGGATGTCGTCGAAGCCGACGAGCGACAGGTCGCCGGGCACCGAGACGCCCGCCTCGGACGCGGCGCGCAGCGCGCCGAGCACCATCAGGTCCGACGCCGCGACGATCGCGGTCGGCGGCTCGTCGAGGGCCAGCAGGCGCGCGGTCGCGGCCCGGCCGCTCTCGACGTAGAAGTCCCCGTAGGCGACGTACTCGTCGCGGTAGCCGAGGCCGAGATCGCGCAGCGCGTCGCGGTAGGCGCGCAGGCGCTCCCCGCCCGGGCGGGTCTCGACGAGGCCGGTGATATGGGCGATGCGCCGATGGCCGAGCTCGTGCAGATGCCGCATTGCCGCGTGGATCCCGGTGCGGTTGTCGGAGATCACGTAGCCGGTGGCGGGGCCGGTGAGCGCCACGTCCACGCCGACGCAGGGCAGCGTGGAGCGCACCAGGCGGCGGGTCTCCTCGTCGTCGGGATCGACGCCCATCAGCACCGTGCCGTCGACGTTGTGGTGGCGGCAGCGCTTCTCGTAGGAGTGCGGGCCGAAGCCGTTGCCGGGCTGCTCGCTGGCGAACAGCAGCAGGTCGAAGCCGCGCTCGCCGAGGCAGTGCTTGATGCCGACCATGACCTCGTGGAAGAACGGGTGCTGCAGGTCGGGGTGGCCCTCGCCGGTCTCCAGGAAGACGCCGATCACGTGCGAGCGCTGGGTGACGAGCATCCGCGCCGCCGCGGTGGGCGTGTACTCGAGCGAGCGGGCGAGCTGCATGATGCGCTCGCGGGTCTCGGGGCTGACGTCGCTGTAGCCGTTCAGCGCCCGGGACACGGTGCCGACCGACACGCCGGACAGGCGCGCCAGCTCGCGGATGGTGACCCTCTCTCTCACGTTCCGAAAACGGTTTTGGAAACCGGGTCGGCATCCTAACCACAGGTCCCCCCGGGCTGTCAAGCGGGAAGCGCCGGGCGGGCGGAGTGACGCGGGCCCGGCGCGCGGTTCGGCACCATGCGGGGGTGCCGCACACCCGCTGGGAGACCCGTCGCCGCCTCATCGAGGGCGATGCCACCCCGTGGCTCGCGCTGCTCGTCGCCGCGCGCGTCATGGCGACCGGCGTGGCGATCGGGCTGATCCTGCTGGAGCCGATCGACTCGGCGCTGCTGGTCCTCACCGCCTACGGCGCGATCAGCGCGATCGTGATCGCCACGATGCCGCGGGTGCGGGCCAGCCCGCTGGCCTGGGTCCTCGACACGGCGTTCGCGCTGGCCTGCGTGCTCGCCTCCGGCGACTGGCGCAGCCCCTTCTACGTGCTGTGGCTGACGACGCTCGCGCTGCCCGCCGTGATGCTCCCGCTGCGCCAGGCGGTCTGGCTGGCGATCGCGGCGCCGGTGCTGTACCTGTCGCTGGGCCTGTTCGGCGGCCCGGCGCCGGGCGCGCTGCGGCCGATCACCTCCGAGACGCTCGTCATCCATCTCCTCCTGCCGGCCGTGCTCGTCGCCGGCCTCGCCTACGCGACCTACGCGCTGCAGCGCGTCCAGGAGGAGCGGATGCGCCGCGAGCGCCTGGCGATCGAGGCCGAGCGCCGGCGCATCGCCTGGGAGCTGCACGACTCCGCCAAGCAGCGCCTGCACGCCGCCCACCTGCTCGTCAGCTCGCTGCACGGGCGCGTCGGCCCCGAGCTCGTGGCCGCCGTCGAGCGCGCCTCCGTCGAGCTGGAGTCCGCCGCCGCCGACATGGACACGAGCCTCGCCGAGCTGCGCTCGCCGCTGGAGGGCCGTCCGCTGCACGCCGCCCTGGAGGCGCGGGCGCGCGAGCTCGTGACCGACGGCGGGCCGACGATCACCGTGCGCGGCGAGGCGCCGACGCTGCCGCCGCTCGTCGCCGCCCACGCCTACCGCATCGTCTCCGAGGCGCTGACGAACGCGCTGCGCCACGCGGAGGCGACGGCCATCGAGGTGACCCTCGAGCGCACGCCCAGCGGGCTGCGGATCGGGGTCGCCGACAACGGCCGCGGGCTGCCGGAGACGCATCGACCGCACGCAACCGGCATCCTGGCCATGCAGAGTCGCGCCGAGTCCATCGGCGCGCGGCTGGTCGTCGCCTCGCGCGACGGGCAGCCCGGAACCCGCGTCCTCGTCGACCTTCCGGCCGGCGCACCCCGACCCCAAGGAGCGACCGCATGATCCGCATCGCCGTCATCGACGACCATCCCGCCCTGCGGGCCGGCCTGCGCACCGTCATCGACGCGGAGCCCGGCCTGGTGTTCGTCGGCGAGAGCGCCGGCGACGAGGAGAGCGTGTGGCCGCTGCTGCGGCGCACCGAGCCGGACCTGATCCTGCTCGACTACCACCTGCCCCACGGCGACGGGCTGCAGCTCTGCCATCGGATCAAGCGCCAGCTCCCGGTGCCCAAGGCGCCCAAGGTGCTCGTCTACTCCGCCTACGCCAGCCCCGAGCTGTCGCTGCCGGCGGCGCTCGCGGGCGCCGACGGCGTCGTGGACAAGGGGCTCGCCGCACGCGAGCTGTTCGAGGCGATCCGGCTCGTCCACCGCGGCGAGCGGCTGCTCGGCGACCCGTCGCAGACCGTGGTGCGCAGCGAGCTCGAGCGCCTCGAGGATCGCGACCGCGCGCTCGTCGGCCTGCTGCTGAACGGGGCCGGCGACGCGGAGGCCGCCGAGGCGCTGCAGATGGAGCCCTCCGAGGTGCAGCACGCGACGTTGCGCATCCTCGGGACGCTGCGCTCGCAGGTCCCGACCGGCACCGGGTGACCCTGTCCGCGGGCTGACATCGGCCCGCAGCAGGGCCGCGGGGCGGGGTTTCCGAGGGACATGCTCCGATCCCCCGTCCCCCTGCTCGTCGCCCTGCTCGCGGCACTCGCGGTGCTGCCCGCCGCCGCGTCCGCCAAGTACGACGTGCGCGTCGGCATCGGCGACCAGAACGTCGAGATCTTCGAACAGCCGCTGTTCAAGGCGGCCCAGATCAAGCGGGTGCGCTACTTCATCCCGTGGAACGCGGCCCGCAACCGGGGCCTGATGGAACGCGCCCGCACCTACGTGCAGCAGGCGCGCCGCAACGGCGTCAGCGTCTTCGTCCACATCTCGACCGACGACCTGCGCGTGCGCCGCGGCCACCTGCCGTCGGCGCGCGGCTACCGCCGGCTCGTCGGGCGGATCGTGCGCGAGCTGCGCCCGCTCGGCGTGCGCGAGTGGGGCGTCTGGAACGAGGCCAACCACGCCAGCCAGCCGACCTGGAACCGGCCCGGCCGCGCCGCGAAGTTCTACAAGCAGATGCGCCGCATCTGCCGCGGCTGCCGGATCGTCGCGCTCGACGTGCTCGACCAGCGCGGCGTGGAGCGCTACATCCAGCGCTTCTACCGCAAGCTGTCGCCGCGCCTGCGCCGCCAGGCCCGCTTCGTCGGCATCCACAACTACTCCGACGTCAACCGCAAGCGCACCACCGGAACCCGCGACATCATGCGGGCCGTCAAGCGCCACGTCCGCTCGCCGGTGTTCTGGCTGACCGAGACCGGCGGCGTCGTCGAGCTCGGCCGGTCGTTCCGCTGCAGCGAGCGGCGCGCCGCCAACCGCATGAAGTACCTGTTCAAGGTGCTGCGCAAGTACCGCCGGCAGATCGACCGCGCGTACGTCTACAACTGGTTCGGCACCGACTGCAAGACGCGGATGGACACGGGCGTCGTCAACGCCGACGGCTCGCGCCGCCCGTCGTACACGCAGCTCCGCCGCGGGCTGACCCGCTTCAAGCGCTGAGCGCCGCCGGAAGGGGCGCGGCGGCGGCTCCGGCTCGCCCGCCCCGCCGCGTACCCTTCCGCGATGAGCGTCCGGGCCCTGGAGGCGTCCGAGAAGCGCACGCTGGCGATCCTGGGCCTGCCGACCGCGGCCCTCGCGCTGGCGATCACGGTCGTCAGCACGTACGTGCCGGTCGTCGCCGAGGGCTTCCTCGACTCGTCGATCGTCATCGGCGCGCTCATCGCGATCGAGGGCCTGCTGGCGCTGTGGCTTCCGCTCGTCATCGGCCGCTGGTCGGACCGGCTGCGCACGCCGCTGGGCGGGCGCCTGCCGTTCCTGCTGGCGGCCACGCCGTTCGCGGCGATCTCGCTCGCGCTCATGGGCTTCGCGGGCGCGCTGCTGCCGATGGCGATCGCCGTCAGCGTCTTCTTCGTCGCCTACTTCGTCGCCTACGAGCCGTACCGGGCGCTGTACCCGGACCTGATCCCCGACGACATCGCCGCCCGCGCGCAGTCCACGCAGGCCGTCTGGCGCGGCGCCGGCACGGGCGCCGCGCTGATCGGCGGCGGCCTCCTCGTCGCGTGGGGCAACGCGGCGCCGTTCGTCGCCGGCGCGATCCTGTTCGCCGGCGCGATGGCGCTGTACGCCGCCGTCGCGGTGCCGCGCGCCCGCGTGGAGCGCCAGGAGCCCCCGCCCGCGGCGGGCGACGGGCTGCTCGCCGAGGCGGGCACGATCAGCGCGGTCCTGCGCGGCCATCCCGAGCTGCGCGCGTTCCTCGCCGCCAACGCGCTGTGGGAGGCCTCGCTCGGCGCGCTGAAGACGTTCGTCTTCCTGTTCGTGGTGGTCGGGCTGGGCTACAGCCGCGAGGCGACGGCCGGGATCATCGGCGGCGTCGCGCTACTGATCCTGCCCGCCGCGGTCCTGTCGGGCTGGCTGGCCGACCGTCACGGCCGCGCCCGCGTGATGAGCTGGGTGCTGCCGTTCTACGGCGTCGGCCTGCTCGTGCCCGCGTTCACCCAGCACGTCGCGGTGCTCATCCCGGTGATGCTCGTCATCGGGTTCGGCGGCGGCCTGGTGATGACGCTGCCCTACGCGCTGCTGCAGCCGCTGATGCCACCCGGGCAGCACGGCCTGCTGACCGGCTTCTACAGCCTCAGCCGCGGGATCGGGACCGCGCTGGGCCCGCTGCTGGCCGGCATCGCGATCGAGGTCCTGCACGACCCGTTCGGGTCGACGCGCGGGTACGCGGCGATGTGGCTGGTGTGCGGCGCCACGGTGCTCGCCAGCGTGCCCGCGATGGCGGCGCTGCGGCGCCTGGCGGGCGCGCGCATCGACCACCGCTGAGCGGATCCGAGCGGCGACGCGCCTGAACTCCGCCCTGCTGGGTAGCCGGGGGCGATGACGCGCGCCGTCGTGATCGGAGCGGGCCACAACGGGCTCGTCGCCGCGATCCACCTGGCCGAGGCCGGCCTGGACGTCACCGTGCTCGAGGCCGCCGAGCACCCGGGTGGCGCGACGCGCTCGGCGCAGGTCACGCGGCCCGGGTTCGTGCACGACCTCCACGCCGCGTTCATGCCGATGACGATCGCGTCGCCCGCGATGCGCGAGCTGGAGCTCGAGCGCCACGGGGTCGGCTGGGTCACGCCGCCGGTCGTGGCCGCGCACCCCTTCGAGGACGGCAGCGCGATCGCCCTGCACCGCGACCTCGACGCGACCGTCGCCTCGCTCGGCGATCGCGCCGGCGCCGGGTGGCGGGCGGCGATGGCCGAGCTGCTGCCGGTCGCCGACGCGCTCGTCACCACGATCCTGTCGCCGCTGCCCCCCGTGCGCCCGGTCCCCGCGGTCGCGCTCGGGCTGCGCGGCGCGCTGGTGGACTGGACGCGCCGCTTCGTCGGGTCGGTGCAGTCGCTGGGGCTCGAGCTGTTCGACGGCGACCCGCGCGCCACCGCCTGGCTGGCGGCGTCGGCCCAGCACTCCGGGCTGCCGCCCACCGCGGCCGGCAGCGGCGCGTTCGGGATGCTGCTGCAGCTCGTCGGCCAGCGCCACGGCTGGCCGCTGGTGCGCGGCGGCAGCGGCGAGCTCGTGGCCGCGCTGGTGCGCCGCGCCGAGGCCGCCGGCGCGCACGTGCGCTGCGACGCGCGCGTGCGCGAGATCGCCGTGCGCGGCGGCCGCGTGGCCGGGGTGCGCCTGGCCGGCGGCGAGGAGATCCCCGCCGACGCCGTGGTGTCGACCGTCACCGCCCGCCCGCTGGCCGCGATGCTGCCGCCCGGCGCGCTGCCGGGCCGTCTCGAGCGGCGCCTGCGCGGCTGGCGCTACGGGACCGCCGCCTTCAAGATCGACTACGCGCTGTCGGGCCCCGTGGCGTGGGCGGCGGCCGAGGCGCGCGAGGCCGGCGTCGTGCACGTCGCCGGGGAGCTGCGGGCGCTCGCCGGCTCCGCCCAGGCCGGGGAGCGCGGCGTCGTGCCGGCGCGCCCGGCGCTGGTCGTCGGCCAGCAGTCGCTGCACGACGCGACGCGGGCGCCCAACGGGCGCCAGACCCTCTACGTGTACGGCCACGTGCCGCGCGACCACGACATGCCCGACGACGAGGTCGCCGGGCGCATCGAGGACCAGCTCGAGCGCTTCGCCCCCGGCTTCTCGTCGCTCGTGCTCGACCGCGCGGTGCGCCCGCCGCACGTCACCGAGTGCGAGGACCCCAGCCTCGTGGGCGGCGACATCGGCGGCGGCTCCTACGAGCTCGACCAGCAGCTCGTGCTGCGCCCGCACCCGGCGCTCATGCGCTACCGGGCGCCGCTGCGCGGGCTGTACGTCGCCGGCGCGTCGGTGCACCCCGGCGGGGCCGTGCACGGCGTCAGCGGGCGGGGCGCGGCGCGCGCGCTGCTCAGCGACCGTCGGCTGCGGCCGTGGCGGGCGCCTCGGCGAGCCGCTTGAGGCGCCGCAGGCACTCCTGGTTGCGCCCGCGGACGACGAGATGGGTGAGCGGGTTGAAGACCAGCTTCGTGAGCGGGTCGGCCGGCTCCTCGATCATCGTCACGTAGCTGGAGCCCTCGCCGCGCGGCGACACGAGCATCACGACGTGCGCGGTCCCCAGCGGCCGCGCCTTCGCGCGCAGCTCCAGCCGGTAGGGCGGGGCGACGTCGACGACCTCGGTGTGGTCGTCCACGCACAGCGGGCCGAAGCCGACGCGGTGGTGAAGCCTGGTCCCCGGCGCCGGGAAGCCCTCGTCGGCGTCGCGCATCGCCTTCGCGCCGACGACCCACTCGGGGTAGCTGGCGGGGTCCGAGAGGACCGCGAAGATCGCCTCGGGCGAGGCGTCGAAGACCTGGGTGCACCGCGACACGACGCGGGTCTACCCAGACGGCCGGGTCAGAACGCGCCGCGGCGCGACAGCACCGCCGGGATCGTCTTCAGGAGGATCGTCAGGTCCAGGAACACCGACCAGCGCTCCAGGTACAGGAAGTCGAGGCGCACGAGGTCGTCGAAGTCCAGGTCCGAGCGCCCCGACACCTGCCACAGGCCGGTGATGCCCGGCATCACCAGGTAGCGCTTCTTGTGCCAGTCCTCGAGGCGCTCGTAGTCGCGCTCGGGCAGCGGGCGCGGGCCGACGAGCGACATCTCGCCGCGCAGCACGTTCATGAGCTGCGGCAGCTCGTCGATCGAGTAGCGGCGCAGCCAGCGGCCGACCGGGGTGACGCGCGGGTCGTCGCGGATCTTGAAGATCGCGCCGCCGGCCTCGTTGAGCGCCTCGAGCTCCGCCTGGCGGCGGTCGGCGCCGTGGTACATCGTGCGGAACTTGAAGCACGCGAACGGCCGCCCGCCGATGCCGGGGCGGATCGAGTGGTAGAGGATCGGGCCGCGCGACGTGAGCCGCACCGCCAGCGCCGTCGCCAGCAGCAGCGGGCTGAGCACGATCAGCAGCAGCGTCGCGCCGACCACGTCGAACGTCCGCTTGAGCAGGTAGTCGAAGCCCTCGAAGACCGGCGGCTTGAGCTCGAACAGCGGCACCGACTGACCGGGCACGAACTCGGCGCGGTGCACGAGGATCTCCATCGTCGACGGCGCGATCCGCACGCGCACGCCCGACTGGTGGCAGCGGTCGACGAGGTCGACGGCCTGGTCCTGCGGGAAGTCCGGGTCGGCGATGATGACCTCGTCGATGCGGTGCTCGCGCAGCGTGTCGTGGATCGTCGCCAGGCTGCCCAGCGAGCGCAGGCCGTTGTCGGGCCGCGGCTGCAGCGACACGAACCCGACGACCTTGATCGGCGAGTGCGGGGCGTCGGCGAGCGCGTGGGCGACGTCCTCGATGTGGCGTCCGCTGCCGACGAGCACGGCGCGGCGGTGGTAGCCGGCGGCGCGCAGCAGCGCCCCCGTCACGCCCTCGTAGAGGTAGCGGAAGCTCGCCACGTACAGGACGGCGAAGAACAGCGAGCCGTAGAAGATGTAGTAGCTGGAGAACTGCTCGCCGTTCACGAGCGCGAAGATCAGCGCGACGATCGTGACCTGGAACAGCGACGCGACGATGCGCGTGAGCCCCGGCCGGGCGGCTCGGTCGGCGTACAGCCCCGAGCGCGCGAACAGCAGCACGGTCAGCAGGTAGGCGAAGGAGACGATCTCCTTCGTCTGGTCCCACGCCTTCTCGGCGACGAAGTCCCCGAGGATCGCGTCCTTCAGCGCCAGCGCGGTGAAGATCGCCAGCGTGACCGCCACGAGGTCGAGCCCCATGAGCGACACGACGCGCGCCGTGCGGCGCGCGGTCTCCATGCGCAGGAGGAACGAGAGCGCCGGCGGGCGCTTGCGCCGCATGTCCACGCCCGGAGGCGCGTAGGACGGCATCCGGACGTAGGGGATGTCGCCGTCGCGTGGCGGCGTGTCCTGACGTGCTCCGGATTCGGCTGTCTCTTGCGCCATGTCTCCAATTCGCTGCAACGGGCGCGGCAGCTGGAAGTTCTGGGGTTGCCGGCTAGGTGCCGCCGCCGACGAGGGTCTCCACCCCTGCCTCGTCGATCGTGCGGCGCAGGCCGTCGCGCAGGGCGACCTCCGGATGCCAGCCGAGCACCTGCTCGGCGAGGCGGGTGTCGGGCTGGCGGACCTGCGGGTCGTCGGTCGGCAGCGCCTCGTAGACGATCTCGGAGCTGCTGCCGGTCACCTCGATGACGGTCTCGGCCAGCTCGAGGAGCGTGTACTCGTCCGGGTTGCCGATGTTGACCGGGTGGTGATAGCCGGACTCGGCGAGGGCGATGATGCCCCGGATCAGGTCGTCGACGTAGCAGAAGCTGCGCGTCTGGCTGCCGTCGCCGAACACGGTCAGCGGCCGGTCCTGCAGCGCCTGGCGCAGGAACGTCGGGATCGCGCGGCCGTCGTGCGGGCGCATCCGCGACCCGTACGTGTTGAAGATCCGCACGATGCTCGTGTCGACGCCCTGCTGGCGGTGGTAGGCCATCGTCAGCGCCTCGGCGTAGCGCTTGGCCTCGTCGTAGACGCCGCGCGGGCCGATCGGGTTGACGTGGCCCCAGTAGGACTCGGGCTGCGGGTGGACCTGCGGGTCGCCGTACACCTCGGACGTCGACGCCAGCAGGAAGCGGGCGCGGTGCACCTTGGCCAGGCCGAGCGTGTGATGGGTCCCGTAGCTGCCGACCTTCAGCGTGTGCAGCGGCAGGCGCAGGTAGTCGATCGGCGAGGCCGGGGACGCGAGGTGGTAGACGAAGTCCACCGGCTCGTCGATGAAGTAGGGATCGGTGATGTCGACGTTGAGGTGGGTGAACTCGGGGACGCGGATGTGCTCGATGTTGCGCAGCGAGCCCGTCTCGAGGTTGTCGACGCAGATGACCCGATGGCCGCGCGCCAGGAGCGCATCGCACAGATGCGACCCGAGAAAGCCCGCGCCACCGGTCACGACGCACGTGGCCATGGGCGTCAAGGCTACCCCGTCTTCTGCTTGGCGAGCTTCTTGAGACGCACCGGGCAGCGCTTGCACCGCGGCCGGCTCTTGCAGCACTTCTTCTTGGGCTTGAGCTTCTTGGCCACGGGACGTCGCATCGTAGGGTGACCTAATTCCGGCGCCCGGCGAGTTGGCGCGAAGGCGCGCTGCTGAGAGGATGTGCACGTGGCATCGGAGGCCGTGCTCGACCGGATCGACGCCGGACAGCGGGCGCTCGACGCGGGGGAATGGGATCGCGCGCGCGAGCTGTTCCGCGCTGCGCTCGACGACGAGGAGGTGCCCGAGGCCTGGGAGGGGCTCGGGTGGGCCTGCTGGTGGATGAGCCTCGGCGAGGACACGATCGCCGCGCGCGAGGCCGCCTACCGGCTGTACCGCGCCCGCGAGGACCGCGTCGGCGCGGGGCGCGTCGCGGCGTGGCTGGCGTCCGACCATCGCGAGTACCGCGGCGACGAGGCGGTCGGCAACGGCTGGCTGGGCCGGTCGCGGCGGCTGCTCGACGGGCTGGCCGAGTGCCCGGAGCACGGCTGGCTGGCGCTGACGGAGGGCTCGTTCGCGCTGGCGCGCGGCGACGCCGAGGCGGCGGCGGGGCACGGGCGCTCGGCCTGCGAGATCGGCCGCACGCAGGGCGTGCCGGACCTGGAGGGCGTCGGCCTGGCCCAGGAGGGCGTCGCGCGGGTGGTGCTCGGCGAGGTCGAGGCGGGGATGCGGCTGCTCGACGAGGCGTCGGCGATCGTGCACGGCGAGGACCTGCACGTGCCGGTCTCGCTGGCGTGGGCGCTCTGCTACATGATCGCCGCCTGCGAGGGGGTCGGCGACTTCCCGCGCGCCGCGCAGTGGTGCGAGGCGATGCGCGAGCTGGGCGAGCGCTGGCACGGGCGCCAGATCCTCGGGACGTGCCGCACCGCGTACGGGAGCATCCTGGCCACGCGCGGCGACTGGCCCGGCGCCGACGCCGAGCTGACCGAAGCGGTGGCCGACTTCACCGCCGCCGCGCCCGGGCTGAGCGCGTCGTCGCTGGTGCGCCTGGGCGAGCTGCGGGTGCTGCAGGGCCGGGTCGACGAGGCGCGCGAGCTGTACGCGCAGGCCGGCGCCCACGCCGACGCGATCGTCGCGCTGGGCGAGCTGGCGCTCGACGACGGCGAGGCGCTGGTCGCGCGCGAGGCGGCCGAGCGGGTGCTGCGGCGCGTCCCGGACCGGTCGGTCCTGGACCGGCTGCCGGCGCTGGAGCTGCGGGCGCGGGCGCTCGGGGCGCTGGGCGCCCTGGAGGACGCGGCCGCGGCGTGCGCGGAGGTCACGGCGATCGTGCAGCGGCTCGGGACGCCGTACCTGTGGGGGCGCGCGCACCGGATCGCGGCCGAGGTCGCCGCCGCGGGCGGGGACTGCGAGACGGCGCGGCGCGAGGCCGAGGACGCGGTCGACTGCTTCGTGGAGGCCGACGCGCCGCACGACGCGGCGCTGGCGCGGCTGCGGCTGGCGAGCGCGCTGGCGGCGCTGGGACGCGGGTCGCACGCGGAGGCGGAGGCGCGGGTCGCGCGCGAGGCGTTCGCGCGGCTGGGCGCGGTGCGCGACACGGCGCGGGCCGACGAGCTGCTGGCGCGGCTCGGGGCGGGCGGGGGCGGCGCGGACGGCGGCCGCGACGCGCTCGGCGAGCTGACCGCGCGCGAGCTGGACGTGCTGCGTCTGGTGGCCCGGGGCATGAGCGACGCGGAGATCGCGCGCGAGCTCGTGCTCTCGCCGCACACCGTCCACCGCCACGTGGCGAACATCCGCACGAAGCTGCGGCTGCCGTCGCGGGCGGCCGCGGTCGCCTACGCGTCCCGGGCCGGGCTGATCTGAGCGTGCCGGCGGTCGTGAACGCCGGGTTCGACCCGGCGCGGGTGGTCGCGCCGGCGCGGGACGCAGCGGCGTTCCACGCGTCGCTGCCGGCGTACCGGCCGACGCCGGTGCGCGAGCTCGAGGCGCTCGCCCGTTCCGTGGGGGTCGGCTCGCTGGTGGTCAAGGACGAGTCGGACCGGATGGGGCTGCCGTCGTTCAAGGTGCTCGGGGCGTCGTGGGCGGTGGAGCGGGCGCTGCGCGCGCGGCCCGGCGTGGAGGTACTGGTGGCGGCGAGCGCGGGCAACCACGGCCGGGCGGTCGCGCGGGTGGCGGCGTGGCGCGGCCTGGGGTGCCGGGTGCTGCTGCCGGCCCGGTCGAGCGCGGCCCGGCGGGCGGCGATCGCGGGCGAGGGCGCCGAGGTGGTCGTCGTCGACGGCGGCTACGAGGAGGCGGTGGCCCGCGCGGCGGCCGAGGGCGCGCGGCCGGGCGCGCTGGAGCTCGCGGACGTGGGCGAGGGCGACGGCCCGGCGAGCTGGGTGATCGACGGCTACGCGACGCTGTTCCGTGAGCTGGCCGAGCAGGCCGACGCCGACGTGCTGCTCGTCCCGGCCGGCGTGGGCTCGCTGGCGGCGGCCGCGGCGCGGTTCGGCGCCGCCGCGGGCGTGACGGTCGTCGCGGTGGAGGCGGCGGCCGCACCGTGCGTGAGCGCGTCGCTGGCGGCCGGCGAGCCGGTGGTGGTGGAGACGCCGGGGACGAGCATGGCCGGCCTCGACTGCGCCGAGGTGTCGGTGGCGGCGTGGCCGTCGCTGCGCGACGGGCTGCGGGGCGCGGTGACGGTGTCGGACGCGGAGGCGCACGCGGCGATGCGCTCGCTCGCCGAGGCCGGGCTGCGCATCGGCGACTGCGGCGCGGCGCCGCTGGCCGCGCTGCGCGCGCTGATGGCCGACCCGGCGTGCGCGGCGCTGCGCGATGCGGTCGGGCTCGACGCCGACGCCCGCGTCGCGCTCGTGGCGACCGAGGGCGTCACCGACCCGGACGCCTACGCCCGCGTCGTCACCTGATCGTTGTCAGATCCATCTCGCTATGCGAGCGCGAGACGACAACGGCGGGCCGCCTCAGGCGCCCGGCGTCGGCCGCACGCCCTCGACCCAGTCGCCCTCCTCGCGCTTCCAGATCGGAAGCTGGGCCTTGATGCGGTCGATCAGCGCGCGGGCGCCGAGGAACGCGGCGGGGCGATGCGGGGCGCTCGCGGCCACGATCACCGAGGCCTCGGCGAGCGGGACACGGCCGATGCGGTGCTCGGCCGCGGCCGCGCACAGGTCGTGCTCGGCGGCGACCGCACGCACGATCCGCTCGAGCTCGACGACCGCCATCTCCGCGTACGCCTCGTAGTCGAGGAACTCGACGTCGCGGGTCGTCCCGGAGAACGTGACGACCGCGCCGGCCCGCGGGTCGCGCACGCGCGCGGCCAGCGCGTCGAGCGACAGCGGCTCGTCGGTCACGCGCCAGTGCAGGGCCGGCTCCACCACCGCCCCGCTGCCGCCGGACACCGGCGGCACGAGCGCCAGCTCGTCGGACGGGTGCAGCACGTCGTCGTCCTCGGCGTACTCGCGGTTGACGGCCATCACGAGCGGCAGCCCGGCGGCGAGGTCGCCGACCGCGGCCAGCGCGTCGGCCACGCGGGCGCCCTCGGGAAGCTCCAGCTCGAGCTCCGAGCGGCCGGCGCGCTCCCGAAGCTGCGCGAAGAGACGGACGCGGACGAGCATCGCGACCAAGGCTACGCCGTTCGCCGCGCCGCGCGGGGCAGCGGAGGGCGAACGGCCGATCGCGGGTAGCCTTGTGGCCATGGCCACGACCCCCGAGCGACTGACCGTCGCCCCCATCGTGGGGCCCGACGACCCCCGTCGGTTCACCGACTCGGGGATCGAGATCAAGCCCCTGTACACCGAGGAGGACCTCCCCGAGCAGCTCGAGCTCGGCGAGCCCGGCGAGTTCCCCTACACGCGCGGCGTGCATCGCGAGATGTACCGCAAGCAGCTCTGGACGATGCGCCAGTACGCGGGCTACGCCACCGCCAAGGAGTCCAACGAGCGCTACCGCTACCTGCTCGAGCACGGCGGCACCGGCCTCTCGATGGCCTTCGACCTGCCGACCCAGCTCGGCCTCGACTCCGACGACCCGCGCTGCCTGGGCGAGGTCGGCCGCACCGGCGTCGCGATCGACACGATCGACGACATGCGCACGGCGTTCGACCAGATCCCGCTGGACCAGGTCTCGACGTCGATGACGATCAACGCCCCGGCCAGCGTGCTGCTGCTGCTCTACGAGCTGGTCGGCGAGGAGCAGGGCGTCCCGTCGCACAAGCTGCGCGGCACGACCCAGAACGACATCCTCAAGGAGTACATCGCCCGCGGGAACTTCATCTACCCGCCCCAGGGCGCGATGCGGCTCACCACCGACCTCTTCGCGTACTGCAAGGAGAACGTGCCCAAGTGGAACACGATCTCCATCAGCGGCTACCACTTCCGCGAGAAGGGCTGCAGCGCGGTCCAGGAGGTCGCGTTCACGCTGGCCAACGGCATCGCCTACGTGCAGGCCGCGCTCGACGCCGGCCTCGCCGTGGACGACTTCGCGCCGCGGCTGGCCTTCTTCTTCAACGGCCACAACAACGTCTTCCAGGAGGTCGCGAAGTTCCGCGCCGCCCGGCGGATGTGGGCCCACATCATGCGCGACCGCTTCGGCGCCCAGAACCCGAAGTCGATGATGCTGCGCTTCCACACGCAGACCGGCGGCGTCACGTTGACCGCCCAGCAGCCGCAGAACAACATCATGCGCGTCGCGCTGCAGGCCTTCGCCGCCGTCTGCGGCGGCACCCAGTCGCTGCACACCAACGGCTACGACGAGGCGCTCGCGCTGCCGAGCGAGCGCGCCGCCAAGATCGCGCTGCGCACCCAGCAGGTCGTCGCCTACGAGTCCGGCGCCACCGACACCGTCGACCCGTTCGCGGGCTCCTACTTCGTCGAGGCGCTCACCGACGAGATCGAGACGCGCGCCCAGGACCTGATCGACCGCATCGACCAGATGGGCGGCTCGGTGCAGGCCATCTCGTTCATGAAGAACGAGATCGAGGAGTCCGCCTGGGGCTACGAGGAGCGCTACCGCATCGGCCAGGACATCGTCGTCGGCGTCAACAAGTTCGTCGAGGACGAGATCGAGATCGAGGACCTCCTGCGCGTCGACCCGCAGACCGAGCGCGAGCAGGTCGAGCGGCTCAAGGCGTTCAAGGCCAACCGCGACCAGGAGCTCGTCGCGCAGCGCCTGGAGGCCATCCGCGAGACGGCGCGCGGCACCGGCAACCTGCTGCCCGTCCTCAAGGACGCGCTGCGCGACCGCTGCTCGATGGGCGAGGTGTGCGGCGCGATGCGCGACGTCTTCGGTGAGTACCAGCCCAGCGACTGACGAGCCGCGGGTCCCCCCGCCCCCGTCGCTGGCCGACGCGGTCGGCGGACCGCTCGGCATCGCCGAGACCGCGCTGCCCGCCGCGGTCTTCGTGATCGTCTACACGGCGACGGGCTCCGAGACCCGCACGGCGGCGATCGCCGCGGTCGCGCTCGCGGCCGTGCTGGCCGCCGCGCGGATCGTGCGCCGCCAGACGCCGATGTACGCGATCTCCGGCGTGATCGGCGTCGCGATCGCCGGCTACGTCGCCGCCAAGACCGGCAAGGCGGAGAACTTCTTCCTGCCGGGGCTGCTGCTGAACACCGCCTACGCGGCGGCCTACGCGATCTCGATCTTCGTGCGCTGGCCGCTGATCGGCGTGATCGTGGCCGCGCTGACGAAGGCCGACAGCAGCTGGCGCAGGGACCCGGTTCTCGTGCGCGCGTACGCCCGCGCGAGCTGGGTGTGGGTCGGCCTGTTCCTCGCGCGCATCGCCGTGCAGGCGCCGCTGTACGCGGCCGGCGCGCTCGTGGCGCTCGGCGCCGCCCGGGTCGCGATGGGCGTGCCGCTGTTCGTCGTCGGCATCTGGCTGTCGTGGCTGCTGCTGCGCGCCACCCCCGGCGGCGCGCCGTGGGCGCGGGCGATGCAGCAGCGCGCGGAAACGCCCTGAGCGATCGAGAGGGACCGGGGCGCGCGCGGCGAATCAGGCGCGCGTGACCGGCCTGAGCGCCCGTCAGCGCGGGGTGCTGCTGGTCGGCGCCGCCGCCTACGCGCTGATCCTCTTCGACCAGACGGCGACCACCACCGCGCTCTCGGACATCGAGCGCGACCTCGGCGCGAGCGTGGCGGACCTGCACTGGGTGTTCGGCGCCTACCTGATCGGGCTGGCCGCGCTGACGCCGGTCGCCGGCCGCGTCGCCGACCTCTACGGGCGGCGGCTGCTGTTCGTCGTCGGCATGGCCGTGTTCGGGATCGCCTCGCTGGGCTGCGCGCTGGCGCCGTCCGTCGAGGTGCTGATCGGCATGCGCGCCCTGCAGGGCGTCGGCGGAGCGTTCGCGATGCCGCTCGCGCTGGCCAACGTCTCGATCGTCGTCCCCGAGGAGCGCCGCGGATGGGCGGTCGGCGTGCTGGTGACCGGCGGCTCGATCCTCCTCACGTCCGGGCCGGTGATCGGCGGCGCGCTGGTCGACCTCGGCGGCTGGCGGACCGTGTTCGGGATCGCCGTGCCGATCGTGGCCGTCGCGCTGCTCGGGGTGCGCCGCTGGATGGCCGAGACGCGCGAGGCCGAACCGCCGCCGCTGGACGTGCGCGGGCTCGTGCTGCTCGCGACCGGGCTCGGCGCGCTCGTGACCGGCCTGCTGCAGATGAGCGAGTGGGGCGCCGACGCCCCGGCGACGCTGATCGCCCTGGCCGCCGGCGTCGTGCTGCTCGCCGGGTTCGTCGTCGTCGAGCACCGCATTCCCAACCCGCTGATCGCGCTGCGCCTGTTCACGGTGCCGGCCGTCGCCGGCTACCTCATCGCGCTGCTGGCCGCGCAGTTCGCCGTCACCGCCCTCACCGTCGAGCTGATGCTCTACCTGCAGCGCTCGCTGGGCTACGGCGCGCTGGCGGCCGGGGCGCTGTTCGTCCCCGCCGTGCTGGGCACGCCGCTGCTGTCGCCGACCACCGGCCGGCTCGAGGACCGCGGCCTGGGCCGGATCCTCGTCACGTTCGGGCTCGGCGCCGCGGCCGTCGCGCTCGTCTGGATCGCCGCGTTCGTCGGCCACGACGACGCGTGGATCCTGCTGCCCGCGCTGGCGCTGTTCGGCCTGGCGCGCCCGTTCGTGTTCACCCCCGCCAGCGCGGGCCCGCTGGCCGCCCTGCCGCCCGAGCGCCACGGGCTGGCCGGGGGCCTGGTGCTCGAGAGCTACCAGCTCGGCGCGGTCGCCGGCGTGGCCGTGGCCGGCGTGATCGTCAGCTCGGGCGAGGCGGGCGGCGACTTCGACGGCGCGGTGCAGGCCGCGATCGCGGTCGCCGCCGGCGTGTCCGCCGTCTGCGCGGTCGCGGCCTGGGTCCTCCTTGGGCGCGATCCTGCGCGCCGGCCGCTGCGTCCCGATCGCAGGCAGGACATCGCCGCGCCGCGGTGAAGCCCGCCCACGATGGAAGTCCAGCGCACTCTGGTCAAGTCGCCCCCCGAGCTGTGGGCGGAGCTGTCGGACGTCGAGGCGCTGACGCGTCATCTGGCGGCCTTCGGAGAGATCACGATCACCCGCGTCGAGCCCGAGACGACGGTCGCCTGGGAGGGCGAGCGCGCAAGCGGCACCGTCGAGCTCGCGGCCTCGGGGTGGGGAACGAAGGTGACGCTGACGGCCGAGCCGGCCGCGGCGCCCGCGCCGCCGGAGCCGGAGCCCGAGCCCGAGGCCGAGCCCCCGCCCCGCCGGCGCTGGCTGCGCTTCTGGCAGCGCGACGAGCTCGAGCCCGAGCCGCCGCCCGCGCCGGCCGCCGCGCCCGCGACTCCCGAGCCTGCGGCGGATCCGGAGGCGGTCCTCTCCAAGGTCCTCGACGACCTCGGGCAGGCCCACCACCGGCCGTTCCAGCGCTGAGGGTCAGAGGCGCAGGCCGCCCGACGCCTCGATCCGCTGCCCGGTGACCCAGCCGCCCGACGCGGTCGCCAGGCCGGTGATCGCCTGGGCGATGTCCTCGGGCGTGGCCAGGCGGCCCAGCGCGGTGCTCTGCGTGACGAGCTCCTGGAGCTGCGGGTCGTTGCGCAGGTGCCCGTCGCCGAAGTCGGTCGGCACGGCGCCCGGGGCGACGACGTTGGCGGTGATGCCGCGCGGGGCGAGCTCCAGCGCCTGGTAGCGGGTGAGCACCTCGACGGCGGCCTTGACCGCCGCGTAGGGGCCCGAGCCGTTGAGCGTGATCCGCGTGAGCGCCGAGCTGATGTTCACGATCCGCCCCCCGTCGGCGATCAGGTCCAGCAGGGATTGGGTGAGCAGCAGCGGCCCCTTCAGATGCTCGGCCACGACGCGGTCGAGCTCCTTCTCGGTGGTCACCTCCAGCGCGCTGTACAGCGCGGAGCCGGCGTTGTTGACGAGGACGTCGATCCTGCCGTCGGGGAGCTGCGCGCACAGCGCCTCGACGAACGCCGGGAAGCCGGCGACGTCGGTGATGTCGAGCGGCAGCGCCGCGCCGCGGCGGCCGAGCGCCTCGATCCGCGCGACGACGTCGCGCGCGTCGTCGGCGCGCGTGCGGTAGGTGATGACGACGTCCAGCCCGGCCTCGGCCAGCGCGAGGGCGGCGGCGCGGCCGAGGCCGCGGCTGCCGCCGGTGATGAGTGCGGTGGTCATGCCGGCCACGGTCGCGCGGCGGCGCGCAGGCGAAAAGAGACCGCCGCACCCACGGATCGGCGATCCCTGTTTGAGATCGCGCGCGGTTTCGCATACTTCACGGTGGTGCATCGCGAGCAGCTCGCCGACTTCCTGCGCCACCGCCGGGAGGCGCTGCAGCCCGAGGACGTGGGCCTCGCCCGCGGCTCGCGCCGGCGCACCGGCGGCCTGCGCCGCGAGGAGGTCGCCCTGCTGGCGAGCATGTCGACCGACTACTACACGCGCCTGGAGCAGCGGCGCGGGCCGCAGCCGTCGCCCGCGATGCTGGCCGCGATCGCGCGGGCGCTGCGGCTGACGCTCGCCGAGCGCGACCACCTGTACCGGCTCGCCGGCCACGTCCCGCCGCGCAAGGACGTGCGCACCGACCACGTCGGCCCCGGGATGCTGCGCGTGCTCGACCGGCTCGACACGCCCGGGCTGGTGACCAACGACCTCGGCGAGGTCCTGGCCCAGAACCCGCTCGCGATCGCGCTGCTCGGCGACGAGTCCCGCTTCGCCGCCGGCGACCCGCGCCGGTCGCGCTGGTACCGGTGGTTCACCGACCCCGCCGAGCGCGGGCTGCACGCGCCCGACGAGCACGAGCGGCTCTCGCGCACGTACGCGGCCGGCCTGCGGATCGCGCTCGGCCGCGACCCCGGCGACGCCCGCGTGCGCGGGTTGATCGACCGGCTGCTGGAGGAGTCCGGGGAGTTCGCGGCGCTGTGGGCCGACCACGACGTGTCGTGGCAGCCGGGCGCCGAGCCGCGCAAGGTCTTCCTGCACCCGCAGGTCGGGCGCCTGGAGCTCGAGTGCCAGGTGCTGATCGCCGAGAGCGAGGCCCAGATCCTGCTCGTCTACACCGCCACCCCGGGCAGCGAGTCCGCCGACCGGCTGCGCCTGCTCGGCGTCGTCGGCGGGCGCGCGCTGGCGGCCACGCCGGCCTGACTGCGCAGTCAATACAGTCCCTCGCCTCATGAGCCAGCGCCAGACGCACCCGGAGACGTTCGAGGAGAAGCTCGCGCAGCTGATGGAGCTGCGCCAGGCCGCGGCGCACCCGTCGCCCGAGGCCGAGGAGAAGCAGCACGCCCGCGGCAAGCACACGGCCCGGGAGCGCATCGAGAAGCTGCTGGACCCCGGCTCCTTCCAGGAGCTCGACACCTACGTGCGCCACCGCACGATCGACTTCGACATGCAGAAGAACCGGCCCTGGGGCGACGCCGTCGTCACCGGGCACGGCACGATCGACGGGCGCCGCGTCTGCGTCTTCAGCCAGGACTTCACCGTCTTCGGGGGCTCGCTGGGCGAGGTCATGGCCGAGAAGATGTGCAAGATCATGGACCTGGCGGCCAAGATCGGCTGCCCCGTGATCGGCATCAACGACTCCGGCGGCGCCCGCATCCAGGAGGGCGTCGTGTCGCTGGGCGCCTACGGCGACGTGTTCCTGCGCAACGTGCGCTGCTCGGGCGTCATCCCGCAGATCAGCCTGATCATGGGCCCGTGCGCGGGCGGCGCCGTCTACTCGCCGGCGATCACCGACTTCATCTTCATGGTGAAGGAGACGTCGCACATGTTCATCACCGGCCCCGACGTCATCAAGACGGTGACGGGCGAGGAGGTCGGGTTCGAGGAGCTCGGCGGCGCGATGTCGCACAACACGAAGTCGGGCGTCGCGCACTTCGCCGCCGACGACGAGGACGCGTGCCTGGAGGACGCCCGCTACCTGATCTCGTTCCTGCCGCAGAACAACCTCGAGATCCCGCCGCGGGTGCAGCCGACCGACGACCCGCTGCGCATGGACGAGGAGCTCAACAGCGTCGTGCCGGCCGACCCGTCCAAGCCGTACGACATGCGCGACGTCATCCGCCTGATCGTCGACGACGGCGAGTTCTTCGAGGTGCAGGAGCACTTCGCCCAGAACATCGTGATCGGCTTCGCGCGCCTGAACGGCTACGCGGTCGGGATCGTCGGCAACAACCCGCGCGCGCTGGCCGGCGTGCTCGACATCGAGGCCTCCGAGAAGGCGGCCCGGTTCGTGCGCACCTGCGACGCGTTCAACATCCCGCTGCTGACGCTCTGCGACGTGCCCGGCTTCCTGCCCGGCACCAACCAGGAGTGGAACGGGATCATCCGCCACGGCGCCAAGCTGCTGTACGCGTTCGCGGAGGCGACCGTCCCGAAGATCACGGTCATCACGCGCAAGGCCTACGGCGGCGCCTACGACGTTATGTCCTCCAAGCACCTCGGCGCCGACTTCAACTTCGCGTGGCCGACCGCCGAGGTCGCGGTCATGGGCCCGGAGGGCGCGGTGAACATCATCTACCGGCGCGACATCGCCAACTCGCCGACGCCCGACGAGCGCCGCCAGAAGCTGATGGCCGACTACAAGGCGCGCTTCGCCAACCCGTACACGGCGGCCGAGCGCGGCTACATCGACGACGTGATCGTGCCCAGCGAGACGCGCCCGAAGCTGATCACCGCGCTGGAGACGCTGCAGACCAAGCGCGAGCCGGGCCCGAAGCGCAAGCACGGCAACATCCCTCTCTAGGGGGAACGCGCAAGTAGGCTCGACGGCCGTTTGGATCGCACGGCCGCACCCACGCTGAGGTGGCTCGGGGTCGCCGCCGGGACCGCGCTGGCCGCGGTCGTCTTCGATGCCGTCGGGCTGCCGAGCGCGGCGCTGTTCGCCGCGCTCGTGGTCGGCATCGCCTACGCGCTCGCCGTCGCCCACCGCCGCCCGCTGTCGCTGCCCAAGCCCGGGCTGACCGTCGGCCAGGCGATCGTCGGCGTCGCGCTCGGGGCGGCGGTCGACGCGGACACGCTCGAGGCGGTCGGCGCCGACTGGGCCGCGGTGGTCGCGATGACCGTGGCGACGCTGGCGATCTCGCTCGGCGCCGGGCTCGTCATGTCGCGCCTGACCGGCCTGGACCGCCCGACCGCGTTCCTGGGCCTCATCGCCGGCGGCGCAAGCGGGATCGTCGCGATGGCCGACGAGCTGAAGGCCGACGCGCGCCTCGTCGCGTTCATGCAGTACCTGCGGGTGCTCGTCGTCGTGCTGCTGGCGCCGCTCGTCGCGTACTACCTGCTCTACGACGACGGCGGCGGGCACGCGGTCGCCGCCGACGGCGAGGGGCTCGTCCTCGACCTCGTCTTCACGGCCGCCTGCGGCGTCGCCGGGGTCGCGCTCGCCCGGCTCATCCGCCTCACGGCCGGCACGCTGCTGATGCCGCTGGTCGTCGCGGCGGCGCTGTCGGTCTCCGGCCTGGCCGGCGACGCCGCGGTCCCCGAGCTCGTGCAGGACGTCGGCTTCGCGCTCATCGGCCTGCAGATCGGCCTGCGCTTCACGGTCGCGACGATCCGCGAGGCCGGGCGGCTGCTCCCCGCCACGCTGCTGTCGATCCTCGCGATGGTGGCGCTGTGCGCCGGCGTCGCCGCCGCGATCGCCCCGCTCGCCGACGTCACCTACGGCGACGCCTACCTGGCCACGACGCCCGGCGGCCTGTACGCGGTGCTCGCGGCCGCCGCCGACCTCGGCGGCAACACGACGTTCGTCGTCGCCGTCCAGTCGCTGCGGGTGTTCGCGATGGTGTTGCTCGCGCCGCCGCTCGTGCGCCTGCTGGTGGGCGGTGGAGCGGTCCGGTCGCGCAAGTAGCGTCACCGCACGTGAACGCAACCCCGGCGCAGACCGCCCGCACGGTCCTGGTGGTCGTCGTCATCGCCGCCGCGATCTACGTCACGTGGCTGCTGCGCGACGTCGTGCTGCTGGCGATCCTGGCGGTGTTCGTCGCGGTCGCGCTGAGCGCCCCGGTCGCGTTCGTCGAGCGGGTCACGCGAGCGCCGCGGGCGCTGGCGATCTTCATCGTCTACCTCGGGGTCATCGGCGTCATCGTGCTCGTCGGCCTGGTGGTCGTGCCGCCGCTGGTCTCCGAGATCGAGCAGTTCATCCGCCAGGTGCCGTCCTACGTGCGCGACCTGCGCGACAACCCCACGCTGCAGCACTGGGACGAGGAGTACGGGCTCGTCGCCAAGCTCGAGGGCGAGGCGAACAAGCTGCCGTCGATGCTCGGCGGGGCGGTGTCCGAGCTGGAGAGCGTGACGATCGGGGCGGCCGAGCGCATCGCCGAGTCGATCGCGATCCTGGCCGTCGCGTTCCTGCTGCTGCTCGACGGCCCGCGGCTGATGCGCCTGATCCGCGGCCAGCTCTCGCCCGAGCGGGCCGAGCGCTTCCAGCGCATCACGACGCAGGCGGCCAGCGCGATCGGCGGCTACGTCGCCGGCGCCTTCGCGGTCGCCGGGCTGGCCGGGCTGGCCGCGTTCCTGGCCATGACGGTGCTGGGCATCCCGTTCGCGATCCCGCTCGCCGTGCAGATGGCGTTCTTCGCGCTGATCCCGCTCGTCGGCTCGGCCATCGGGGCGATCGTGATCGCGCTCGTCGCCGCCTTCGAGGGGCCGGGCACGGCGATCGCGTTCCTCGTCTACTTCATCGTCTACCAGCAGCTCGAGACGCACGTGCTCGGCCCGTTCGTCTACAAGCGCACGGTCCAGCTGCGGCCGGTGCTGGTGATCCTGTCGGTGTTCGCGGGCGCCAGCCTGCTGGGCATCCTCGGCGCGCTGCTGGCGATCCCCGCCGCCGCGACGATCCAGATCGTCATCCAGGAGATCTGGCGCATCCGCCACCCGCAGCCGGTCGCGCCGCCGCCCGCCGCGCCGCCGCCCGCCGGGCCGCCGCCGGAGCCCGAACCGGCGTAGCGCGCCCCGGGTTCGGCGTAGGGTCCCGGCGCGATGATGCTCGCCACCGCCCTCGCCGTGATCGCCACCGCCACCGCCGCCGCACCCGCCACGTCCATGGAGATCCAGGCCCACCGCGGCGGCTCCTTCGTCGACGGCCGCGCGACCTATCCGGAGGCCACGATGCCGGCCTTCCGGGCCGCGGCCAAGCGCGGCTTCGTCCTCGAGTTCGACATCCAGATGACCAAGGACGGCGTCCCGGTCGTCATCCACGACGACACGCTGGACCGCACGACCGTCTGCCGCGGCCCGGTCGCCGCGCGCACCGCCCGCCAGATCCGCCGCAACTGCCGCACCGACGTGCTCGGCTCGCCCGGCAGCACGCTCGGCTCCAAGCGCACCCGCAAGCGCATCCCGGTCCCGACGCTGGCCGAGGTGCTCGCGCTGGTGAAGCGCACCGGCGCGCGGGCGTCGATCGAGCTCAAGCAGTTCGACCCGTCCGGCGCGAGCGCCCGCGCCCTGGCCGCGGCGGTGCAGCGCAGCGGCGTGCCGCAGTCGTCGCTGATCGTGCAGTCGTTCTTCCCGCCGAACCTGGCGGCCGCGCGGGCGGCGATGCCCGGCGTCGCGCTGTCGGCGCTGACGATCAAGGCCGGCGAGGCGACGTCGATCCAGAACGCCGTCGACATGGGCGCCGCCTGGGTCTCGCCGCAGTTCCCGGTCGACGCCGCCTACGTCGAGGCCGCGCACGCGGCCGGGCTGAAGGTCGTGCCGTTCACGCTGAACGCCGAGGCCGAGATCCGCGCCGCCGCGGAGATGGGCATCGACGCGGTCATCACCGACGACCCGGTGATGGCGCAGCGCGTGCTCACAGGCTGACGCGCTGCGCCTCGACGCGCCCGTCGCGCAGCGCGTCGAGCGCGGCGATCGCGATCGCGAGGTCCTGGATCGCCAGTCCGGTGGAGTCGAACAGCGTGACCGCCTGCGGGCCGGGCCGGCCCGCCGCCTCACCGGCGAGGACCGCGCCCAGGTCGGTGACGTCGCCGCGCGAGACGAGCCCGGCCTCGACGGCCCCGGTCAGCTCGCCGCCGTGCGAGGCCTGCACCCAGTCGTCGCAGAACAGCGCGCACGAGCGCACCGCGCCGACCGTCGCCTCGGCCTTGCCCGGCCCGTCGGCCCCGAGCATGTTCAGGTGCATCCCGGGCCGCAGGTCCTTGACGTCGACGACGACCTCGGCGCCGGGCGTGACGCACGTGACGACGTCGCAGCCCAGCGCCTCGGCGAGCGTCCCCGCGCGCCAGCCCAGCTCGGTCGCGAGCGCGTCGGCGACGCCCGGCCGCGGGTCGAAGCACACGCCGGGCCCGTAGCCGGCGGCGGCCAGGCACCGGGCCGACCACGCGCCGTGCAGCCCGCAGCCGACGATGCCCGCGGTCGCGGCGCCCTCGCGGGCGAGCGCGTCGGCGGCGACCGCCGCGACCGCGCCGGTGCGCAGCGCCGTCACCGCGGCGGCGTCCAGCAGCGCGAGCGGCATCGAGGTGGCGGCGTCGCTGACGCACACCATCCCCATCACCGCGGGGAGCCCGTGCGCGGCCGGGTTGCCCGGGAACGAGGAGATCCACTTCAGGATCGCCAGGCCGTCGCCGCGGGCCGGCATCGCCCGGAAGTCCCCGTGCGGCGGGCTGTCGAGGTACACCTTCGGCGGCATCGACCACTCGCCGCGGCGGTGGCGCAGGAACGCCTCGCGGACGTGGGCGATCGCGTCGGCCGGGGTGACGGCCGCCAGCACGGCGCCGTGGTTGAGGACCTGCAGCTCGGGCATGGACCGGTAGCCTGCCGGATCGTGCCCAACCGCCGCCCCAAGCTGCGCATCGTCGCCCCCGGCGCCACGCCCGAGGAGGCGGCCGCGGTGGTGGCCGCGCTCGAGCAGTTCATGCGCCAGACCGCGCCGGTCCCGGCGCCCGCCCGCCCCAGGCGCAACCCGTGGCAGCGCACCGCGCTGCTGGAGGGCGTCACGCGCGACAGCGACTCGCTGACGGCGTGGGGCGACGGCATGCCCTGGGGCGCCTAGCTGAGCTGCCCACGGACCTGCTGAACGGCTGAGAGAGGCGTCCGGCCTCCGACGGAGGCTTTCGGTCACCACGACTGAAGGCTCCGAAGGAGGGCCGGACATGACAGACCGTAGATGC
>Ga0180220_1000286_pt1 | contig 66009 bp, 52 predicted proteins | sample eDN5th37CBELigBY_FD_151335 | JGI IMG/M metagenome (GOLD analysis project Ga0180220, IMG submission 151335) | Enriched backyard soil microbial communities from Emeryville, California, USA - eDNA 5th pass 37_C BE-Lig BY (version 2) (version 2) | ecosystem: Environmental > Terrestrial > Soil >...
GCTGTTGACGGACGCCACGTTGCTTCACCGCTTGGTTGGACCCTAGACAAGCCCAATCCTGCGGGATTCACGTGGCGTCCGCTACGATCTCCCTTCCTGGCCGACCCACGAAAGCATCAGGAGAGCCGGAAATGACCGCCGCTTGGTGGTTGGCTCGATCTATGGAAATGCGACGGCTGGCTTCCGCGTGGGTGCAGCGCGCATACTCGGATGTGTGGATTTATCAGCAAACGGTTGAGAAATTTACATACATGGGCGAGTTTCCTATTGCGTTTCCGGTGTCCGGATCCTCGCAATGCGTCAATCGCGCATTCACTGAACACTGGACGATGGATGCCTGGCATCTGGATTCGCTGCTTCACTGTATAAGGGGAGAGTTTTTGCGCCAAAGCTTCATTGAGCCTACGCCGATGGCCTTTGAGGTGAAAGACCTCGTCGACTCGCTCACGTGGCGTGTTTTTACCGGTGGGTTTTCTCTTGAGGCCGGGTATCATCGGATCCCTGTTACTATTGGTATGTATGACCTTGAGCGACGGTACGGCGCTGAGCTGAATCAAATGGTGGGATCGGTTGTTCTCGATATTCTTTACGAGCTTTCCCCCGGAGAGAAGCACGTCGATCCGGTTTCTGATGCGCTGATTGCCCGATTGAGGGCGGGGCCGACCTCGTTTGTTCGATTGAATCATAGAAGGGGTCTTGATCCTTCCTTTCGACCTTTGGACGAAGTTGAATGGATGTCTGGCGACAACCCAAACGCCTTTCCTGTTCGTGCGAAGGTTGATGAAAATGCGATTGGGGGTGGAGTTGCGCGCAGCCTTGACCTTCGGCCTATTCAGACCGCCGAGCCGTCGTATATTCGATTGACCCATACTGTTCCCACTTCTGAGGGAGATTTTGGAAAGGGGTTGTTCTCGCCGTTTGGAATTGCGAGAGATTGGGTGATAGAAATCGACGATCGTGCATTGAGAGCGAAGGGGTATAACATTGAAAATGTACGAGACATTCGCCTGATATTCGAAGGAGGCAGAAGCCTGCCGGATTCGCATTTCGGCGACGTTGTTCGAGAAGAGCTCTTGGGAGATGATGAGGGTGGTCGGGTTGTGTTCGCTGCTGGGTCTCCTGATCCGTCGGGTGATGTTTCGATCGACTTGGGGCAGGGCGACCCACGTCACTCGATTCAAAGGGTTGTGGTGTTTTTGATTCAAACCGGCGGGTCTGTTGTGTCGACGCCATCCGTGGAGATCGAATTTGCTTCGGGGACGGTACATGCAAGGCCTTTAGTTGATTACGGAGACGACAAGGTCGTCGCTGAGTTTGTGTACCAACCGGGGCTGCCCATGGGAGATATGTTTGGAAGTGTGCTTCGTGCGCGGATCGTCGGGTATGATCCATCTTCAATAGATAACGTAGTTTTTGTGGTGGAGTACCGGTGAGAAGTCTCAAGCATACGGTGGTGACCCTGGTCGGACTGATCCATTTTGCGTGTGGTGATCCGAAACCAAGTACGAACCTTCAGGCTGGTAGAGGCCTGGAGAAGCAGGGTGGCGTGCTTTACCTTCATCCCTCCTATGCGCTGCCTCAGATTTGCGAGGGTGGGGACGGCCTCGACTGGAGCGATTACTCTTCTACCTGGACCTGCAAGAAGCCATTCAAGTGTTCGACTGGAGAAATCCCAATCTGGAAGGTCGATCGGTGGGTGTGCGCACCGTCCATCAGTGTGGGGGCGGGCTTGGTCGAAGATCCGAACGTTCCCGGGGGCATCGCTCTCGACGAGCGCTTCCTCGAGTCGAGGTGGCGGGCCCAGGCCCCCGGCGTGGTCCAGATCGGCGGAGGCCTGGAGCCGAAGGAGAACGGGCAAGCGCTCGTCACCGCGATCGAGGAGGCTTTTCGTTCTCCTCCATTCCCGTCCGTCGTTCGCTTGGGACCTGGAACCTTCGAGTTCGAGAAGAGGATCGTCTTTCCGTCTTCCGTATCCATCGAAGGTGCAGGGGCCTATCATACTTCTCTGCTGTTTCGAGACGGAGGTCTGACGGTGGGACCTTCCAGTTTGGTTCGAGGCTTGAAGCTCGAGCGCTCCGGTGGCTCGGACGAGAAGTTCTTGGTCGCTCAAGGAGAAGTTCACATCGATGGCGTCGAACTCAAGCTGTCTGGGGACAATGATTTGAGGATCGTTGGCGTTTTGATTTCAGAGGCGGAGAATGCCAGCAAGATTGATCGAACTTCGGTCGTAATCAATGGCTACAAATTTGCGGACGGGATCCAGATAGACTCCTCTGGCGGACTGGTGGTGAGGGACTCTGATGTTTTCATTCTTGCGTCCGATGGAACGGCGATTCGAAGTAGCTCGGGTCCCCTGGACGTCAATGGAGTTCGGGTTCACTTGTTAGAGGCGGGAAAATCGAATTATTTGATCGGGATTGCGTCGCACACAAAGCTTGCCCTCAAAAACTCCGATGTTGTCATTGATGGGAGCGGAATCGGAGCGAGTGGCTTTGGTGCAGAGTTGTCAGAGATTACTTCTAGTACGATTCTGGTCTCGGGCGAAGGAACTGGTTTGTCGGGAGGGGGGTCTAGTAACATGGATGGGATGAGAATCGACATTCTTGCGTCGCGGATCGAGGCTCGAAATGGGAGGGCTATCACCGTTGGAGGGGATGTCTCGTGCAAGATCGACTCGTCGACGATCATTGGCCGTGATGCAATTAAAGCACTCGAGATTGACCGCAGCAGCCTACGGGTCGGCGCCTCAAAGCTATCCGGTGGCCTCGTAAACGTCCCCGATGCCCGGTGCGTTCATTCTTACGACGAAGACCTCGTCCCGCTTTCTGGTGATTGCAGGCAGATGCCCGCCCAGGAGGATTAGGCGGCTTTGGGCTGGGCGGCAGCGCCGTCGTCCGCCAGCGGCGCGATGGTGCCGGCCGAGATGCGCAGGAAGCGGCGCACCAGCGCGGCGGCGACCACGGTGAGCCCGAGGCAGAGGCCCCACCACAGGCCGATCGCGCCCAGGCCGAAGGCCGAGCCCAGCGCCAGGCCCACTGGCAGGGCGATCGCGTAGTAGCCGAGCACGTTGGCGACGAAGGGGTAGCGGGTGTCGCCCGCGCCGCGCAGCGCCCCGGCGCCCACCGCCTGGAGGCCGTCGGAGATCTGGAAGACCGCCGCGATCATGAGGAGGGGCACGGCCCGCTCGATGACGTCGGGCTGGTCGGTGAGGAGCCCGGCGAGCGGCCGCGGCAACAGCAGGAAGAGCAGGGCGGACACGGTCATCCACGCGCCCCCGCCCAGGATCCCCGTCATGCCGGCGAGGCGCGCACCCGGGGTGTCGCGCGCTCCCACCGCACGGCCCACGCGCACCGAGGTCGCAGCGCCGATGCCCACCGCCACGGTGAAGGTGAGGCTGGCCAGGGTGAGGGCGATCTGGTGGGCGGCGAGGAGGCCCGTTCCCATCCGCCCGATGAGGAAGCCGACGAGGGCGAAGATGCTCACCTCCGCCGCCATCTGGAGGCCGATGGGCAGGCCCACCCGCAGGGCCCGGCGCAGGTCGGACGACGACGGCCGCCGCATCGCCGCCTGGAAACCGGGCGCACGCACCGCCCGCAGGGCCCCGCCGACGAACGCGAGCTGGAACACGGTGGAGAGGGTGGTGGCCGCCGCGGCGCCCGCGACGCCGAAGCCGGGCAGCTCCCGCAGCGGACCCGCCCACGCCGGCAACGCGCTCCCGCCGAAGACCAGGAGGACGTCGGCGGCCGCGTTGAGCACGTTGGCCGCGACCATGGACAGGAACATCGGCCGGGTGATCCCGTGGGCCTGCAGGTAGGCCCGCACCCCCACGAAGAGGAGGAGCGGGTAGAGGCCGAGGAGGCGGATCCCCAGGTAGGTGCGGGCCTCCTGCGCCGCGCCCCGCTCGATGCCCAAGGGCTCGAGGAAGGTGGGCGCAACGCCGATGGGGACGGCGAGCACCAGGGTGACGGCGAGGGCGAGCCACACGCCCTGCCACAGGTGCCGGCGCGCCCGGGCGGGATCGCCCGCTCCCAGCGCCTGGGAGACGAGGGGATCGAGGCCCATCATCACGCCCATCCCCAGGATCGACATCGAGAAGAAGATGCCGTTGGCGAGGCCCACGCCCGCCAGCGAGTCGGCGCCGAGGCGGCCCACCACCGCCACGTCGACCAGCGACATGAGCTGGTTGCCGGCGTGGATCGCGGCCAGCGGCGCGGCGAGGCGGAGGAGCTGACGGAGCTCGGCGAGGGAGGCGAGGCGTCGGTTCATGGAGGAGTGGGCGGCCGAGGTTCCCTGCCGCGAAGGTGATCACGCCTCTCGGCGTTCGGGACCCTCGCGTCGGGGCGGGGGGAGGGCGCGGAGGATAACCGTTCGCCGGCCGGTCTGCCTTCAGATTCGGGTTTCCCTCCGCCCTACGGGGGAGGGGCGTGCCGACGACGCGGCGTGAACACGCCCCTTTCACCCTGCGGGGGAGGCGTGGGGGCCGGCGAGGGCTACCCGACTCCGGCCGGGCGACCTACCTGCCAGATGATGGACGACATCCTCTTCGCCCGAACGCAGATGGGCATCTCCCTCGGCTTCCACATCGTCTTCGCGGCGATCGGCATCGCCATGCCGCTCCTGATGGTGATCTCCGAGGCCCTCTGGCTGAAGACGAAGGATCGCGAGTACCTCGAGCTGACCAAGGCCTGGGCGAAGGGCTCGGCGGTGCTCATCGCCATCGGCGCCGCCTCCGGCACGGTGCTCTCGTTCGAGCTCGGCCTGCTCTTCCCCGAGTTCATGAAGCACGCCGGCGGGATCATCGGCATACCCTTCGGGCTGGAGGGATTCGCCTTCTTCGCCGAGGCGATCTTCATCGGCATCTACCTCTTCGGATGGAATCGGGTGCCCCCCCGCTGGCACCTGGCCTCCGGGGTGATCGTCGCCTTCGCCGGCGCCCTTTCGGCGGTCTTCGTGATCACCACCAACGCGTGGATGAACGCCCCCCGCGGCTTCCGATACGAGAACGGCGAGTTCTCCGACATCGACCCGTGGGTGGCGATGACCACCCCCTACGGCGTCCACGAGATCATCCACATGCTGGTGGCGGCGTACCTGGCCACCGGGATCCTGGTCGCCGCCATCCACGGCTTCATCCTGCTCCGGCACCCCGAGAGCACGGTGCACCGCAAGGCGTTCGGGATGGCGATGGCCATGGCGATCCCCATGGCGATCGTGCAGCCCTTCGTCGGCGACGTCGCCTCCCGGCAGGTGGCCCGCTACCAGCCCCTGAAGCTCGCGGCGATGGAGTCCCAGTACAAGACGGAGGCGCGGGCGCCCCTGCGGATCGGCGGCTTCCCCAGCCACGAAGGCCGCTCCACCAGCTACGCCATCGAGATCCCGGGCTTCCTCTCGTTCCTCGCCCACGGCGACGCCGACGCGGTGGTCCGGGGCCTCGAGGAGTGGCCGGAGGAGGATTGGCCTCCCGTGGTGGTGCACTACGCCTTCCAGCTCATGGTGGCGCTCGGGTTGCTCATGTTCGCCCTCGCGCTGTGGGGCGGGATCCACTGGGTCCTCAAGAAACGGCTGCCGCCGTCGCGGGCGTTCCTCTGGTGCACGGTGATCGCCGGACCGATGGGCATGGCCGCGATCGAGTTCGGCTGGATCGTCACCGAGGTCGGCAGGCAGCCCTGGGTGATCTACGAGGTGATGCGAACCGCGGACGCGGTGACGCCGATGCCCGGGCTGATCACCCCGCTGATCGTCACCTGCGTGGTCTACGCCTTCCTTTCGGTGGCGGTGATCGTGGTCCTCTACCGGCAGGTGCGCATCGGTCCGGGGATCCCGCCGGCCCTGCGCGCGCAGGAGGCGTAGGCGATGGTCCTCGCTTGGACGGTGGCGATCATCATCCTGGTGGCGATGATCGTGTACGCCCTCCTCGGCGGCGCGGACTTCGGCGCCGGGGTCTGGGACCTCCTCGCCTCGGGCCCCAGGGCCCGCAAGCAGCGCGACCTCGTGGCCCTCTCGATCGGCCCGGTGTGGGAGGCGAACCACGTCTGGCTGATCGTGATCGTGGTCATCCTCTTCACCTGCTTTCCGCCGGCGTTCTCGGTGCTGATGACGGCGCTGCACGTGCCGGTGGCGCTGGCGCTCGTCGGGATCCTGGCCCGCGCTGCCTCGTACGTGTTCCGCAACTACGACGTCCTCGGCGACAAGGTGCAGGCGCGGTGGAGCCTCGTGTTCTCGGTGGCGAGCATCATCACGCCGATCCTCCTCGGCGTGGTGGTGGGCGCGGTCTCCACCGGCCGGATCCGGGTGGCGCCGGAGGAGAACTTCCGCGTGCTCACCGGCTACTTCGCCCCCTGGGTGCACCCCTTCCCCTTCGCGGTGGGGCTGTTCACCCTGGCGCTCTTCGCCTTCCTCGCCGCGGTCTACATGACGCGCGAGACCGCCGACCCCGCGCTGCAGGAGGACTTTCGGAACCGAGCGCTCCTGGCGCAGGGCGCCGTGGTCGTCTTCGGCGTCATCGCCGCGTTCGTCTCCCGCCTGGGCGAGCACGAGCCCTTCCACCAGACGCTGCTGTCGGGCACCTGGAGCTGGCTCTTCTTCGCGGCGGCGTGCGCCGCGGCCATCGTCTCCACCGCCCTGCTGGTGACGAGGCGCTACCGGCTGGGGCGGATCGTGGCGGGGGCCGAGGTGACGGCGGTGGTGGCGGGGTGGGGCGTCGCCCAGGCGCCCTTCTTCATCGCCCCGGACGTGACCATCGAGAACGCCGTCGGCCCTTCGGTCACCTTGCGGTTGATCGTGATCATCCTGGCGGTGGGTTCGGTGACGCTGCTCCCCTCGCTCTACTGGCTCTACCGCGTCTTCAAGCGCGAGCCCGCGTTCGAGCAGATGCGGCGCGAGCGCACCACCGGAGAGCTCTGACGCGACGCGGCCCCGCCGGGCGTCGCCGGATCGACCTACCGCCCCTTCCCCTTCCACGTGTCGACGCCGCATTCGTCGCAGCGGCGCTCGGCGAGATCGATCCAGGCGAGGGTGTCCTCGACCACCCCCTCGACATCGCCGTCGGGGATGGGCTCCGCCTGCTGGATCTCGAAGTACCGATCGGTCGCCACGATCGTCCCGGGCCGCACGCCGATGGCGTCGGCGAGCCGGTGGTCGGGATCGAGGAGCGTGATCGGATCGCCCGGCAGGGGGCCCGGATCCTCGTCGAAGACGGCGACCACCTCGGCGTCCTCGGCGCGGATCTCGTCCTCCATCTCGCTCCACATCTCGAGGACCTCGTCGCATCCCGGGCAGCCGTCGGCGACGAGGACGAGCAGGTTCTTGCGCTGCCACAGGGAATCCCACGGCGCCTTCTCGCCGTCGGGGGTGGTGAGGTCGAGCATCGGAAGGTTCATGGATTCGTCGTCTCCTCCTCCGGCGTCTTGGTGACCTCCCGGATCTCCCGGAGCGCCTCTTCGGTGCTGACGAGCTTGACCCCGGCGGTCTCCAGGTCCCGCAGCGTGCGCTCGCCCTCCTCGGGGTCGACCGGCCGGACCGCGTCCACCACCAGTTCGACCCGCAGGCCCCCCATTCGGGCGTCCATCGCCGTCTCCCGGACGCAGTGGTCGGTGGCGAGGCCTCCCATGACGAGCTGGCGCACGCACCGCTCCTCGAGGCAGCGCCCGAAGGGCACGCCGGCCGGATCGACGCCTTCGAACACCGAGTAGCCCTCGGAGCGGGGATCCATCCCCTTGGAGATGATCACGGTCTCCTCGGGCAGATCGAGGTCGGGAGGGAACTCCGCCCCCCAGGTGCCCTGGACGCAGTGCGGCTCCCACCTCCCGCCCCAGTCCTGGAAGTGGTGGGTCTTGGGCGGATGCCAGTCGCGCGACGCGAACACCGAGCGGCCTGCCTCCGCCATGGCGTGCGCCAGCCGGGAGAGCGGCCTCGCCACCTCCTGGCCTCCCTTCACGGGCACCGCCCCTCCCTCGCAGAAGTCGTTCTGCACGTCGACGATGAGAAGCGCCCACCCCATGATCGTGATGATGGTGCCCCTCGGGGTCGTGCGCACCCCGGCAGGAGAACGGCCCTCCGGCGATCACGAAGCGGGCGCGCGGCCGTACGCCTCGGCGAGCCTTCGCAGCGCCTCGCTGCGGCTGCGCACGAAGGGATCGGCGTCCATCTGCGAGACGGTCCAGGGCAGGCGGATCGACCAGTTGTGCGGCCCCACGGTCCCCGGCAGGTTGATCCGCTCCCTGGAGCCGAAGAGATCCTGCAAGGGGACGACGAGGAGATCGGAGCCGCTGCCGTACACGGCCCGCAGGAGGGCGTCGTGGACGGCGGGGCCGAAGGACGCCGCCTCGTCGTCCCGCAGGTGGGCGAGGGCCGGGATCCTCCGGACCTCGCGCCGCTCCGGCTCGGGGATCGAGTCCCACCAGGTGGCGATCGGCTCGGTGTCGTGGGTGCCGGTGGTGGCGAGCGAGCGGGCGGGCCAGCCTCGGGGATCGCGGAAGACCTCGCCGTCCTTCTCCCAGCGGAGGACCCGATAGCCGGGGACGCCGAGGGAGGCGAGCGACTCCCGGACGAAGGGAGGGACGGTCCCGAGATCCTCCGCCACCAGATCCACCCCCGACGCGCCCAGCGCGGCGAGGACCGCCTCCCCCTGGCGCCGCTGCGACGCCTCGTCGGCGGGGATGAAGTAGGGGGTCGAGCCGTCGCGCGGCCTGGCGTAGGTGCGGTAGAAGCCGACCACGTGGTCGATCCGCACCAGGTCGAAGAGCCTGGCGGCCTCGGCGCCGCGCTCCCGCAGCCATTCGTAGCCCGTGGCGGCGAGGACGTCCCATCGGTACACGGGCAGGCCCCAGTCCTGCCCCTCGGCGGAGTAGGCGTCGGGGGGGACGCCCACCGTGGCGTCGAGCCGGAACCGCTCCTGCCCCGCCCAGACATCGGCGCTGTCCTCCGCCACCATGAACGGGAGGTCGCCAGCGAGGTGCACGCCGTGGGATCGGGCCGCCGCCCGCGCGGCCTCGAGCTGGCGGTGGGCGACCCACTGCACGTACTCGTAGTAGTCACACTCCCTCGCGAGCCGGGAGCGGGCCTCGGCGAGGGCCGCAGGGTCGCGATCGCGCAGCGGCGGCTCCCATCCCCTCCACCAGTCGAGGGCGTGGTCCTCCTTCAGGGCGCGAAAGAGCGCGTACTCCACCAGCCAGATCGACTCCTCCCGGAAGCGGGCGAGATCCCGGCCGCGATCCGAGGCGGGGTCGAAGCGGGCCGAGAAGTACTCGAAGGAGCGCCGCAGCCAGCGCTGCTTGAGCGCCCGCACCTCGGCGTAGTCGACGGTGGGCCGGGCCCGCACCGCCGAGAGCGTCGCCCGCTCCTCGTCGGAGAGCGCGGCCTCCCCCCCGAGGGCGGCGAAGTCCTCGAGCGCCTCGAGCGACACGTAGACCGGATCGAGGGCGAAAGCGGAGAGGGCGGAGTAGGGGCTGTCCTGCCCGATGGCCGCCTCGATGAGCGGCAGCATCATCCACGAGGAGAGGCCGGCGCCGTGCAGCCATGGCGCGAGCGCGGCCACGTCGGGGAACTCCCCGACGCCCCACGAGCGGTCGCCGCGAACCGAGAACAGCGGAAGGAGGATGCCGGCGGTGCGCCGCTTGGGAAAGGCCAACTCGTAGACTCCGCTTTGGTTGCTCCAACCTAAGGCAGCGCGGCGGCGTCCACCCCCACCCCGAAGAGGGCGATCGGCGGGTCAGGCGGGCTGGAGCAGCGCCACGGGGAGGGTGGCGAAGAGGAGCGAGAGGGGGAGGGTGGGGCTGCCGCGGACGAGGACGGGGCGGTGGACCTCGCCGGTGAAGGCGCACCTCCACGACGTGCCGCCCGCGCCGCTGGGCAGGAGCAGGTAGGTGCCCGCCCACGGATCCACGCCGGCGGCCTCCTCGTCGATGAGCGGCGCGACCAGGCGGGGCACCGCCGCGATGGCCTGTTGCGGCCCCCGCCGGCGGCAGAGGGCGACCGCGCGATCGCCCCTGGGGCCGGCGCACTCCACCGGGACGTAGTCGCCGTCGAGGAAGAGCTCGGGGCGGCCGCGCCGGGCCTGCAGGGCGCGCCACGTGATGAAGTGCTTCACCCGTCCGTCGTGGCGGGACTCCCAGAGCCTCGCCGCCAGCTCGCGGGGATCGCCGTCCGCCGCCTCCCAGGCCTCCCGCAGGGAGCGGAGCCCGGCGGCGAGGTCCTCGAAGTCGACCGGCCGGCGGTTGTCGGGGTCCACGAGCGAGAAGCACCACCGTTCGCAGCCTTGGAAGATGTCGGGGACGCCGGGCGAGGCGATCTTCAGGAGCACCTGGGAGAGGGAGTTGCGGATCCCCACCTCGGCGATCCGCTGCTGGAAGGGCAGGAGCTCCCTCACGAACGCCTCGTCTCCGAGGAGGCGCCGCACGAAGATCCCGAGGGCCTCGTCCCAGGCGGCGTCCGGGTTGATCCAGCTCGTGTTGACCTTGGCCTCCTTGGCCGCCTTGAGGAGATACGCGGCGATCCGCTCGGTGAACTCGTGGCGCCGCGCCTGGTCCATCTCGCCGAAGGGCCAGGCGCCGACGAGGGTCTGGTAGAGGAGGTACTCCTCGTTGCGATCGGGCGCGACGCGCTCCTCGGCGAGCTTCACCCGGTGCTTGCGGGCCGCCTTCGACAGCCGGGAGAGCACCGCCTTCCACTCGGCGGGGACCTCGGAGATCGCGTCGATGCGGGCGCGGACGTCCTCGCTGCGCTTGGTGTCGTGGGTGGTGGTAGCGAGGAGCGAGCCCCGCGCGGTCTCCAGACGCTCGCCGCTCTGGGAGTGAAACTCCGAGGGCGCCACGCCGAACTGCCTCGGCTCGCCCCCCACCTCGTTCAGGGAGACGAGCCGGTTGTAGATGTAGAAGCAGGTGTCCTCCAGGGCCTTCGCCATCGCCGGTCCGGTGAGCTGCTGCAGCTTCATGGCGAACTGGAGGCGCTTCTCCCGCTCCTCTTCCGCCAGGTGCCCGCCGTGGCGCACCAGGAGCACGTTCCGCAGGAAGTCGAAGATGGAGACGTTCACCACCGGCAATCGCCGCTTCGCCCGGGCGATGGCGCGCTCCACGTAGCGCCGGTCGCGCTCGTCCACCCCTTGCGCCGAGACGTAGCTCCTGTAGACGGGGAAGCTCGCCACGTACTCCACCAACGCCGAGCGGAGGGAGTTCAAGGTGAAGTCCCGGGAGCGGCGGTTCATCTCGCTGATCCGGTTGAGCTGGTAGGCGAGCATGTTCACCTCGCTCGCCATCGACGTGGACATGATCAGCTTCTTCTTCTCGTAGAGGAGCTCCTCGAGCTGGAGGCGCAGGCCCGTGAAGCGGGAGAAGATCTCGTCGATGGCGCGGCGGGCGTCGCCCTGGACGAAGATGCCGTTGAGGGAGTTGAGGAACTCGTAGCCGGTGGTCCCGTCGATGGGCCAGCTCTCCGGGACCGTCTCGCCCAGCCCCAGCACCTTCTCCGCCACCAGGTACACGGGGCGCAGGACGCCGGCCCGCCCCGCCTCCGCCGAGAACCGCGCCCGCACCAGGGGGGCGATCTCGTCCGCCGGCCAGCCCTCGCTGCGGGCGATGCGCCGGCAGGTCTCCACGAAGTGTTCCTCCTGCAGGCGCTGAAAGTAGGCCTTGGGATCGAAGAGGCCGTCGGGGTGATCGATCCGCAGGCCCTGGATCCGCCCGTCGGCGAGGAGGCCGAGGACGAGGCGGTGGGACTCCTCGAAGACCCGAGGCTCCTCCATGCGGATCGCGGCGAGCTCGTTGATGTCGAAGAAGCGGCGGTAGTTGATCTCCTCGCCGGCCACGCGCCAGTGGGCGAGGCGATAGGCCTGCTCGCCCAGGAGGCGGTCCAGGAGGTCGAAGCTGCGGGGATCGCCGCGGGTCCCGTTGAACTCCCGCACGTTCTCTTCGAGGAAGGCGAGGATCGCCGGCGACGATCGACACAGGGTGTCGAGCCGCCGCTTGATCACCTCCTTCTCCCGGCGCCGCTCCTCGACCTTCTCGGGATCGGTCTCGGTGCGCGGCGGCAGGTTGTCGCAGGCGGTGCAGATCGACAGCAGCTCCTCGAGGACCACGTCGTTCGGGGGCAGCTCCTCCTCGAGCCGCTCCAACCGGTGGCGCAGGATCATCGGGTAGTGGCGGGGGTTGATGGGGAAGCGGTGCTCGAAGTAGCGGAGGAAGAAGGTCCCCTGGGCGAGCACGAGGCGGAGGTCGCCCGCCTCGAGGACGGCCCCGTACTGATCGCCGAGCACGGGTAGGAGCACCTTGTCCTCGAGCTCGTCCTTCACCGGCTTCCAGACGATGTCGAAGAAGGGCGCGTAGGTGGAGGAGGGGCCGTTCTCGAGCACGTCCTGCCAGAGCTGGTTCTCGCTGGAGATGCTCATGTGGTTGGGGACGAGGTCGACGAGGAGGCCCATACCCGCCTGGCGCAGCGCCTCGGTGAGGATCCGCAGGCCCTCCTCGCCCCCCATCTCCGGATCGATCGAGTCGTGGGCCACCACGTCGTAGCCGTGGGAGGAGCCCGGCGCCGCCCGCAGCCAAGGCGAGGTGTAGAGGTCGCAGATCCCCAGCTCGGCGAGGTAAGGGACGACGCCCGCCGCCGCCTGCAGCGGGAACTCCCCCGAGAGCTGCACCCGGTACACGGACGAAGGGATGCGGCGGCGCCGCAGCCTGGCGACGGTCTCGTCCCAGACCTGATCCGCCAGGGCGCGCACATCCGCGACGGGGTGTTTCATCCGGCCCAAAGTGGGCACGGATCCGGGGCCTCGCAAGGCCATCGGCCCCCGAAACGAAGCGGGCCCCGACCTGCTCGCGCAGACCGGGGCCCGTTCGCGAAGCGATGCGGAAGAAGGCCTACCGGGCCTTCTTGACCGCCTCCTTCCACACCTTGGCCGGGCGGAACTTGATCACGTTCTCGGCCTTCTTGGCCGGGATGGTGATCTCCTCGCCGGTGGCGGGGTTGCGGCCCTTGCGCTTCGGCCGGGCCGGCTTGGTGTGCCGCCGGAAGACGCCGAAGTTCTTCAGGCTCACCTTGTTGCCCTTGCGGACCTCCTCGGCGACGGTGTCGAGGAGGAGCTCGAGGGTCGTGTTCACCTGCTTCTTGGTGAGATCGATCTTCTTCTTGCCGGCCTTCTCGACGACCGACTGGACAAGCTTCGTCGTCGACATGGCGCCCGTCGACGCCGACTTCGTAGCTGCTGCCGCCTTCGTAGCCATTCTCACTCCTTGCTGATGCGCGTTCGACCGTTGAACGCGCTCGATGTCTCGCGCGGAGCGTGAGCACTCCGAGCGAGGGTTTGTTGCACCCAAGTCGAGAGCCGCGGTGACGCTGCAGCTCTCGCTCTTGAGGTCGACCGTGCTGCACCTGCAAAAAACGACGTATCCGCAGTTGTAGCGCAGAACACCGCGATGTTGAAAGAGGGAAAGAATGCTACGCGGGCGTGTCCCACACGCTCTCGTCCTTGACCGGGGTGGCGGCCGGTCGTTAGAGATCCGGCCGAAACGACGCGGTGCCGGACGCACCGAGAGGCCCGAAGAGAATGAACGAAAGTCGACTGGCCGCAGCCCTCTCCCACTACGAGCGAAACCGCGCCGAGGTCCGGGCGGACCTCGAGACCCTGGTGCGGATCCCCAGCGTCTCCTTCGAGGGCTTCGATCCCGCCGAGGTCCGCCGCAGTGCCGAGGCCACCGCGAAGATCCTGGAGAAGTACGGCTTCCAGGGGGTCCGCCTCCTGGAGCTGCCGGGCGCCCACCCCTACGTGTACGGCGAGATCCAGGTCGATCCGAAGGCGCCGACCCTGCTCCTCTACGCCCACCACGACGTCCAGCCCGCCGGTGATCCCGAAAAGTGGAAGTCCGATCCGTTCACGCCCACCGAGCGCGACGGCCGCCTCTACGGCCGCGGGGCCGCCGACGACAAGGCGGGGATCCTCATCCACGCGGCCGCCACCTCCGCGTGGCTGCAGGGCGCCGGCACCCTCCCCGTGAACCTCAAGATCGTCGTCGAGGGCGAGGAGGAGATCGGCTCCGGGCACCTGGCGGAGTTCCTCCGCACCCACCGGGATCTCCTCCGGGCGGACGTGATGGTGCTCACCGACACCACCAACTTCGACACCGGGATCCCCTCGGTGACCACGGCCCTGCGCGGCCTGGTGGCGCTCGACGTGGAGGTGAAGGCCCTCTCCAGCTCGCTCCACTCCGGCATGTGGGGCGGCCCGGTCCCCGACGCCGCGATGGCACTGGCCAAGATCCTCGCCTCCCTCGTCGACGACGAGGGGGAGATCGCGATCCCCGGGATCCGGGAGAAGATCCGGCCGCTCACCGACGCCGAGAAGGAGAGCCTCCGCAAGCTCCCCGTCACCCGGGAGGAGTACCGGCGCCAGGCCGGGCTCCTGGAGGGCGTCGAGCTCCTCGGCGAGGATCGGCCTCCCTACGAGATGAACTGGCGCCGCCCGTCCCTGAGCGTGAACGCCATCCAGGCGTCGAGCCGCAAGGACGCCCGCAACATCCTCGTCGACTCGGCGTGGGCGCGGGTGGGGATCCGCCTCGTCCCCGACCTCGACCCCGAGGAGGTGCAGCAGGCGCTGGCCGACGCCATCCGCAAGGCGGCGCCGTGGGGCGTGCAGGTGGAGCTGCATCCCGAGTCGGCGGCGGGCCCCTGGTACACCGCCACCGATCACCCCGCCTTTCGGGCGGCGTTCCGAGCCCTCGAAAAGGGGTACGGCAGGCCGGCGCTGGCCATCGGCTGCGGCGGATCGATCCCCTTCGTGGAGCCCTTCGCCCGGGAGCTCGGCGGCGTGCCGGCCCTGCTCATCGGCGTGGAGGACCCCTACACGAACGCCCACTCGGAGAACGAGAGCCTCTCCCTCTCCGACTTCGACAAGTCGATCCGGTCGGCGATCTACCTCTACGACGAGCTGGCCGTGACGCTGCGCGGCTGAGAGGGCCTGCTTCGAGGCAGCCCGGAACCCGAGAGGGAGGAGCGAGCATGGACATCGTGTCGAAGCCGATCGAGGAGTACGCCACCGCCCACTCGAACCCGCTCCCCCCGCTCCTCGATCGCGTCGCCGCCCGGACCAGGGCGGAGACCTCGGCCCCGCAGATGATGGTGGGCCGCCTCGAGGGCAACGTGCTGGCGATGCTGATCCGCCTCTCGGGCGCCAGGCGGGTGGTGGAGGTGGGGACCTTCACCGGCTACTCGGCCCTGTGCATGGCGAGCGCCCTCCCGGAGGACGGCGAGATCGTCACCTGCGAGCTGAACGACGCCCACGCCGACATCGCCCAGAGCTTCTTCGACGAGAGCGAGCACAAGCATCGGATCCACCTGCGCCGCGGGCCGGCGATCGCCACCTTGCGCGACCTGCCGGACACCTCGTTCGACATGGTCTTCATCGACGCCGACAAGGAGGGCTACCCGGAGTACTGGGAGCAGGCGATGCGGATCTTGCGGACCGGCGGCTTCGTGGTGGCCGACAACGTGCTCTGGAGCGGCCGGGTCCTCGACCCCCAGGACGACGCGACCCGGGCGATCGTCGCCTTCAACGAGAAGGTGGCGCGCGACGCGCGGGTGGATCGGGTGATGCTCACGGTCCGCGATGGGATGACCATCGCGCGCAAGCGCTGAGGCCCTTTCAGCGCCGCCGGATGATGGAGCTGGCCACCGACGCGAAGGCACCCGTCCCGTTCAACATCAGCGGCGGCGCCGGCGGTTCCGCCGATCCCTTCGAGTCCTCGATCCGCTCCAGGCCCAGCTTGTGCGTCACCAGCGTGCCGGTGGCCGTGGCGGTCTCGCCCCCGTGGGTGAGCGAGAGCCGCACCGGCACCCGGTAGCAGCGGGCCGCCTCCACGAAGCGCAGCGACGCCCCGTCCTCCGCGAGGATGGGGACGTACTTGATGGGATCGTCCAGCCGCGCGAAGAGCGGGGACAGATCGTAGCGGAAGACCAGCTTCACCCGCTCGCAGCCCTGGCCGGCGAGGCGGCGGTCGGGGCGCAGCACCCCGCGCATGATGTAGCGCAGCCGCACCACGGGGAGGGTCGAGCCCAGGTCGGGGTGGAGCGGATCGGCCCGATGCTCCCGGGTGGCGAAGAAGGACTCCCGGGCGGAGAGGAGCTCGACGCCCTTGGACAGCAGCCTGGGCGTGGTCGTCATGGTGGTGAAGCGGCCGCCGAGGTTCCGGCTCACCCGGGAGGTGAGCCAGCCGCGCACGCCATCCTTCACCCGCTCGCGCAGACCGTAGGTGAGGGCCACGAGCAGGGCGACGCCCATCAGGCCGACGCTGAGCCCGGCCACGCCGTGCCCGCCGGTGAGGAAGAGCGCCAGCGGGAACACGGCCAGGCCGCCGAAGCCGGCGGCGATGGCGCCGAAGAGCGCCCGGAAGCGGGCGTCCGAGAGCTGGGTCTTCACCCGGAGGAAGAGCAGGCCCTGGAAGTGCTTGCGCAGGACGCTCACCCGGGCGACGTACCGCTCCAACTCCCAGGGATCGTCCTTGGTGGGGCTGGCGAGGGAGCGCGAGGTGCGCCAGGCGATCTCCTCCTGGAGCTCCTTGGCGAGGGTCGCCCGGATCCGCTTGGCGTCCGCCTCGTACTCGGCGTGTCGGCACCTCGGACCGAGGAGGTGCTTCCCGATGGCGCTCTCCACCCGGGACAGCAGCTCGATCACGTGGTTGGAGAGGAACTCCTGGGTGAGCGCGCGCTCCCGCGCCACGTCCTCCGAGTCGCCGGCCCGGGGCTCGCCGAGCTCGTGGCGCATCGCCCGCAGGTCGTCCACCGCCTTGCGCAGCGGCAGGAGGACGTCGTCGCCCAGGGTGGGGCTGGCGGCGGCGGACAGCAGCGACGAGGCGGAGAAGATCACCTTCTCGAGGCGCGCCTGGGTCTCCTTGGCGCGCCTCGCCGCGGCGAGGGCCGCGCGGCGGACCTCGTCCACGCCGGCGAGCTGCCGGGCGATGCCGGTCGGCCCCTCGGCCGGGCTGGAGAGCCTGGCGAGGAGCTGGAGCCGCTCCCAGTGATCGTGGGAGGTCCAGACGTGGGCCGGGATCTCGGCGGAGAGGTCCAGGGAGAACTCCTCCGGCTTGCCGGAGGAGAGGGGCAGCTCGGCGACCCACTCCATCCGCGAGGAGTCGTGTACGCCAAGCCTGAGCACCGTCCGTCGTCCCTTCATCGTGAGCGTGGAGAGGGGCGCAGGGTCGATTCCCTGCTCCAGTGTCGAAAAACGTAGCACGGAGTCGCAAATTCCCCGCCCCGTCGGGTCCCCCCGCGTCCCGCCAGCTGCGCGGGTCGCGCCCGTAGGGAACTTGCGCATTCGGCCCTTGGGCGGGCGAGCCCTTGCCGGGGCGGGGCCCCTCGTGGTCCGCCCGCCGCTGGCGGAATCGACCGCCGGCGCGGCCGATCAATCCGTGGTGGCCGCCATCTCGCCGACGCGCTCCGGAACGAGCTTGCGGGCGGCGCCGCGCGGCGAGGAACCCGGGGCGGGCTCGCCGAGGAGGCCCACGTCGTGGTGCCCGTCCTTGATCCGGTTGCGGCCCAGCACCGCCTTGGACGGGGTGCGCAGATCGCTCACCAGCCCCAACCACGACATGACCTTGAGCACGTAGAACGTCAGGTCGATCTCCCACCAATAGAAGCCCTGGTTCGCAGTCGACTGGTAGTAGTGGTGGTTGTTGTGCCACCCCTCACCGCAGGTGATGAGCGCCAGCAGCGCCGAGTTGCGGCTCGTGTCCGTGGTGACGAACCGGCGCCGCCCGAACACGTGGGAGAGGGAGTTGATGGTGAAGGTTCCGTGCCACAGGAGGACCGTGGAGAGGAAGAACCCTCCGAAGAGCGCCTGCCATCCCCCGAGGAGCCACACGACGAAGCCGAGGAGCGTGGGCGGGACCAGGTGGTACCGGTTCAGCCACCGAAGCTCCGGGTACTTGGCGAAGTCCTTGATGAGGTCGAAGCGGGTCTCCTCGTACTTGGAGCAGAGGATCCATCCCACGTGGCTCCACCAGAAACCCCGCTTCGGCGAGTGCACGTCGTTCGGCTGGTCCGAGTACTTGTGGTGGTGCCGGTGGTACGCCGCCCACCACAGCACGCCCTTCTGCGCGGTGGTGGTCGCCGCGAAGGCCATCAGGAACTGCATCACCCGGCCCATCTTGTAGGACCGGTGTGAGAAGTACCGATGGTAGGCGGCGGTGAGGAAGAACATCCTCCCGTAGTAGAGACCGACGCAGAGGGCGACGGTCTTCCAGGTCATCCCGAACCAGAAGGCCCCGAGGGCGAGGACGTGAATGGCGATGAAGGGGATCGACTTGATCCAGTCGACCCTCTCGTCTGGGGCGTTGACGTAGGCAGCCTTTGGCACGGTCGATTGCTCTCCTCGAGGCCCGTAGCAGGGGCGCGGGTTCGGACGAGAGCATGGCAACCGTTCGTCATGCCTCTGTCATGGAGGGTGGAGAACGGAGCGCCCGCGCCGAAAAGTCCGCGGGCGTCCGACCCCATGACCGGCGAGGTGCGTCAACTCTCCGGCCGCACCTCCACTCCCACGAGGAGCACCTGGCCGGCGGTCTGGTCGTATACGTCGAAGTAGACGATGCCGCCCCGGTGCAGGGCCTCGCGCAGCGCGTGGAAGTCCAGCTCGACGAATCCAATGGGCTCGTCGTCGCGGACGTCCTCGTCCCAGAGGTCGAAGGCGACCACCAGCCGGGTGTCGAAGCGCACGTCGCTCCACCCGGCGCTCGACCTCCAGGTGGGATCGAAGACGTCGAGGGTCTGCCGGCCCCGCTCCGCGAGGGAGATGACGTAGCGGTCGTCGTAGCGCCAGCCGTCGAAGGAGAGGAAGCCGTAGCCGTACGGATCGGGGCGCGACCAGCCGGCGCGGCGCTGGGTGTCCATGAAGGAGTAGAGGGAGTCGACGTCGCCGTGGCGGCGGGCCACCTCGAGGTCGTCCCAGACCCAGCCGGGCAGGCTGCGATCGGCGTCCCACTCCAGGCCGTCGGAGCGCCCGGGGGCGATGAGGGCGTTCACCGGGTAGATGCCGATCCGGCTGGGCTCGCAGGTCGCGTCGATGCAGGAGAGGCCGCCGCCGCATTGGGAGTCGTGGCGGCAGGACTCGCCCCAGCGGGCGATCGGTCTGCGGGAGGGGCCGGTGCCGTCGTCGTCGTCCCAGTGGTGCACGCCGACCATGCAGCCGGAGAGCGCGACCATGGAGAGGAGGGCGAGGGCGGGGACGTGGGGGATGCGTCGGTTCGTGCTCATGCCCCAGGGACGAGCGAGCAGCCGATTTCTTCAATCGCGAACGAAGAAGGCCCCGCCGGGAGGGCGGGGCCTTCGTCCCGGGGGCGGCGACTCAGGCCTTCGGCAGGCCGATGACGGCGCTCTTGCCCATCCCCATCGGGCACTGGAAGGTGATCGGCCCATCGGCCTTGGGCTCGATCTCGATGGCGACCTCCTCGTTGAGGGGGAGGTCCTTCTCGATCCCCAGCTCCGGGAAGATCACCGAGGTCATGCAGCTCTTCTCGGCCACGCGGACGAAGACGAGGGTGAGGGGCTTGCCGGCTTCCGCCTCGATGCGGGACGGGGTGAAGCCGTCCGCGGTGGCCTGGACGACCACCTTGCCGTCCACGGGCCGCGCGGCGGCGGGCTTCTGGGCGGCGGGGGCGGGCTTGGCGGCGGGCGCCGGCGCCTTGTTCGAGGAGCAGCCGGCGGCGAGGCCGGCAGCGAGGACGAGGGCTGGGATGCGAAGGTTCACGGTTGGGGCTCCTGGTTGTCCGAGCGTCCAAATAGCGGGCGCGGCGGCCGCGATCAAGCCGACCGGAACCCGGCGGGAGGGGTGGCGCACGCACCCTCGCCGAGGGAGGGATCGTCCTCGCCTGCCGCTCCCCCGGGGAATGCTTCCGCGCGCGAGTCCTCACGCGCTGCGTATGAGCCCGGTTTGACAGCGTAAGGCTGCCGTCCTACAACTTCGGCCAGCATGCGTAGCCGCGTCCCCCTCCTCGCCGTGATCGCCGCCTTCGGGGTGCTCCTCCACGCGGGCACCGCCGCGGCGTCGATCTGGTGCGCGATGACGGGGCTCGGCGTCTCCTGCTGCTGCCCCCGGGGCGAGGCCCCCGAGCACGACTCGATCGCCGGGGTCTCCGACCCCTGCTGCCGCGAAGCCCTCGAGGCGCCGGTGGTGGACGGCGCCGGCCACGCGCCCGCGGCCGCGCCCCTGCCGGCCCTCGCCCCCTGGGACGAGCCGTTCCAGCCGCCGCGACCCGGCGCCTGCGAAGGCCGGGACGCACCCGCCCGGCCACCCTCCGCTCCGCTGGCGGCGCTCGCGACGATCGTCATCGTCCGTTGAGATCCGGCGTCCCGCCCCTCGTGTGTCTTCGAGCCTTCGCGCTCGTGACGCCGAGGAGGGGTGCGTCCGGGCTCTGAACGCATCGCGCGCCCGCCTCGGCTTACGCGTGAAGACTCCCTGAAAAAAACGCCCTCCCCCTCGGGATAGCGGAGTCGAAATTGCGCGTCCGTATGCAACTGGTGGTGTCACCGCTGCTCCTGTTGCCGGCCCTCGCCGGCGCCCAGGAGCAGACGATCCTCCTCGAACCCCTGATCGGCGAGATCCTGCGGGACAACCGCAACCTCGCCGCCTACGAGTCCGATGCCAAGGCCGCCGGCGAGCGATCGGTGGCGGCCGGCGCGTTCCCCGCGCCGCACCTGGGCTTCGCCTTCCGCAGCGTCCCCGTCCCGTCCTTCTCCTTCACCGAGGACGAGATGACGATGAAGGAGGTGATGCTCGGCCAGCGCATCCCCTGGTTCGGCAAGCGCGAGCTGCGCCGCGAGGCGGAGGGGAAGGTGGCCGACGTCACCGCCCGCACCGCCGACGCCGCGAAGCTCGACCTGGCCGTGGCCGCCGTGGACGCCTACGCGGGGCTGTGGCAGAGCATCGCCTCGCGCGAGGTCATCGAGCGGCAGGCGGCCGATCTGGAGCGGCTGGCGGGCCTCGCCAGGGCGCGGCTCGCGTCCGGCGGCGCCCGGCAGGCCGACGTGCTCCGGGCGCAGATGGAGGTGGCGCGGATCCGCGTGCCGCTCCTGGAGCTCCGCCAGGAGGAGGCGACGCGGCGCGCGACCCTGGGCGCGCTGCTCTCCCGCGGCGAGCCGCTGGGCGGCACCCCCGAGCTCCCCGTCTCCGGCCCGCTCCCCGCCCAGGCCGCGCTCGTCGCTTCGATCGACGCGCATCCCGAGCTGGTCGCGCTCTCGGCGGAGGAGGAGCGGGCGAAGCTCGACGCCCGCCTCGCGTCGAAGGAGAAGTGGCCGGATCCCGAAGTGGGGATCGCGTACGGCTTCCGCGCCGGCATGCCCGACATGGTCAGCGCGGAGGTCTCCATCCCCCTGCCGATCTTCGCCGGCTCCGATCAGGATCGCCGCGCCGCCGCCTCCCGCGCCGACGCGAGGGCGGCCGCGAGCAGGCGGGAGGCGCGCAAGGCCACGCTCCTCGGCGACGCCCGCTCGGCGTGGGCCGCGGCGGAGGCGCTCGCGGAGCGGCTCGACGTCTACGAGGACGAGATCCTCCCCCGGGCCCGGCTCACGGTGCAGTCGGCCACCGGCGCCTTCCAGTCGGGCGGCGTGGACTTCCTCACGGTCCTGGAGGCCCAGGTGCGACGGAATGGCGAGGAGCTCGACGCCATCCGCACCAGGGCCGAACTCCTCCGCGCCCGGGCCCGGCTGGCCCGCGCCGCGGGATCCCTCTCCTTCCTCTTCGCTTCGGACGATCGCCATGAGTGAGAACATCGAGAACGAGACCGGTGAGCGCGCGCCGCCGGGCACGCGGATCGCGTCGATGGTGCGGTGGGGCATGCTCGCCGCGGCCCTCCTGGGCGCCGGTTGGGCCGTCGCCACCTTCGTCGCCGACTCGGGCGGCCACGCCCACGCCGAGGGCCGCTACCACTGCCCGATGCACCCGACCGTGGTGTCGGATCGGCCGGGCTCCTGCCCGATCTGCGGCATGGACCTCGTGCCGATCGAGGAGGGCGCGGACCACGCCCACGTCGAGGTGGCGGAGGACGACGCGTCGATCCGCGCCGCCGCTGAGAAGCTCGGCGCGGCGCCAGGGCAGTGGATATGCCCCATGCCCGAGGACGGCGTCGTGCGCGACGAGCCGGGGCGCTGCGAGACCTGCGGCATGTCCCTGGTCCAGGTGCCCGGCAAGAGGCACCAGGCCGAGGGGCCGGCGCTGTACGAGTGCCCGATGCACCCGGAGGTCGTGCACGAGGGGCCGGGCAAGTGCCCGAAGTGCGGCATGTACCTGGTGCGCAAGGAGAACCCGGCGGGCGACTCGCACGCGCACCACCACCCGCCCGCCGAGGGCGAGCCGGCGGCGCCCGTCGAGAAGCGGGGCGTCCCGGGGCTCGGCCCGGTGACGATCCACGCCGACAGGCTTGCCCGCATCGGGGTGCGCACCGCGGTCGCGGAGCGCGGCCGGCTCGAGAGCCAGGTGCGCACGGTGGGCGTGGTGACGCCCGACGAGCGCAAGCGCTACGTGGTGCAGGCGCGCTTCTCCGGATGGATCGAGGAGCTGCTCGTGGACGAGACCGGCGCCCGGGTGAAGGCGGGACAGCCCCTCGCCCGGATCTACAGCCCGGAGCTCCACCAGGCGCAGGTGGACTACCTCCAGTCCCGCGGCGTCGGCCCCGAGATGCGCCAGGCCGCCGAGCAGCGCCTGCGCCTCCTCGGCATCGCCCAGAGCGACATCGACGCCTTGCGGAAGGCGGGCAGGGCCCAGCGGACGATGGTCCTGCGGGCGCCGGGCGCGGGCCATGTGCTCCGCAAGGACGCGGTGGCGGGCTCGTACGTGTCGCCCGGCGCCGCGCTCTTCGAGGTGGCGGATCTGTCGAACGTCTGGGTGGTCGCCGACGTCTTCGAGCAGGAGATCGCGCGGGTACGGGTGGGGGCGAACGCGACCTTCGGCGCGCCCTCGTTGCCGGGCGATCGCTTCGTCGGCAAGGTCAGCTTCGTCTACCCGACCGTGGAGCCCTCCACCCGGACCATGAAGGTCCGCCTCGAGATCGACAACCCCGAGATCGCCCTGCGCCCCGGCATGTTCGGCGACGTGCGCCTCGACGTCGACGCGCCCCCCGGGATCATCGTCCCGAGGGACGCGGTGATCGACGGCGGCGAGCACGTCTACGCCCTGGTGTCGGAGGGGGGCGGGAGGTTCTCGCCGCGGGAGGTGCACGTCACCGGCCGCGCCGGCGACCACGTGATGGTGGTCGGTCTCGACGAGGGTGAGGAGGTGGTGGTCTCCGCCGGCTTCTTCATCGACTCCGAGAGCCGGCTCCGCGCCGCCCTCGGGGGCTTGGGCGACGGGCAGAGCGCCGCCGCCCACGCCCACGACCACGGAGGGGCGCCGTGATCGAGCGGCTGATCGATCTGTGCGCGCGGCACAAGGCGTTCGTGATCGCGCTGGCCGCGTTCGGGACCGTGATCGCGTGGGACTCGATACGCAAGGCTCCCCTCGACGCCATCCCGGACCTCTCCGATCCCCAGGTGATCGTCTACACGGATTGGATGGGGCGGAGCCCCGGCCTCGTGGAGGATCAGGTCACCTACCCGATCACCACGGCCTTGCTCTCCGCGCCTCACGTCACCGACGTGCGCGGCTACTCCATGTTCGGGATGAGCTTCGTCCACGTGCTCTTCGACGAGGGCACCGACCCGTACTGGGCCCGCAGCCGCGTGCTCGAGTACCTCTCCTCCCTGCGCGGCTCGCTGCCGGACGGCGTGGAGCCGCGCCTGGGTCCCGACGCCACCGGCGTGGGCTGGGTCTTCCAGTACGCCCTGGTGGATCGCAGCGGCAGGCACGACCTCGCCGACCTGCGCACCTACCAGGACTTCACCCTGCGCTACGCCCTCGGCTCGGTGCCGGGCGTCGCCGAGGTGGCGAGCGTCGGCGGCTACCAGAAGCAGTACCAGGTCACGGTGGACCCCAACCGGCTGCGGGCCTACGGGATCACCCTCGCCGAGGTGGGCGACGCCATCCGCCGGTCGAACGGCGACGTGGGCGGCCGCATCCTGGAGATGAGCGGCAGGGAGTACTTCGTCCGGGGCCGAGGCTACGCCGGGAGCCTGCGCGACATCGAGACGGTGGCGGTGCGGGCCTCGGCCGGGGGCACGCCGATCCTGGTGCGAGATCTGGGTACGGTCGCCTACGGCGGCGACATCCGCCGGGGCGTGGCCGAGCTGGACGGGGAGGGCGAGGCCGTGGGGGCCATCGTGGTGATGCGCCACGGCGAGAACGCCCTGAACGTGATCGAGCGGGTGAAGGAGAAGATCGAGGAGCTGCGGCCGTCGCTCCCCGAGGGGATGGAGATCGTCCCGATCTACGACCGATCGCAGCTCATCGGCGAGGCCGTCGAGACGCTGACGCACACGCTGCTCGAGGAGGGGATCGTCGTCGGCCTGGTGATCTTCCTCTTCCTGCTCCACTTCCGCAGCGCGCTGGTGCCGATCCTCGTCCTGCCCATCTCCGTGGCGTTCGCCTTCATCCCCATGCGGCTGATGGGGATCACGTCGAACATCATGAGCCTCGGCGGGATCGCGATCGCCATCGGGGCCATGGTGGACGCCTCCATCGTGCTGGTGGAGAACGCCCACAAGCGCCTGGAGCGGGCGGGGCCCGTCCGTGGCGCCGCGCGGGCGCGGATCATCGTCGAGGCGGCCAAGGAGGTCGGCCCGGCGATCTTCTTTTCGCTGTTGGTGGTGACGGTCTCCTTCCTGCCGGTCTTCGCCCTCGAGGGACAGCCGGGCCGCCTCTTCAAGCCGCTGGCCTACACCAAGACCTTCGCCATGTTCTTCTCGGCGGTGCTTGCGGTGACCCTGGCGCCGGCGCTGATGGTCCTGCTCATCCACGGCCGGATCCACTCCGAGGAGAAGCACCCCGTCTCGCGCTTCCTCATCCGGTTCTACGAGCCCTTCGTCTTCGTGGCGCTGCGCAACCCCAAGACCACCATCGCCATCGGCGCGGCGGCGGTGCTCTCGGCGGTGCCGCTCGTCCCGCGGCTGGGCTCGGAGTTCATGCCGACCATGGACGAGGGGGATCTGCTGTTCATGCCCACGACCTTCCCCAACGTGTCGATCGAGGAGGTGAAGGGGGCGCTGCAGCGGCAGGACCGGATCCTTCGATCGTTCCCCGAGGTGATCTCCGTGTTCGGCAAGGCGGGGCGGGCGGAGACCGCCACCGATCCGGCGCCGCTGTCGATGGTGGAGACGGTGGTGCGCCTGCGCGACCGGAGCGAGTGGCGGATGGTCCCGCAGGAGCGCTGGTGGAGCTCGTGGGCGCCGGACTTCCTGGCGCCCGTCCTCCGCCTCGCGTGGCCGGACGAGCGGCGGATCACCACGGACGAGCTCTTCGCCCTGATGAACGGCGCGGTGGCGATGCCCGGGTGGACCAACGCCCTCACCATGCCGATCAAGACGCGGATCGACATGCTCACCACCGGCGTCCGCACGCCGGTGGGCATCAAGATCTTCGGCGACGACCTCGACGAGATCGAGGCGGCGGGAATCGAGCTGGAGTCCCTCCTCGCCTCCGTCCCCGGGACGAGGAGCGCCTTCTTCGAGCGGAGCCTCGGTGGCCTCTACGTCGACGTGATCCCCGATCGCGACGCCCTCGCCCGCTACGGCCTCACCATCGCCGACGTCAACGACGTGATCGAGCTGGCGATCGGCGGCGATCCGATCACCACCACGGTCGAGGGGCGCGGGCGCTTCACCATCAACGTCCGCTACCCGCGGGACCTGCGCGACGATCCGGAGCGGCTGCGCGAGGTGCTCGTGCCCGTGACCCGGGCGGGCCTGGACGCTTCGCTCCTCCCCCCCGAGCTCCACATCGACGGGCTGGGCGGGCCGGGCCTCGTCCACGTCCCGCTCGGACAGCTCGCCGAGGTGAAGGTGGTCACGGGGCCGCCGATGATCCGCAACGAGAACGGCATGCTGGCCGGCTACCTCTTCCTCGACGTCGATCAGGCGCGGACCGACGTTGGCGGCTTCGTGAACGCGGCGAAGCAGAAGGTGGAGCAGGCCCGCGCCGACGGCAGCCTACAGCTCCCGCCCGGGACGATCCTCAAGTGGACCGGGGAGTACGAGCTGATGGAGCGGATGGCCGCGAGGATGCGGGTGGTGATCCCGTTCACCCTCGGCCTCATCGTCCTCCTGCTCTTCCTCCACTTCCGCAACCTGGTGGAGACGCTGATCGTGCTCCTCTCGGTGCCGTTCGCGATGGTGGGGAGCATCTGGCTGCTCTGGCTGCTGGACTACCGCCTGTCGACGGCGGTCTACATCGGGATGATCGCGCTGGTGGGCCTGGCCGCCGAGACGGGGATCGTGATGATCACCTACCTCGACCGCGCCTACCTGCAGCGCAAGGCCGAGGGCCGGATCCGCAGCCTGGAGGACATCGCCGAGGCCCACCTGGAGGGGACGGTGCAGCGGGTGCGGCCCAAGCTGATGACGGTGGCGACCACCGCCGTGGGGCTGGTGCCGATCCTGTGGTCCACCGGCGCGGGCGCGGACGTGATGAAGCGGATCGCGGCGCCGATGGTGGGAGGCCTCGTCACCTCGGTGTTCCTCACCCTGGAGATCATCCCGGTGGTCTACACCTACTGGCGCCACGCGCAGCTCGAGGCGGAGCAGCGCCGCGGCGGAGCGAGCCCCGAGCTCCCGCAGGCCGAGGGCGCCGCGTAGCCGGGATCCGTCCCGGGATCCCCCGGCCCGCCGCCGGGGGATCGTCCGGCCCGCGGGGCGGCTGGTGCACGAGGGATGGCGCGGAAGGACCCTTTGCCGAGGGACGAAGCTCGCAAGGAGGTCGTGGCCATGAAGGGACTTCGCAGGCTGGGTTGGGTGGCGTTGGGGTGCGGATTCATGCTGGCGCCGGCGCTGGTCGTGGCGGCGCCGCAGGACGCCGGGCAGGAGCAGCCGAGCCAGCAGCAGGGGAGCACGGCCGAACAGGCGGCGACCTGCCCGATGATGGAGGCGTCGATGGCCACCCGGCAGGCGCTGAAGGAGGGCGCCGAGGTGCGGGTGGAGAACACGCCCGACGGCGCGATCGTCCGCTTCGCGGCGCCGAGCGGCGACCGGCAGGCGGTGCAGGACACGCGCTCGGCCGCGCAGAAGCTCGCGGACGCGGCACAGGTCGGGTGCTCGTGCGCGGGCGCCATGCAGCGGCAGCAGCGGCAGCAGCGGCAGGGGCAGCCGAGCGGCGGCATGCCGGGCGCCGGGATGGAGCGGGGCGCGAGGTAGCGTCGCGCCTCTCCCGCTCGCGGGCGATCGGGCGGCGTCTTCCCATGGCGGAAGGCGCCGCCTCGTCGTTTCTTCGCGGAGTCGATTCGGCCGCCGCGTCGCACGGAGATCGCCTCGCGGACCTCGCGAGTCCCCGGCGGGGATCTCTCGCAGGCTTTCATCGCAGGCTCCTCCTCCGCCTTCGGCGCTTCGCTTCCGCCGGGCTCGCCTCCTCGGCTCGGCGGGGGCTCCCGTTCGCCTTCCGACGCCGGGGGCGCCGGTTCGGGTGGCAAACGAGGCGGCGGGGAGGTAGGAACGCGACCGCTTCAACCGCCCGCGGGCCGCGGGCCGCGGATCGCTCTCTCGGAAGGACTCGATGGAAGAACGGATGGGCTTCTTCGCCCGCCTCTGGATGATGTTCTGGCTCCCCTGGAAGGTGCTCTTCAGCCCGCCCGCCGCCGCGGCGGTGCGCGCCGCGCTGCCGCCGAAGGGGGGCGCGCCCGCCCTGCCGGCCGCCGAGGCGGAGCGCGAGGAGAGGCCTCCGGAGAAGTCCGCCGAGGAGCGCGCCGAGGAGGAGACCCGCGCCGTCGCTCCGGCGCTGCACCTCCTGGCGATCCTGCAGCGCGACGGGAGGCTCGTCGACTTCCTCCAGGAGGACATCGCCGGCGCCACCGACGACCAGGTGGGCGCGGCGGCGCGCGTGGTGCACGAGGGCTGTCGCAAGTCCCTCGCCCGCTACCTCGAGCTCGCGCCGGTGCGCCCAGAGGAGGAGGGCGCGACCGTGCAGATCCCCGCGGGCTTCGATCCCGCCGAGGTGCGCCTCACCGGGAACGTCAGCGGGCAGCCGCCGTTCCGCGGGCGCCTCGCCCACGCCGGCTGGCGGGCGGTGGAGGTGAAGCTCCCCACCCTGGCCCCCGGGCAGGATCCGTCCGTGATCGCACCCGCCGAGGTGGAGGTGTAGCGTGGCGTCCCCCCTGGTCCTCGGCCTCGATCTGGGCACCACGAACGTCGGCCTCGCCCACGGCGAGGCGGAAGGGGAGGCGCCGCCGTCGGTCTTCCCCATCCCGCAGGTGATCCACGCGGGCGAGGTGGCGGCGCGCGACCTGCTGCCCTCCTTCCTCTACCTCCCCGGCGAGGTGGAGTTGCCGGCGGGGAGCCTCGCGCTTCCCTGGGATCCCGATCGCGGGTACGCGGTGGGCGCGTTCGCGAGGGAGCAGGGGGCGCGGGTGCCGTCGCGGCTGGTCTCGTCCGCCAAGAGCTGGCTCTCCCACGCGGGCGCCGACAGGCGCGCCCCGATCCTCCCGTGGGAGGCGCCGGAGGAGGTGGCGAAGGTCTCGCCGGTCGAGGCGACCTCCCGCTACCTCGCCCACGTGAAGGAGGCGTGGAACGAGGCGCATCCCGGGAGCCGGCTCGAGGATCAGGATCTGGTGCTCACCGTGCCGGCGTCCTTCGACGCGGTGGCCCGGGAGCTCACCGTGGAGGCGGCCCACGCGGCGGGGATCGGCGCGCACCTCACCCTCCTCGAGGAGCCGCAGGCGGCGCTCTACGCCTGGGTGGCGTCGAGCGGCGGCGCCTGGCGCAAGCAGGTGCACCCCGGCGACCTCATCCTCGTCTGCGACGTGGGGGGCGGCACCGTCGACTTCTCCCTGATCGCCGTGCTGGAGGAGGAGGGCACGCTCCAGCTCTCCCGGGTGGCGGTGGGCGATCACATCCTCCTCGGCGGCGACAACATGGACCTCGCCCTCGCCTTCGCCGTGCGTGCGAGGCTCGAGGCCGAGGGGAAGGCGCTGGACGACTGGCAGCTACGGGCCCTCACCCACGGCTGCCGCGTGGCGAAGGAGGCGCTCTTCGCGGTTCCGTCGCTTGACGAGGCGCCCGTCGTCATCCCCGGCAGGGGCAGCAAGCTCATCGGCGGCACCATCCGCACGGAGCTGCGGCGCGCGGAGCTCGAGGCGACCCTGGTCGACGGCTTCTTCCCGAGGGTCGGCGCCGCCGACCGGCCCGCGGCGCCGCGCCGCCTCGGCCTCACCGCGCTGGGGCTCCCCTACGCCCACGATCCCGCGATCACCCGCCACCTCGCCGCCTTCCTCGGCAGGCAGGCGGGGGCGTCGGCGTCGCTTCCGCCCGGCGTCCACGCGGAGGGGCGCACCTTCCTCCACCCGACGGCGCTCCTGTTCAACGGCGGCGTGACCAAGGCGGGCCTCCTGCGCGAGCGCGTGGTCGAGGTGCTCGACTCGTGGATCGAGGCCGAGGGAGGCCGGAAGGTCGCGGTGCTGGAGGGTGGCGATCCCGACCTGGCGGTGGCGAAGGGCGCGGCCTACTTCGGCCGGGTCCGGCGGGGCGTCGGCCTGCGGATCCGGGGCGGCACGGCGCGGTCCTACTACGTGGGCATGGAGCGGGCGGAGCTGGCGGTGCCCGGCGTACCGCCGCGGATCGACGCGGTCTGCGTGGCGCCCTTCGGCATGGAGGAGGGCAGCGAGACCCGCCTGCCGGATCCGCTCGGCCTCCTGGTGGGAGAGCCGGCGGCCTTCCGTTTCTTCGCGTCGTCGACGCGGCGCGACGACACGGTCGGGGAGAAGGTGGACCCGGCCGAGCTCGAGGAGCTCACGCCCATCGAGACCACCCTGCACGGCGAGCAGGGGCAGGTGGTCCCGGTCGAACTGCACGCGAAGGTGACGGAGGTGGGCACGCTCGAGCTCTCGGCGGTCGAGCAGGCGAGCGGCCAGCGCTGGAAGCTCGAATACGACGTGCGGGGGGCCTGAAGGAGGCTTCGGCACCCGACGGACCCCGCCGAGCGGATGGCGACGGTTGCCGAACGCGGCGGCGAAGCGAAGGTTGCAGAAGGTTGCAGGGGTGATCGCGGGGGCGCCGCGGGGGTTGCGTCGTCGCCCGGGCGGTCATTTCACGAAAAGCCCTCCCGACGAGGCGGGAGGCATCCTGGGGAGCGATCGATGGGCTGCCGGCACCTGAGCCAAATCCGCCACGTGGGGCCCCGTGCGGCCGGATGCGAGGAGTGCCTGGCCACCGGCCAAGAGTGGGTCTCGCTGCGGCTCTGCCTTTCCTGCGGGCACGTCGGCTGCTGCGACAGCTCGCCGGGACGCCACGCCCGCGCCCACCACGAGCAGTCCAAGCACCCGATCATCCGCTCGTTCGGCGCCGGGGACGACTGGGCGTGGTGCTATCCGGACGAGTCGTTCCTGGACACCGAGGCGATCGATCAGGCGCTCGAGGCGGGGCATCGCCACGAGTGCAGGCGCCTGGCCGCGGAGGCGGCGGATCTGGAGATCGTGCCGCACCGCAACTGGCTGCACATCTGATCGAGGACCCGGCACCGGGGCCGCGGTCGAAGCGGCCGCGCCCCGTTCACCCGGGGGCCGACGGTCCTACGCACGGGCGGGTCTTCGGAGGCGTAGTGGTTCGCCGCCGACCCGGGCAACGGGCGCGGGCGGTCAGCCGCCGGACCATCCTCCGACCAACGAGCCATGGGAGGTGCTGCCCCGGCACCACGGGGGGCCGTGCACCGGAAGGGTGGCGCCAACGCTGCCCCGCCGATGCCGGCGGCGCGCCGCCACGGCATACCTCCTTGCATCGCGGCCGTCGTCGTTCCAAATAGCGCGAGGTCGCGAGCGGAGGAGCGATGGCGGCGAGATTCGTGGTGGGCATCGATCTGGGGACGACGCACTCGGCGGTGGCGTTCGCGCACATCGGCGAGCGCGCCCTCGAGGTCTTCGAGGTGCCGCAGCTCGTGGGGCCCGGGGAGACGGCTGCGCTCCCGCTCCTGCCTTCCGCGATCTACCTGCCGGCGGGGGGCGAGCTCCCCGCGGGCGCGACGAGGTTGCCGTGGGGCGAGGCGCCGCACGTGGTCGGCGACTTCGCCAGGCGGCTCGGCGCGAAGGTGCCCGACCGCCTGGTGTCGTCGGCGAAGAGCTGGCTCTCCCACGCCGGCGTCGACCGCGAGGCCGGGATCCTCCCCTGGGGGGCGCCCGCCGACGTGCCGAGGCTCTCGCCGGTGGAGGCGACCGCGCGGATCCTCGCGCACCTGCGGGCCGCCTGGAATCACGCCCACCCCGACGCCCCCCTGGGCGAGCAGGAGCTCGTAGTGACGCTGCCCGCCTCGTTCGACGACGTGGCCCGGGCGCTCACCGTGCGGGCCCTGCGCGAGGCGGGGCTGGGGAACGCGCGCCTCCTCGAGGAGCCGCAGGCCGCGTTCTACGACTTCATCCACCAGCACGAGGCGGCGCTGGCCGACGCGCTCGGCGACGCCCGGATCGTGCTGGTCGTCGACGTGGGCGGCGGCACCACCGACCTCACCCTGGTGCGGATCGTCCGGCAGCCCGCGGGACCGCCGAAGATCGAGCGCATCGCCGTCGGCGAGCACTTGGTGCTGGGCGGCGACAACATGGATCTCGCCCTGGCCCGGCACGTCGAGGAGCGGCTGGGCGGCGGGAGGCTGGACGCCACGCAGGTGTCGGCCCTCGTCCAGGCCTGTCGGATCGCGAAGGAGACGCTGCTCTCCGGCCGCGGCCCCGAGCGCTACGGCATCTCGGTGCTCGGTCGGGGGGCGAAGCTGCTCGGCGGCGCCCGTACCGTGCAGCTCGAGGCGGACGACGCGAAGCGCGTCCTCCTCGACGGCTTCCTCCCCCTTTCCCGCCCCGACGAGGTGCCCGCGAGGCGGGGCAGGGTGGCGCTCTCGGAGCTGGGGCTCCCCTACGCGTCCGATCCCGCCATCTCGCGGCACGTCTGCGGCTTCCTGCGCCGCCACGCCCAGGCCGCCGCGGAAGGGGGCGTGAAGGTCTACGCCGGGCTCCCCCGGCCCGACGCCCTGCTCCTCAACGGCGGGCCCTTCAACGCGCCGGTGGCCCGCGAGCGCCTCGCGTGGGTGTTCGAGCGGTGGTTCCCGGGGGAGCCCGTCCCGCTCCTCGGGCACGAGTCGCTGGACCTCGCGGTGGCGCGGGGCGCGGCGTACTACGGCCTGGTGCGCCGCGGCTTCGGCTTGCGCATCGCCGGCGGATCGCCCCGCGCCTACTACGTGGGCGTGGAGGGGAAGGGCGGCGCCCGCAGCGCGCTCTGCGTGGTGCCGCGCGGCCTCGAGGAGGGCGCTCGCGTCTCCATTGAGTCGCCCACCTTCGACCTCCTCGTCGATCGCCCGGCGACCTTCCCTCTGTACTCGTCGACCGGCGATCGGATGGACGCCCCCGGGGACGTGGTGGACGTGGACGAGGAGCTCGACGCGCTCCCGCCGCTCCACACCGTGCTGCGGTTGGGCGAGGGCGAGGGCAAGGGCAAGGGGGAGAGCCTGCAGGTCCGCCTCGACGCCGCCCTCACCGAGCTGGGCACCCTCGAGCTCCACCTCCGCTCGGTGCAGCCCCCCGACCGCCGGTGGCGCCTCGAGTTCGCCCTCCGCGGCGGCGGGGGAGGCGGCGCGGCGGTGGCGCCGATCGATCGGCTGCCCAGGCGCTTCGACGAGGCGAAGGCGCTCCTGGAGCGCGCCTACGGAAAGGCGGCGCAGCCGGTGGAGCCCCGGGAGATCAAGGGGCTGTGGCGCGGCCTGGAGAAGATCCTCGGCGATCGGGACGGGTGGTCCTCCGCGGTGAACCGCGAGCTGTGGGGGGTGGTCTTCGGCGGGGCGAAGCGGCGGCGTCGCAGCGCCGACCACGAGCGCGTCTTCTTCCAGCTCGCCGGCTTCTGCCTGCGCCCGGGCTTCGGCGCTCCCCTCGACGAGTGGAGGGTGGGGGAGCTGTGGAAGATCTTCCAACCAGGCGTGCAGTACGTCACCGAGAAGGCCAACTGGTCGGAGTGGTGGATCATGTGGCGGCGGGTGGCGGGCGGGCTGGACGCCGGGCAGCACCGGCAGATCTTCGAGCGGATCCGCCCCTGGCTCGAGCCGCCGAAGGGCCGGTTCCCGCCCAAGCCCAAGGGACCCAAGGCGGAGGGCTTCGACGAGATGGTGCGGCTCCTCGCGTCGCTCGAGAGGCTCTCCGCCTCGGAGAAGGTGGAGGCGGGGACGTGGATCCTCGCGAGGCTGGAGAAGGAGCGGGGCTCCTGGTGGCCGCTCGGGCGCCTGGGCGCCCGGGCGCCCTTCTTCGGGAGCGCGCACGACGTGGTGCCCCCCGACGTGGCGTCCGGCTGGCTCGACGTGATCCTGGACCTGGACTGGAGGCGGGCGGAGGGGGCCGCCTTCTCCGCGGCCCAGATCGCGCGGCGCACCGGCGATCGCGCCCGGGATCTGCCCGACGAGCGGCGGGAGGAGGTGGCGGAGCGGCTCGCGGCGGCCGGGGCGCCGGCGACGTGGATCGCCATGGTCCGGGAGGTGGGCGAGCTCAGCTCCCAGGACGAGATGCGCGTGTTCGGCGACACGCTTCCCGCGGGACTGCGCCTGGCCTGACGCGGCGGCCGGCCGGCGGACGAGCCGAAAAGGGCCGGGCGATCGACGCGGCGAGGCGGGCGGGTCCGGGGCGTGAAGGAGCGGGCATGGCCCGGCGCCCCGCGAATGTTTGTCCGATTGATCTTGGTGGCGTTTGATTGTAGACGCCGCGCTGCTTCATCCCCCTTCGACTGGCAGCCCTGTGAAGCCGACGCGAGGTGACCTACGTTGAACGCCGTTCCCCGCAAGTGGACGATCGCCGACTCCACCGAGACCTACGAGATTCGCACCTGGGGCACCCCCTTCTTCGGCGTGAACGAGAGGGGACACGTCGCCATCCACCCCGACGGACCGTCCGGCCCCTCCGCCGATCTCAAGGAGCTCGTGGACGAGGTGAGGCGCCGGGGCATCGGCCTCCCCCTCCTGCTGCGGTTCACCGACATCCTGCGCAAGCGGGTCGCCGAGCTGAACGACTCGTTCGCCAGGGCGATCGAGGAGTACGACTACGAATCCGAGTATCGCGGCGTCTATCCGATCAAGGTCAACCAGGTGGGGAACGTGGTGGCCGAGATCCTGCGGGCGGGGCGGCCGTACCACTACGGCCTCGAGGCGGGGTCCAAGCCCGAGCTGCTGGCGGTGATGGCGCTCCTGGAGGACCCCGAGGCGCTGATCGTCTGCAACGGCTACAAGGACGAGGAGTACGTCGAGTCGGCGCTGCTCGCGTCGAAGCTCGACCGGAAGGTGATCCTCGTGGTGGAGAAGCTCTCGGAGCTGCCGCTCATCGCCGCGGTCTCCGAGAAGCTCGGCGTGCGCCCGCGGATCGGGATCCGGGTGAAGCTGTCGTCCCGAGGCTCGGGGCGCTGGGAGGCCTCCGGAGGCGACCGATCCAAGTTCGGCCTGAGCTCCTCCGAGATCGTCGAGGCCATGTCGTTCATGAAGGAGCGGGGGCTCCTCGACTGCTTCGAGCTCCTCCACTTCCACCTCGGATCCCAGATCAGCGCCATCCGCTCCTTCAAGAGCGCGCTGCGGGAGGCGGGGCGGTTCTTCGTGGAGCTGGCGAAGGCGGGCGCGCCCCTGCGGTACTTCGACGTGGGCGGTGGCCTGGGCGTCGACTACGACGGCTCCCAGACCAACTTCGCGTCGTCGATGAACTACACGATGCAGGAGTACGCCAACGACATCGTCTACGCGCTCAAGGAGATCTGCGACGGCGCGGGCGTGCCCCACCCCTACATCGTCTCCGAGTCGGGGCGGGCGGTGGTCGCGCACCACGCGGTGCTGGTCGTCGACATCCTCGGCACGAACGAGTTCGAGAACCGCCCCGTCCCCGAGACGATCCCGGAGGACGCGGCGCCGGTGGTGAAGAACCTCTTCGCCACCTTCAAGGAGGTCACCCGCAAGAACCTGCAGGAGGCCTACCACGACGCCGCGGACCTGAAGGAGGAGACGCTCCAGCTCTTCAGCCTCGGCCACCTCCCCCTCGACCAACGGGTGATGGCGGAGAACATTTTCTGGAGCCTCTGCCACAAAATCATGCGGCTCGCGAAGGAGCAGGACGAGATGCCGGAGGAGCTCGAGCACCTCGAGAAGGCGCTCTCCGACACCTACTTCTGCAACTTCTCCGTCTTCCAGTCGCTGCCGGACTCCTGGGCGATCGATCACCTCTTCCCGGTGATGCCGATCCACCGGCTCGCGGAGGAACCCACCCGGCGCGCCGTGCTCGCCGACATCACCTGCGACTCGGACGGGAAGATCGAGCACTTCATCGGGAGGCGCGACGTCAAGGACGTCCTCGAGCTCCACCAGATGAACGGCGAGGACTACTACCTGGGGATCTTCCTCGTGGGCGCCTACCAGGAGATCCTCGGCGACCTCCACAACCTCTTCGGCGACACCAACGACGTGCAGGTCTCGCTCACCGAGGGTGGCTACGCGATCGATCACGTGCAGCCCGGCGACACGGTGACCGAGGTCCTCGAGTACGTGAGCTACAACAAGGACGATCTGGTCGCCAAGCTGCGCCGATCCGCCGAGCAGGCGCTGCGCGCCGGCAAGCTCACCCTCGAGGAGTCGCGCTACCTGCTGCGCGCGTACGAGGAGGGGTTGGCCGGCTACACCTACCTGGAGCGGGACTGAGGCGCGCGAGCTCTACCCACGGCGCCGCGCCGCGCGCGAACGCAGCATGACCCGGCCCGTGGGGACGCCGCGCGTGAGCGCCGCGCGACCCGCGCCTGCGGTTGCCGCGCACCTCGCCAGGAGAAATGGTCGGCGCCCACCCTTTTCGCGTGCGGACACTCGATCGCGATCGGGGGGCATCGGGCGGAGGGGCGCGATTGACTCGTGAACCGGCCCCGGATAGCGTTACCACGTTGCGAGACCCTTGCCACCGAGCGTGCGCCGTTCTCCCTTTCGGGGGCCATGTGGGCCGCCGGCGGCGCCACGGCGGGGCAGGGGGCGACAACCGAGGAAGCGCGCCACGGGGACGAAAGACACCCGGCGCGAGGCTGCATGGGCAAGAGGCTCTACTGCGGGAACCTGCCGTACTCCGCCACCGCCGACGAGGTGAGGGCGCTGTTCACAGAGAGCGGCACCGTCACGGACGTCCACATCGTCATGGATCGCGAAACCGGTCGCTCCCGGGGGTTCGCCTTCGTGGAGCTCGCCACGGAGGAACAAGCGGCACAGGCGATCAAGGAGATCGACGGCCGGGTGCACGCGGGCCGACCTCTCACGGTGAAGGAGGCCCGGGAGCGCGAGTTCCGCCCCGGGGGCTACGGCGGACCGAGGCCCGGCGGCGGGTTCCGCGACCGCGGCGGCCCCGGAGGGGGCGGGTTCCGCGATCGAGGGCCGGGCAGCGGGCGCCCCGGCGGCCTCGGCGGCGGTGGCTACGGCGCGCGGCGCGGCCCCTCGTACCCGCCTCCTCCGCCTCCCCCCGAATTCGATCCTCCGATGCCCATGGTGCAGACCGACTACGCTCCGCCCGACGACGTCGACTACCGGGATCGGAGCGACCGCGGCAAGCGCGGCCGGGATCGCCGGGGCGGTCGCCGCAAGGGCGACGACTTCGGCAACGAGGGCTGGTAGGCGCCCCTCGCTCGGGCTCCGAGGGAAGCGGCGACCGCGCGAGGACGCCGCGGCCTCCGGGGCGTCCCTCCACCTTCACCCCACACGGCCAGGGACGGGCCACGGCAGGCGACGTCCGACCGCCTGCCCGGTGGCCTCGACCGGGTCGGCGCGATCCGCCTGCTCCGCCTTGGCGCGGCGGGGGCGGTCCGCCCGGCGTCGCTCGGGTTCGCGCGAACCGCCTACTCCGCCTCCGCGGCGGCGGCGGGAGCCGGCGGCGGCTCCGCGGCCGACGTCGCCACCGGCGTGAAGTCGCCCTCCAGCAGCCGGTCGAGGCGCGCCACCTCGGCGCGGAACGGCTCCATGTGCTCGGCGGGGACGCGCTCGCGGCGGGTCTGGTGCAGGTCGAACGGATCCAGCACCTTCCCCGACGGCGACATCACCTGGTAGTGCAGGTGGGGCGCCGTGGAGCGGCCGGTGTTCCCCGAGAGGGCGATCTGCTGGCCCTTCTTGACGCGGGAGCCCGGACCGATCCCCCTCTCGATCTCCGAGAGGTGGAGGACGAGCGCCTTTCGCCCCTGCGCGTCCTCGAGCTCGAGGCTCCCGCCGTTGGCGCGGAAGTTCCAGTTCTTGCGGCGGACCACGCCGGACCAGGGCGCGAACACCGGCGAGCCCACGGGCGCCTTGAAGTCGACGCCCTTGTGCCGGCGCCCGTCCTTGAGGAGGCTCGTGATCTGCTCGTAGTCGGCGATCGGCGAGTCGACGAGGCGCAGCTCGATCTCCTTGCCCGCCTCGTCGAAGTAGCGGGCGAAGCGAGCCCCCGGGACCTGGAAGCGATAGGCCCTCCGCGTCTGCCCCAGCTTGCCCGAGCGGAAGGTGAGCGCGTGGACCGTGGGCTCGGCGCCCTCCGGGAGTTCGTACACCAGCTCCAGGCGATCCCCCGGGCGCATGTCGCGGGTGACGTCGATCCACCACACCAGCAGTCGGCTCGTCACCAGGGTGAGCGGATCGCCGACCTCGGCGCCGACGAGGCGGGTGAGGGTCGCCGTGAGGGAGCCCTCCACGCTCGCCTCCACGCGGCGCAGGCCGGCAGTGCCGGGGATGAGCACGCCGGGGAGGACGGGCTCATCCGGGAGGAGCTCGGGCGCCGCGTCCTTCGCCTCCGCTTCCGCGGCAGGCTCGGCCTCGGCGATCGCGGGCGCGGGTGCGACGGGGGCCAGCTCGGAGCGGACGGAGAGACGTCCCAGAACGAAAGCGCCGCCCACCAGGGCGAGGAGGACGACCACGGCCAGGGGGACCGATGGGCCGCTTCGGCGCTTGGGTTTGAGGAGATCTTCCTTGATGGCCACTCGAGGGGATCCTTGGGAACCGAACGAAAGGACCCTGGGTGCTTACACCGGGAGGGCGCGCGATGGTAGCCCCTGCGCCCGCCGCGCCGGTGGAACGCCTCGGAATCGCCCGCCCGGCCTTGCACGGGACGGCTCGAAGATGGCACGGATAGGCATGGCCTTTCGACCCCTCGTCATCGCGGCGATCATCGCCGCGATCTCCCTCCCTTCCATCGCCTTCGCCGACGACGTCTCCGTCGAGGTCTCCGCCAAGGCGCTGTACGGCAAGACCAGGCCGGCCCTCGTCCTCTTCGCCCACAAGGCGATCGCGTCGGCGAAGGCGGAGCTGCTCGCTCCCGACGGGACCCGGAGCACGCTGCGCTCCCAGCGGATCGCCGCGGGGAAGAAGGCGGAGCTCGCCATCGACGCGCCGGTGGGGCGCACCGCGTACGAGGGCGAGCTCGAGGTGGTCTTCGCCGACGGGACCCGCGGTAGCATGCCGCTGGCCTTCGAGGTCCTGGTGTCAAAGGGCTTCACCATCGATCCGCCGCCCCGCGAGTGGTTCGATCCGGTGAAGGGGACCCTGTCGTTCACGATGACCGGGGTCGCCGACCGCTGCGAGTACGACGTGATCTTCGACGGCAAGGAGGCCCGCCGCGGGGTGCAGCACTTCGGCGGCGCGGCCCCCGGTACCAGGCTGACGCTGTCGTGGCCCCCCCACGGCGACGACGACGTCGTCCTCAAGATCGGGTTCGTCTGCCACGATCCCGACGGGTTCTGGGCGCCGATGAACACCTTCCCCTGGTCGCTGGTGATCCCCCACGAGGAGGTGATCTTCGCCACCGGCAAGGCGGACATCGCCGCGGCGGAACGGCCCAAGCTCGACGAGGCGCTGGAGAAGATCGCCACCGCGATCCGGCGGTACGGCAAGGTGATCGACATCAAGCTGTACGTGGCGGGTCACACCGACACGGTCGGCGACGCCGCCTCGAACCGCGCCCTGTCGATCGCCCGGGCCCGCTCCATTGCCTCCTACTTCCGGGCGAAGGGGGTCCGGATCCCGATCCATTACGCGGGCTTCGGCGAGGACCAGCTCGCCGTCGCCACCCCCGACGAGACGGACGAGCCGGCGAACCGCAGGGCGGACTACGTGCTCAAGGTCGAGCCGCCGGCCGTGGGGTCGTGGTCCCGCCTGTAGCGGCCGGCGACCGGGCCGTGCTAGGAGGCGCGACGAACGAGTGCGAACGGAGCGATCGGTGGTCGACGAAGACGAGATCGGGGGCGATGAGTCCTTCGCGGCGCTCTTCGAGCAGAGCCTGCGGGAGAAGCCGCGCCACATCGAGCCCGGCGAGAAGGTGACGGGGACGGTGGTGCAGGTGGGGGCGCAGCGCGTGCTCCTGGATCTCGGCGGCGGGATCGACGGGATGATCGAGCGCTCGGAGCTCGCCGAGCCCGGGGCGCCCGCGCCCTTGAAGCCGGGCGACCGCATCGAGGCCTACGTCGTCCGCATCTCCAACCGCGTGGCGGAGCTGGCGCGGACGCTCGGCAAGGGCGCCGCGGCGAAGGCCGCCCTCGAGGACGCCGCCCACACCGGCGTGCCCGTCGAGGGCACGGTCACCGCGGTGAACAAGGGCGGCTACGTGGTGGAGGTGGCCGGCGAGCGCGCCTTCTGTCCCCTGGGCCAGATGGACGTGCGCCGCATCGAGGATCCGGCGGTGATGATCGGCCGCAAGCTGCCGTTTCGGATCACGGAGTGGCGCGGCGGCCGGGACATCGTCCTGTCGCACCGGATCCTCCTCGAGGAGGAGCAGACCGAGAAGGCGGCGAAGACCCGCGAGCGCCTCGAGGTCGGGGCGCGGTTCGAGGGCGTGGTCACCCGGGTGATGGAGTTCGGCGCCTTCGTCGACATCGGCGGCGTCGAGGGGCTGGTCCACGCCAGCGAGCTCGGCTACGGCCGGCTCCGGCCCGCCGAGGTCCTCCACGACGGCCAGCCGGTCGAGGTGGAGGTGCTGAAGCTCGAGGCGGCGCGGGACGGCAAGCCCGAGCGGATCTCGCTGTCGATGCGGGCCCTCGCCGAGGATCCCTTCGACGCCACCGTCGACGAGCTGCCGGAGGGCACCATCGTCGAGGGGAAGGTGGTGCGCCTCCAACCGTTCGGCGCCTTCGTGGAGATCGTCCCGGGCGTCGAGGGCCTGCTCCACGTGAGCGCCTTCGGCAGGCGGGTGGGGCATCCGAGCGAGGTCGTGGCGGAGGGGCAGGCGATCCCGGTTCGCGTCGACGCGGTCGATCGCGCGGCGCGGCGGATCTCGCTCTCGTACGTCGATCCGTCCGAGCTGGAGGACGTCGCCCCGGAAGCAGCGCCCCCGCCTGCGCCCGCTCCCGCCGCCCCGCCGCGCCCCGCGCGGTCGCAGAAGCCGGTGGCCGGGATGGCGGTGCGCCGAAAGTACGTGGAGGCGGAGGTCGCGAGGCGCGAGGAGCCGCCGCTGCCGCCGCCGGTCGCCCGCGAAGGCGCGCGGGTCCTGGGCCGCTCCGCGTCGCGCCCCGTCTCCCCCGGGGCGGCGGAGGCTCCCGCGCCGGCGGCTCCGGCCGGTCCCCCTGCGGTGGGGAGCGTCCTGGAGGTGACGGTGGACAAGGTGGAGAGCTTCGGCGTCTTCGTGAGCTGGGGGGGAGGGCGGGGGCTGGTCCCCGCCAGCGAGCTGGGCGTCCCCCGCGGCGCCGATCTGCGCCGCAGCCATCCGGTGGGGACCACCTTCCGCGCCGTCGTTCTCGACGTGCGCCCCGACGGCAAGGTGCGGCTGTCGCTCACCGCCGCCCAGCTCGCGGAGGAGCGCGCCGAGGCGTCCGCGTGGATGCAGGCGCAAGAGCGGGCGGGCGGAAAGGGCCTGGGCACCTTCGCGGACCTGCTGAAGGCCAAGGCGTCCGCGTCCAACAAGAAGTAGGCGAAGGAGCGGATCCGGCACCCGGATCGCCGCCGCAGGGATCGGATCGGCCCGGCGCCGAAGCGGCCGCGTCCCGCCGCGTGCCTCGGGCGGGGCCACGTGCCGACCGGCGCCGGCCGCGCCCGCTTCCCCTCGCCTCGGGCCGGGCCACTTTTCTCGAGGGCGGGCGCTGCCGTGTTAGCGTCCCTCGATCCAGGAGATCCCATGCGCGAATGCCCTCGCTGCAGCGCCGCCTACGATGAAGGGCTGCGCTTCTGCCCCGCCGACGGTGCCGAGCTCGTCGGCCCCGGGGATCGGACCCTGACCCTCGGCCGCGACGCGCCCGTCCTCGGCTCCTACCGCCTGCTCCAGCTCCTGGGGCAGGGCGGCATGGGCCGGGTCTTCCTGGCCGAGCACGTGAAGCTCGGGCGAAAGGTCGCGCTGAAGATGCTCCGGCAGGAGCTCGCGGCGGACGCGGAGGCGGTGCGCCGGTTCTTCGCCGAGGCCCGCGCCGTGAACCAGGTCGCCCACGAGAACATCGTCTCCGTCACGGACTTCTTCGAGGCGGACGGCTCGGGGCAGGCGCCCTACCTGATCATGGAGTTCCTCGAGGGGGAGAGCCTGCGCGCGCTCCTCGATCGCGAGCCGGTCCCGGCGCTCTCCCGATCGGTGGGGATCGCGCTGCAGCTCGCCGATGCCCTGGCGGCGGTGCACGCCGCCGGCATCGTCCACCGCGACCTCAAGCCCGACAACGTCTTCCTGGTGGAGCGGGGTGGCAAGGCCGACGTGGTGAAGATCCTCGACTTCGGCGTCGCCAAGCTGCGCTCGTCCGGCGACGGCAGGTCGATGCTGCACACCGCCCACGGCACGGTGCTCGGCACGCCCGAGTACATGTCGCCCGAGCAGGCGGAGGCGACCCTCAAGGTGGATCACCGGGCGGACGTCTACGCGCTCGGCGTGATCCTCTACGAGATGGTCTCCGGCAAGAAGCCCATCGTCGGCTCGACGATCAGCGAGACCCTGATCAAGCAGCTCACCTGGACGCCGCCGCTCCCCAGCGAGGCGGCCCTGGACTCGTCGATCCCGGTGGAGCTCGAGGCGCTCATCATGCGCTGCCTCGAGAAGCAGCCGGATCGGCGCCCCCGGGACATGCGCGAGGTCCACGCGGGCCTGCGCGGCGTGCTGCAGCAGCTCGCCGGGAGCACGGCGCCGATGCGCGCGATCCCCAGCGCCGGCCCCGAGGCCTCGGATCCGACCGTCGTCTCCGGCGACGGCGGCGGGCAGCCGTCGTCCTCGGCGCCACCGACGATGAACCTGCGGGTGGCGCCCGCCACGCCGGCGACGCCGGCGAAGAACACGGCGGCGATCGCCGCGGTCGCGCTGGCGGCGCTCTCCCTCGCCATCGCCGCCGGGGGCCTCTGGTACCTGCTCAGCCCAAAGGGCGACGGGGGCGTCTCGCTCGCCGGGGCCCGCGAGGAGCCGGCGCCTGCGGCAGGGGCGGACGAGGCGGCGGCGCGGCGCTCCGCGACCGAAGGCGACGCCGAGCCGGAAGGGGCCCCGTCCACCTTGGAGGAGGATGCCGCCCGTGTGGACGCGTTCCCCGGCGCCCCTGGGCCCGGCGAAAGGACACCGTCGGTCCACGAGGGGCCCCGACCCGCGTCGCCCGCTCCGGCGGCTCCGCATGCGCCGCGCCCCGCGGGCCTCGGGCCTTCACCCGCGCCTTCGCCCGCTCCGGCCCGCGGCGGCGCTCCCGCTCCGGCTCCGCGCCCGGCGCCTCGCTGATCAGGCGGCGCGGCCTGCGGGCTCCGCCGGGGCCTCGCGCCGCCGACGCAGCGCCGGGATCCCCAGGGCGGCCGCCGCGCCCACGAACGCGAGCCACCCCGGCCAGTCCCCCAGCACGCCGTACACCGTGGGCCCGCCCTCGATCATCGGCACGTCCTCGACCAGGATCTCCTCGGTCTCGAAGCCGCTCTGCTGCCGGACGCGGCCCGCGGCGTCCACGAAAGCGCTGATGCCCGTCGCCGTGGAACGGATCAGCCACCGCCGGTGCTCGATCGAGCGGAAGGTCGCGAGCGCCAGGTGGATGTGCGGCTCCACCGGCCCGTACCAGGAGTCGTTGGTGACGTTCACCATCGCATGGGGCCTCGTGCCGTCGGCGTCCACCGGCCCCATCAGCTTTCGGATGAACGCGGGGAGGATGTCCTCGTAGCAGATGTCCGTCGACAGGCGGAACCGGCCCACCGGCAGCGCCTCGGTGGACACGCCCCGCTCGAAGTGGCTGCTGTAGGGGAGGAGGTCGTAGATGCCGGGGAAGAACCGGTCGCCCGGGACGTACTCGCCGAACGCGAGCAGCACCGACTTGTCGTACGAGGCGGCAATCCGCCCCCCGGGCTCCAGGGCGATCGCCGAGTTCCACACCTTGCGGCCCTTGCCGCCGCCCTCCACCCGCAGCGCCCCCAGGATCATGGGCGCCTTCACCTCGCGCGCGACCTGGCCGGTGAGGTTCGTCGTCCGCGGAGTCACCGCGCGGTTGAAGCCGCTCTCGGGCCACACGACCAGCCCGATCCCGGGGAGCGCCATCGCCTCGTCGGTCATGCGGCGAAACCGCCGGATCCCCTCGTCCACCGCCTCGTGCTTGTCCGCCGCCCCCACGTTCGCCTGCACGATGGCGACCTTCAGCTTCTCGGCGGCGGCGTCCCGCTCGTCCATCTGGTGCACGCGCACGATCGAGTAGCCCACCGAGAGCGCGAGCGCCGCCGCCGCCGCGCCCGCGAGCCAGCGGCGCGCCGCCCGCCGCTCGAGCCGGCTCGCCAGGAGCTCGAAGAGCGCGCCGTTCACCAGGGCGAGCAGGCCCGAGACGAGGATCGGGCCCCCGAGGTCGGCGATCTGCGTCACCCAGGGCATGCGCGCCTGGCTGTTGGCCATGTAGCTGGGGAAGAGCAGGGGGAACGCCCACTCCACCGCCATGATCGCCGGCGCGATCGCGGCGCCCAGCGGGATCCTCGCCCGAGCGTGCAGCGCCCAGGCGAGGAGGCCGAAGGCGGCGAAGCTGGCGGCCTGGCCCACGGCGAGGAGCACGTAGCCGAGCGCGGCCAGCGCCGTCGGCAGGTGGGCGAACTCCTCGAGCAGGTAGATCACCCAGTGGTAGCCGACGAGGTGCGCGGCCAGGCCCATCCACCACGAAAGGAGGAGCGCGCGCTTCCAGGTCCGCGCGCCCCGCAGGGCGAAGAGGAGCGGGACCAGGCTGGGCCACGCCAGGTACCACCGGTCGAAGTCGACGAAGCCGATGGAGTAGAGGAGGCCGGAGACGCCCGCGAGGGCCCAGGGCCTCGATGTCGTCGGGAGGAAGCGCACGGTTCGGCGACGATAGGGAGACGATCGTCGGCAGGTCAACGCTCGAACGCCTGCGAACCTTGCCCCGCCCTCGGCACGCCGAGGGCCCGGCCGGCCGATCGCGTCCGGCCCGCAAGGTTGTCCGATGGAGGGGCTGTCCCGATCTTCGCAGGGAAGGATTCGCGTGGGGGCGGTCCGCCGCGCGGCCTCGAAGGAGGGAGCTTGCTGCGACGGAGCAGGATCCACGGCCTCCTGGCGATCGGCGCGCTCGCGGCCCCGGGCGCGCTCGACGCCCTGCCTGCACCCCGGGGGGACGGGAGCGCGATCGAGCGCATCCTGGGCGACGAGGTCGCCGAGCCTGGCGGCGGCGCTCCCGCCCTCGGGATCGAGGGCGGGAGCGACCTCGAGCGGCTCGAGGAGCAGGTGCTCGATCTCCTGCCGGAGGGCGCCGTGGTGGGCGTCGCCCGGGCCCTCGTCGAGCGGCGGGTGGGACTCAGCGTGTCGTCCGATCGCACCCTCGTCACCGTGCGCATCCCCCTCGAATGAGGGAAACCGATCCATGCCTCGATCATCGAATCCGGTGAACGATCGAGAAAGGGAGGAACCAAGCCGATGGCGCTCAAGCTCCGCAGCCCCATGCCCGCGCTCTCCGGCGCGACCGACTGGATCCGCGGCGATCCCGTGGATCCCGCGCAGCTCGAGGGCCACGTCACCCTGGTGCACTTCTGGGCGGTGAGCTGCGGGATCTGCAAGCCGCACCTGCCCACCGTCAACGAGTGGAAGAAGATCTACGAGCCGAAGGGCGTGCGCTTCGTCTCCGTCCACATGCCGCGGCAGGAGGCCGACACCGACCTCGAGGAGGTGCGCAAGGCGGTCGACGAGTACGGGGTCGAGCACGTCACCGCGGTGGACAACACCCACGCGATCACCGACGCGTTCGAGAACGAGTACGTCCCCTCGTACTACGTCTTCGACCAGAAGGGCCGCCTGCGGCTCTTCATGTCCGGCGAGAAGGTCCTGCCCAGCGTGCAGCAGACCATCGACCGGCTCCTGGCCAACCCGCCCGCCGATTGATCGGGGCGCGGGTCCAGGAACTGGCGCACAGGTCAAAATTATGAAAGAAGAGCGGGCCATGAAGAAGGCCCGCATGCTCTTCCTCGCCCTCCTGCTGGGGGCCTCGTCGGCGGCGGAGGCCGCGCCGGTGCGGCAGCCGAGCGTGAACGCCCTCGGCTTCATGCTCGGCGGCCCCACCGGAATCTCCTTCAAGCATTGGTTCGGCGGCTCGGACGCCTTCGACGTCGGCGTGGGCGCGGGCCCGGGCCTGCGGCTGCACGCCGACTACCTGTGGGGGATCGCGCAGCTCCTCTCCAACACGAGCGACATGCACCTCGACTTCTACGTCGGCGCCGGCGGGGTGGTGGGCCTCGGCGGCCATGGCTGGTGTGGGTGGTACGAGGGGCGCGGACGCTGCGCCAACGGCGCCTACCTCGGCGCCCGGGTCCCGGTCGGCCTCGACCTCGGCCTGCGGCGCGCGCCCGTCAACTTCGGCTTCGAGCTGGCCCCGGGCGTGGCGATCTCCTCGCACCGCGCGGGGGGGCTGGTCGACGCCTTCCTCTTCGGGCGGGTGCGGCTGTAGCCGATCGTCCGCCGAGCGGCCCCTCACTCGTTCCCCGGGAAGGCGATCGTGCTGAGGAGCGCCAGGGCCGACTGCCGCGAGTCGAGCCGGGTGTGCTGCACCACGATGGGGACGTCCGACTCGATCACGCTCGAGTAGTCGGTGCCCAGGGGGATCGGCTCGGGATCCTCGAGGTCGTCGAAGCGCACGTGGGCCGTGCGCCGCGGCCCCACCGTGAGGCGGTAGGGGCCTGCCGGCTCCCGGTCCGAGAAGAAGACGCGGATCTCCACGTGGGCCGGCTGGTCGCCGGGGTTGAGCAGGCACGCCGTCTCGTGGCTCTTGAAGGCGCGTCCCTCTCCGTGGCTGGTCGCCGGGATGTAGCCCTCGGCGATCGCCCAGGTCTTTCGTCCGATCGAGGGTCTCATCGTCCAAGCATGTCCACGGCGATCGGAGGCGGGCAGGGTTCTATCCGGCGGAAAGAACTGTTAGATCCTGCACCCGACCTCGTGGACGGATGAAGGAGTGATGGTCGAGACCGTTCTCACATGGCTTCGCGCGAGCCCGGGCGCCCACGCGGCGGCCGGGTTCCTCGTCCTCTTCTCGATCGCCTGGCTGGTGTGGCTGGTGACCCGCAAGGCGATCCTGCGGGCGGTCGCCGCCGTGATCCGGCGCAGCCCCTCCACCTGGGACGACGCGTTCCTCGAGCGCAACGTCTTCGGGCGCCTCGCCGCCGCACTGCCCGCCGTCGTCGTCCACCAGGGCCTGGCGTTCATGCCCGCGCTCCCGGAGCAGGCGTCTTCGCTCGCCGGCCGCCTCGCGGTGGCCTGGATCTGCGTGGTCATCGCCCACGCGCTCTCCGCCGCCTTGATGGCGGCCAACGACGTCTACACCCGCTACCCCGCGGCCAAGGATCGGCCGATCAAGGGGTTGCTCCAGGTGATCTCGGTGGTCGGGTGGCTGGCCGCCGCCATCTTCGCCGTCGCCGCCCTCGTCGATCGCTCGCCGATGCTGCTCCTCAGCGGCCTGGGCGCGCTCACGGCGATCGCCATGCTCGTCTTCCGCGACAGCCTGCTGTCGTTCGTGGCGGGCGTCCAGATCACCACCAACAACCTCATCCGCGTGGGCGACTGGATCGAGATGCCGCAGTTCAACGCGGACGGCGACGTCATCGACATCGCGCTCAACTCCATCCAGGTGCGCAACTGGGACAAGACCATCACGGTCATCCCCACCCACAAGTTCCTGGAGCACTCCTTCAAGAACTGGCGGGGCATGCAGGAGAGCGGCGGGCGGCGGATCAAGCGCTCCATCTTCATCGACCTGTCCACGATCCGCTTCCTCGCCGACGAGGAGGTCGATCGCTTCGGCCGCTTCTTCCTGCTGCAGGACTACATCGCCCGCAAGAAGGCCGAGCTCGAGGAGCACAACCGCGCCGTCGCCGCCGACCCCGGCCTGGTGGCCAACGTCCGCCGCCTCACCAACGTGGGGACCTTGCGGGCCTACGTCACCGCGTACCTGCGCCAGCACCCCGGCATCCACCAGGAGATGACCTTCCTGGTGCGGCAGCTCCAGCCCACCCCGGAGGGCCTCCCCCTCGAGATCTACGTCTTCACCAACGACGTCCGCTGGGCGGTGTACGAGGGGATCCAGGCCGACATCTTCGATCACATCCTCGCGATGGCGCCCGAGTTCGGCCTGCGCGTCTTCCAGAACCCGTCGGGCCACGACTTCGCCGAGGGGCTGCGCCGCGATCCCGACGAGCGCCACGAGAACGTGGCCGTCGCGGCGAAGGGGCAGGCGTCCTCCCTCCTCGGCGGCGGCTGATCCGCGCGGCCCCCTGCAGGGCCTGCCCGGCCGCGCCCTCCGCGCATACCTTCCCACGGACACGCGGGAGGGAGCGGAATGGACGAGTCATCCCAGGCGGAGAGCGGGGCACCCGTCGCGGAGCACGAAGGCCCCGTCACGCCTGGCGTGGTCGACGCCGTCGCCGCCAACCGGGCGCTGTCGGGCCCGCTGCCCAACCAGGCGATCCACTGGCACGACCTCGGCTTCTCCGTCCTCCCGGAGGAGGGCGGCGAGGCGTCGTCCCGCTCCCGCCTCGAGCGCGCCGTCCGGCGGCTCGCGCGCTCCTTCGTCGACGCCAACCGCATGGCCTCCCACCGGCTGAACCTGGCGTGCGAGGCGCGCTTCGGCAGGGTCGACGGCAGCACGCACTTCGGCGCCCACCTGGATCGCGCGCTCCGCCCGGGGCTCCGCGTGGTCGATCTGGGGGGCGGCAAGCACCCCGCGATCTCCGTGGAGACCAAGGCGCGGCTCGGCCTCCACGTGGTGGGCGTCGACGTCTCCTCCGAGGAGCTTCGCCTCGCGCCGGAGGGCGCCTACGATCGCGCCGTGGTCGCCGACGCCACCCGCTTCTGCGAGCCGGGCACGGCCGATCTGGTCATCGCCCAGGCCCTCGCCGAGCACGTCCGCGACACCGGCGAGCTCTGGCATCGCATCCACGAATGCCTCGTCCCCGGGGGGCGGGCGCTCGTCTTCATCCCGAACGGCCGCGCGATCTTCGCGAGGCTGAACCGGGTGCTGCCCGAGGACACCAAGCGGTGGCTGCTCTACCGCCTCTACCCGGGGGCGGCGCACTACCAGGGCTTCCCCGCCTACTACGACCGGTGCTCGCCGACCGAGACCCTCCGCCTCCTCGCCGCGGTCGGCTTCCGCGACGTCACCATGCAGCCGTACTACAGCTCCAACTACTTCTCGTTCTTCTACCCGGCGCACCTGCTCGAGGTGGCCCTGCAGCTCGCCGCCAAGGCGCTCGATCGGGACGACGCTTGCGAGAGCTTCGTCGTCGAAGCCGTGAAGTGACGGGCCTCCGCCCCCTGCCGCCGGCGTGCCCGGCCGGATCGGCATCGCCGTCCCGGGCGCCCGTCGATCCACGCCGCCGGCCCGCTCCGCCTCGGCGGAGGGAGTGCGCGCGAAACGGGGCCGGTCGTCGTTCTTCAGCGCCGGACGGCGAAGGTGGCGAACTCGCCGGAAGCGGCGCCCCACCGCGCCTGCACGTCGTCGACCCGGGCGGCGGGCGGGCCGCGGCGGCACCACTCGACGAGCGCGTCGAGGGCGGCGCGCGGGCCCTCGGCGACCGCCTCCACCGAGCCGTCGGCGACGTTGCGGACCCAGCCAACCAGCCCCAGGCGCCGGGCCTCGTCGGCGCAGCTCGCCCGGTAGAACACGCCCTGCACCCGCCCGGTGATGCGCAGCTCGACCCGCTCGGCGCTCACGGCTCCGCCTCCTCGCCCAGCATCTCCAGGAACTTCGCCTCGTCCAGGATGGGGATGCCGAGCTCCTGCGCCTTGCGCAGCTTGGTCGTCGGCCCCTTCTCCTCGCCGGCGACGAGGTAGTCGGTCTTCTTGGTGACGGAGCCCGTGGTCTTGCCGCCCGCCCGCTCGATCCGCTCCTTGGCCTCTTCGCGATCGAAGCGGGTGAGGGTGCCGGTGAGGACCACCGTCTTGCCCGCCAAGGGGCCCGCCTCCGCCGCTGCCTCGGAGGCGGGCGCCTCGGGGATCGGCTCGACCCCCGCGGAGAAGAGGTGCTCGATGACCCGCTGGTTCTCCTCGGCGTGGAAGAAGGCGGTGACCGCCTTGGCACGCTCCGGCCCGAAGCCCGGGAGCTTCTCGATCTCCTCTTCGCTGGCGGTGTAGAGCGCGCGCACGTCGGGATAGCGGGAGGCGAGCGTCTTGCTCATGGTCTCGCTGACCAGGTGGATGCCGAGCGCGTTGTAGAAGCTGCGCAGGCGGCAGCGCTTGCTCTTCTCGATCCCCTCGAGCAGGTTGTCGACGACCTTGCCGCGGAGCGGATAGACCTTGTCGCCTACGATGCGCTCGAGCTTCGAGAAGTCCTCGGCCCGCAGGTCGTAGAGATCGCCGAAGTCCTTCACCAGCCCCTTGGCGACGAGCTGCCCGGCGATCTCCTCGCCCAGGCCCTCGATGTCCATGGCGCGGCGGCTCGCGAAGTGGATGAGCCGCCCCTCGAGCTGCGCCGGGCAGGCGGCGTTGAGGCAGCGCCACGCCGCCTTGTCCTCCTCGCGGAAGACCTCGCTCTGGCACGACGGGCACCTCGTCGGGAACCGGTATTCTCGCTCCGCGCCGGTGCGCACCTCGGTCACCACCTTCACGATCTCGGGGATCACGTCGCCGGCGCGGCGCACCACCACCCGATCGCCCTCGCGCACGTCCTTGCGGCGCAGCTCGTCCTCGTTGTGCAGGGTGGCGCGGGAGACGACCACGCCGCCGACGTGCACGGGCTCGAGGAAGGCCACCGGCGTGAGGATCCCGGTGCGACCCACCTGCACGTCGATCTTCTCCACGCGGGTGGTCTCCTCCTCGGGCGGGAACTTGTAGGCCACGGCCCAGCGGGGGCTGCGCGCCACCGCGCCGAGCTCGCGGCGCAGCCCGTCGTCGTCGATCTTCACGACCACGCCGTCCACGAGGTAGGGGAGCTCGCCGCGCCGCGCGAGGAGGCGGGCGCAGTAGGCCTTGGCCTCCTCGATCCCGTTCGCGCGGGCGTCCTCTCCCGAGAGCCGGAAGTCGAGGGTCTCCAGCCAGTGGAGGCGCTCGCCGTGCGAGGCGAAGGTCCCGTCCTCCCACGCGACCTCGTAGGGGTAGAAGGAGAGGGGGCGGTTGGCGGTGATCCGCGGATCGAGCTGGCGCAGGGAGCCGGCGGCGGCGTTGCGCGGGTTGGCGAAGAGCTTGGGCAGCGCCCGGCGGCCCGCCTTCGGATCGGCCTCGCGCCTCTTCAGCTCCGCCTGTCGGGCCTCCTCCTGCCGGCGGTTGAGGGCCTCGAAGTCCTTGCGGAGCATGACGACCTCGCCGCGCACCTCGAGGCGGCCGGGGATCTCCTTCGCGAGCTTGAGGGGGATCGATTGGACGGTGCGCAGGTTCGGCGTGATGTCCTCGCCCACCTCGCCATCCCCCCGGGTGGCGCCTCGCACGAAGACGCCGTCCTCGTACACGAGCTCCACCGCCACTCCGTCGAACTTCGGCTCGCAGAAGAACGGAAACGGCGCGCCGCCGTCCTCCTCGTCGAGGATCCATCGGTGAAAACGGGGGTCGAGCGCGCTTTCCTTCTCGGGGCCGTCCCCCTTGGGCGCGGCCTTCCCCTTCTTCTCGTTCTCCTTCAGCCGGCGCAGGCCGCGGCCGTCCTTGGCGTCGAGGAAGTTGCGCATCCGGGTGTCGAAGTCGTCGAGGTCCTCCTCGACGAAGACGTTGGCGAGCGAGAGCATCGGCACCCGATGCCTGACCTTTTCGAAGCCTTCGGCGGGTGCGCCGCCGACGCGCTGGGTCGGCGAATGCGGCGTGACGAGGTCGGGATGGGCCGCCTCGAGGGCCTCGAGCTCGCGGAAGAGGGCGTCGTAGGCGGCGTCGGAGATCACCGGCTCGTCGAGGACGTAGTAGCGCCGGTCGTGTTCCCGGATCTCGGCGCGCAGCTCTTCGATCCGCTGCGCCGCTGCGGTCTTGGAGGATGGTTTCGGCATCGGCCGCGCAACCTACACCACGGCCGCTCCGGGTGCATCCGCCACCTTGACAGCCGCCTTTTGGCGGCTATAGGTTTCGTTCGGCTTCCGGCCAAATCCCACCAACATCCGTCGAACCTCCGCTGCGTCTTCGCGGGGGAGCGATCCTCCACAGGTCGAACGACGTCGCCAGCTCGCCCAGTCACGCGACCCGCCCGAGCAGCGCACCGACACCAAGAGACGATTCCAAGTGTCCGATACCTCTTCCGACAGCCCTGCACGGGCGCCGCGTGGCCGCAAGACCGCTGCCGCAGCCGAGCCCGAGACCTCCGTCCCGGATTCCGAGCCCACCGAGGCGAAGAGCAAGCCGGCGCCCACCCGCGCCAAGCGGGGAGGCGCCCGCGCCGCGCGCGCCCCGGCGACGGAAGCGGCGGAGGAGCAGGTGGTGAAGGAGCCCTCCGAGGAGGCCCGCATGGAGCCAGAGGCAGCCGCCGCGCCGGCGCCCGTGCGAGGCGAGATCCCGTCGCCGGCGACCACCACCGCCACCTCCAGGCGCGGCAGGGAGAGAGGGCGCAGGGGCAGGGGCGAGCGGCAGGCACCCAAGCCGCCCATCTTCGACATCGAGGAGGATCTCGAGAGCCTCGCCGCCGCCGAGCTCGAGCCCGGCGCGGAGGAGGTGGTCATCAACCTCTCCGAGCTCAAGCGCCTCAAGACCGCCCAGCTCGCGCACATGGCCCAGGACCTCGGCGTCGAGGGATCGGGCGGCATGCGCAAGCAGGATCTGATCTTCGAGATCCTGCAGGCGCAGGCGGTGAAGCGTGGGCGGGTCTACGGGGAGGGGACGCTGGAGGTGCTCCCCGACGGCTTCGGCTTCCTCCGCTCGCCCGACTTCTCCTACCTGCCGGGGCCGGACGACATCTACGTGTCGCCCTCGCAGATCCGCCGCTTCGGCCTGCGCACCGGCGACTCGATCAGCGGCCAGGTGCGCCAGCCCAAGGACGGCGAGCGGTACTTCGCGCTGCTGAAGGTCGAGTCGATCAACTTCGGCCCGCCCGAAGAGAACGCGCAGAAGGTCCTCTTCGACAACCTCACGCCGCTCTACCCGAACGAGAAGCTCACCCTCGAGCACGATCCCACGGAGATGACCACGCGGATCATCGACCTGCTGGTTCCGATCGGGAAGGGCCAGCGCTGCCTGATCGTGGCGCCGCCCCGGGCCGGCAAGACCGTGCTCCTCCAGAACATGGCCCACGCCATCACCACGAACCATCCGGAGGTGCACCTCATCGTGCTGCTCATCGACGAGCGGCCCGAGGAGGTCACCGACATGGAGCGGAGCGTGAAGGGAGAGGTGATCTCCTCCACCTTCGACGAGCCCGCGACCCGCCACGTGGCGGTGGCCGAGATGGTGATCGAGAAGGCGAAGCGGCTCACCGAAGGCGGCAAGGACGTGGTGATCCTGCTCGACTCGATCACCCGCCTGGCCCGCGCCTACAACGCGGTGGTGCCTGCCTCCGGCAAAATCCTCTCCGGCGGCGTGGACTCCAACGCCCTCCACAAGCCGAAGCGGTTCTTCGGGGCGGCCCGCAACATCGAGGAGGGGGGCTCGCTCACCATCATCGGCACCGCGCTCGTCGACACCGGCTCCCGCATGGACGAGGTGATCTTCGAGGAGTTCAAGGGGACGGGCAACTCGGAGATCGTCCTGGACCGCAAGCTGATGGAGAAGCGGATCTTCCCCACCCTCGACATCAACAAGTCGGGCACGCGCAAGGAGGAGCTGCTCATGGATCAGATGACCCTGAACCGGGTCTGGATCCTGCGCCAGCTCCTGCATCCGCTCTCCACGATCGACTCCATGGAGTTCCTGCTCTCGAAGATGCGAGGCACCGCCTCCAACATGGAATTCCTCGATTCCATGGGACGTTGACGTTCGTCGGCGCGTCGTGCATAAGCCGTCATCCGCCCCCGGACCACTGGCGCATGGGGCGCCGGTGCAAGCGTTTGGGCGACTTCGGAGAAGAGCATGAAGGAAGGCATCCACCCGGAATACAAGGAATCGACCATCACCTGCTCGTGCGGTGCGACCTACGAGACGCACTCCACCCGAGGGGACTTCCAGGTCGAGGTCTGCTCCGCCTGCCACCCGTTCTACACGGGCACGCAGAAGCTGATCGACACCCAGGGCCGCGTGGAGCGGTTCCGGAACAAGTACGCCAAGAAGAAGGCCTGAAGGCGCCTGGCCTGCCTCTTCGGACGCGAGCGCCCGAGGCGTTCCGCCATGTTTCTCGGCGGAATCCCTCGGGCGTCGTCGTTTCGGGCGGGGGGAGGGGATTGCGCGCCCGGCCCGGAGGTCGAAGGGATCGTCGGGGCGGTCTGGCATGATGGGGCCGCTCGCTTCCTCGACCGGCGGGGTGGCCACCCGGCGCCCGACGAGGCCGAGGCGTTTGGAGGACGTTCGTGAAGAAGATCCCGTGGAGGCGATGGAGCCGAATGCTCCCCTTGCTGCTCGCCGACGCCACCAGGCCCTACATCGGCGGGCAGGCGGTCCTCGAGGGCGTGATGATGCGCTCGCCCGGTAGCTTCGTGGTGGCGGTGCGAAGGCCCGACGGCGGGATCGCCGTCCGCGCCGAGCCCTGGGACAACTTCTTCACCCGACACGCGGTCTTCCGCCTGCCGCTCCTGCGCGGCGCGGTGGTGCTGATCGAGAGCCTCTGGAACGGCTTCGCGGCGCTCGGCTTCTCGGCGGAGCACGCGGCCCCCGAGGAGGAGAAGGGCAAGCCGCAGGAGAAGCCCTCGGGGCTGGCCATCGGCGGCACCCTCGCCCTCTCGCTGGCCTTCGGGCTGGGGCTCTTCGTCGGCGTGCCGCACCTCCTCACCTGGGGGATCGGCCAGGCGCTCGGGCACCCGCTCGACACCACCCAGTTCGCCTTCCACGCGGTGGACGGGGTGCTGCGCCTCGGTATCTTCCTGGCGTACCTGGGGCTGATCTCCCGGATCCCGGACATCCGGCGGGTGTTCCAGTTCCACGGCGCCGAGCACAAGGCGATCTGGGCCTACGAGAAGGGCACCGCGCTGACGGTGGACGACGCGGCGGCGCAGACCACCCTGCACCCGCGCTGCGGCACCAGCTTCCTCCTGCTGGTGGTCGGCGTGTCGATCGTGCTCTTCGCCACGGTTTTCCCGATGCTGCCGCGGATGGCGGAGGGCGACTTCGCCAACAACCTCCTGTTGCTCGCGGTGAAGCTGCCGCTGATGATCCCCGTCGCGGGCGTGTCCTACGAGATCCAGCGCCTCTCCGCCCGCCGGCCGAACGATCGCGTCCTCCGGGCGCTGACCGCCCCCGGGCTGTGGCTGCAGCGGATCACCACCAAGGAGCCCACCCGCGATCAGCTCGAGATCGCCGTGCTCGCCATGCGCCGGTGCATCGCCTACGAGGAGGGGCGCCTCGAGGAGCGGGGCGTGACCCTGTACCGGGACTTCGAGGGGGCGATCGCGATCCCCTGAGGACGGCCCGGGGCAGGGTAGCCCCTCGATCGAGAACGCCCCCTCCGCTCCACGGGAGCGTCGGGGGCGTCTTCGTTCCGCAGCTTCCCTCGGCCGCGCGCCGGCGCCTACTTCTCCCTCACGGCCAGCTTGCGCAGGGCCTTGGTGTCCTTGATGCAAAGGATGCGGCCCACGTTGCCCAGGTGGCCGTCGCGCTTCATCTCGTTGATCAGCGTCGAGACGAAGGAGCGGGAGGCGCCCACCAGGTCGGCGAGATCCTGCTGGGTGATCCCCCGCAGGTCGAACTCGCCGCCGTGGGGGCAGCGCTCGCCGTGGGTCTCGGCCAGGGTGAGGAGGGTCTCCGCGAGCCGCGCCGGCACCTCCTTGAAGGTCAGCCCGAGCACCCGCCGGCGCATCGCCCTCATCCGATCGTTGAGGGTGCGGATCACGTCGGTCGCCAGGTGCGGCCGCCCCTCGAGGAGCTGCTGGAACGATCGGCTGTCGATGCTCCACACCTCGGCCTCGCCCGACGCCACCGCCAGATCCTCCACCTGCGCGCCCTCGGGGCGGAGCATCTCGCCGAAGAGGTCGCCGGGCCGCAGGATGGACAGCACCGATCGGGACGCGCCCTTGCCCAGGCGGATCAGCCGGACGCGGCCGCTGCGGAGCAGGTAGACCTTGTCCGCCGGATCGCCGGGCCGATAGATGACCGAGTTGTTGGGATACGTCTCGCTCTTGAAGTACCCACGGTAGTCCACGGCCTCGGGCGTCTGCGGCGTCAGCCCCACCGCGCGGTTGGTCGCGGAGGAGGGGGGAGACGGCGGGGGCACGACGAGGTGAGAGCTGGTCCGGCTGATCTTCTGCATGGCGGCTCCTTCGGTCGGCTGACCACGGACTGCGTGGGTTGGGGTGGGACCGGGAGCCATTACAGGGTTCATGCCAGGGTCGGTGCGCCCCGTCCGGCCGGCGAACCGGACGACTTTTCAGGTGTTTCACGCCAGACGTTGTTCCACGGCCGCGGAAGCCACCGAAGTCGATTGAACGAAGCGGATGTAGATTGAACGAATCGTTCAATCGGACGGGTGACCGATGGACGCCCGAGCGACCGCGCCACGCCGAGCGGGACCGGATCCCCTCCTCAGCCCTCGGCCACCCGGATCGACGGCGGACGGCGGGTCGACAGCCCGTGGCGCTCGAGCTTGCGCTCCAGGGTGGGGCGGCTGATGCCGAGGAGCTCGCAGGCGCGGCCCTTGTGCCCCTGGGCGACGTCGAGCGCCCGGAGGATCGCGTCCTTCTCCGCCTCGGCGAGGGTCTGCACCCGCTTGCGCCCCTCCGGCTTCCGGGGCGCCGGCGCCTCGGGGGGAGGGAAGTGCTCGGGGAGCAGGATCTCCCCGGGCGCCAGGACCACCGCCCGGGTGAGGGCGTTCTCCAGCTCGCGCACGTTCCCGGGCCACGGCAGCGACTGCAGGTGCTCGAGGAGCTCGGCGGACACCCGAGTGGTCTGCTTGCCGACCCGCCCGCCGATCCGCTGCAGCAGCCGCTGGGTGAGCTTGGGGATGTCGACCACCCGCTCCCGCAACGGGGGGAGCTCGACGGTGACCACCTTGAGGCGCTGGAAGAGATCCTCCCGGAACCGCCCGGCCGCGGCCTCCCGCTCCAGGTCGCGGTTGGTGGCGGCGACGACCCGCGCCCGCAGGGGGAGGCGCCGCACGCCGCCCACCCGCTCGAACTCGCGCTCCTGCAGCACCCGCAGGAGCTTGGCCTGGAGGGGCAGCGACATCTCGGCGATCTCGTCGAGGAAGATCGTCCCGTCCTCCGCCAGCTCGAACTTGCCGAACTTGGTGTTGGCGGCGCCGGTGAAGGAGCCCTTCTCGTGGCCGAAGAGCTCGCTCTCCAGGAGGGTGTCGACGATGGCCGAGCAGTTGATCCCGACGAAGGGCTTGGGCTCGTCGGACGAGTAGGTGTGGATCAACCGCGCGATCAGCTCCTTGCCCGTCCCGCTCTCGCCCTGGATGAGCACCGTCGCCTTCGACGCGGCGATCTTGCCGATCTGCTTGACGATGCTCTTCATCTGCCGGCTCTCGGCGACGATGTCGTTCACCAGGTGCGGGGCCGCCGTGTCCACGGCGAGCACCGCGGCGCGGCGGAAGTGGCGGCGCAGATCGATCGCGCGCAGGACCACCAGCTCGACCTCGTCCTGATCGAAGGGCTTCTGCAGGTAGTCGAAGGCGCCGTTCTTCATCGCCCGGATGGTGGTCTCCATGTCGCCGTGGGCGGTCATGATCACCACCGGCGCCTCGCCCGCCAGCGCCTTCATCTCCGGCAGGAGCTCGATGCCGTCGCCGTCGGGGAGGCGCATGTCGCAGAGGATCAGCACCGGCTGGATCCGGGCGAGGTGGGCCCGGGCCTCCGCGGCGGTCGAGGCGATCTCCACCCGGAACGCGGGGCGATCGCCCTCGGGCACCTCGAGCTGCAGCGCGAGCATCTCGGCGAGCGATCGGTTGTCGTCCACCACGAGGAGGGTGTCCGTCCCGTAGGGGCGGGCGCCAGCCGGATCCTTCGCCGGCGCGCGTGCCTTGGGTGCGGCGCTCATGGCGCGGCCTGCCTCTGGGGGATCACGAGGCCGAGGCGGAAGCCACCTTCGCACCTGGCGAGCTCCGCGTGTCCTCCGTGGGCCCGGGCGACCCCCCGGATCACGGCGAGCCCGATGTCCGGCGTGCCGTCCGCCGGGATCACCGCGGCGTCGGTGCCCGTCTCGACGACGATCGCCAGCTCCGCGGCGCGACGCTCCACTCTCACGACGACCTTCCCCTCCGTCGAGACCCGCTTTGCACCGTATCGAAGCATCTCCTCGATGGCGAGGCAGATCCGCGGACTGTCGAGCTGGGCGGCAGGGCCCTCGCCCGTCGGGAGCGAGATCTCGAGCCGATCCGACGCGAGCGGGCCCAGGTTCTCGCGGGCCTCGGCGACCAGGCGCTCGGGAATCGCCTCGACGCGGCGGGCCGCCCGGCCCCTGCCCACCTCGGGGAGCCCGCGGAGCACGCACTCGATCCGGCGCAGCTCCCGCTCGGCGAGCTGGAGGCGGCGTCTGCCCCGCGGGCTCGCGATCTCGTCGCCCCGGGCGAGGGAGCGCACGGCGAGCATCACCGAGGAGAAGGCGTTGCGCAGCTCGTGGGCGAGGGCGGAGGCGAGGTCGTCGAGCTCCAGCTCGTCGCCGCTCGGGCGGCGGACCACGGCGACGGCGCCGCCGGGGCAGGGGCCCGCCTCCACCCGGACGCGCTGCCCGGTCTTGAGGCGCATGGGCCGGGAGGTGCCGAAGGCGAGGGCGTCCTCGAGCACGTCGGTGCGCTCGAAGAACTCGGAGAGCCGACGGCCGCGCATGGCCTTGTGGGCGTGCCCGAACACGAAGGAGGTCGCCCCGGAGGCGCCGCGGATCGCGAGGCTGCCGTCCCAGGCGAGGGTGGCGGCGTGGGTGACGCCGGCCAGCGGGCGCGCCGCGGCGAGGCTCGCGGTGGCGAGGCGGGACGGAACCTTGATCCTGGGACTGCGGCTGGGCATCTGCTCCCCCGCGAAGGGGCGATTCTAGAACGGCGAGACCCCCGAGGTCGAATGACCTCGGGGGTCCCGAGCGAAGCGGGGTCGGCCGCGCGCCCCCCGGCTCAGCGCTGCTTCTTGGCGTCGGCGGCGAAGTCCTTGAGGGTGCGGCCGGCGCGGAGCTTGGAGTCCGCGGTCTTCGCTCCGCTGTCGGAGCTGGCCTCGCCGGCGAGGCCGGAGGCGGCGGTGGCGAAGAGCTGCCGGACGTTGTCGCCGAAGACGGTGACGACGCCGATCGCCGCCACGGCGACGAGGGCGACGATGACGATGTACTCGGTCATCCCCTGCCCGGCCTGGCGGCGGGTGGATCTGCAGGCGCTGTGGATGGGATTTCGGGCCTTCTTCATGAACATGGCGTTCCTCCGTCGGATGCCGGGAAGCGAAGCGATCGAACGGGGGAAGCCTGCCCACCCTGCGTTTCGCGCGGCATCGGTCAGGAGGAGGAGGGGCCGAAAAGGGAGCCGGAGCGGGCGTCTCCCCGCCCGCAAACGGGCGGGCAGCTCTTGGCTTGACCCCTCCGGATCCGGCGGTTAGAGTCCGTCAAGTTGTTGATAACCCTTGACTTTGTCGGCAACACCGGCGGAAGTGAGAGCGTAGATTTGAACCGCAACGAGAATCACATCGCCCTCTCCGACGCACACAACGCCAAGGGGATCGAGCTGGCGGACCACGGGATGCTCGACGAGGCCATGCGGGAGTTTCGCAAGGCGATCGAGCTCGATCCGGACTCGGCCCACGCCCACGACAACCTCGCCACCGTCCTCACCGAGAAGAGGCTCTATCGGGAGGCCCTCGAGGAGTACCTGACGGCGATCCGCCTGGAGCCGGACGCGCCCACCGCCCACTACAACCTGGCCTGCTTCCTGGCGACCCACGGGCACGAGATGGCGATCGACCAGTACAAGGAGGCGATCGACCTCGACCCGGAGTACCCGGACGCCTGGGTCAACCTCGGGATCACCTACGCAGACCTGGGCGAGGTGCAGGACGCGATCCGCGCCTTCCGCCGCGCGATCGACCAGGCGCCCCAAGACGCCTTCCCCAAGCACGAGCTGGCGGCGCTCCTCATGGACGAGGGCGACTTCCGCGAGGCGATCCAGCTCCTCAAGGAGGTGGTCCGCCTCGAGCCCGACCACTTCGAGGCCCACCTCGACCTCGGCATCTGCTTCGCGCAGAAGGGGTTCTACGCCGAAGCCGAGAAGGCGTACGACCGCGCCCGCGAGCTCCAGCCGGACGACCTGCTGGTCCAGTACAACTCCGCGGCGCTCTACGCCCTCTGGGACCGGCCGGACGACGCGCTGAACCACCTGGCCGGCGCGATCCGCCAGGATCCTGAGAAGGTCCGCGCGTGGCTGCGCACGGATCCGATGTTCGACGGCCTGAAGAGGCTCGATCGCTTCCGGGCGGTGGTCGACGGCGCCTGACGCCGCCTTGCCCGGTCGCCACCGCGTGCAGAGGTGCTGCGACCGCGAGCCCGCACCAATAACCGCGCTCCATCGACATCGGAGCGAGCACTCGACCGGGGAAGGTCGAGGCGCCCTCCGCGTCGACGGCTCGAGGGCGAGCAGGCCCCGGCCCGGCCGGGCGTGGCTTGTCGGCACCCCCGGACGGGGCCAGATTGAGCGGGATGTCGGCCGGCGTCCTCATCGAGAACGTGTCGAAGATCTTCTTCCACCGCGGGGAGGAGATCCACGCACTGCGCGAGGTGAACATCGCCATCGATCCGGGGGAGTTCGTGTGCATCGCCGGCCCCTCCGGCTGCGGGAAGTCGACGCTTCTCAACCTCGTGGCGGGCCTCGAGCGGCCGGACGAGGGCCGCATCCTCGTCGGCGGCGAGGAGGCCACGGGCCCGTCGCCCGAGCGCACGGTCGTCTTCCAGGAAGGCGCGATCTTCCCCTGGATGACGGTGGAGCGGAACGTCGAGTACGGCCTGCGGATGCGGGGCGACCTGTCCCGGGCCGAGCGCCGGGAGCGCGCCGAGGATGCGCTGGAGCGGCTCGGCCTCGCGGGCATGTCCGATCGCTTCCCCCACGAGCTCTCCGGCGGCCAGCGCCAGCGCGTGGCGATCGCCCGCGCCCTGGTGATGGAGCCCCAGGTGCTGCTCTGCGACGAACCGTTCAGCTCCCTCGACGCCATCACCCGCCGCCGGCTCTCCGAGGACATGTCGCGGCTGTGGGAGGCGACCCGGATGACCGTGCTCTGGGTGGAGCACAACCTCTACCTCCCCGCCCTCCTCGCCGACCGGGTGATGATCCTCGCGTCGCATCCGGGCCGCGTGCTCGACGAGGTCCTGGTCCACCTCGACCGCCCCCGCTCCCCGAGCGACGCGGCGGTGCTGCGGATCGGCGACTGGCTCACCGCGTGGCTCGAGGCGCTGGCCGAGGTGGAGCAGGGGGGCAGGGTGGTGCTGCCGCACCCTCCCGGCGGCGCCGAGGTTCGCCCGGCGTCCCACCACGCAACGTTGCATTGATCGGCCTTCGGCGGGGAGGAGCCATGCCCGCCCGGGCCGCCCGACGGCGTCGGCGGGCGACGCTGGCGCGTGAGGTCTTCGCGAACTCTCGACGAGGCCCAGCGTCGGCCCGACTGAGGTCTTGGCGGTGCCTCGCAACGGCGCTCGTGGGGGCCTGATGGGTCGGTGAAGCCTCCAGGCACGGACTCGGCGAGGTGAGGCAGGCTTCGTCGTCGCCTGCGGTGGGGCTTCGGGGACCGCGGCGGTCGGACGCGTCGCGGGCGGTCGCGCACGTCGCGGGCGGTCGGACGCGTCGCGGCGGCGGGCGCTCGTCCACAAGGCGCAGCGGGCGGCCCCCCTTTTCGGAGCGGAGGTCGGCGGGTAGAGTCCCCCACGCTGCCCGAAGTCGCGCCCGGCGTCCTTGCCGCCGGCCGATCGCGCATGGTAGATCCCGCAGATTCAGCGTGACGTGACCATACGTTCATGGTCACTTCGGCGCCCTTGGAGGGCGGATGCGGATCAAGCGTCTCGACATCTGCGGATTCAAGAGCTTCATGTCGAAGACGGTCTTCGTCTTCGACGACGGCGTGACCGGCATCGTGGGGCCGAACGGCTGCGGCAAGTCGAACGTCGTGGACGCGATCCGCTGGGTGATGGGCGAGCAGTCGGCCCGGCACCTCCGCGGCCGGGCCATGGAAGACGTGATCTTCAACGGCTCGGAGATGCACGCGTCCCTGGGGATGGCCGAGGTCTCGATCACCTTCGTCAACGATCGCGACGACGTCCCGCCTGCGTACCAGGGGGTCCACGAGATCACGGTGACGCGCCGGCTCTTCCGCAGCGGCGAGAGCGAGTACCTCATCAACAAGGCGACCTGCCGGCTGCTGGACGTGATCGAGCTCTTCCTGGGCACGGGCGTCGGCACCAAGGCGTACTCGATCATCGAGCAGGGGCGCATCGGCCTCATCGTCTCCGCCAAGCCCGAGGATCGCCGCGCCCTCATCGAGGAGGCCGCTGGCATCACCAAGTACAAGGCCCGCCGCCGGGCCGCCGAGCGGAAGATGGAGTACACGGAGCAGAACCTGCTCCGACTCGGCGACATCCTGGGCGAGCTCGGCAAGCGGCTCGAGGTGCTGGACCGGCAGGCGCGCAAGGCCGAGAAGTACCGCGCCATCAAGGCGGAGATGCGACAGATCGAGCTGCACCTCGCCTCGCTGCGCTGGCTCGAGCTGCAGAGCCTGCGGAAGGTGAGCCACGCCCGCCACGAGGAGCTGGAGAAGGAGCAGCGGGAGCTGGCCCGGGCGGTCGAGGAGCTGGAGCGGGGCATCGAGGCGGCCCGAGAGGAGCTGGCCGCGGAGGCCGCCGGCCTGGAGGAGCGCAGCGAGAAGGTGAACGCGCTCTCGCAGGGCGCGCTGCTCAACCAGAACAGCCTGGACTTCTACGAGCGCGAGCGGCGCCAGATCGCCCAGCGGCAGGCCGAGCTCGAGGACGAGATCCGCGGGATCGACGGGCGCCTCGCCGCCCTCGACGAGGAGGAGGAGATCGCCCGGGCGCAGGCCGGGGAGATGGACTCCCGCGGTGGCGGCGACGTCGAACGCCTGGAGGCGCTCCAGGCCGAGGTGGCCGCCCGCAAGGAGGAGGAGGAGGCCGCCGCGGCGCAGCTCGAGGAGGAGCGCGCCGCGGCGATGGAGGTCCTCGCCCGGGCGGCGACGCTGAAGGGAGACCTGCTCACCATCGACCGTCGGCGAGGCGACCTGGTGGATCGCATCGCGGCGATGCAGTCCGAGGCCGACGAGCTGGAGCACGGCGTCGAGAAGCTGGAGCGCGAGCGCAAGGCGCTCACGGCGAAGGCGGCCGAGGCGCGCCAGCTCAAGCTCGAGCTCGAGACCCGCCGGGGCGAGGAGGCGGAGGCGCAGGAGCGGGTCCGCGCCGAGCTCTTCGAGGCGGAGGCCACCCTCATCGAGCTGCGCGAGGAGCTGGGCGACCGGCGATCGCGCCTCAACTCGCTGGTGGAGATCCAGCGCTCCTACGAGGGCTACGATCGGGGCGTCCGCGCGGTGATGACCCGCGACGGCGCCGCGGAGGGGCGGCTCCCGGAGGGCGTGATCGGCCTCGTCTCGGATCTGATCTCCGCCGGCGAGGAGCACGAGCGCGCCATCGAGGCGGCGCTCGCCGAGAGGCTGCAGGCGATCGTGGTGGACAGCCACGAGCGGGCGGTGGAGCTGGCCTTCTACCTGGCCGACGCCAGGGAGGGGCGGTCGAGCTTCCTGCCGCTGGGCCTGCGCGCGCCCACGGCGCCGGCCGCCCTGGACGACGATCGGATCGTCGCCCGGGCGGCGGACGTGGTGACGGCGGATCCCCGGCATCGGGAGCTGGTCGACGCGCTCCTGGGCGACGTGCTCCTGGTGGACGGCCTGGACGACGCGGTGGCCCTCTGGAGCCTCGGCACGGGCCACACCTTCGTCACCCGCGCGGGCGAGGTGGTGTCCCGGGTGGGCGGGGTCACTGGCGGCGAGGCCGACGGGCCCGGCGCCGGCCTGCTCCAGAAGCGGCGCGAGGTGGCCGAGCTCGGTGAGACGGTCGCGCACCTCGAGTCCAGGGTGGCGATCGCCGCCGAGCAGCATCGGCGCCTCGCCAGTCAGGCCGAGGATCTCGAGCAGAGCCTCAAGGGCCTCGAGAAGACCGGGCACGCGGAGGAGATCAACCTCCTCCACGTCGAGCGCGATCTGGCCCGGGTCACCGAGGAGCTGGCGCGGTTGCGGGACCGGGGCGAGCAGCTCGCCCGGGAGCGGGAGGGGCTGCAGAACCAGCTCGCGATCCTCGACGCCGATGCGGAGGCCGCCCGCGGCGCCACCGCCCAGGCCGAGGCCGACAGGGCCCGGCGCGAGGAGTGCACCGCCGAGCTTTCCGCCGAGCTGGCGGCGGCGCGGGAGCGGCTCCAGGCGGCGCAGGGCGAGCTCACGAAGCTGCAGATCGAGGCCGCCGCCAACGTGGAGCGGCGCGAAGCGGTGGAGCGGACCCTGCGCCGGGTGGAGGAGGACCGCAGGGCCCTCGAGGAGCGCCGGGCCCGGGCCCGAGCGGCGATCGAGGAGGGCGACGCCAGCCTCGCGGAGCTGGCCGGGAAGGTGGACGAGGCGAGCGGCAGCATCACCTCGCTCGCCGACGAGCTGGCCCGGGCGAAGGAGGAGCTGGCCGAGGCCCGGACCGCCCACGCGCAGGCCCAGGCGGCGGTGGCGGAGGACGAGCAGGCCCTGCGCGCCCGGCGCAAGCGCCTCGAGGAGGTGCTGGCGGTGACCTCCACCGCGGCGATCCGGGATCGGGAGCTGGAGCTGGAGATCGAGCACCTGGTCGAGGGGATTCAGGAGCGGCACAACGTGTCGCTCGCCGAGCAGCTCCTCGACTTCCACTCGGTGCCGCCGCCGGCCGAAGGGGCGGAGGAGCGGCTCTCGTCCCTGCGCGCCCAGGTGGAGCGCATGGGCGAGGTCAACCTCACCGCGGTCGAGGAGCACGCCGAGCTCAGCGAGCGCCACGACTTCCTGGCGAAGCAGCGGGATGATCTGGAGGAGAGCCTCGCCAAGCTCCGCCAGGCGATCGCGCGGATCGACGCTACCTCGAAGGAGCGCTTCAACGAGACCTTCGAGATCGTCAACACCAAGTTCCAGCAGGTGTTCCCGCGGCTCTTCGGGGGCGGAAAGGCCCAGCTCCTCCTCACCCGCGACGAGAACAAGCCCGGCGCCGACCCCGGGGTGGAGATCCTGGCGCAGCCGCCGGGCAAGAAGATGCAGAACGTGGGGCTGATGTCCGGCGGCGAGAAGGCGCTCACCGCGGTCTCCCTCATCTTCGCCATCTTCCTCATCAAGCCGACGCCGTTCTGTCTGCTGGACGAGGTCGACGCTCCCCTCGACGAGGCCAACGTGGGCCGCTACAACGAGATGGTGAAGGAGATGAGCAAGGGCTCGCAGTTCATCCTCATCACCCACAACAAGCGGACCATGGAGATCGCGGACACCCTCTACGGCGTGACGATGGAGGAGCCGGGCGTGTCCAAGACGGTGAGCGTCAAGCTCTCGCGAGGGGGCGACGACGCGGAGGGCGAGGCGGCCGCGTGATCGAGCCCTACCGAGCGCCCGAGCTCCCGCTCCCCGCGGGGGCCCTGATCCTCCTCGCGGCGCTCGTGCTCTTCGTGGGCTGCCAGCGCCTCGCCTTCCGCCTGCGCGACGAGGAGCGCCGGGCGTGGTGGGCCTCCAACGGCCGCGACGTCGTCAACGCCCTGGCCGCGGTGGCGCTCTCCTTCTCGGTGTGGCTGCTGGGGATCGCGCCCCCGCTCGCGATCCTCCTGGGCTGCACCCTGACGCTGGCGCTCTCTGTGATCGCCAACTTCCTCCACGAGCGCATGGCGCATCCCTGGCGCCTCATGCTCGCGATTGCGGTCGTCTTCGCCGCGCCCTTCGTCGTGGCCCCCGACTCGCTGGCCACCGGCGCCGCCGACCTCATCGACGCCGTCTTCCCCGGCTGAGCGGAGCCCGCCGCGGGTGTGCGCACCTCGTGGCGCCGCCTCCGTCGGGGTGCGCCGCGGGGGCGGCGGCGGAGATCAGGCGAGGAGCTCGTCCAGCTTACCGGCGCGGTCCAGCTCGGAGAGGCGGTCGTAGCCGCCGACGTGGTGGTCGCCGATGAAGATCTGGGGGACGGTGCGCAGGCCGCCGCTCCTCTTCACGAGGTCGGCGCGGGCGGCGTCGTCGCCGGTGACGTCGATCTCCTCGAAGGGGACCCCCTTGCGGGTGAGGAGGTTCTTCGCCTGCACGCAGTACGGGCAGTAGTCGGTGGTGTAGACCTTGACGGGCTTCACGGTGTCCTTTCTCTCGCTCTCGTTTCGTTCCAGGACGTTTCCTTGGATGCGCCGACGTCGCAATGCGTTTCGAGCGCGCCAAGCGCCGGGAGACGCGGCCCCCGGTGCGCCACCCGAAAAGAGAGACGGCCCCACGCCGCAGGAGCGAGGGGCCGTCCGGTCGGTTCAGACGCGAGCGGGCGCTCGAATCACATCATGCCGCCCATGCCGCCCATGCCGCCGGGCATGCCGCCGCCCATGTCTTCCTTCTCCTTGGGCTTCTCGGCGACCATCGCCTCGGTG